>ERZ650311.1529-NODE-1529-length-11302-cov-10.412821_pt1 | contig 11302 bp, 14 predicted proteins | sample MGYA00376247_ERZ650311 | MGnify/ENA primary metagenome ERZ650311 (study PRJEB26733, sample SAMN07839324) | wastewater metagenome | biome: small river; feature: stream; material: water | place: USA: North Carolina | collected 2016-07-28 ... | reverse complement strand
GGTGGTTCCGGTGAGGGCCTTGATCGCGGTTCCGGTGGGCATGCCAGGGAGCATTGCGTGAAGCGTGCCATTAAACGGCACGTTGGCACTACGCTAGGAAAGACGCTGCTTTCAGCAATACGCCCGCGGTCGAGCACGTTGGCACCGCGCTTGCTCTGCGCCCGCGGTCACGCTGAAACGCGCGAAAAGCCTAGGTTTACGAGGTGACAATTTACGTCACATGACGTGACAAAAAAGGGCACATGCGAAACATCAACGATTCCATGAACTTAGCGCGAAACAGGCACGATCCTGTAAAAACGGACGTGACCATTCTTGTCACTCGCACCCCGTGAACGCAGCGCGTCTCTAAGGAAACACGCGCGGTCTAGCAGACGTGGCGAACGTGCCTTTCTTTGGCACGCTGCTAGCATTACTCATTGGCATGAACACCACGACCGCCACGACCGCCACGAAGACCTCCTCCGACCTCATCACCACGCTCCGCGGTCTCGCGACCGTCAACACCATCGCGGGCCGCAAGGCTTTTGAGAAGGCGGTCACGAAGATCTGGGATCGTCTCCCCGCCGAGCAGCGCGAGGGGGGATGGAACCCCTGCGGTGGCGAGGCCAACGACTGCGACGTGTCCGACCTCTACGACTGCGAGTTCTTTCACCGCGTGCCCGGTGTCGGGCTTGTCGTGGTCGTGCGTATGAAGCGCGCTGAGTACGTCTACGCGCTCCGCAATGTCGGGAACTACCGCGTCCTCGTGTCTTTGGAGCGCGACCGCGGGTAGCCATCGCCCGCCCACCACCCCACCCCCGCACCCGCAAGGGCCGGGGGTTGAGGCGTTGAGAGGACACCCCGACCATGACGACCACCGAAGCGCGACCCTTCACCCTCGACGACCCGGCGTGGACGATGCCCTGCGACACGTGGCGCGGACTGCGCGGGTGCCCGTCAAAGTGGATCGCGGAGATCAGCCCGTATCAGCTCGGCGCGATGAGCCAGCGTCAGCGTGCGCGCTACAACGCCAAGAACGACGCGGAATGGCGCGTCGTGCGCGAGTGGGGCGCGAAGTACCTCGCCGAGGTCGAGCGCGCGTACGACGCGGGCGAAGCGCGTCTCGACGACCCGCGCCTGTCCCGCGATGCGCGTGACGCGATCCTCAGCCTCCGCGTGCGCCGCGCGGACGAGGCGAAGAAGGCCGCGGCCGACGCCGCGCGACTGGACGCGATCCACGACCACCTCACGCGCGAGACGGCCAAGGTGGGCGACGTGGTGTTCCACCCGGTATTCCGGTGGATGCGCGTCGTGAAGGTCAACCGGACCACCTGCACGGTGCGCCCGGTGAACGACAACGGCGGCGTGTTCGCGCCGAACCTCCCATTCGACACGCTCACCCGCCGCAACCCGAACAACCTCACCGAACAACCCCCGACGTAGCCCACGCACCCCACCGCCCGCGCCGCGCCTCTCACCGGAGGTCGCGGCTTGCGGCGTTGAGAGGACACCATGCACGACTACACCGCCGCCCCCGCAACCGAACTCCTCGCGACGCATTGCTGCCTTTGCAACCGAGCATTGCTCGATGCCGATTCGGTCGAGCGCGGCATCGGCCCGACCTGCGCGCGCAAGGCGGGCGTGGACGCCGTGGCCCACGCCCCGGACTGGACGCGCGTCCACGCGATCCTCGCCCCGCTCTCCGTCACGGTGCCCGACGACGCCCGCCGCGCGGCCAACGCCCTCGTGCATCGCATCGGACGCGACCCTCACGGCGCGGACGTGCCGCGGTACGTCGAGGCCATCGAAGCGCTCGGCTACCTGCGGCTCGCCGCGACCCTCGCCGAACACCTCGTGCCCGCCCGCGCGCACGTGGCCCGTGAGGGCGACCGGCTCGTGGTGACGGCCGAGGTGCCCGCGACGCACTTCGACGGCCTCGTGGTGGCGCTGCGCGCGGTCCCCGGTCGCCGATGGGACCGCGACCGCAAGGTCAACCTCGTCCCCGTCGCGTCGAAGCGGGCGCTGTGGGAGGCGCTCACGCGCGCCCTCCCGCGCGGCGCGCTGGTGATTGGCGAGCGTGTGTGCTCGGTGGCGTGACATCAAAAAGGACACCATGGCCATGACGTTTTTGACACGTGACGAGCTCCTCGCACTCTCCTCGACGCGCCTCGCAGCGCACTACCGCACGACCCTTGCGTGGGTGCGGGCGCGTCCGTCGCACGAGCAGTGGCGACATGGCGAGTACCTCGGCCTCGTGCAGCGGGCGTTCTTCGTGGCGCTCGACGCCGAACGATCGGTGACGCCGTGAGCGCCCGCCCGCGCATCCTCGTCCACCGTGGCAAGCGTCGCACGGTCGCTGCGTGGGCCGCGCTCGTGGGTGTGCCCGCCGACCGCATTCTCCAGCGGATCAACCGCTACGGGTGGACGATCACGCGGGCGCTCACGACGCCCGTGATACTGCGCCCATGCCACGACCCCGAGGCCCGCCGCGCACGCAACCGAGCGTGCGGCAAGTCCCGCACGTGGCGTCGTCGGGATGCGGGCCTCTGCGCGCGATGCGAGGAGCCATCCGAGACGTATTTCTGCGCGAAGTGCCGCGCGAAGCGCGCTGACTCACAGGCGCGCTACGAACTGAAACGGAAGGGACGACAGCGATGAAGAAGACCACCCCGCGCGAGCGAGACGAGGCCGTCACCATTCTCCACGAGATCGCCACGGATGGCGTTCTTCCCGACGCGCGCACGCTCCGCCGTGTGGCGCGCACGGTCGAGCGCATGGCGCGCGAGTGTTCCGCAGCGTGACATTCAACGGCACGCTGTGCTAGGAGACCCCATGGCGAAACCCCGACTGCGCGCGACACAGACGCCTGACGACGCCCCGCGCGGCGCACCCCCGAAGCGCGACGATGACGGGCCGTGGCTGCACCCCGACGGCTTCGCGTGGGTGCGGCGGCTGCGGCCGAAGACGCCCGTCACCGAGCTCGACGCGGCGTTCGTCGAGTTGCTCCTCGCGGCGTTCGCGCTGCACAGCACACTCGACGCGGTGGCAAGCGTGATCGGCACGTCGAAGAGCACGCTGCGGAAGTGGCTCGCGTGGCTCGCCGAACACCGCCCCGACGAGTACGCACAGCTCCCGCGCCGCCCGCCGAACGGGAGCGCGGAGTAGCCCGACGCGCGCGGGGAGGCGGCTGCCCTGTGCGGCAGAACGGTCGATCGCCACCCTCCCCGGGTGGCGTATACCCTGTGTGCCAGAACTTGACAACGTGCGCCGCCGCGTGCCATGGTGGCGACCGTGGACGACGGTACACCGCGCGAATCCCCCTACGTTTACGGTGATCCGGTCACGCTGTCCGACGGCGCCGAGACCATCGCGCGCTGCGCTCACTGTGGCACACCCTACGTCCCGTCAGCACACCCGCTTGACCGCTTCTGCACGCCGCGGTGCCGCGAGGCCGAGAAGAGTCGTCGGCGTCGTCGCGACAACAGTTCGTTCCTCACCCTTCGCAAGACGCTGAAGGCCCACGACCTGCTCACGCCCGCGACGCGCGCCGCGATCGAGGTGTTGCGCGGGGTCGGGCGGTTGCCGCCCGTAGAAGCGTGGGCGCGCGCGGGGCTGACCCGGCCGCAAGCGATCCGCGCTGCACGCGCCACGGCACCGCGCGCGTCCGAGGCGTCCGACCCGTGGGCGCTCCCGTCGCCCGCCTACCCGGATGCGTGGCTTCCGGGTGGAGTCGTGCCCTTCGCGGTGGAGGGGCTCGACCGCGCGCTCGATGTGGGCGACGGGCGACACCTGCACGGGCTCCTGTCCGCGCTCGTGCGCGAGGATCACGCACAGGTGCCGGGGTGGGCGGTCTACCCCGTGCGGTCGATGGACGCGGCCGAAACGTGGGCGGTGTGCTGGCGTCGCGAGGCGTACGCGCAGCACGCGCTCAAGACGTTCGACGCGCGAATCGGCGCCGTGCCGGTGACGGTGCGCCTCGGCCCGCGTCATCGCCTGCGCGCGCCGCCGCCGTACGCGCCGGGTGTCTACCGCGTGCGCGTGACCGCGATCACGCCCGTCGTGATCCAGTCGCACGGCTCCGCGCGGCGGGTGACGCAGACCGCGCCCCGCGCCGACGCCGTCGCCCGCTCGCTCGCGGGCAACCTCGCAAACGCGGTGCTCGGCGCGGAACTGCGGCATGAGTCGATCCCCGTGCGCGTGCGCGCCGAGGAGACCGCGCCCGCGATCACGACCGTGACCCGACACTACGACCGCGCGGCGATCGGCGGCGACGGGCGCGTGCGCGGGTGGGAAGGCTCGCTCGTGATCGAGACGAACGCCGTCGGGCGCTGGCTCCTCGAAGTGGCCGCGCGCGGGTGGGGCCTCGGCGGTCGCGTCGCGATGACCTTCGGTCGCGTGCGCGTCGAAGACCTCGACGCGACGGAGCCCGTCGATTCGCCCGCGCGCAGCGTGTACGCGGTCCCCCTCTCCTCGCTGTCCACCCGCGCGCAGGAGCGACTCGGATGACCTCGCCGCCTTCATCGGTCCCGACCCCCGCGCAGGAGACGCGCGCGACGTGGATCATCTACCTCGGCGCGGGACGGCCCGCGCTCCTCGACGCCGACCGCGCGCCGATCCGCACGCACGCCCCGGCGCGCTGCGGCCACTGCGACGACCCCGCAGGGGTCTATCGCTTCGACGACTGCGTGAGCGACAACTTCCTCCCGACGACCTCGAAGTCGGCGCTCCTGCAAGGCTCCGACGCGCTCTGCGTGGCGTGCGCGTTCTGCGTGCGCGACCTTCGCTTGCGGTGCTGCGCGTTCGTCGCGCGCGCGACGGGCGTGTGGTTCGTGCGACGCCGCGACCTTCTGCGTGCGCTGCTCGATCCGCCCGAAACGCCGTTCGTGGTCGGACTGCCCCTGATGGGCGCGGGCGGCGGCGGTGAGTCGGCGGGGTGGCGCGCGCTCTGGTCGCACGAGCCGCCGATCCCCGAGGGCCTCACGATGCCCGGTCCCGATGGCAAGGCGAAGCCCGTCAAGATCCTCGCGCGCCTGCAAGCGAAGATGACGGCGCCCTACTGCGCGACGGCGCACTCGCGGACGCGCTTCGCGCTTCAGGTGGACGGCGACCGCACGCTGACCGTGGACGTGCCCTTGTGGACGGCGACCGTTCGCGCGCTCGACGCCCTGCGTGACGCGCTCCTCGCGGCGGGGTGCTGGTTCACCGAGACGCAGCAGGCGCTCCTCGTCGGCACGATCCCCACGCCCGCGAAGCACCACGACGCGCGACGACTCGGCGCGGTCGTCCGACGCTGGCGCGACCTCACCGCGCCGCTGCGTCCGTACTACGGCGCGGCCTGGTTCAAACTGCTCGTGACCGAGCTCTACACGATCACCCCCGGAGGCCCCGACCATGACCGAAGTGACCCCGACGCGGAAGATGCTGCGTCCGTCTGAGATCGCCACCGACTACCGGAGCGCCTACCGCTCGGTCGCCTACCTTTTGCGCTCGTTCGTGGGCGCGGTGCGCCGCGCGGACGTGGGCGACTACCGGCTCAAGAACCTCCCGGCCGAGCTCACCAACGCCATCGCCGGGGAGCACGCCGCGGGCGACACCGCCTCCGTGTGGCTCTCACGGCTCGCGCAGCGCTGGGACGTGGTGCTCGCCGACGTGGGCGACGGCTACCCGCTCGCGGTGTGGTTCCCCGAGGGCCGCGCCGCGTGGGACGTGGTGTGCGCGCGCGTCTTCACGGCGCACCTCGACCGCATCATCGAGGACGCCGACCAGCTCGCGAACTTCGCGTTGCGCTACGGCCCTCGCGCGGGCCGTGACGACGCGGAGGTCGAGCGCGAGATCGACGACGCGGTGCTCGACGTGGCGCCGCCCGTGGTGGTCTCGGCCGCGTACATGCCGCCCGACGCCCTCACGGGCGACCTCATCGAGCCCGCCCGCTGGCGCTCCCTCTGGACGCTCGACGGCGCGTTCGCGCACGGCGCGGACGAGCGCAACGGCAACGTCGTCGGCATCCGACGGCGCCCGCTCTTCGACCGCGCGACCGGCGAGCACGCGGAGGTTCCGGTGTCCGCGGGCAACGCGGGGCGCGGCGTCGGGCGCCGCCTGCTCGCGGGGCATCTCGTCGAAACGCTCGGCATCGACTGGCCCGCGGTCAAGGTGCCCGTCGCGCACTCGCTCCTCGACGGGGGCACGCTTCAGGGGTCGTCGCAGGCGGTGGACGCGGACCTCCGGCGACGCCTGCGCGCGCTCCTCCCGATGCTCGACCTCTACGGCTGCAACTGGAACCGCACCGACACGATGGAGGGGTGGCTGACCTTCGAGGACGCGACGCTCGTGTGCGCGGAGTCCGCGTGGATGCTGCACCCGTGGCTCGCGCCCGACGTGCCGCTCGCGACGTTCCGCGCCTCGCTGCGCCCCGCGTCCGAGCACGTGACGCAGCAGCAGATCACCTCGCAGACCGAGGAGCTCGCGGACCCCGCGACGAAGGTGCTCGCGCGCATCGAGGTCGTGAAGGCGGGGTCACTCTTCGCGCACCGTGTGGGCCTCGCGGGCCGCGGGTCGCACGGGCGGTGCCCGGAGGTGACGCGCGCGTGCCTCGCGATGCTCCTGCACCTGATGCGTACGCGCGGCATCGCGGGGGCGGCGGGGGCGCGCGGGAACGGTCGCGTGCGGATCGGCCCCTACCTCCCCTCGTCGCCCGACGTGGGCGACCTCCCGTCGCCCGAACTCTACGCCGACCATCTGCGCGCGCACCGCGACGCGATCCTCGACCTCCTGCTCGCCGAGCGCACGATCCTCCGGGCGTGGCCCGCGCCGGGGCCGATCGCGGCGAAGCCCGCGCCCGTCGAGCCCGAGGGCGACGCGAAGCCCAAGCGTGGCGCGAAGGGGCGCAAGGGCGCGAAGCCCGAGGCGGACGCGGGGCTCTTCGACAAGACCCCGATCCCCTTCGAGAGCGACGGAGGGAGCGCGCCGTGAGGCTGCTCACGCCCGACGAGACCGACGCGCGCCTCCCGTGGTGTGCTGCGGCGCGTGCCGCGTGGGCGTGCCGACCCGATCGCGCGGAGCCCCTCGTCGTGCGCGTGGAGTGGGCGCTCGGTCCCGCCCTGCCGCGCGTGCAGGAGGTCACGCTGGAGGGCGCGCTGCAAGCCGCGGTCGTGACGTGGGCGACGAACCTCCCCGCGTCCGAGGCGTTCGCGGGGTTCCCCGGCGACGTGATGGCCGACTTGCCGATCCCGCTCCTCGACGTGGAGATGCACGGCGCGCGGATCGCGTGCGCCTCGTGGCCGCGGTGGTCGTCCGACGCGCGCGACGCGGTGTCGTCGTACGTGCAGAAGCCCGCCGTCGAGGAGATGGGGCAGCGCAAGGTCAACGTCGTGTCGGGCGAGGCCAAGCCCAAGCGCGTTCACGTGCCCTATCGCGTCGCCGCGTGGTCGGACTTCGACGTGGTGGGCGACCGTGAGCGACTCGTCGCGCTCTGCGCGCTCGTCACCGGGTTCGGTGGTCGTCGCGGGGCGGGTCACGGGGCGCCGCTGCGCTTCACGATCGCGCCGTCGGACGCCGACCGCTCGCTCGTGCGCGATGGCTCACCCGCGCGCCCGCTCCCGGTCGCGGACGAGGCCGAGGCCGTGGCGCGCTTCCCGCGCGGCTACGTGCTCGACGAGTGCGGCACGCGGGCGCCGTACTGGCATCGCGCGTCGAAGCGCCTGTGCGCGTGCCCGCTGTGCTGATCCCGTCGCGCCGCTACACCGCCGCCGACCTCGCGCATTGGGAGCGCCTCGCGCGCATCGACCGGGCGACGGGCAAGACCGCGCGCCTGCGACGCCTCGAAGACGAGGCCGTGACGTGCATCCGACGTTTCGTCGAGGCATCAACCGTGAAGGACGGCGGGGCGCCCGCGTGTCACGCCAGCCTGTCGTGTGGCAAGGACTCGACGGTGCTCGTCGGCCTCCTGCGCGCGCTCCACCAGCGCCACGGCGTGACGGTGCCGCTCCTCTACGTGCGGGTGACGCCGCACGAGAACCCCGACAACGCGCTCGTGGTCGAGGCGCTGCGCGCCGCGTGTCCCGCCGTGATGGCGCGTCTCGACGTGATCGACGTGGCGTGTGAGCGCGACCCCGCGACCGGCGAGTGGGTCGGGACGGGGCGGCTCCGTGAGGGGTTCGACGAGGGGGCGCGGCGACACGGGGCGCGGCGCATCACCGGCGTACGCGCCGAGGAGTCGAACGACCGCGCCATGCGGCAGGCGGTGGCGTGGCTGTGGGAGCGCGACGTGGGCCTCCCGACCGACGGCACGACCACGCGCTACACCTGCGCGCCGCTCACGCGATGGACGGGTGACGACGTGTTCGCGTACCTCGCGCGCGAAGACCTCCCCGTTCACCCGACCTACGCCTGCACGATGGGCGGCAGGCTCGACCGCCGACGCCTGCGCGTCGCCACCCTCGGCGGCTGGCGCGGCGGACCCGACCGACGCGCTCACGAAATGCTCTACTACGGCGAGGAGATGCGAGCGCTCGGCATCGACCTCCGCACGCGCGGGTGATGTGGCCCGTCGGTGCTTGGCTGGTAGACGATTCCACGTAGCCCCCGGACGCCTCGACGCGTATCTCACTCACGGAGGTTCCCTGTATGCACGTCAGGATTCGTAGTCAGTATTTCACCGACGAGCGCGGCAAGGACAGCACCATCGTGGTCGCGGCCGAGGACGCCACGCGCGAGGAGATCAACGCACTCGGTGAGTGCATGGGCCTCGTGGTGCTCGCCGCCAACCAGTGCGGCGGGGCGCGCGGGGTGGAGATGTTCCGCGACGTGCTGCGCGGTTTCGTGCTCGACCTGTTCCCGTTTACGCCCCCCGCATCCTCCGCGCCTTCGCCCGTTCGCGAGCCCAGCGACGATTCGCGACTCAACGTCCCTGACGACCTCGGCCCGCGCTTCGAATAGACCACCCCTAAAGACCCGGCACCGTGACCACGAAGGTGCGGCGTTCGTACGTACAACCATGGCAGATACGGCTGACAAGAACAGCACGGAGCGCCTCGCATTGCGACTGCGCCCTGACGACAAAGAACTCCTCGAACAAGCCGCCGCCGTCCACGGTGAGGGCCTCAGTTCGTTCGTGCGCCGCGCGGCCCTCGCGGAAGCGCGGCGCACGTTGAAGACCGCGCGGTAGACCTACTCGCGCAGCAGCGACCACAGCGCCTCGCGCGCCGCGTCGAGATCGTCGGACTCCCACACCACGAGCACACGATAGCCCAGGGCTTCGAGCCGCGCGGTGCGCGAGGCGTCGTCTGCCCACTTCTCGCGGGCGGTGTACGTCGCGCGCTCCAGCCGGATCACGTCCGACGCCTTGTGCTTCGCGGGGTTGGCGTGGACGTAATCGCCGTGAACCTCCACCACGATGCGCTTCGCGTGATGCACGTCGTCACAGCGGAACGGCCCGACGCGCTGTTCAGGCTCGAAGCCGAGCGCGTCGAGACACAGCGCGTCGCGGACCTTGCGGTGAAGCGCGGAGAGTTCCCGGCGCTGCCCGCGGAACCACGGCGCGACCTTGTTGACGGGCTTGCACTTCGCACAGGGTGACACCTCGAACACGCCGCGCGGGTGCTCTCGCGATGGCTTCTTCGCGCACCGCACCGCGAGGGATGCACCGCACGACTGGCAGGTGGTCTCTTGTGGGTTCGCTTGCCGGTAGATCGCTGCGAGGTTCATGGTTGTACGTACGGACGACGTACCACGAAGTAACTCACGAACTTTTCGATGAAGCCGCAGCAAGCAAGATGTTTCGTGCAAGCGTTTCATCGCGTGCTCTATCAGAGCAGAATCGCAGTTGACGAGAACGACCGTTTGAAAACGACACGCGGTTGACCGATCGTTTCTGAGGGCATCGCGCGCGGTGTCCGGTCACGTCCGTGTCAGGGGGTGACGGTCGCTGCGGTACGACCACGACCCCGCCGCGCGTAGCCCGACGCGACGAGGTGCGCGCTTGCCGCAGACGTGACAGCCTACGACCGAGGCGATAGGGTGAGCGCATGGTGCCCGACCTCGACACGCACGCTCTGACGACGATCGTCCGCGCCCTCGCCGACCACGCCGCGATGGAGTCGGTCAACGAACGCGCCCGCGTCTACGGCCCGCAGTCCTCGCGCACGTCGGAGCCCGACGCGCTGACGCCCACCGAAGCGGCTAGCGCGTCCGGTGTCCTCGCGCGCGGTCGCCGCGTCCACGCGGTGCTCGTCGCCCTGCCCGCCGAAGCGCAAGACCTCGCCGCATGGATCGAGCAACGCGCCGCGGGGCTCGTCCACGGCCCGCTCGCGACCGACGCGCTCGCGCTCGCCCTCGCCACGACACGCGGCCCCGTCGCCGACCGCGACCACCTCACCGACGCCGCCACCGCCGAGGCGCAGCGGCAGACCGTCCACGACGAGGCCCGACGCGCACGAGACGTGATCGTCGCGGTGGGGGTGTCGCGTCGCCGCGTCACGCACGCCGACCGCATCGCCGCCCTGCAGCGCGCCGAGCACGCCCGCGACCTCGTGCGGACCACGGGCGACGCGCTGCTCGCCGCCACGGTGCGCCGGGTCGCCGCCGAGGGGGTGCTCGTCGCGTGGGGACGGGAGCGCCTCGGGGTGCTCGTCACCGCGTGGCAGGGCGTCACCGAGGCGAGGGCGGCGTGAGCGCACGGCTCCCCGTCCCCGTGATGCTCGTCGTCAAGGTGCGTGCGCCGCGACCGCCTGCGCCGTGGGGCATCACCACGCAATCGCTCGACCGCGACCTCGCACGGCGGCTGTTCGCAACGATCGCACGATCGACGTTGACGGAACACAGCGACGGTCAAGCGCGAAGTGACGCGGGCGGTACGATTTCCTCGCCGCGAGCTTGACAGGCGAATATCGGACACGGACACTGCCCGCAACGGGATACGTGCGTCCACCGCGAGCGCGGACACGACGCACCCCGTCGCACACCGTGACCACGCTCGACGCACAGGCGCTCGCGACCCTCACCGGTCGCCACGAGCGCACCGCCCGCCGCGCGCTCGCTGCCGCTGCTCGCGAGAACCCCGCCGCCGTGCGGGTCGTTCGCACGGGGCGACCGGGGCGACCGCGGCGTGAGCTCGTGCTCGACGCGACGACGCCTGCCACCCCGTAGGACGCCCATGCACCCCGACAACACCGACCGCCCGCCGCACTACCCCGACTCCGAAGCGGTGTTCAGCCACGTCGCCGCCGTGCGCCACGAACTCGACGCCGCCGGGGTGCCGCTGGACGACGCGCGCCGCGACCTGCCGCGCCACATGCTCGCCACGGCCAACGCGCTCGTGCGCGAG
>ERZ650311.1527-NODE-1527-length-11314-cov-5.284128_pt1 | contig 11314 bp, 9 predicted proteins | sample MGYA00376247_ERZ650311 | MGnify/ENA primary metagenome ERZ650311 (study PRJEB26733, sample SAMN07839324) | wastewater metagenome | biome: small river; feature: stream; material: water | place: USA: North Carolina | collected 2016-07-28 ... | reverse complement strand
GAGTCTTCTCGCGCGAACAGTTGCTCAGCGAGGTCTGGGGTTATGACTACTTCGGCGGCACCAGAACCGTTGACGTGCACATTCGTCGCTTGCGAGCAAAACTCGGCGATCTCGAATCGCTGATTGGAACCGTGCACAACGTGGGCTATCGCTTCACGGTAGAGCCTGAAGATAATTTCTCGGCTACCAAGCGTTAACCCTTTCGTGGCAGACTTGAGCCTATGTCTGACGAAACAATGGCAATCGACCTCATTGATGAGTCGAACGGCCTGCCTTCAGACCGCTACCTAGACCGCGAAATCAGCTGGTTGGCCTTCAACCAGCGAGTTCTAGAGCTCGCAGAAGACCCGAACCTCTTCTTGCTTGAGCGCGTTAATTTCTTGAGCATTTTTGCTTCAAACTTGGATGAATTCTTCATGGTGCGAGTTGCCGGCCTAAAGCGCCGCATCGCCACGGGCCTCGCGGTTCAGTCTTCTTCGGGCCTAGCTCCTGCCGAGGTCTTGACCCGCATCAGCCAAGAGGCGCACCGCCTTCAGCAGCGTCACGCTCACCTGTTTCGCGACCAGATCGAGCCTGCTCTTCGCGCAAATGGCATACGACTAGTTCACTGGAACGAACTCGAAGACCAAGAGAAGTCTGCGCTGCACACCTATTTTCAGAATCAGATTTTTCCGGTGCTTACTCCGCTTGCGGTTGACCCGGCTCACCCGTTTCCTTACATCTCGGGTCTTTCACTAAACCTCGCGGTAGTTGTTCGCAACGTCGAGAACGAGACCGAACACTTTGCGCGTGTGAAGGTTCCGCCACTACTTCCTCGTTTTGTTCGAATTCCTGGCAACTCTTCATTGCACGATGCACGCTATGTTCCGCTCGAAGAAATCATCGGCGAATTCTTGGGTCAGTTGTTTCCTGGCATGCAGGTTATGCAGCACCACGCATTTAGAGTCACCCGAAACGAAGATCTCGATGTTGACGAAGACGAAGGCGAAAACCTTCTAGTTGCTCTCGAAAAAGAATTGCTTCGTCGTCGCTTCGGCCCACCGGTTCGTCTAGAAGTTGCAAATGACATCAACCCGGAGGTTCTCGACCTGTTGATGCGTGAGCTCGACATCACAGACGAAGACGTTTATCACTTGCCATCGCCGCTCGACCTAACCGGTTTAAACGAGATCGCATTCTTGAAGCGCCCTGAGCTTCACTATCCACCGCACCCACGCATCACCAACCGCTACTTGCACGCGGGTGAAGACGAAAAGATTGACATCTTCTCTGCAATTCGCCAGCGCGAGATTTTGGTGCACCACCCATACGAGTCATTCACAACCTCGGTGGTTGCCTTCTTGCAGGCGGCAGCGGCAGACCCGAATGTGCTTGCCATCAAGCAGACCCTTTATCGCACCAGCGGTGACTCCCCGATCGTGGACGCACTCATCCAGGCGGCTGAGGCCGGCAAGCAGGTTCTGGCACTGGTTGAAATCAAGGCGCGCTTTGATGAGCAGAACAACATCGCCTGGGCTCGCAAGCTCGAGCAGGCCGGTGTGCACGTGGTTTATGGCATCGTCGGCCTCAAGACCCACTGCAAGCTGGCGCTTGTCATTCGCCAAGAGGGCAACGCGCTTCGTCGCTATTGCCACATCGGCACCGGAAACTACAACCCGAAGACCGCTCGCTTCTATGAAGACTATGGTCTGTTTAGCGCTCGTGAATCGGTTGGTGAAGACCTCACTCGCTTGTTCAACCAACTCTCTGGCTATGCCCCAGATCAGTCATTCCGTTCGCTTTTGGTGTCACCAAACGGCGTGCGCGACGGCCTGGTCGAGCGCATCGACAAAGAGATTGAATTCCACAAAGCCGGCAAGCCTGCGAGCATCAAAATGAAGATGAACTCGCTGGTTGACGAGGCAATTATCGACGCCCTATACAAGGCATCAAACGCCGGTGTGTCGGTTGAGATTCTGGTTCGCGGCATGTGTGCGCTTCGCCCAGGCGTTCCTGGTTTGAGCGAGAACATCAAGGTGCGCTCGGTTCTCGGCCGCTACCTGGAGCATTCACGTGTGTTTGCTTTCGCTGGCGGCGGTGACCCATCCGTGTTTATTGGCTCGGCCGACATGATGCACCGAAACCTTGACCGTCGCGTTGAGGCGCTAGTTCGCATTTCGCAGCCAGACCACATCAAAGAACTACAAGATTTGTTCAGCTTGGCCATGGATGAAAAATCAGCGTCATGGCACCTTGACTCGAACGGCGTCTGGACTCGCCACCAATACGACAAGAATGGCGCCCCATTGATCGACGTTCAAGACAAAATCATGGCTGATGTTTATTCGAAGAGAAATTCAAAGAACTAAGTGACGGTTTTTGCTGCTGGCGCACTTTTGTGGCGCGTTGTTGACAACGACATAATGGTCGCGATGATTCACCGCGCCCGTTATGACGACTGGTCGTGGCCGAAGGGCAAGGTCGACCCGGGCGAGACTCTTCCGCAGACAGCCGTTCGCGAAATCGCTGAAGAAACTGGCCTGAAAATCAAGTTGGGTCTTCGTCTCGGAATCATTAAATACAAGCTGCCAAATGGAGCCGACAAAGAGGTTCACTATTGGGCGGCACGCGTTTCTGACTCAGCTTTGGCCAAGTCAAAGTTTGTTCCCTCTGAAGAGGTCGCAAAGGTTGACTGGATCAAAGCTAGTGAAGCCAGCAAACTTCTGACATATGAGCACGATCAAGATGTGCTTCAGCGCTTGATTGATTTGCACGAACTAGATCGCCTGCGCACCAAGCCAGTTATCATCTTGCGTCACGCTCAGGCGCTGCCTCGTGCAGAGTGGAAGGGCGGCAAGGCCCTTGATGATGGTCACCGCCCACTGTTGCCAGCAGGCGAGATTGAGGCTAAAGCGTTGATTCCACTGCTTAGTGCATTTCAGCCGCAACGCCTGATTACTAGCCCTTGGGTTCGCTGCCACACAACCCTGGCGCCCTATGCAAAAAAACGCGGATTGCCTCTAATCGAGCGCTCGCAGCTGAGTGAACTTGGCAACAAAAAAGGTCCGAAGCGCACTAAAAAGGTTGTCGCGTCAATCGTTGAAGACGGTCGCCCGACGGTTATCTGCACACACCGCCCAGCGCTTCCGACAATTCTTGAGGCGTTGGCAAAATTCGGATCACCGAATCACGAAATATTGCTGAACGAGGGTCGCGCTCTAAAGCCTGCCGAAATGATGGTGGTCCACCTAACTTGGGCCAAGGCTGGCCGCGTTCGAGAAATCGTCAGCATCGAGACATACGAGCCGTTGACTAAACTGCTTTAGTGAAGAATTCCCCACTAGCTGTTCTAGGTCTTTTGGCCGTAACTATCTCTTGGGGCGCGACATTCGTCCTGATGAAGCCGGCTATCGAAAGCCAACCGTTCTATGACTTTCTTGCCACCAGATTCACCATCGCAGTCATTGTGATGATTCTTGTTCGGCCATCGATGTTCAAGAAACTAGACAAAGACTTGCTCATCAAAGGCTCTCTGCTTGGCGTTATTTTGGCGCTTGGCTATGTCACGCAAACCATCGCCCTTGAAATCACAACCGCGGCAATCACCGGGTTTTTGACCGGATTATATGCCGTTTTGACCCCGCTCATCGGCTGGGTTCTGTTTCGCGACAAAATCAGCAAAAAGGTTCTCTGGGGCGGCATTTTGGCCACCATCGGTCTGGGCCTAATTTCTATCAACGGCTTCGGCATCGGCATCGGCGAGATCTGGGGCATTGTTTGTGCGGTGCTCTATGCAGCTCACATTGTCGGTCTTGGTGCTTGGGCATCATCGAAAGACACTTATGCATTCACCGTGGTGCAGCTAGCTGTGGTGGCAATTATCAGTTGGGTTGGCGCTTTGCCTGACGGTTTTCAGGCGCCTGAAAACTGGGATGTTTGGTTCGCGATTTTGTTCAGCGCAGTGTTTGCGACCGCACTAGGGTTCTTGGTTCAAACCTGGGCACAAAGCCACATGGAACCATCGCGCGTTGCCCTAATTTTGACTCTTGAAGTTGTCTTCGCTGCGCTATTTGCAGTCTGGTCAGGGCAAGAGGTTCTGAGCCTGCGCACTGTGCTTGGCGGCGCGCTTATGGTTACGGCGATGCTAATGGTCGAGTGGCCGACCAAGGCAAAGCCAGTGCCCCTGCCGCAGGTCACATATCATCAATAAACGCTGCTGCTGCCGGTTCCGCTAGGCAGCGGCTCAACCCCAAAAGCAATTGCCAGTTTGTTGATCTTTTCGGCGCGACCCAGTCGAGGCAAATCGCTGCCGTCGTTAATAACTCGGTTGCGTGCCTCAAAGTCAGCCATAAAGTCTCGCGCCCAGGTGACGTCAGATCGAGTTGGACTAATCACTTCGTTGATGATTGGAGTTTGATCCATGTCGAGGCAGAGTTTTCCAGTCATTCCTAGGGCGACTGTGATTTCAGATTTTTCACGCAGAACCGGATAACTTGTTCCCACGGTGGGGCCATCAATTGGACCAGGCAGGTGACCTACTCGACTGGCGACAACGAGTCGCGATCGAGGGTAGGACATTGCAGCTTCATCGTTGCTCGTGCCGGTGTCTCGACGATAGTCACCACTGCCGAACGCTAGTCGAAAAGCGCCTCGCGCCTCGGCAATTTGGCGGGCGTCTTCAATGCCGAGGGCAGATTCAACCAAGGCAAGCACAGGCTTGCCTTCATTTAGCAATTTGAAGGTTTCAGTCACGTGTTCACCAGCTTCAGTTTTAGCCAGCATTACACCTTTGAGCCCAGTTAGCCCGGCAAGTGCGCGACAGTCTTGCTCCCAGAAATCAGTGGTTCGATCGTTTATGCGAACCCAGGCGTCGCCGCCGTCGCTCAACCAGCGCACAACATTTTCTAGCGCCTCGCCCTTGCGAGTTGGATCAACGGCATCTTCGATATCGAGAATGATTTCGTCAGCGAGCGAGGCGTGGGCTCGGTCAAAATTCTCTGGCTTCAACGCATTGACCAAAAGCCATGAGCGCGAAATTTCAGAATCTATTTTTCGAATTCTCGTCGAACCGGCCATTTTTGCCCTCATCTGCCACGTTGCTTCTTAGTCGTTCTAAATCTAGAGCATCGTGGTCTAAACTAGAGCCTTGTTGCGCGAGCAACGCAAGGGCCTATAGCTCAGTTGGTAGAGCAACGGACTTTTAATCCGTGGGTCGTCGGTTCGAGCCCGACTGGGCCTACAAAAATAAACAACCGCCTTCGGGCGGTTTTTTATTTTTCGTAGACGTTGGTGTGATGAAACTAGACCGGGCCCCCGCTGACGAAGTCAGTAGGGGCGTCGAGCCCCGAGCAGCGAGCGTGGGCGAAGCTGTGCTGAGACACGCTCTGCGAAGCTTGCGCGCTTAGCTAGTTGCATCCGAATTGCATCACTGGGCCTACAAAAATAAAAACCACCCAAATGGGTGGTTTTTGTTTTTAAGTTTCAGCTACTTAACGCCGAGTAGGTCAATTACGAAGACTAGTGTGCGGCCTGACAGGTGGTGTCCACTCCCTGCTGGTCCATACGCGTATTCTGGCGGGCAAATAAGAGTGCGACGACCGCCGACTTTCATTCCCGGGATTCCCTCTTGCCAGCCTTTGATGAGGCGACCCAGAGGAAACTCGATTGATTGATTGCGGCCCCATGAAGAGTCGAACTCTTCGCCGCTTTCATAATCAACTCCGAGGTAATGCACGTTTACAACTGCCCCCGCAGTTGCAGCATCGCCTTCGCCAATCACGTCGTCTTTGATTGTCAAAGTTGACGGTGCTGGCTCTAGCATTGGTTCGATTTCTGGGCGCTCAAGATTTGTCATGCTAAAAGAGTATCCGACCACTAAGTCACGAAATTCGCCTATGAATTGTTGATCGTCTTAAAAACACAAAACCCAGGGAGTACGCCATTGTCTCGCTGGGTTTTGGTCTCAAACTTGAGCCCCGAGAGGCTCAAGAATTCTCTTTACAGGTGTCGTTCATCGACTCCGTTGTAGTTCGATAGCGGGCGAATTAGCGCGTTCGATGCCGCCTGCTCCATGATGTGCGCGGTCCATCCGGTGATGCGAGCAGCAACAAACAACGGCGTGAAAGTCAGAGTGTCGAAGCCCATTAAGTGATAAGCCGGGCCTGATGGATAGTCAAGGTTTGGCAATATGCCCTTGCGTTCGGTCATGGCCGCTTCTAGGCCTTCGTAGAGCTCAAGCACATCGGGGCGCTTGTAGTAGTCAATTAGCTCAACCATCGCAGCGCGCATGGTAGGAACTCGAGAGTCGCCCTTTTTGTAAACGCGGTGACCGAAGCCCATAATCTTGCGCTTTTCGGCGAGCGCCTGTTCTAGCCACGCTTCAGCACGAGTGGCGGCATTAGGGCCGAATCCGATTTCATTGAAAATGTGCAGCACAGCCTCGTTGGCACCGCCGTGCAAGGCACCCTTTAGGGCCCCAACCGCGCCGGTCACGGCTGAATAGAGGTCTGAGGTGGTCGAAGTGATCACTCGGGCGGTGAAGGTCGACGCATTGAATGAGTGCTCGGCGTAAAGCACTAGCGAGATTCTGAATGCGTTCACCACGACGTCGTCAGGAATCTCACCAAAGGTCATCCACAAGAAATTCTGCGAGAAATCAAGGTCTTCGCGAGGGGCGATTAGCTCTTGACCGCGACGGCGACGCTGGTCATATGAGACGACAGCTGGCAGCTGAGCGAACAGACGCATCGACTTTGCCAGGTTGGCCTCTGGGGATGGATTGTCTGCCTCTGGATCTTGTGCACCGATTACGCTAACGGCGGTTCGCACGACATCCATCGGGTGGCTAGTCTTTGGCAGTTCATCAATCACACGCTTCACGGAGGCATCTAGTGAACGGTTTGAGCGCTCAAATTTCACAAACTCGGCAAGCTCGGCGGCGGTTGGCAACTCGCCTTTCCAGAGCAACCAGGCGACCTCTTCAAAGCTCTTTTTTGCTGCGAGCTCTTGAACTGGATAACCGCGATAGAGCAGTGAGTTTGTCTCTGGGTTCACCTTTGAGATTGCGGTGTTGTCAACCACGACACCGGCGAGGCCCTTATAGATGGTTGGTTCGTTCTCAGACATCTTTGTACCTTTCAGAACTGCTGATTCTTAAATCTGCTGTTTGCGTTGTTTGAAATGAATTAGTGCTTGTGGTGAGTTGAGAGGTCGAAATTAAAGACCCCAGAATCAAATTGGTTATATGCCTCGTAGTCGAGCAATTCGTATAGTTCGGCTCGGGTTTGCATTTCGCTGACCACGTTCTGAAGTGATCCGTGGTCGCGAAGTGAGTCGAGCCCGCGCATTGCTGATCCCATAGCCAAGCGCAATAACGAGACCGGATAAATCACAAGATTCATGCCCACATCTGCTAGCTGCTGCTTGGTGAAAAGCTCGCTCTTTCCGAACTCGGTCATGTTAGCCAGCAACGGCACGTTGATTGCCCTGCGCATCGCCTCGAATTCGCTGAGATCTTTCATCGCCTCAGGGAAAATTGCGTCAGCGCCTGCGTCCACTAGTTTCTTGGCTCTATCAATAGCGGCATCCAAGCCATCGGCTGCACGAATGTCTGTGCGCGCCATAATCAAAAGGTTTTGATCACGTCGAGCATCGACTGCAGATTTGATTCGCTTGATAGCAGTGTCGTCGTCAACCACACCCTTGCCGTCTAGGTGACCACAACGCTTTGGGTTGATTTGGTCTTCGATGTGAAGACCGGCAACCCCGGCATCTTCGAGGGCTTGAATGGTTCGAGCCACGTTCATGGGCTCGCCGAACCCAGTGTCGGCATCGATGATCGCAGGCAAGTCGGTCATTCGAGCAATTTGCTCGCCGCGGCCGGCAACTTCGCTGAGGGTGGTTAACCCGATGTCAGGAAGCCCTAGGTCTGCTGCGAGCACAGCGCCTGAAATGTAAACACCGTCGAAGCCTTTTTGCTGAATCAACTTTGCCGTAAGCGGATTGAACGCTCCTGGAAACTGAAGCAGCTCACCTGAGGCTAGACGTTCTCTGAATAGGCGACGTTTCTCTGCAGCCGTGGTCTTTGCATAGAGCATTAGAAAAGACCCTCAGGGTTCTTCACTGAAGCAAGCACGCCCGGCTTGGCAGTGATGGTGAGGCCGCCGATTTCATCAGCGGTTAGCTCTGGCAAGCGCTGCACAAGGTTCAAGAATCGCTCGATTTCAGCCTCGTCGAGCACGTCGGCGGCAAGGGTGCGGAATTTGTTGATGTATTGCTCGCGAGCAAATGGCCGCGCGCCCAGTGGGTGAGCATCTGCAACTGCAATTTCGTCGACGATCTTGGTGCCATCGTTCAAAGTGATCTCAACGCGACCACCGAATGCCTTCTCGACAGGGTCAAGAGAGTGATAGCGACGAGTCCACTCTGCGTCTTCAAGAGTGGTGGTCTTGTGCCAAAGCGCAACGGTGTCTGGTCGAGCCGCGCGCTCAGGAGCATAGCTGTCAACGTGGTGCCAGCTGCCATCTTGAAGCGCAACCGTGAAGATGTATGGAATCGAGTGATCTAGAGTCTCGCGGCTAGCGGTTGGGTCGTATTTCTGAGGGTCGTTTGCGCCTGAACCAATTACATAGTGAGTGTGGTGCGAGGTATGAATGACAACCGAAGCCACATTGTTTGGATCAGTAATCTCTGGGTGCTCTCGGTTAAGTTTGCGACCTAGGTCAATCCAGGCCTGCGCTTGATATTCCGCCGAGTGTTCCTTGGTGTAGGTGTCCAGGATTCCGCGCTTTGGCTCTCCGGCCTCAGGAAGCGGAACCTCATACGCTGCGTTTGCGCCGTCAAGCATCCATGCGATAACGCCGTCTTCGCCCTCATAAATTGGGGTTGGGCTGGTCTCGCCACGCATCGCGCGGTCGACAGCCTCAACTGCCATTTTGCCGGCGAAGGCTGGGGCGTGTGCCTTCCAGCTTGAAATTTCACCCTTGCGAGACTGACGAGTTGCCGTGGTGGTGTGAAGTGCTTGGCCAATTGCCTGATAGATGGTGTCAGTTGAAAGACCAAGCATGGTGCCGATGCCAGCAGCGGCCGATGGGCCTAGGTGAGCAACGTGATCGATTTTGTGCTTGTGCAGGCAGATCGCCTTAACTAGATCAACCTGAATTTCATAACCGGTCGCAATTCCGCGAATTAGGTCGCGACCACTAACACCAACATGCTGGGCAACCGCCAAAATAGCTGGGATGTTGTCGCCCGGGTGTGAGTAATCGGCGGCTAGGAATGTGTCGTGATAGTCAAGTTCGCGAACAGCAACGCCGTTTGCCCATGCGGCCCATTCAGGAGAAACGCGTGTTTCAGCAGCCTCACCGAAGACATTGGCGCCATTGCCATTCTTTGATTTTGGGTGAGCTAGGGCCTGTGAACGCGCTGATACTACTGGCTTGCGGGTCAGCGACGCTGCTGCCACAGAAGCATTGTCAATGATGCGGTTAATGACCATCTCGACAACCTCAGGAAGAACCTCAACTGGATCAGTTGCAACTTTGGCAATCTTGTAAGCCAGCTGGTCTTGGCGGGCTAGTGTTTCTTCGCTCTTATAAACGCGTACGTTGTTCAGTTTCATATCTGTTTGATTCCTTTGTTTTGTTTTGCCGTTAGGCGACTTCTTTGATTGATAAAAACTGCTCTCGAACCTCTGCGGTAATGCTCTGCTGAGATTTGTGCAGATGAACGTGTGTGGCGTGGGCTGCTAATGCAGCATCGCCGTCAAGAATCGCTTCGATGATTAGCAGCGTCTCTCGCGAGCTCTCTAGAAGTCGCTCGGGGTTGTGTTGTGCCATGCGTCGAATTCGCGCCATGTGAGTGCGCACGTTTTTGAGCGCTGAAACTAGATATTCGTTTTGAACAGCCTCGTCGACCGCTTCATCGAATTGAGTATTGAGGGTATAGAAAACTGCGATGCCTGCCTCGCCGGATTCAATTAGTGGCTTCGCGGCAAGAAAAGCCTGCTGCAACTTTTTGAACGTTTCTGGGTTTCGACGCTGGGCTGCGAGGCGCGCTGCTTGCTCTTCTAGACCCTCTCGCACTTCATAAAGCTGTGCCACATTTTCGAGTGAGATTGAGGCGACTACGGCACCTCGACCCGGTTGGGCATCAACCAATCCGTCTGCGATGAGTCGATTCAAGGCCTCACGAAAAGGGGTTCTTGAGACGCCTAAGCGAGTTGATTGCTCGACTTCTCCGAGGTCGGTGCCAGGTGCCAGTTCGCCCGAAACGATTTCATTCAACAAAACGCGATATGCCTTGTCGCTTGCACGCATTGCCGAACTCCTTTCGATTCGATGCACCATTGCCTCTGTTTCAAGTTTGGGGCAACTATGGTCAGATTGTATACAACAGAAGACAACGAATTGATAAAGAATTCTTGAAAACCCCTGTTTTACGGGATAACTCGGTGCACCATATCTATTAGTTGTATACATTCAGTGCAACTTGACACCTAAATCTGCTCGATGGGGAGACAGAACATGGCCGCAACACATGGCAACTATCGCGACGCCTACGAAGCAAGCGTTAATAACGGCGCGCAATTTTGGCTCGAGGCATCGACCGGCATCGACTGGGTTGCTGCCCCGCAGGTGGCTTTGGACGAATCTCAAGCGCCGGTTTATCGATGGTTTCCCGATGCAGAACTAAACACTTGTTACAACGCCGTAGACCGACATGTTGCAAACGGTCGAGCCAACCAAATTGCGATCATCTATGACTCAGCGATGACGGGCACAAAGCACAGCTATACATACGGCGAGTTGCTAATGCGTGTGCGTCAATTTGCTGGCGCTCTGCGAGCCCAGGGCGTTGAAAAAGGCGATCGCGTTTTGATTTATCTGCCGATGATTCCGCACGCAATTATCGCCATGCTGGCATGCGCTCGAATCGGAGCGGTGCACTCGGTGGTGTTCGGCGGATTCGCAGCTGGCGAGCTTGCGGTGCGCATCGACGATGCTAGCCCCAAAGTAATCGTGACTGCTTCTGGAGGATTTGAGCCTGGCCGTTCGGTCGAGTATCTGCCCATCGTAGACGAGGCACTAAAACTGTCTAAAGGCTCGGTCAAGTCGGTAATCGTAAAAGAGCGACCAAGCATCACCACGCATCGTTCACAGTTCGACGGCGTCAATGGTGTGGCCTGGCTTGACTGGGATGAAGCTGAGGCAAATGCGACGCCGGCCGAGTGTGTGACAGTCAGCGCGACCGATCCGCTCTATGTTCTCTACACCTCTGGCACCACTGGAATGCCAAAGGGAATCGTTCGCGACAACGGTGGTCACGCTGTTGCTCT
>ERZ650311.1526-NODE-1526-length-11328-cov-8.250599_pt1 | contig 11328 bp, 9 predicted proteins | sample MGYA00376247_ERZ650311 | MGnify/ENA primary metagenome ERZ650311 (study PRJEB26733, sample SAMN07839324) | wastewater metagenome | biome: small river; feature: stream; material: water | place: USA: North Carolina | collected 2016-07-28 ... | reverse complement strand
CTTACGACAAACGACAATGAAATTCTTACAAAACTACGTGCTCTGTAGGCAGGTTAGATCTCGACGCCAATGAACTTGGTCTGCAAGAACTCGTGAATTCCATCGAAGCCACCTTCGCGGCCTAGACCTGATTGCTTCACGCCACCAAATGGTGCTGCTGGATCTGAGATAACTCCCTTATTGATCGCAACCATTCCAGACTCCATCGCCTCTGCTGTGCGCAATGCGCGAGTGAGGTTTGAAGAGAAGACATAACTAATGAGACCGAAATCGGTGTCATTGGCCATTTCAATTCCCTCTTCATCTGTATCAAAGATAACGATCGGAGCAACTGGTCCAAAGATTTCATGGAGAAGAATTGGATTGTCTTTTTCAACGATCAATACAGTTGCTGGGTAGAAAGCGCCATCGCCCTCTGGCTTAACTCCACCGACCTTAACCTGTGCACCTGCTGCTACAGATTCATCAACTAATTCAGCGATCTTGTTGCGCTCCTTCATTGAAACGGAGGCACCAAGTGTTGTTGTTGCTTCAGTTCCGCGACCCATTACATAAGAGCTCATGGACTTAGTCATTTCAGCGATGAACTGATCTGCGATTCCACGTTGAACAAAGATGCGATTTGCAGATGTACAAGCAGCGCCACCATTGCGCATCTTTGCAAGTGAAAGCTGAGGAATAGTTACTGCAAGATCTGCATCATCATGAATAACAACTTGTGCATTTCCACCAAGCTCCATAGAGCAGCGAATAACGCGATCTGCCGCCTCTTTCAGCAGAATGCGACCGACTTCAGTTGAACCTGTAAATGAAAGGTTCTTCACACGTGGATCATGAAGCATCTTTGATATAGCAGGACCGGTTTTTTCTGGAAGAACTAAGTTAAGAACTCCCTTTGGTAATCCTGCACGTTCCATCAAATCAACGATGTACATCGCTGTAAGTGGAGTTTCACCCGCTGGCTTTAAAATCATTGTGCATCCAGCTGCAACCGCTGGACCAATCTTGCGAGTAGCCATGCCAGCTGGGAAGTTCCACGGTGTAATAAGAATAGATAGCCCAATTGGTTCATGAGTTACAAGGATTCGCTTATCCCCTGAAGGAGATTTACGGAAATCACCTGGTGTGCGAACCGTTTCTTCTGCAAACCAACGGAAAAATTCAGCGGCATAGGTTGCTTCACCGCGAGCATCTGGCATTGCTTTACCGTTTTCGCGAGAGATCATTGTTGCGATCGCTTCATTTTCAGCGGTCATTAACTCAAAAGCTTTGCGCAAAATCTCTGAACGATAGCGAGGTGCGGTCTTTGCCCATGCTTTCGCCGCTGCATCTGCAGCTGCAATCGCAGCATCACATTGCGCATCTCCGGCCAGCGCTACTTCAGCAATTACTGAACCATCACTTGGATCATAAACCGGTAACTTTCCGATTCCATCTACCCATTGGCCATCGATATACAACTGTGTACGCATGGGATGAAGCATACGCTTCACGCGTAAAACAGTGAAGATTGTGCCCCCTGAGGTAGAGTGATGCTTATTAAGTTGCGTTAATCGCAATTAAAAGAGGAGTTCTCAGTGCCTAAGTCGTGGACCGATGATGCGCCCGCCCCTGAAGTTCTTAAGGATCACGCACATCTAAAAGACTCTTTCTTCTACACAATTAAGCGTCGCTTACTTGGTAATCCTTTAAACCGACATTCATTGGGCCATCAGCGCTTGAGCAAGCGCTATGCGCTTGGAATTTTGTCATCTGACTGTATTTCATCATCTGCATACGGATCCGAACAGATCCTGATTGCATTGCTACCAGCCTTTGGTTTAGCAGCATTTTCAATCTTGATGCCAATGACAGCTGTCGTTCTTACTATTTTGGTAATCATCACTCTTTCTTATCGTGATGTTATTAATGTGTACACAAAAGTTGGTGGCGCATACATTGTTTCTCGTGACAACTTTGGACCAGTGGTTGCTCAAATTGCTGCAGTTGCTTTGATGTTGGATTACATCGTTACCGTTGCTATTCAATCGGCCGCAGGTGTTGCAGCAATTATTTCTACCTTCCCAAGTTTGCATACGTGGAAAATTCCAATGATCCTTGCGGTTATTGTTTTGTTAACCTACGGAAACCTTCGAGGTGTAAAGGAGGCTGGTAAGGCATTTGCTTTGCCAACCTACTTCTTCGTTAGTTGCATGTTCATTGTTTTTTCAATGGGTATTTATCGAGTTGCTACTGGAACACTCGACGTTCTTCCAACTGATTTGCCTGGTGCGGTTCCTGTTGGAGAAAGCCAAGGGTTATTAACTTTCGCCGCTATCTTCATTCTGCTCCGTGCTTTTGCAAATGGTGGTTCCTCACTTACCGGTCTGGAAGCAATCTCTGATGGTGTTGCATTATTTAAGACACCTGAGCATGTAAATGCTCGTCGCACCCTGTATGTAATGAGTACCTTGCTTGGAACGCTTGTACTTGGAGTTTCTTGGTTTGCCCACAAGATCCATGCGATGCCTTATGAATCAGGTACGCCAACCGTTATTTCTCAGATCGCCAAAACCATTATGGGCAATGGCACGGTCGGCTCAATCATGTTCGTCATGGTTCAGCTAGCGACAATGCTTATCTTGTTCGCTGGCGCAAACACGACCTATAGCGCATTCCCTATCTTGGTGAACTTTGTAGCAACCGATGGTTATCTGCCTCGACAATTAACTAAGCGTGGACACCGTCTAGCTTTCTCAAACGGCATTCTGCTTCTTTCTGGTGGTGGAATTTTCCTTGTTCTGATTACTGCAGGTTCCGTTGAGCACTTAGTTGCTTTCTACGCCCTAGGTGTATTCACCGGATTTACTTTGGCTGGATTTGGAATGACCCGCCATGCATTACGCAATAAAACAGGTGCTTGGAAGGCAAAGATATTCATTAACTCACTTGCGGGCAGCGTCTCATTTGTTGTTGTAATCATCTTTTCAGTTGTTAAGTTCACAGAAGGTGCTTGGTTAGTACTTCTAACTGCGCCAATTTTAGTGATGACTTTCTTACGTTTGCGCCGTCAATACACCCGCGAACAAGAAGCACTATCGGTTAAGAGAGAACAAGAACGTGCAACTTCAATTGCACGTCATGATGTAACCGTACTTGTAGACAATGTAGATATTGCAACGGTTGGTGCAATTCGTTATGCACGTAGCTTGCAGCCACGTAATTTAGCTGCAGTGCACTTCGTGATTGATGATCGTCGTGCAGAAGAGATTCAAGCTGCTTGGGCTGCATCTGATGCACTTGATGATGTGACACTCGAATTAATCGATTGTCCAGATCGTCGCCTTGCAAACTCTGCACTTGATTATGCAATTCGCATGACTGAAAAGCCTGATGTTGAATTAACTCTGTTACTTCCTCGTCGTGCGTATTCAGGTTTCTTGGGTCGTTTGCTACATGATCAAACAGCCGAAGAGATTGCAGCACCGATTTCACAGTTGCCACGAGTAGTTGCAACGATTGTTCCTTTTGACGTTGATCGAATTACATCGGGCAAGAGTGTTGTTACACATACTGTGCGCGAGACCAAGCCGGTCGAAACTCCAAAGCCTGTAAAAAAGGCTCCACCAGTAGATATCGAACCAATCAGTCACTACGCAGAAAATGTGACACCTATTGGAAAGATTGAATGGCGAAAGCGTGCGCAGGTTCAGGGCCGAGTTACATCAATTAAGACCGCACCACGCGGCTCAGCACCAACTCTTGAGGTTGAGATTTGGGATGAAACAGGTGGAGTTTCACTTCACTTCTTGGGGCGTCGCGAGATTGCAGGACTTGAAGTTGGCTCTCAATTGCGTGCCGAGGGCATGGTTGGTGAAGAAGAAGGATCTATGGTGATTCTTAATCCTTCTTACGAACTTCTTGTATAAATCCTTTAATCAATTCACCGCATTCTTCAGCTAAAACTCCTGCGCGGACTTCAGTTCTGAAGGTGCTACGTGGATCTCGCAAAAGGTCCCACATCGATCCAACGGCTCCAGCTTTTTCATCCCAAGCACCAAATACGACAGTCTCTAATCGAGATTGTGCAATTGCGCCCGCACACATCGCACATGGTTCAAGGGTCACCACAAGTGTGTGATCAGTTAAATGCCAATCACCAATTTTTTCGGCAGCTTTTCTGATTGCAACTATTTCTGCATGCGCAGTAGGGTCATTATGTAATTCGCGTTCATTGTGACCAGTAGCAATTAATTCTCCAGCTTTATTAAATATTGCGGCTCCCACTGGAATATCTGAACTTGCTAAAGCTTCACGAGCCGCATCAAGTGCAACTCGCATCATTTCTATATCGTTCACAGATCCAATAACTCCGAGAAATCCTGACCAAAACCCAGACGTGAAGCAATTGCTTCCAATTGCTCATCGGGGAATAACTCTTCATCATCACACAATGCAGAAATTTCCATTCCGTTCATTCCAAGATCGGCCAAAATTTCGAGATGGCCTACCGGACCTGGCTCTTCATCCTCTTCTGGCATTGGTATATCTGCAATTTCCAATAACTCTTCTGCAACTTCATAATCAAGAGCAGCTGTCGCATCACTGAGGAAAAGAGAGATGTGTGTACCCAAAACACGAATAACAATGAAAAACTCTTCATCGATTGCAATTAATGCGATTGCTCCGCCATTTGTTTGTTGAGATTTCAAGCGGGAAATAATTTTCGCAATGTTAAATGGGTCGGGCAAAGTAGCAAGAGTCCACCGGCCATCCTCATGCCATGCGGCCACTGCGAAATCAACATCAGTTGTGAGGTCGCTTACTTCGTCATCAATTTCATCGAAGGATTCAATCTCTTCAACGAGCTCTTCTTCGAAATCGGACATGTGCTCATACTTTCACCGATTGGAAAGGAATGAAACCCCTGTAAGGTAAGACCCATGAAAGTACATGTTGCCGATCACCCGCTTATCAATCATAAATTGACTGTTTTGCGCGACGAACGCACCGATTCACCAACTTTCCGCCGTTTGGTAGAAGAGCTTGTAACCCTTCTGGCATACGAGGCAACTCGTGATGTACGAACTCATGAAGTTGAGATCAAGACTCCTGTCACTAAGACAAAAGGTCAGAAACTCGCGGAGCCTCGTCCAGTTGTAGTTCCTATTTTGCGTGCAGGTCTTGGAATGCTCGAAGGTATGAGCAAATTAGTACCGACCGCTGAAGTCGGTTTCTTAGGCATGGTTCGAGATGAAAAAACATTAGAAGCAAGTACCTACGCAAACCGTCTTCCTGAAGATCTATCTGGTCGCCAAGTTTTTGTTCTTGATCCAATGCTTGCAACCGGTGGAACTTTGATCATGGCTTTCCATTACTTGATTGATCTTGGTGCCACTGAAATCACCGCGGTTTGTATCTTGTCTGCTCCAGAAGGAATAGCAGCGGTTGAAAAAGAGTTTGCAAATAGCAAGGTACCAATCACAATTGTGACAGGTGCATTAGATGAGAAATTAAATGAGCACGGCTACATTGTTCCGGGCTTAGGCGATGCCGGCGATCGCTTGTACGGAGTTGTATAAATGGCATCAACCTCACCTGGATACGGAATCACAATCCGTGTCGAAGGTTCACCAGATTCAAACCCTGTAGCACTTGCAACCACAGTTATTACAGGCGCAGGCGCAACAATTACTGCACTTGACGTTGTTGAATCACTCCTAGAAAAAGTTGTAATTGATATTACCTGCGACACAATTGACGCAGACCACGCTGATGAAATCACTTCTGCGATTTCGAAGAATGCTGATTTAACTGTTCGCAAAGTTAGCGATCGAACATTCTTGCTTCACCTTGGTGGAAAAATTGAGATTGCATCAAAGGTTCCATTAAAAACTCGTGATGATTTGTCTCGTGCCTACACCCCAGGTGTAGCCCGCATCTGTCAGGCGATTGTTGCTGACCCTGCCGACGCTCGTCGCCTCACAATCAAGCGCAATACAGTGGCGGTAGTTACCGATGGATCAGCGGTTTTAGGTCTAGGAAATATTGGCCCAGCGGCAGCTCTTCCAGTTATGGAAGGAAAAGCTGCACTCTTTAAGCGCTTCGCGGATGTTGATGCATGGCCAGTTTGTCTTGATACGCAGGATGTAGATGAGATTGTCCGAACTGTGCAACTGATCGCACCTGTATACGGCGGAATTAACCTAGAAGATATCTCTGCACCACGTTGTTTTGAGGTCGAAGCTCGTCTGCGTGAACTACTCGATATTCCAGTTTTCCATGATGATCAACATGGCACAGCAATTGTTGTTCTAGCTGCTCTCCGTAATGCATTGAAACTTGTGAAGAAGGATTTGAAAACAGTTAAGATTGTTTTGAGCGGAGTTGGCGCTGCAGGTAATGCGATCGCACGCCTACTTACTTTAGATGGCGCAAGCAACATCATTGGATTCAATCATCACGGAGTCATTCACAATGGCATGACGTCAGATGATCCGATGCAGCAATGGTTTATCGATAACAGTAATCCAACTAACTTCACCGGAAAGATCTCTGAAGCGATGGTTGGTGCTGATGTCTTTATTGGAGTTAGCGCGCCAAATGTTCTTACAGAAGCAGATGTTGCAGCGATGGCCAAGGGTTCAATTGTTTTCGCACTTGCTAATCCAGATCCAGAAATCGATCCTGTAATAGCTCGCAAATACGCAACAGTTGTCGCAACTGGGCGCAGTGATCAACCAAATCAAATCAACAACGTATTAGCATTCCCAGGAATCTTCCGTGGCTTGTTGGACGCAAATGCTCATAAGATCTCCGATCAGATGCTCCTTGCGGCTGCTGCTGCGATTTCAGATTGCGTTTCACCTGAGCAGCTCAATACATCATTTATCGTTCCAAGTGTTTTCGATGCCAATGTAGTCAAGGCTGTAGCTGCGGCGGTTAAGAAGTCAGTGTGATCGAATTAGCGGCATCCTTTGATACCCAGTTTGCATCGATAGCCCCCTTCTTCCTATATCTAGTAGTTGGTGCGATTGTTTTTGTAGAAACAGGCATATTGCTTGGTTTTTTCCTGCCTGGTGATTCAATTCTGTTCAGCGCTGGCTTAGTTGCTGCTGCACACGGCGAAGTTAATATCGTCATTTTGGTGTCTGTAATTTTTATTGCAGCCTTTTTCGGAGACCAAGTTGGGTTTGTGTTGGGCCGATTAGTTGGCCGACCTTATTTGGAACGCCACAACTCACCTCGTATCCAAAAAATGATTATTCGCTCAGAACGCTTTTATGAACAAACAGGATGGTGGGCTGTAGTTGCCGCTCGTTTCTTCCCATGGATTCGCACCTTTGTTCCACCGATCGCGGGAATTTCAAAGATGAATTACTACAAGTTTCTATCAGCAAACGCTCTTGGTGCTTTGTTGTGGGGTGTTGGAATCACATTAGCGGGTTACTACGCGGCTACCTTGCCATGGGTTAAAACATCTTCTTATGCGATCGCAGCTTTCTTTATTACCGCTTCGCTGGTTTCTTCACTCGTGAACTACTTACGCCACCGGCGATAACACCTGCATAAGTCATAGCAATACCTGTCACTAAGTAAGCACTAACGCTGACACCGTCTGTTGGCGATACCAAATCAATAATTAAAGAGCCAACTAGCTGCCCACCAACGCTAAACAATGTAAAGGTTAGAACGCCTAAGTGCTGCACAATTGTTGAAGTGAAAGCGATGTATATAACCCCGATTGTTCCACCTGTATAAATCCACCAAGGCCCTGCCGGTAGCGGTGTTAAATGACTTTTCCCAACAATAATTCCCATGATTATCAATAGAAGCAGAAAAGATGTTCCCATTATGAAATTCAGTAATGAAGTAGTGAAGCTTTGGTGAGAGTACTCATTAATCTCACCATTTAGTGCTCGCTGAACACCGACAATAGCTCCTGCAATACCAGCAGAAGTAACAGCAAACATGGATAAATTGTTCGCATCGATTCGATCCCACACCGATACCAAAACCGCTAAAACAGTTAAAAACGCTGCTAATACTCGTCGCACGGAAATTAGCTTTTTTCCGCCTCCAGTGAGGCCAATTCGATCCACAATCAAAGACATCGCTGTCTGACCTGCTATCGATGCAACGGAATAGATAGCGACACCAATCAAGGGAACAATTTGAGTTTGAATAGCAACAAAACTTCCACCCAATGCGCCAGCGAATAACTTCCAGCGAGCAATCTCTTTACGAGCTATTGACCCTCGCAAATTACTAATTCCCTCTTTAATCTGTGCGCTAAATGGGGTGATGACGGCGATAATCAATAACCCTGAACCAAAGGAAACAAGGGCTGCCTGAAGACCGTTATCTAAACGGTGTGAAAGCTCTCCATTAACTCGAGCTTGCATCGCAATCATTACCCCTGAAAGGGCTGCTAGGAAATCTAAACGCATTGAGCGAGGTTATCAAGAAAAGCAAAAGCCGGGCGGGACCCTCGTAGCCCACCCGGCTCCTACTTTTTATTACTTATCCTTTAAAGACTTCATTCCAATCTGTAACAGTCATTACGTAGTACTGACCGCCTTCGACTGATGCGTTATCAATAATTGTCTTCTTGCCAGCGCTTGTTCGTACTAGATCCGGACGAGAAGGTGTTGTTGCGCCCTTAACGCCTGAATCAACAACGGTTACACCGCTGTAGGTGTGAATTTGTGCGTTTAAGAAGAAGTACGAGTTCTTGTCATTTCCCTTACGAAGCAATGAAGTTGCGTCGATGATTCCACTTGATTCCTCATCGATGGTCATGAAGTTTGATCCTGCGGCTGTGAAGTACTTAGGGTCGAAGGTTGCAACTGTTGCAAGCTTTCCATCCTTAATACGGTATGCAAGCACACGTGCAACGTGTGCGTTGTTGCCTGGATCTTCTTGAATCATGATCACACCATCTTGCGTGATAGTCATGTTGTCTGGCTTGCTCAAGAATGGAGCTTCTCCACCATTGAGTAGAAGCTCAAGCTTTGCGCCTAGAAGTGGGTTCTGTGCATCCTTGAAAGTTAGACGCCACAATCCGCCGCCATCGCGTGCAATGCCTGGCTCTGAAGGGTTTTCCTTTGTCGCAACTGGATCCTTGTTAGATTCTGTTGTGATGAAGTAGTACACATCTGGGTTCTTTGGATCCCATTGCCCATCTTCAATTCGAGCAAATCTAAATCCATTTTCGCGTGCACCCTTTGCAAAGCTTGGTACATCTGTGTTCCATTCAATCTTCTTGAATGTTGCATCAACCGGTGTTGACTTTGCAATTGTTGTGCGGAAAACATTGTCATCTGAGATTGTTGGAACATTCAAAACGTAAAGATCGCCGTTAGTGAATCCAGCCTTGTCTACAGCAGAACCAGTTGACTGCTTCTTGCCAAGGTACATGTGAAGTTGGCTATCTGTTGCAGCGCCATCTTCATTTATGATGGCAACTGTGTTAATTCCTGGCTTTAGTGTTGGAACAATATTTTCCATTGAAGTCATGCCTGTGCGCGGAAGCTGGTAGCCATTTCCGTTCATATCAAATGCGAAACCGCGTGAGCTATCTCCAACCTCTTCACCTGTTGTGAAAAGTGCCCCCTCATATCCAATTCCGTTGTAGATAAATGTGCCAGCTGGTGAGTAAGTAGCTGAACAGAAACGGCTAATTCCCCAGCCAAATGTTCCAGCTGCCTGTCCACCTGGTTCGCCACCAATTGGTGTGTCCTGGTACTGACCTGTCTTGTAGTTCCAGTACTTAATGTTGTTGAACAAATTGCCCGCTGAAGTAACAGTCTTTGAAGTTGGGCTGTAGTTCATTGCAGTAATCGATACACCCCATTGGCTTGTATCTGACTTACTGCGCAGTGCAACCTTGTCTGTTGTAGATACTTCATGGTTGGAAAGCAGAGTGATTCCACCTCGACCATTGTCGTATGCACCCATTCCATCTGGAATGCCGCGGATTACAGTGCCGGCGATTACATCGCCAGTTGTAACGATTGGATTGAGAGATACTGCGCTATTCGCAGAAATCATGTAAATAGGCTTCTTTGTGGGCCAAGTTGCTGCGGTTAACGAGCCCGCAACGGCCACAGCAGCAATAACTGCAACACTCTTAGTAAGTTTCATTTTTCCCATTTCCTGTGAGGAGTTTGGGCAAAGTCTTGATCATTGCCAGGAAACAGATTGGGTACAGAAGGCGAAAATTACTTAAACTCTAAGTGAACTATTCAAGGGCAAGGGTGACCTGAAGCCATTCCTCTTCTAACTTTTGCTTATCGCTGTTCAAAACTTCTAGTTCATAACTAATTGCGATTAAGCGTTCCGCATCAAATGCCGCTGTCTCTTGCTCGGCGATTAAAGCTGAAATGGCGCTATCGCACTTTTCCATTTGACGTTCCAATCGAGTTAAATCCTTTTTCAATTGACGCTCTTCTGCGGCGTTTGAACTTTTCTTTTCTTTTGGGGCAGGTACAAGAGTTGCAACTGACTGAGCCCTTTGCTCAAGATATTCATCGACCCCTCTAGGAAGATCTCGAACTTTTTTATCCCCCAGTAGACCAACAAAGCGATCGCACACTCGTTCTAGGAAATATCTATCGTGTGAAATAACAATCAAAGTGCCGCCATAGCTATCGAGTAAGTCTTCAAGCTCAGTCAGTGTTTCAATATCAAAATCATTAGTTGGCTCATCTAGCAATAAAACATTGGGGCTATCCATCAACAAACGAGTTAGTTGCAAACGACGTCTTTCACCTCCAGATAGATCTCCTACTGGAGTCCACTGAGATTCACGATCAAAACCTAAACGCTCACATAATTGAGATGCAGATAGCTCCCGCCCACCACCAAGTTCAACTCGGTTTGCAACCTTCTCTACCGCTTCAAGAACGCGCCAGGTTGGATCAAGTTCATCTAAATGCTGCGTCAGAAAGGCTGCCTTCACAGTCACGCCAGTGACTAACTTTCCACTAGTCGGTTGAATCTGCCCGGTAAGCATGCGCATTAATGTTGTTTTACCGGCACCATTTATTCCAACTATTCCAATGCGATCTCCTGGGCCAATATTCCAGTACAAATCATCTATTAACTCTTTGTCGCCAAGTTTTACCTGCACATGGTGCGCTTCATACACTGTTTTTCCAAGTCGGTTTAGAGCAAATTTCAAAAGCTCACCTTGGTCACGAGGTGCTGGCTCATCAGCAATCAAAACATTTGCAGCATCGATTCTAAATTTTGGTTTAGAGGTTCTAGCTGGAGCACCTCGGCGAAGCCAGGCGAGCTCCTTTTTGATCAACATATTTCGTCGTTGATCCATCACTGCTGCTTGTC
>ERZ650311.1525-NODE-1525-length-11329-cov-12.489977_pt1 | contig 11329 bp, 10 predicted proteins | sample MGYA00376247_ERZ650311 | MGnify/ENA primary metagenome ERZ650311 (study PRJEB26733, sample SAMN07839324) | wastewater metagenome | biome: small river; feature: stream; material: water | place: USA: North Carolina | collected 2016-07-28 ... | reverse complement strand
TTTAACAGCATCTTCAGTCTTTGGACCATAGATGCCATCGACGCGACCACAGTTAAAACCCATCTCAGTCAGACGAGATTGAAGAGTGGCAACATCATCACCACGCATCATCGGAGATGGTTGGAGGTGGAGGGAGCGATCTCCGAGTTTCCATCGCGCCTCTTCTAGTGCGCGTTGGGTCGCCTCATTCAACTCACCGGTGACATGGAGACCACGCTCTTGTTGAAAAGAGCGGATCTCGTCAGGTGATAACTCCTTCATTGAAGGTTTAGATGAAGCCTTCAAGCTCCTTCAGGAGCGCTGGCTTTGGCTTTGCACCGATGATTGTCTTTACAACTTCACCGTTGACATAAACATTGAGCATTGGGATCGATGTGACGCCATACTTAATTGCGATAGCTGACTCTTCATCGGTGTTGAGCTTTGCAATTGTGAGCTTGTCGCCGTATTCAGCTGAGATATCGTCCAAGATTGGAGCGATTGCACGGCATGGACCACACCACTCTGCCCAGAAATCAACGAGAACAGGCTTGCTGCTCTTCAATACGACCTGGTCGAAATCTGCTGTTGTTACCTTGATTGGTGCGCTCATCATTTGCTCCTATGTATCTCTTCTTTAGTATCGATGTAATTGTATTAGTGACTTAAGAACTTCTCAGCGTCTAGCGCTGCCTGGCAGCCAGAACCTGCTGCTGTGATTGCTTGACGGTATGTGTGATCGACGAGATCACCACAAGCGAAGACACCGGGAAGGTTGGTGCGTGTTGAACGACCTTCCACCTTTACATATCCCTCGTCATCGAGAGCAATCTGTGATGTCACAAGCTCAGAACGTGGAATATGTCCGATTGCAACGAAGAGACCAGTGAAGTCACCAGTTGATTCTTCGCCGGTCTTGGTGTTGCGCAACTTAAGGCCTTCGACCTTATCTGCACCGAGAACATCGATAACTTCGGTATCCCACATGATTTCAAGCTTTGGATTTTTGAATGCGCGATCTTGCATAATCTTTGATGCGCGCAATGAATCGCGACGGTGAATCAAAACAACCTTTGATGCAAACTTGGTAAGGAATGTTGCCTCTTCAACCGCTGAGTCTCCTCCACCAACAACAGCGATTACCTGTTCGCGGAAGAAGAAACCATCACACGTTGCACACCAAGAGACACCGCGACCTGAGAGACGCTTCTCGTTCTCAAGTCCGATCTCACGGTAGGCAGATCCCATTGCAAGGATGACGGCCTTCGCCTTAACAACATTGCCGGAACCATCTTTAATTGTTTTGATCTCACCTTCGAGATCCATCTCGACAACATCGTCGGTAATAAGTTCTGCACCAAAGCGCTTTGCCTGCTTGCGCATGTTGTCCATCAAATCTGGACCCATGATTCCGTCGATAAATCCAGGGAAGTTCTCGACCTCAGTGGTGTTCATTAGTGCGCCACCTGCGGTAACTGAACCCTCATAAATAACTGGCTTTAACTCTGCGCGTGCTGCGTAGATTGCAGCGGTATATCCGGCAGGGCCAGAACCAACAATGACGATATCGCGTACTTCGGTGCTCATAAGCGCACCTTACCGCGCATCTATCGCTTCAGCCGGCCGAGGGTAGTTGTGGCGAAGCTTCTCAAACCTGCGATTTCAGCGACCTTAAGGCGATGGGCGGCAACAAGGTAACCAAAGCCACTTAAGCCCAGAACAAGGAAGAGGCGAAGGGCGCGAACTAGAAGAGTTGCCCCGTCATCAGCCCAGCCGAAGTACTGCGAGATCAAAAAGAGCGGAAGCATTGCAATCAGCGCAGAACCCAACAAAGTTGCATGTTGACCAAGGAAGTCGGTGATGCGAAGAGTTCCCACATGCTTCTTAATCAACTGGAGAGTCACACTTAAACCAACGATGTAGCTGATTGAGAATGCAACACCAAGACCGATGGTGACCACATCGCTAGCGAGCTGCCAGAGGAAGATGTACGAGAGAACTACTGAAATCACATTGATAATAAAGATTGAGATCACTTGCGTCTTTGTATCTTCAAAGGCATTAAAACCTCGAACGAGAATTAAGTTGATACTAAATGGAACTAGTCCTAAACCAAGTGCAGCGAGGACATAACCAATGTAGCGAGAGTCTTGAAGTGAGATTCCCATATAGAGAACTTCGGTCATAAGTGGACCAAAGAAGATCAGCGCAACAGCGCTAGGAACAGTGACAACACCCACCATCTTGATAGCGCGAATAAGTTGAAGGCGAACATCTTCCACCTTCTTATCGATAGCTAACTTTGAAAGATGTGGCAAGAGCGCGGTAACAATAGAGATAGTGACAATTGAGTACGGCAACAGCATGATGTAGTAGGCGCTTGTATATGGCGTAAAACCAACACCGGTCTTAATTCCAGCCTGTGCACTTCGCACCGCGGCAGCGGTTGCAACGTTGACGGTAACGAGATAACCAAGCTGTGAAATCAGAACATAGATCAAAGTCCAGGCAGCGAGTGAGAAAGATTTACCAAGACCCTTCACGCCAAAGATTGGTCGAATCTTAATTCCTGAACGGTGCACAACTGGAATCAAGATCAGCGCTTGAATCACAACGCCGGCAGTCGTGCCCCAGCCAAGAAGTTGGATCTGGAATTCAGTAATGGTGTCGATGGCGATGTTGTGCTGGAAGGCGAGAATTCCACCGAAGACAGCAATAACTACAAGATTGTTAGCGATTGGCGCCCACATCAAAGGAGCGAATGATCCACGGGCATTTGCTACCTGTCCGAGCATCGTAAAGAGACCAAGGAAGAAGATCTGTGGCAGGCAATAACGAGTAAATGCCACTGCAATGGCCTGCTCGCGCTCAAAACCTACTGCAGAAAACTCTGGCGCGTAGAGTCGCACGAGCAATGGCGCAAAGATCACGCCGACTGCAACCAGTAGCAAGAGAATTCCGGAGATCGTTGTTACCAAACGGGATGCAAAGCCGTGACCACCGTCCTCATCGCTAAATGAACGAACAAGTTGGGGAACGAAGATTGCGGTCAGCGCTCCACCAACAAGTAAGTTGTAGAGAATGTTGGGCATTGTATTTGCAACGTTATAGGTATCAGCAAGGAGAGCGGTTCCTAGAACTGCAACTCCGAGAATTGCACGGAAGAATCCAGTAATACGAGAGAGGATTGTTCCCACCGCCATTATTGAAGAGGCGCGAAAGAGCTCATTATTTTTCATTGCGACTCCTTCGAATGCGTCGTACTGATTGTGCCACCGCACCTAAGAAAAGGACTATGCCGGCACCAGTTGTAAACCATGCAACACGGGAATCAATGACAGTCAATGAGAGATTGAGTTTCGAAACCTCTCCCACCAAAGTTCCCTGCGGTGTCATGAACTGCGCTAGAACGAGAGTGGAACCAGAAGCGATTACTCTAAAAGGAACAGCCAATTGAATCTGAGAATGAGGCGGCAGAGTAATGTTGCTCAAGTTTTCGACTTGTACACGTGAGTTCATCGGAATAAGTGAGAGGCTTACAGTTGTAGCAGTATCAAATTTATTTACCAAGGTAAGTGGAACTTTTACATTTTCGGAAGTCAATTGATATCGACCAGAGACAACTTTGAGCTTTCCACCTACTTTATTCACTGCAGCGCGTGCGGAATATGAGAGATAAGCGCGATCTTCCACACTGAGTTCTGGATTAAGTAGCACGCCCAAGTTATTGCGCAGATTTGTAATTTCATCTGACTGCATCACCTTTGATAAACCCAGCAGAACTGTGCGGCCGCTGCGATAAAAGCCTTGATATTCAACCTCTAAACGCGACTTTCCACTACCCCAACCGTTCTGAGAAATAACGGTCCGACCAAAGAATTCTTGTAATTTATCAGATGCAACTTTTGAATAGTAATTAATTTCACTCGGCGCTAATTTGCGTGCAAGAGATGGATCTGGATTTCCGTAAGGAAGTGCGACGATGGGATTTCCAGTAGTTGCAAGCTTTAATTGCTGTAACCAAATTTGAGCAATACTGCTTCCAACAGGATCTGCCTTACCTTCAAAGGTGTAACCATCGGCCATATCTTTTACTTCATCAACTAGGTATGCATCAATGACCCAGGTTGCGGTTGAGTTAGTTTTGAAGAGTGCCTTACCTAACCGACCATCTGGCGTCAATGTTGTTGCCAATTCATTATCGCGAAATGTTCCATCGAAATTACGGTGTGGAACATCTACGATGCGAACTACAGGCGTATCCGCCTGTGCAACAGGCAGAGCGATAAAGAGTCCTGCCACAACTGTTATGAGTGCAAATATTTTTTTCATCGCGCATCCAGCTCATTTGTAGCGTTGGTGCGCGCAATCAATTTCTTTTCATCAGGGTAGGCAAGTTTGTCGATAATTTCTCCGAGTGGAAACCAGGAAACTTCATCGACTTCACTCTCTTGTGCAGCGAGCAAGCCACCGCTCTCGCGGAATAGATAGTGGTGAACAGTTTTATGGATGCGCTTTCCACCAGCCATAAACCAGAAATCAATAACACCGAGTGACTTCTCAATCTCAGATTGAATACCAGTCTCTTCCGCTACCTCACGAAGCGCAGCCTGCTCTGGAGTTTCACCTTCTTCAATATGGCCTTTAGGTAGGGACCAGAGAATCTTCTTGCCACTGGCATCTTTCTGATCACGGCGACCAATAAGTAGGCCTAACTTTCCGGTGGTATCGATAACGAGGCCACCAGCGCTGACTTCATCCACACGCTTTGCATAGACGCGAGGCTGTGATTTCTTGGTAGGTGCCTTCGGAGTTTGTGGGTCTTGAGTAAGTGAATTCTGTGGGGAGCGATGCGCCGGGCGCTTGCGCCTACGCTTCTTCTTCGTACCTTCGCTGCCCGCACTAGGTGCCGGGGTCATGGGAGCAAGGGTACTCGTCTAGGCTTATCTATTGTGAGTGATGCGAAGACCAATTTAGGGCGAGAGCTCGCTTTAACGACCCTCGTTGAACGGGCACCACTTGCCAGTTCGCTCGCAGCGGCATTTAAAGAGAAGGGCTATGCCCTCGCCCTCGTGGGTGGACCAGTGCGCGATGCAATTCTCGGTCGCCTTGGAAACGATCTCGATTTCACCACTGATGCTCACCCGCTTGAGACAAAGAAGATTCTTAAAGGTTGGGCTGAAAATGTCTGGGATACCGGAATTGAATTTGGAACTATTGCTGGAAAACGTGGCGATACAACAGTTGAGGTGACAACATATCGCACCGAAAAGTATGAAGAAGATTCACGCAATCCAGATGTTGAATACGGCGATAACATCATCGGAGATTTATCTCGCCGTGACTTCACAGTTAATTCAATGGCACTTGAATTAACAACTCCAACGCCAGAATTTATTGACCCATTTAATGGCATCGAAGATTTGGCAGCAAAGGTATTACGTACACCAGCTAGCGCTCGCCAATCATTCTCTGATGATCCATTACGCATGATGCGTGCCGCGCGCTTTGCCAGCCAACTAGGTTTTTCTTTGGATGAAGAAGTTGTCCAAGCGATGCGAGATATGTCAGGTCGCATCTCGATCATCTCAGCTGAGCGCGTGCGCGATGAGTTTGTAAAGATGTTGATGTCACCGTCACCACGCATTGGAATCACAATATTGGTCGATACTGGAATTGCCGATCACGTTCTGCCAGAGATTCCAAAATTACGTCTTGAGATTGATGAACACCATCACCATAAGGATGTCTACGAACACTCCATCACCGTCTTGGAGCAGGCTATAACCCAAGAGGATCGCCTCGGTGGTCCTAATTTGGTCAATCGCTTAGCTGCGCTTTTGCATGACATCGGCAAGCCAAAGACGCGTAACCTCTTAGAGGGTGGCGGAGTTTCATTCCACCACCACGAAGTTGTCGGTGCGCGTTTAACAAAGAACCGTCTCAAGGCGCTCCGCTTTGATAATGACACTATCGATGCAGTGGAGACACTGGTAGCACTTCATCTGCGCTTTCATGGTTATGGCGATGGAGAATGGACCGACTCTGCCGTTCGCCGCTATGTCCGCGATGCCGGTGAATTACTGACACATTTGCATGTTTTAACGCGCGCAGATTGCACAACCCGCAATGTAAAGAAGGCGGAGCGCTTATCGCGCACCTATGACAGCCTGGAAGCACGCATTGAAAAGTTGATGGAAGAGGAAGAACTCTCCAAGATCCGCCCTGATCTTGATGGTGCGCAGGTAATGAAATTGCTCGACATCAAACCATCTGCTGATGTTGGAAAAGCACTCGACTTCTTAATGGAACTTCGAATGGAACATGGTCCACTCGGTGAAGAGCGTGCAACAGATGAGCTACTTAATTGGTGGCGAGGACGTCGCCGCCCTTAAGAAAGAACTTCTGTGGGCGCAGCACAATTGTTGCAATCAGGAAGTAAGAAATCGCAACTAGAAGTGGCACCAACCAGGAATCACCACTCTGTGGCAACAAAAGCGCTGCAATTATTGAACAGCTAACTATCGAACCGTTGACTACAACGTCATAGACAGCGAAGACGCGACCACGGAACTCATCACTAATTTTGGATTGCACAAGCGCATCATTGGTGACCTTCACGCTCTGACCAAAGAGCCCAGTTGTAAATGCTGCGATGCATAGCAAGATTTGTGTGCGTTCAATAACTAGGAACATTGCACCACTTGATGCGGCAAACATTGATAAGCGCATCCATCGATGGCGGCCAGTCCAGCGAACACCAAGAGGAGCAATCAGCGCACCAATAGTGAAACCGACTGCTGCAATCGAGAGCGCGATACTCAATCCAGCTAAACCAGCATCGCTATTAGCAGGATCATTAAATGTATTGCGCTCTAATAACATTGCAGTCAATGTGAGTGCTGTGATTCCACCACGGTGAATAGCTGTTGCCAGGATTCCGCGCGCAGCATCTTGATGTTCAGCAAGAAACTTAAATCCCTCGCGGACTTCAATAAACCCTTCCAATAACGAGGCCTTGCGAATCTGATGTGGTGCTGGACCAATCTCATTGCGCTTCATCATTGCGGCGAAGAGCGCAGCAGTTAAATATCCAGCAGATGCCGCGAGAATTAAATATCCATCGGCGTGATCGGCGGTCGCTATTGCATCTGTGAAACGTCTAATTAATAGGCCCATTCCACCACCGAGCACCACCCAGACAGATCCGCCTGTTACGGCGAGAGCATTTGCGGCAATTAACGATGATGGAGGTGCAACAAGTGGAAGTCCAGCTGAAAGACCAGCGAGAATTAATCGGTTCACACCAAATGCAATAAGAACGAAGATTGTTAGCTCAACACCGGTACGACCTTGGAAGATTAAGAGCGCAATAAAGAGGAGAGTTACAGATCGAGTGAGGTTTGAGTAGAGAACCGCTCTTTGACGTGAGAATCGATCGAGGAGAGTTCCCACCATTGGACCAACAATGGAATATGGAAGAAGCACAACAGCGAATGCAACTGCCGCGCTGAGTGCAGATGCTTGGCGCTCTGGTGAGAAGAGGACAAAAGATGCCAGCGCGCTCTGAAAGATTCCATCGGTAAATTGGCCAGTCCATCGAGTTCGCAGTAAAGGTCGCAGAGCCTTATCGGCCATCAACTTCCAGAACGAGAGTCCTTTAACCTGCACCTGACCAAGCGTAGTCGCGTTAAAGCGAATATTCTTCTCGCCATGGCACAACAAACTCGTACTCAACGAGGATTCATCGATTATTCACTTGATAAGCGCGCTACTTTGCTTGCGCTCTTTCGCGGAGTTGTAGATGCATGTGATGCCGATCCATATTTAATGCGAGCAGCGAAGTTTCATGGTGAGAAAGCTGGACGTAACTGTCCGGTCTGCAAGAAAGATTCTCTGGTAGAACTTCGTTACACCTTCGGCGATCAATTAGGTCAATTCTCAGGACGTATTAAGAGCCCCGCTGAATTAATCGAGATGGAGAAGGAGTTTGGAGAATTCTCGGTCTATATCGTTGAGGTTTGCCGCGATTGTTCATGGAATCACCTCTGTTCTACATATTTATTAGGTGATGGAGTAGAACGACGCCCACCACGGCGCCAGCGCACCCTTGAGGATGAGGACTTCAGCGGTAACCTTGGAAAGTGATTAAAACCAAGCTCATCCGCGCAGCCATATTTATCGCTGGTTTTGGCTTCGTTGCTGGTGCAACGCTCTTCGCCCTTGCTTGGTTTACCGTCGATATTCCAGATCCCAACGCCTACGTCAACAGCCAGGCAACTGTCATTCAATACTCCAACGGTCAAGAGATTGGTCGCATCGGAGCACAGAACCGACAGATCTTGCCACTGGCGAAGATTCCATTGCGTCTTCGTTATGCAGTGATGGCAGCAGAGGATCGCAACTTTTACTCTAACCGCGCATTTAGCGTTACCGGTTTAGCGCATGCAGTTCTGTCGAATGTTTTAACGCTCGGTCAGGGTCGCGGTGGATCAACGATTACACAGCAATATGCGAAGACCGCATTCTTAACGCCAGAGCGCAGTATTCAAAGAAAGATCAAAGAACTTGTCATCTCTCTCAAGTTAGAGAATGCAATGACTAAGGATCAGATTTTAGAGAACTACCTCAACACCATTTACTTTGGTCGTGGTTCTTACGGTGTGCAGACCGCAGCTCAGCAGTACTTCAATCGAAATGCCAATCAACTTTCAATTTCACAATCAGCGGTGATTGCTTCAATTCTTCGCTCACCTGGACTTTACGATCCAAACTATGGAGATTCCGAGCAGAAGAAGCGCAACGCAGCTCGACTTGAAGCACGCTTCCACTATGTCATTCAAGGAATGTTGGATGAGAAGTGGATTACTGCGGCAGAGGCAAAGACAGCGAAGATGCCAGCGGTTGCACCGCGTACAACCGGCGGATCACTGAGCGGCCCTAAGGGTTACATCATCGACGCCGCACAGAAAGAATTGTCGAAACTTGGATTTACTCAAGAGCAGTTGATGGTCGGTGGTTACGTCATCAAGACAACGCTTGAACAACGCGCACAACAATCTGCAGTTGATGCAGTCAATAAGTTGTATCCAGTGAAGGCACCGACAAATCTGCATATTGGCTTGGTTGCAATTCGTCCAGGTACCGGTGAAGTAGTCGCGATGTATGGCGGAAAAGACTACGTGATACGCCAACTTAACGATGCAACACAATCAATCGCTCTTGCCGGTTCTACCTTTAAGCCATTCGCACTTGTCGCAGCTCTTGAGCAAGGAATTCCGCTGACTTCAATGTGGAATGGCGATACACCGCAGACATTTGATGATTTAGGTAAGCCATATATCGTCGATAACTATGGCGGTGAAGGTTGGGGACAGATCAGCTTGATGACTGCCACTCAGCACTCTGTGAATACTGTCTATGTGCCACTTGGAATCAAGGCTGGAATGGATAAGGTCGTAGATGTTGCGCGTCGAGCAGGAATTCCAGAGTCTGTAGCGATGATGCCAACACCATCTGTTGTGCTGGGTGTAGCTTCACCACATGTGATTGATGTTGCTAATTCATATGCAACATTTGCAGCGAATGGTATTTACTCAAAGCCATACATGATCGCTCAGGTGATTGGCCCTAACAAGGGTGTTCTCTATGAAGGTAAGGCAGTAACTCAGCAGGTATTTAACGCTGATGTGATGGCCGACCTTACATATGCACTCAAATCTGTTGTCAATGGCGGAACCGGATCTGCAGCGCTTGCACTGGGTCGTCCAGCTGCCGGCAAGACTGGTACATCGCAATCAAATGCATCTGCATGGTTTAGCGCATACACACCACAACTTGCGGCATCCGTTGCGCTCTTTAGAGATAGCGCTTCCGAATCACTCAATGGAATCGGTGGGCTTACATCTGTTACCGGTGGAACTTTCCCAGCTCGTATCTGGACCGCATTTATGAAGGGTGCGTTGAAAGATCAGCCAGTGATGGAATTTCCGGCACCTGCCAATATCGGTGGTCTCGACCCAATCGTGATGACCAGTGGTGGCAAGCAATCAATGAAGAAGTAATCGAGACTTCTTCATGCGCGTAAATACTCGCGTGGTTCTCCTGCTAGCAATTGTTGCCTCACTGATTTCTTTTGCAAAGTTCAGCCACTGCGAAAAATCAGTCTGGGCTGGCCCTGATCAATATATCCACGCCTGTTATAGCGATTTACCTGCCCTCTTTAGTGAGCGCTCTTTCGGTAAAGGAGAATGGGCATTTACTGGTGGCGATCAAGCGGTGGAGTATCCAGCACTTCAAGGTTTAGTTATGTGGGCAACTGCAAAAGTTTCACCCGATGGGCCGGTGAGCTACTTCAACTTCAGCGCGATTCTCTTATCGTTACTCTTTATCGCATCATCTCTAATGATGTATCGAATGCGCCCCGAAAAAACCCTGCTCTTTATTGTCGCTCCTACTGGAATTGCAGCCATGTTTATCAATTGGGATTACTGGGCGATTGTCACAATGCTGCTTGCCATCTATTGGTTTGATCGAAAGCAAGAGATAGCAAGCGCGGCGATTCTCGGTGTATCGATTGCGACAAAATTCTTTCCAATCGTTCTCTTACTTCCGATTGCAATTATCTACCTACGTCGCCATGAGATTAAGAAGTTCATTCGATACTGCTCAGTTGCAATCGGAACATTGATTGCTCTCAATCTCCCCTTTGCTCTAACAACACCAACGGGGTGGTGGCGTTTCTACAGCCTTAATCTTCATCGTGAAGCTGATTGGGGATCACTTTGGTATGCCTTAAGTGTCTTCGGTATTAACCTGACCCACATCAACTACTTATCAATACTGCTTCTCTTGATTGGTGTTGCAGTTACTGCAATCTTTCTGTTGCAGACGAGAGAGACGTTGCCGCTTGCAGAATCCGCAATCTTTATCTTTATAGCCTTGATGACAGTTAGTAAGGTCTATTCACCGCAATATGTTCTCTGGTTAACGCCACTTGTAATTCTGGCTTTGAAAGATGATCGTGATTTAACTTGGTTCTGGGGTTGGCAGATTGCCGAGCTGATGTATCACGTGGCAATTTGGCAGCACCTCGCATTGCTGACAGGAGCGAAGTACGGATTGCCGGTAAAGGCCTATGCACTTATTACTCTGATCAGAATTGTGGCCGCAATCGCCCTGGCGATAGCCCTCGCCCGTAGGCACCGTTCCAATGCTTCGTTCCAGCGTGAATTTCTCCTTTCCAGCGGGGAGAGTTACCCTTAACCTCCTGCTTCAACGGGTCAACCGGCCTTACGAATCAGGTTTTTAACCCTCCTGTCACGGAAATACCGTGGCCGTCTTAGTCCAG
>ERZ650311.1523-NODE-1523-length-11334-cov-7.191329_pt1 | contig 11334 bp, 23 predicted proteins | sample MGYA00376247_ERZ650311 | MGnify/ENA primary metagenome ERZ650311 (study PRJEB26733, sample SAMN07839324) | wastewater metagenome | biome: small river; feature: stream; material: water | place: USA: North Carolina | collected 2016-07-28 ... | reverse complement strand
GCCACGGCGCAGGTGACGGAACACCCCGTGGAGAAGGGCACCCCCGTCACCGACTACATCCGCCCGATGCCTCGGCGCCTCACCGTCGAGGGCTTCATCACCAACACGCCCATCGGAGCGCCGCCGGTCCACAAGGCGCGCGCGGGCTCGCCGGGCGCGGCGAATCAGGTTCTTCGCGCGAGCGACGACGTGGGCGGAGGCGCCGGCATCAACGCGGAAGTGACCCGCGTGGAGATCTTCCCCAAGACGACCTATGCCTCGTTCATCCGCGGTCCTCGGCCTCCCTACTACGTGCAGGCGCTTGATTTCTTGGAGACGTTCGACCGCGTGAGCAACAGCTTCAACGCGCTCGTCGAAGCCGTCGGGGGCGGGGCGCTGTTCACCATCGCCACGTCGCTCGACCATTACACCAACATGGCCGCCACCAACTTCACCGTCACCGAGTCGACCATGGGCGCCGATGCGCTCAGCTTCACGATCGAGTTCCAGGAGCTTCGCATCGTGAGCACGCAGGTTGTCGCGGTGCCGGTGCGCAAGAAGATCGCCGACGTGGGCACGAAGGTGCCCAAGGAAGCCGACGCGGCGCAGGCACAGGCCGTCGAGCGGTCGACTCCCAAGGCCACCACGGACTACTTCAACATCACCACGCCGGTAAACCCCTGATGGCCGTCCTCGTCATCGACCGCTACTCCGACGCCCTGTCTTGGCAGGCGACGATCCCGCTCGAGGGCGTCGAGTACGTGTTCCGCTTCTACTGGTCGACGCGCGAAAGCAAGTGGTACCTGTCGATCTACAACCAGGACAACGCGCTCTTGGCCGGGTGGATGGCGCTCCTTGTGGACGCCGCGCCCCTTCGCCGCTTCCGCGCGCAGACGAACATCCCGCCGGGCGTCCTCATCGTCTCCGACACGACGGGCGCGGGCCTCGACATGACGGCGCCGGACGAGCTGGGCGCGCGCGTCATCCTTGGCTACATCACGAGCGATGACCCGCTCATCGAGGGCGCGAGCCTCATCGGGCGCGGATGAGCCTGCCCGCCGAGGCGCTGTTCCCGCGCGACTGGCGCGTGGTGGTGCAGATCACGGATGCCGAGGCGGTGGACGTGTCCGCGCTCGACATCGAGTTCAAGATCCTCCGCTCGCTCAAGCCGTCGCCCAACCGCGCCGTGGTGACGCTGTGGAACGTCAGCCCCGAGCACCGCGCGCAGCTCCTCAAGCGGGCCAAGCCGCAGGCGAGCGGCGGCGCGGGGAGGCCGGTGTACGTGCGCGTCGAGGCCGGCTACAAGGGCCGCACGTCGGTGCTCCTCAGCGCCGACATGCGCGAGGTGGCCTCGCAGCGCATGGGCACCGACTGGCGCACGATCGTCTCCATGGACGACGGCGGGGAGGCCGTGCGCGCGGCGCGCTTCCCCGACGGCGGCATGCAGTTCACCGCCGGCACGCCGCTCGGGCAGGTGCTCCGCCAGTGCGCCGTGGCGCTGGGCCTCGGCCTGGGCAACGTGGCCTCGTTCGAGACGGACGCGCAAATCTTCGGGTGGGGAACGACGGTCCCGCGGACGTTCACCGTGCGCGGCTCGGCGTTCGATGGCCTGCGGCGCGTGGTGGACTCCATCGGCGCCACCGTGAGCATCCAGGGCGGGGTGCTGCAACTGCTTCCCAAGGGCAGGCCGTTCGCGCAGACGGCCATCCTGCTCTCGCCGGACACGGGCCTGCTCGACAGCCCCGAGGCCGCCATCGACTCGACGGTGAGCCTGGGCTTCGCCAAGACGGCTACGGGCAAGCCCTCGACGCCCAACCCGCCCACGCCCAAGAACACCGCCATCCTCAAGGCCAAGGCCATGCTCATCCCCGGCATCGTGCCAGGGCGGGTGGTGCGGCTGGAGTCGGACTTGTACAATGGAAACTACGAGATCACGGAAGTCGAGTACGTAGGCCAGTCGTTCGGCAAGGACTGGATGGCCGTCATGGTGCTGCGGAACTACCTCACATGAGCGAGCAAGCCACCGAGGAGATCACGCTCGACCAACTCATCCAGCTTGCCCTCGATGCGCGGCTGGCCGAGGTGCACGTCGCCGTGCCGGCGCGCGTGACGGCCTTCGACCGCTCGGCCGGGACGGTGGACGTGACGATCCCGGTGAACGGAATGATCCCCGACGGCAGCGGCAACTTCGTCTCCGACCCCTACCCCGCGCTCAAGGGCATCCCGATCCAGTACCCGCGCTGCGGCAAGTTCTCCATCACCTTCCCGCTCGAGGCGGGCGACACGGGGCGCCTCGTGTTCTGCGAGCGCAACATCGGCGGCTGGCTGACGAACGGCCAGCCGCAGGACGCGGGCGACGTGGGCATGCACACGCTCGACGGCGCCGTGTTCGAGCCGGGCCTGCGAATCGCGGCGGCGCAGGCGGCTTCCGACGACGACATGGTGCTCGGCTCGGAGACGGACGCCAAGGGGCGCGTGGTGTGCAAGGAGGCGGGCGGGGAGTTGGGGCAGGGGGCGGCAAAGGGCATCGCACGGGAGGGGGACAGCATCAGCATCGGCACGTTCGCGTGCAGCGGCCTGGGCTCGGCATTTGCCGGCATCAACTGGACGGCGCCGGGTGCCGGAGCCCCCACGCTCATCACGACCACGCCCGTCACGATTACCGGCAAGGTGACGGACGGCTCCTCGACGTGGACCTGCGAGGACTGACATGGCCTCCATCCGCCTTGCCATGGCCATCGACGCCAACAATCCGGTCATCGGCGACATCTACATCGGCACTGACGGCAAGTGCCGCATGACGGCCTCGCTCTCCGAGGAGGTGCAGCAGAACCTTTGGCTCCGCTTCCAGTTCTTCCTCGGTGAGTGGTTCCTCGACCCGCAGGCGGGCGTGCCCTACTTCCAGCAGATCCTCGGCGTCAAGAACAGCGACGCCAACGTGGCGACGATCCTGCGTTACGTCGTCACGTCCTGCCCCGGCGTGGCGTCGCTCCTGTCGTTCTCCCTCAACCGAAGCGGGCGCAGCATCGCGCCGCGCTTCACCTGTCAACTCATCGACGGCTCGCTTTTGTCGAGCGCGGACTATCCGCCGTTCGTGCTGCCGGCGGGTGTAGGCTAGGCCCATGGAACTCACGCCCACCGGCCTCGAGATCGACACGCTCGACGAGATCGTGGACGCGATCAACGACGACCTGCTGGCCGGCATCTCGACCGCGCTCGACTTGAACGCCCCCGATCCCATCGCCGTCATGACGGGCGTGGTGGCCGAGCGCCTGTTCTCGCTCGAGGAGCTAGGCGGCGCGCTCTACAGCGGCATGCAGCCCGACAACGCCACGGGGGACCAGCTCGAAGGGCTCGCGCTCATCACCGGCACCACGCGCCAGCCGGCCACCAAGACGCTCGTGGCGTGCAGCATCACCGTGACGGCGGCGTTCGGCCCCCAGGCGCCGGGCACCATGTTCGCATCCGTGGCGGGCGTGCCCAACGTCCTCTACACCAACGTCGACACGTTCACCGCGGGCGGCGCCGGAACCACCACGGGCGTCACCTTCGAGTGCGTGGACGAAGGCCCCAACGTCGTCAACGCGGGAACCCTCACCACGATCGCCGTCGCGCTCGCCAACTGGTCGGCCATCACCAACCCCGCGGCTGGCGTCACGGGCAAGGACGTGCAGACGGATGCGGAACTGCGCGTGGCGCGGCAGCAGGAACTCGCACTCGGCGGCGCCGCATCGGCTGCCGCCATCGCCGCGGACATCCTTGCCTACATCCAGCCCTCGCAGTCGCCGCTCACCATCCCCGGGATCAAGGTGGGCGACAACATCAGCAACAACCCCTTCACCATCACGGCGGCCACGCAGTCGGTGACGGTGCTGTGGAACGATGCCGACTACGTGGACGATGCCACGGGCCTGCCGGCGCACTCGATCGAGGCCATCGTCTACAACGGCAACGTGTCGGACGCCGAGTCAGACAACGCCATCTGCGCGCTGCTTCTTGCCGACAAGGCCGCCGGCATCTCCACCTACTCGGGCAACGGCACCAGCAAGACCATCACGGACGACCAGGGCATCGCCGAGGTGGTGTACTACACGCGCCCCTCGGGCACGTCCACCGGCCTCATCACGCTCACCGTCAAGCAGCGCGCGGGCTACACCGTCACTGCCCAGCAGGTGCAGGACGCCATCGCCGCCTATGCCACGGGGCGCGACTACGCCGGCACGGCCGTCACGGGCGCGACGGCGCACTGGACGCCGGGGGCTACGGCCTACGCCTCGGCCATCGTCGGCGCCGTGTTCGAGTACGTGCCGGGCGTCGCCAACGTCACCGCCGTAGTCATCACCAACGCCAACGTCGGCCCGGATCTCGTGCCGACGCTGCGTCAGGTAGTGACGCTCGGCACCATCACGCCGACGATCACATGAGCATCAGCCACGTCACCGACCACTACGAGCAGGCGCTTGCGCGACTGCCGATGGTCTACAAGAACAAGCCGCGCTTTCTCGCGTGGCTTGGGGCCTACTGCGCGCGCGTGCAGAACATCGAGGACGCGCTGTGGGACGTGTACGTGGACCGGCTCATCCAGAACAGCCCCACGGGCGACCTGCTGGCCAAGCTCGGCACCATCGTGGGGCAGACGGACCTGCTCGGCGACGATGCGTCGTTCCTGCTGTTCATCCAGGCGCGCATCCTCGTCAACCGCAGCAAGGGACGGAGGCGGGATCTCATCCGGGTGACGCAGGCGATGTGGCCGGTGACGGCGGCGCCGGTGGTGTGGGCGTTCGACATGGCACCCGCCACGCTCCTGCTCATCCCGCAGGCGCCCGTCGAGGTGGATCCATACGTCATGTTCAACAGCTTCCTCAACGTGGCCATCGGGGCGGGCGTGCGGCTCATCTTCATCTGGACGCTGGAGCCGCTGGCCGACACGCTGCTACTCGCCGACGCGGCGGGCGGCTTCACGCCCGGCGCCAACCAACTCCTCAGCGACTCGGCCGGCGCCTATGACGGCGGCGTGCTCAGCGGAACGGTGTAGACCATGACTCGACCAAGCGTCGCCCCCGACTTCGCCACCGATGCCAACTACGTGGCGGCAGGCAAGCCATGGGACGGCCAGCCGACCAAGGTGACGCCCGGCGCCATCAAGACGGAGGGCTGGGAGCCTCAGGTGGGGCTCGCCGCGCAGCATGTGAACTACATGCTCAACAACCACGGCGACTGGATCAACTTTCTCGACGCCAGCGTGGGCGGCATCTTCGGCGACGGCAGCGACGGAGCAGCGACGTTCGACGGGGCCACCAACTACAACTCGTTCTCGTCTCGGTCGGGCAGCGTGTACACGCTCACGCGAGACGTGTTCCTGACCGATGCAACGCTATCTGCGGGAGTCACGATCAAGACGGTCGGCTTCCGCATCTACATCAACGGGACGCTGACGATGACCAGCGCGGCGCCCATCATTCACTGCGACGGCAACGACGGCTCCGCGGGAACCGCTGGCGCGGCGGTGGGGAACATCCTCGCGTCGTCGGGCGCGGGTGGCAACGGCGGCGCCTCGGGCGGGCCGAACAATGGCAGCGCTGGCACGAGCGTCACAGCGGCGCTGGGCGGGAGCGGCGGCCTTGCCGGAACGGGAGCCGGCGGAGCAGGGGCGGCGGGCACCGCGACGGCGCCGACTGCGGCCATGGGCAACATCCGCGTGCCCGGGTCCGTCAGCACGGGAATGCTGTTTGGCGTCAGCGGCGTCACCGTCGTCCAGGGCGGAGCGGGCGGTGGTGGCGGCGGCGGTGGCACGGGAACCGGCGGCGGAGGAGGCGGCGGTGGTGGCGTTCTGCTTCTGTGCGCGCGCCTCATCAACCTCTCGGGCACTGCCATCCTGCGCGCCAAGGGCGGCAACGGCGCGGCTGGCTCGGGCGGCGCCAACGCTGGCGGCGGCGCGGGCGGCGGCGGCGGGGCCGTCATCGTGATCTACCGCGGACTCGTGAGCGGATCTTCGGCGGTGTCGGCGTGCGTCAGCGTCGTCAAAGGAACGGGCGGCGCCGGAACCGCTGGCGGCAACGCAGGAGCGGATGGCTCCAACGGCAACTCCTACATCATCACGGTCTAGAAGTTCGCATCCGGCCCGCGGCACACGAAGCCGCTAGGAGTCAGCGTGCAATCGCGCAACGGCGCGACGGCATCCGTCCCTGCATCGACGGGCGGCGGCGCCAGCCACGCATCCGCCTCGCACCCACCCACCACCAGCACCATCATCAGCATCAGCTTTCTCATATTTGTCAACCTGTGCACCGAGCGCGTGCTCGTCAAGTTGATTTTACCCTATCGCACTGATAGCATTCACGCATGGACACCAACCCGCTCGACGCCTATCCGCTCGTCAAGTCCGCGCTGCCGCTCGTCGGCGTGCTGCTGTGGGAGGCATGGCTCGGGGCCACCAAGCGCGTGCAGGCCAACAGCACGCTCGGCCTCGTGCTGTCCATCCTGACGGCGCTGTGGAGCGCCGTCGCCAAGGCCAAGACGCCGCCGGCCGCGCTCCTGCTGCTCGCCCTGCTTGCCGGCTGCGCCACGGCGCAGGGCCACTACGTCACCATCCCCCCGGACCCGACGGCATGCGCGCAGGCCGTGCTGCGAGCGGCCAAGGCGCAACTGCCGTGCGACCGCTCGCCCCCTCCGCCTGCCGAGGAGATCGCGGCGTGCACGCTGGCGGCGGCGGCGGAACTGCTTCCGTGCTCGCCTCATGTGACGTGGGTGGCGGACGCGGAGAAGTAGGTGTCTGACACGATAGAGGCGCGCGTCGCTTCGCTGGAGTCCACCGTGGGCACGCTCAAGGTGGACCAGAAGGAAGATCACGACGAGCTGCGGGAGTTGCGGGAGGGCCTCTTGGGAATCAACTTCAAGCTGGACGCCATCCGCAAGGCCGTGGATGACGCCATGCGCAGCGCCGCGGACAACGACCCCGAGGCGCGGCTCCGGGCGCTCGAGGACTGGCGCACTACCGTCGTCGCCAAGCTCGGCGTCATCCTCGCCATCGCAGCCATCGTCTCCAGCATCGGCACCGCGCTCGCAATCAAGTGGCTGTCGGGCGCCTCCGTGCCCCCCGCCCGCATCGCCCCGCTCGACTACAACGGCCTCCCCGTCGACCGAGACGGCTCCCCCAAGTGGCCCGTGAGGTAGCACCATGCCCATCACCATCGCGCGTCCCGAGCTCGCCGAGGACGTGGTCCTCGTGCTCGACTACCTGTGGGGCCAGGCGCCCGTGTCGCAGGACGAGTGCTTCGACCGCGTTCTGTGGGTGGTCATCTCGTGGCTGTCCGGCGAGGAGGATCCGTTCCCGGATCCGCCGCCCGACGACAAGGGCCACCGGCCGGCGCCGCCGCCGGATCCGCCGCCCATGCCGGCCTACCCCATCGGCCAGATGCTCGCGCTGCTCAAGGCCGTCGAGCCGGCGACGCAGGCGCCCAAGTGGGACGTGGTCATCGCGGCCTTCGAGGCGTGGGTGCCGTGATGCAGGTGACGCCGCACTTCCGCGCGCAGGAGTTCGCGTGCCACGACGGCACCGCCTACCCCGCCGAGTGGATCGCCGACCGCCTCAAGCCGCTGTGCGACGCCCTGGAGGTCATCCGCGCCGAGTGCGGCGGAAAGCCCGTCAGCATCATCAGCGGCTACCGCTCCCCCCGCTACAACGAGGCCCGGCGGCGCAAGTCCAAGGGCGTTGCCAAGGACAGCCGGCACATCCAAGGGATCGCCGTGGACATCGCCATCGCGGGCGTGACGCCCGAGGTCGTGCACGCCGCTGTACTGCGGCTGGTGAAGGCCGGCAAGCTGGACGCCGTGGGCGGGGTGGGGCTCTACCGGGAGTGGGTGCACGTTGACGTGCGGGAGCGCGAGGATGGGCGCCTGGCGCGCTGGACTGGCGAGGGCGTCTCAGTCGCGTAGCCGCCGGTACATCGTCGAGATCGGGATGTCGAAGTGCTCGGCGGCGCCTCGGACGCCCATGTGATCCACCGCCATGCGCAGGGCCTTCTTCTCCGCGGCGACGACCTTGGCGGGGACGGCCTTGCGCGGGCCTGGGCGCCGCGCCTCGGCGGCCAGCGTGTCCGCCAGCACCACCATGCCCGCCTGGCGGATGAGGCGGCGGATGGTGTTCATGCTGACGTTGAGCGCCGCGGCGATGGCCGTGCGGTTGCCGCCGTGTTGCCGGATGGCGTGCTCGAGGGCGGCGGCGGGAATGGTGATTGGATCCATGGGTTTCAGATAGCACTTTTCGGGCCGGCGGGCTACCGGGCCCGCACCACCGTCACCCCGATCACCTCCCCCGCCGTCACCGGCACCGCGATCGTCAGCGCGCGCCCGTCCTCGCATCGCCACGCCGACACGAACGAGTGCCGCATCGCCTCGTTCACCACGGCGAGCAGCACGCCGAACGGCACGCCGTCGCCCGTCACGGTGACCGTGTTCGTCCCCGACGAGAACGCCACGGCGCTCCATGCGTCGCCGTCGCGCTCGTAGGTGTTGCCCATGCTGTCGGTGACGGTCATCGTTCCCCCATCGCCCGCAGCTTGCGCGGAGCGGTCGCTTGCAGTCGACGATCCGGCGCCGCGAACACCACCACCGGCAGCGCGGCGAACACCACGATCCCCACGCCCAACTCGGGGTTGCCGGCGAGGTAGGTGCAGGCGAAGAGGAGGAGGGCCGCGATCACGCCCACCCCCACGCCTCGCCGCATCGCGGGGCGGTCGCGTCGGAGCGCGTGATGGGAAAGGGCATCACTTCTCGACCTCGATCGTCCACAGCCCGCAGTGAAAGGCGTAACCAGTCTCCACGCGGTAGAACCACCTCTGCTTATGCGGTCCCCACGTCGCGATGACGTAGCGGCGTGCGCCGCCGTGGTCGAATACCGCGACGACGTGTCCGAGGTCGCCCCTCTCGCCGGGCGGGTGAGCGTAACGGACGCGCGTGCCAACGGGCGGATCGGGCAAGTCGATCATCGTCCCCTCCGCTTCAAGTACACCGCCCACAGGTCCTCCACCGCTCCGGCCACAACGGCGCAGAGCAGGGCGAACGCCACGGCCCACGGATCCCCGAGCGCGGCGATGTGCTTCTCGATGAGCCCACCGACGATGAGGCCCGCTATGAACTGCCGCCGGATCATCGTCCCCTCCGCGGCGCCCGCACGCAGGCGAGGGCCGTATCGAGCGGCAGTCCCTCGGTCCTGCACTTCGCCGCGACGTGCTCGATGATGACCGCCTCCTCCCGCAGCGCCTTGGCGATCCGCCGCCGCTCGCAGCGCCCCGCCCCATCCGCGCACGTCGTCACGACGTCGGCCAGCAGCATCAAGTGCTCAGCGGGGATCACTGAGAGCAGCTCGTCGACCTTGCGGCTGAACTTCGTCTTGCGGGGCATCTAGGCTCCCTCCAGTTCGCGCCACGCGGCGAGGGCGACTGCGCGCAGCCGGTCCGCGCGCTCCCACGCCAACGCGGCAGTGCTCGCCGATGTCTCATAGGGCAGCACGCCCATCTCGTGTGCCTGCGTCATCGCAGCGGCGCTCTCGACGGCTTCCAGCGCCTCCCCCAACCCCCGCGCCACGGTGGCGAGCTTGGCGGCCCGCTTGACCGCCGCGTCCCTCTCCGCCTGCATCCGGTCGAGCCGGTCACTGCTCGCGGCGATCATGGCGCTGTCCGCGTCGTGGAGTGCGTGGGCCTTGCGCAGCTCGTCGAGGGCGGTGTCACGCTCCGCCTCCACCTTGGCGCGGAGGGCGGTAACGCAGGCATTGTGGGAGGCGGCGAAGCGGGCGGCAGAGTCGATGCCGCGGTCCTCGATATCCAGCCCCTCGTACATCACCCCCACCCACTCCTCCTCGCTCGGGGGCGTGCGGAGGGCGGCGAGGAGGGCGTGCACGACGTCGAGGAATCCCGTGGGAGCGTCGCCGCTATCGACCCATCGCTCAGCTTCGGCGAGCAGGGCGGGGAGGTCAGCCACGGCGCACCCAAGAGCGACTCCGGTACGGGTCCGCTTGCTCGTACTCGCCGGGCTCAAAGGCGCCGGTTACCAGCACGATCTGCAACGCCATCTCTGTCTCGGAGTGAAGGCGCATGAGGCGCTTGTGTTGCCCCGCCTCCATGTAGCCGCTCACATCCTCGACGACGGGTTCGCCAAGGATCTCGGCAATGTCTCGCGCTACGGCGCTGTTGCCGTAGGGGCGCTTGGGGTCGATCTCCGGGGCGCCGGTTTCGCAGTCCTGCCAGCCCACATGCATGCGGCGAAGAAGCTTGATGTGGTTTTCGGTGAGCGTGAACGTCATCTCTCTACCCCTCCGGCGTGACGGTGACGGTCACGCGCTGTCCGACGCGAGCGCCGGAAATCGGCAACCATGCGGCTTCCTGTTTCTTCGCGCCTTGGTACTGCACTAGCGCATCGTCGCCGTCCGCGCACACGACCACCCCGCGCACCTCGACGGGGGCGGGGCGGGAGGCGGCGTCCCGGCGCTCCGACACGAGGCGGCGGCACTCGGCCTGCCAGTCGACGGCGGGGCGGGACTCGCAGTCGCGTGCCGCGGCCAGCGCAGCGACCCACGCCTCACTTCCTCTGGTCCACGCTCCCGGGCGGCGATTCGCTGCCGGCAACGGGCACTCCACGCTGCCGCACCGCTTGCAGCCGTTGGGGTCGGGGGCGGTCACGGGCGCACCTTGCGGGCGTCGCGGATCGCCTTGGACCACCCGGCGTTCAGCGCCTCCAACTCGCGGCGGTTGGCCTCCCGCTGCCGGCGCAACCGGCGCTCCTGCGCGGCGCGGTAGCCGAGGACGATGGCGACGGGGGCGAAGGCGATGATGGCTGCTGCGGTGCTGAGCATGGTCCTACTCCTTCGCCGGCAGGTAGCGCCCGCCGGTGCAGCGGTCGAGGTCCACGCCGAGCGCGTCGGCGGCCCCTTTCCAGTTGCCGCTGCCGACCTGGACGCGGTTGTACCAGCCGGACAGGTGGACGAGGTGCCCGTCGGGTGACTGCCAGTAGATGCCATCCGATCCCTGCTCGTTCGACATGGAGACGTTGGGCAACCGCCAGCAGTTGATGGGCTCGCCGTCGGTCTTGAACTGGACCACGATCCAGTCCGATCCGAAGCTGCTGGCGTTGCACGAGGCACAGTCGCGCTCGACGCTGGCACACCCAGCCAGCAGCACGATCGGGAGCCACTTCTTCCAGTTGTTCTTCATGCTCTCTACTCCTCCCCGCGCGTGGCGGGCTGTTGGGTGGCGAGGCCCGGTTGCTTTCCGTAGGTCAGCCGCGCGCCGCTGGCTCGAAGCCACCCCGCAAACCGGGCTAACTCCACCGCCCACGCCGTCGGCAACTTTGCATCGGGAC
>ERZ650311.1522-NODE-1522-length-11335-cov-4.697961_pt1 | contig 11335 bp, 18 predicted proteins | sample MGYA00376247_ERZ650311 | MGnify/ENA primary metagenome ERZ650311 (study PRJEB26733, sample SAMN07839324) | wastewater metagenome | biome: small river; feature: stream; material: water | place: USA: North Carolina | collected 2016-07-28 ... | reverse complement strand
AAGACACTCTTTCCCTACACGACGCTCTTCCGATCTCCTCGACTCCGAAACCTCGGGAGCCGTGATCGAGTGGTACACGTTGCTCTGCCGCAAGTGGATGCGCCCCAACCGGGTGTGGTCTTTCCGCATCAACATGGCCACCGCCATCAAGGGCGTGAGTGAGCACGGGGTCGCCGAGATCCTGGACAGCATCTGCCTCAAGAAGTCTGGCGTGCCGATGGTGACGGGAGATCACTTCTACATTGTGGATGTCACCCAGTTGGGTGGCTCTGATGAGGCCGGGCTCAACCCGCGTGGCTACCGCTCCATCACCTGCCTGGAGATGACGGACATTACCTACGAAGACTCGATCAACGAGTTGACGGACCTGGGAACTCCATGAGCCGCTACAACCGGGCCATGGGCGGGTCGTGGACGCGCTTCTTCCACCCCGCACGGGAGAGCAAAAGCTTTGACCCGGAGATCCACATCCTCGACTACGGCCCTGCCTACCTGGGCCTGCGCGAGACGGATGTCTGGGAGGGTGGGCCTGCCGCCTTTGTGCGCGAGCACCCGGAACTGTTCGGCGGCGGCAACGTCTCCTCCTGGGAGGGGTACTTCTACTGGGCGCTCTCCCAGAAGGATGTGCGCGGGCCGGAAGGATCGGAGGGCGGCTGGCAGTACCAGGGCATCATCCGCAACCAGGGTGGACGGCTGGGACAGGCCACCCCCGACTTCATCATCTCGGTCGATCAGGGCAAGGATATTGCCTGTCGCATCCAGTCCTATTTCCACCTGGAACTGGGCGTCGAGAAGCAGGCGAGCGACGTGGAGCAACTCTTTTTCCTGCAGGAGCAGTATGATGTGATTGATGCGTTCGGGGAGTTGTACATCGACGACCCCACGGGCGGTGCCGTGAAGGCCATGGCCCGGCGCGTCATCGCCAAGGACCCCACGCTGACCCCCGGGTCCGGGGTCTACCTTGCGGAGTTGGTATGAGAGGGCTACGCATGGACCCACGTAATCCCATCACGAATGTCTCGGATGGTGTGGCTATGCACAGCGTAGATCATGGCAATCTGCCTCATGGGTACTCCGTCTTTCAGCAGCCCTCGGATGATGGGAATGTCTATCTCCTGCAACTTGGCGCTATGGTGTCTAGCCCCACGCTCTGCGCGCCCCTTACTGGCGGCATCTTGAAGGTTATCCTTGGCAGTTCCAGGGAACACATGGCGGGGATTGCAGCATCGTGGATTGTCACACCTATGACACCCATCCATGCCTTCAGGAAATGGGCCATGGATAACTTCCCATGCCAGTCGATGAACTTTGTAGTTCCGGCTGCCGACACGCATGACACCATACCCGTGATCATCGGTTGCGCGCATCCAAGGCCAGCATGCGTCTGGGCCCCCAGAGCGATCAACAAAACAATCAAGGCGCTGATAGACGCCACGGTATCGGCGGTTGGGATTACACTGGGAGAACATCGACGCCTCCTTCGTAGGCTCGGTGCTGGGGTGAGCGCAGCAATCGCTCACCCCCTCATTATACTGCGCTGGGCCGCTGGAAATGAGTACAAATAATGCGTGGGATTCGTGGATGGATCAGGAACCTGAGTGATGGCCTCGGCCCACCGGCTGGGACCGTGGATGTCCACGCCACCTACCAGGGGGACAACGCCGAACTGGACAACACCACCCACCAGACCGGCGTCCTGCAGCGGGTGCATGTGCTGGGCGGGAGCGGGAGCAACACCAAGGCCGACCCCTTCGGGCACTTCGGCTGGAACATGGAGCTCTCCCCCGGCCAGATCAAGCAGGCCATCACCCCCACCGATCCGCAGACGGAGTACCGCTTCCGCTACCCGGATGAGTCGGCGCAGATCGGCAAGGCGTACCACACGGATCTGGAGCGGTTGGCATGGACAGCGGGCAAGGACGGCATCGTCTGGAACGCGATCAACGCGGGGAACGATCCCGCCTCCGCCGCAGGCTGGAGCAACGATCCCACGAGTCCACTTTCCTGGGGCGTGGGGAACGGGAGTATCGCGAGCTTTGGCCCGACCGCAGGGAAGGTAACGATAAGGCCCTTCATCGCATTCGTTGGCGGTGCCGTCTTTTCGGTGGAGATGGCCGACCTGGAGGTCCCGCCCGCTGGTGGCACTGCACTGCCCGCGAATGGTGGAGGATCCGACCGGTGGGATCTGCTGTACCTGAAAATCATCACGGATCCTACCCTGTCCTCATACGGGAAGCAGACGTTTGAGTTGCTGCAGGGCACCCCGGGCGCAGGCATTCCTACCCACCCGGGGCAGACGGCGGGAGCGCGCATCCTGCCGATGTTCGGCCTGAAGAAAGCCGCCGCCGCCACCGCCTACTCCAGCGCCTATGACCTGCGGCGGTGGATCAATCACCCCTCATGGCGAGCGATCACCAAGCAGTGGGGTGGGGTGCAGGACGGCAACAGCAACATGCCCGTCAACGTGGAGACGGCATCGGTCCTTAACACGGCCATTGCGTCTTCGCCCATTGTGCTGCCACCGGGAACTGCGTGGGATGGCTATGTCACGTTGAGCGGAACGTGGACATCCACGAGCACAACCTTGCAGGGTCGCCTGTCGATGGTGGTCATCTCCGAGGCGCTGGACATTGCCGGTAACGTCGTGGCGGGGTCGGGCAGCCTGCTCTCGGGCGTGAACAACCCGGCCCTGAGTCTTTTCGTGACGGGTGGCACCACCTTCGCGGTGACGCTGCCGCTCTCCACGATCCCTGGCTACCACCTGGACTCCGGCGTGATCGCCGACTCCCGGAACTGGCACACGCTGCGCTTCCGCATCACGTATCTCCCAACGTTGCTCAACGCCTACATTGCTTCCCAACAATTGCGAGCCCACCTGTGGCCGGCGCGTTGAGCCATGCCGGACTTTACCGGCGAGCAAATCCTTCAGTTACTGGCGCTCTTTATTGGGCCGACAAGCGTCTTTGTCGCGGCGGTGGTTGCCGTGTGGAAACGCTTGCTCAAGCCCGGCGAGCAGCGGTTGTCGGACCTGGAGAAAACCCAGAAGAAATTAGAGGATGCCCAGGAGAAACTGGAGGGCGCGCATGGTGAGCACAAGGCGTTGCTTGTGGCAGAGAATGAGCGTTGCCTGAAGGAGCGAGACGAAGCTAACGTCAGACTGGAAACTGTTCTCAGTTCCCACGCCACCACCTCTGCCACGCTGAAGGAATTGTCAGGAGTTATCAGCGATGGGAACAAGTCTCTCACTGAGGAGATCAGGATTATTCGGGTGTACATCGAGTCCAGCCAGCGCAATCACCGGTAAGGCCATGCCCTTCATCTCACCCCTGCTGGAAGGCGACGAGGAACAGAAGCAATATGAGGCTGCGTCGCACGATCAGCAGCAGCGCATTGTGGCGATTCTCCAGGAGGCTGAGCGCAACACCCGAGAGGCGATTGTGGCCATGGAACAGCACCGGGTTCGCATGGAGGAAGCCGCCGCGCGCATGGCCGAGGCCAGCAAGCACATGAGCTTCCCCTTCAGCACCTCTGTCTCGTGGGCAGAAAAGATCCAGCGTGATGAGTGAGGATCATTACCGGCAACTCAATGGGATCATGCTGCTGGTTGGCGCGTTGTGCATGCTGGTCCAGGTGTACTGGCAGTTGGACCTCAAGCTCCCCACCTGGCAGCGCCGCACCGCCTGCCTGATGGTGCTGGCCACCTTCTCCATCATGCTCCAGTACGGTCTGGCGGTCGGTCGCTGGTTTCCCTGGGCCACCACCTTTGCCCTTGGACCACGGGGGACGATCACCTTCTTTGTCTGGATCGGCGCAAGCGTGCTGTGGGCCATCGTGACGTACTTCGATAACCGTGGCGTCATGCGACGGTACGGGGCGCACTCAAGTATCTTCACCCTCACGTTCTGGAGAGACATGTTCAAGGAGGACTAGCGTGGAAGAACCGGTTCGCATCCTGCTCTGGCTGGTTGTGTTTCTGCGAGTTCTGGGTATCGTCCTGTGACACCACGGGAAGACTTCGTACGCTGTGCTCGTGAGCAAGTCGGCAAGCCCTACCGATGGGCGACGGCGGGCCCCAAGACCTTTGACTGCTCCGGGCTGGTGGCGTACTGCTACCAGCAGGTGACAGGCAAGAGCATCACCCACGCCAGCAGCGAGCAATTCCACATCGGCAAGCCGGTGGATCAGGGTGCGCTGGAGGCAGCGGATCTGGTCTTCTGGGGACACGGGCAGGCCGATCACGTCGGCATCTATGTGGGGGGCGGAGATGTCGTCAATGCCCTGAACGAGGAGCGTGGCGTCATCGTCAGCCGGGTGGGAGCCGAGTACGGCATGCCCTACCTGGGCGCACGCCGCATCTTCGTGGCGGACCCACGCACCACGCCTCCACCGGAGGAGAGCGACCGCCCAAAACGCCCGCGCCGGAAGCACCGGCGCACCAACCTGTAGGATGGTACATGGACTGGCTGACCCGCTTCATTGAATTTCTCCTCAAACTCTTCAGCCCCAAGCCGACGCCGCCACCTGCACCAACTGGCCCCACGGGAGCAACGGGGCCGACCCCACAGCCACGCCGCATCACCAGGAACGATGACTTCCGCACCGTGCCGGCCATCACGCTGGCACGGATGCGCGAGATCGTGGCGGGTTATCCCTTTGAGCAGGAAGTGGAAGCGATCTTCGCCGCGACGGGTGGGCGACCCCTGCCGGTCGCCCAGTCATGGATGGAGTCCCGCTATGGGCAGGACGGCAACGCCATGGCCACCCACAACCCGCTCGGCCTGCTCTGGTATGAAGGCTCGCCCATCAGTTCCTACAAGGAGGTCAACGTCGGGGGTGGGATCACGGTCAAGCTGCTGAACTTCCCCACCTGGGCAGCGGCCTTCAAAGAGTGGTGCCGCCGCATGGATGACCCCCACTACAAGAACTCGGTCTACCCACAAGGGGCCACACTGGAGCAGTTCATCCGCATCTACGTGGCGGGACCGGGACCGGGGTATGCCAACGGCGAGAGCGCAAGCTCGGTGGAGACGTACCTGACCGAGACGGTCAACCGCCTGAACCGCTACTACGGATTCGCGGACCCCGTGACGCCGCGCACCGGCACGGCCTACCAGCTGGTGGGGGCAAGCAATGACGTGGTGCTGCCCTTTCCCCTGAAGCAGGCGATCATCCCCCGATCCCAGGCGAACCAGCGTCCCGGCATCGCCATGACCCCCGACCGCTACGTCCAGCACGACACGGGCAACCGGAACGTGGGTGCCAATGCGCAGATGCACATGCAGTACCTGCGCAACGGGGCCGAGGGGCAGCAGTTGTCGTACCACCTCACCGTGGATGACAAGGAAGCCTGGCAGATGATCCCGGTGAATGAGGTGTCATGGCATGGGGGTGACGGCGACGGACCCTGCAATATGCGGGGCATCTCCTGCGAACTGTGCATCAACGCCGACATCAACGAGGCCAAGTCCCGCGAGAACGCGGAGATCCTGGCCGCCGAGGTGATGAATGCGCTGGGGATCACCACCCTGTGGGGGCACACCGACTGCTGCGCCAACGTGAACAATCCACCTGGCTGTCACAGTGGGTGCCCCACGGATATGATTACGGACGGCTACTGGCCGCGTTTCAAGCAGCGCGTCACCGCACTCCGGGCATCGAGGAGATAGTCATGCAGCAAACGAATGAGGTCTTTGCCCAGGCAACGAATAACAGTGTCTGGAACACCGATCCCGCGCTCGTGAAGGGCGCGGTGGTCGGCATCGTTGGAGCCGTCGCCTCGATCCTCGTGATCGGCGGCTACATTGATGACGGGCAGAAGCAGGCGCTGGTGGATAACGCCGGGGTGCTGGTGCCAGCGGCCATCGCCATCATCTCTATCCTGCAGGCGATCTGGACCCGCTTCAGTGTGTACTCTCCACGCACGGCTGCTAAGATTGCCGTGGTCAATGCGCGACAGCCAGCCGGTTCGGAGCCGACCCTGCTGTCGCCGCCATAAGGAGGAGAACCAGTGGGCGACTGGTGGGCAGACGACTTCGCACAGACCTACAAGGACGATGCAACCCAGGAGGAGGCGCTTGCGGCAGGTGAGCGCCTCCTTGCATGTCCCGACTTCCCGCACCAGGAACAACTACGGAAGAACCTGACGTACTGGCTGCCGAAACTGCCGGGGACCAACCACGGCATCACCATCCCGGTGGAGGAGGGGTGGTCCTGCTTCAACCCCAGCATCGCGGCAGGTCCTGATGGCGAATTGCGCGCCATCATACGTACCGCGAATTATGTCATGTCATCCGAGGGGCGGTACGGTGGGGCGTATGACCGAGAGGGGGTGATCCGTACGGAGAACTGGATTGCGGACATCAAGGATGATCTTGATGCGGCCATGATCTACTCTCCCATTGTTGGCAACCACTTACTCCTCGCCGCTCCCAGATTCCCCGTCATCGGCTTCGAGGACTGTCGCCTGTTCTATTTCGGTGGCTGGAAGTTCAGCGCCACGATGCGCGAGCGCAACACCCGGGGTATCTGCCAGCAGGTGATGTGTGATCTGGATGGCAACCGGGCCGAGAATCTGGTGGAGCTGTCCCCGGCACATGACACCCACGAGAAGAACTGGATGCCAGCACAAGCCGGAAGGTATGGCCCTCGCTGGATTCGGACGTGCTATCCGACCTACACCTGGGATCAGGAAGATGATGGCCGCGTTGGTCAGACTTCCTACCTGGTCCGCAACTTTCGTGGCGGATCGCAAGTGGTTGATACCGAACGATGCGCCTACCTGTCGGTCGTTCACGAGTCGGTGGACTTCCCCGGACAGTCTCCTCACCGGGTGTACTGGCACCGCTTCGTGGAGTTCCTGAATATCGGTCAGGACGGGTACGTTATCAGCGCCATCTCCCAACCCTTCTGCTTCCAGCGACGGGGCGTGGAGTTCGCGGCAGGCATGGCCCTCAAGGATGACGACCTGATCATTAGTTACGGCGTGCACGACCAGTCTGCCTGGCTGCATCGGATACGGTTGCAGGATGCGCTCGACATGCTGCATCCAGTCACGGAGGATTAGGATGAGAATCTGCAGCGTGACCATTTGCCCAAATGAAGAAGAAGCCGCCGAGGCCGAAGCCACAGTGGGTGGTCTTGTCCAGGGGAATGTCCGAGTGATGTATGGGGGGCCTATCAAAGACTTCTCCATGGCACGCAATGGTGCGCTTGAGGATGCCGCCGATGCAGAGGGGCAATACGATTGGGCGCTGATGCTCGACACAGACGAGCGCATCCACTGCGCCGACTTGTCGTTTCTGGATGTTCTACAAACCACCGACTGCGACATGCTCCATGTCTGGGCGGCCGACCACTCCTACGCGAAGCCACGCTTCTTCCGCCTCCCAGCGAAGGGCAAGTACGTGGGTCCTACCCACGAATGCTGGGTGGCGGACTTCGGATCCAAGGTAGGCACGCTGGAGGGCATCACCTTCAGTGAGTTGCCGAAGACCGCCGAGCAGTACAAGGCCAAGGCCGAGCGGGATCAGAAGATTCTGGAAGACTACGTTTGGCAGCATCCAGATGATCCACGATGGTGGTACTACCTCGGGGACACCTACAGCGGACTCGGCAAACGTCACGCTGCCGAAGGGGCATTCAGGCGATGCTTTGATTGCGACGGGTGGGATGAAGAGTCTGCATGGTCGGCGTATCGCATCGCTTCAATTCAAGCAGAGGATAGGCTCTACGATCAGGCATTGATGTGGTGCTGTCGTGGCATGGCTCGCCACTCAGGCATGGCCGAACTCCCCTGGCTGGCTGGCTTCTGCTGCTTCCACCTTGGACGCTACCAGCAGGCAATCTGGTGGGAGGAGATGGCGATCGCGCTGAATAAGGCAAAGGCTGCGGAGCACCGCATCAATTTCCGCCATGAGCCTGCGCTGTTTGAGGGGCCGTACGATGTGATGGCCCATGCTCACGCCGCCATGGGGAAAGATGTGTCCGCATCGGCAGATCGCATCTTGTGCGATCTGTATATGGGCGAACGCCTGAAGGCCCAGAAATCCCGCGCCCCTCGCACGTAGAAACGTTATGGAAAACAGAAGCGGTGGCCAACATGGCCACCGCTTCTTGAGGTGTTCTCGGGCCCCGCAACCCGTCAACGAACAGACGTAGTTTAGCACTTCCCCCGGCAGCGTGTCTTGGTCTGACAACAGAAGCGCGCCCACTGCCCGTCGCAGTCGCAGAACTCCAGACAGCCATTGACTAGCGCGTGTTCACCCGGCGTGCAGCCGTAGTTCGGACTGCCGACCACGGTCTGCGACCCTGCGGCCCGCTGCCCGGCGTGGACGGTTCCTGTGCTCACGACCTGGAGATCGTTGCCGACCGATTGGGCGATGAGATTCCCCGATGAGTCGTAGACGTTCTGCGCTCCCGCAGCGTCTTGGTCAATCCACACGTCAGAAGTTGAAACGATCTGCGACCCGTTGTGAACCGTCTGCACTTGAGCAGATGCGCTGCGGCCAGCGAGACTTACGAGGCCGCCCAGCGCAGCAGCGATACTAGAACGTCGCGTAATCATGATGATTCTCCTTGAGATGACTCCAGTTGACTCCGGCGATGATGTCTCGAACGCAGCCCTTGCTTACTCCGTAAACGCGGGCTATCTGGTATTGGTACAACGCGCCGCTGGCATAGAGATTTCGGATGTCTTGCACCTCCGACTCCAGCAGCTTTGACTTGGGGTCCCTCTCTCCATACAACTGCCTTCCCTTTTCGATCTTGTCCGCCACGTTGTCGGCGTGCGTGCCAACGGCGAGATGGTGGGGGTTGCAGCAGGGTGGGTTGTCGCATGTCTTGTGGCGAACAACCATCTCTTCGGGAATAGGACCGTGGGTGAGTAGCCAAGCAACGCGGTGCGCCCGATAGAATCTCTTGTGGCGCGGGCTCCAGAAGAGCCCATACCCGTAGTCATTCTTGGCGCGAGTCCAGGGCCAGCACTCGCTTGACTCTCCCTTGGCTACCCTGGACCAGAATCGTTCAATGTCTCCTGGGGTAAACTGGGGTTCCACAAGCGCCTCCCTTTCAGGCGTTTCGTGCGAGGAGTCGGGCAGGCACCCGACTCCTCTATTTTACTCCATCACTTTCCTCTGGCAATTCCAACACGCCGATCTCGACGCGCCTGTGGCAATTCCGGCAAAGCGGCACCTGCTTGGCCAACTCTGCCGCGAAGACCAACGGGGGACGACGGAGCGCCCCACCGCTGGTCGTAAAGAGCTTCTCCCCTGGATCCACATGGTGTCCTTCTATGACATCGACATCCTCCTCTCCACAGATCCGGCACCCTGCCGCCTTCCATGAGGCAAGGGCAGCGCGGTTGATCTCAACGTTGGTTTGGCCAACGGCACCTCGACCACGGATGCGGACGCGGTCACCGAGCACGTCCTGTTCCACGTCGATGGTGGTGCTCTGGACATTCTGGCGCAGAGCAAGGACGGCACAACCACGGTGACCGCCACGGACACGACCATTGATATCACCGCTGGTAGCGCCGTGGCCAACCGCTTTGAGTTCTGGATCGACGCTCGCGATCCGGCAGACATTCAGCTTTACATCAACGGCGTGAACGTGCTGCCGGCCAGCGTGTTCAAGCTCGATGCGGGCACGGGTCCGATTGGCCTGCTGGCTCACCTGGAAAAGACCAGCGGCACCGCGACGGCTGGACCGGTCTACATCGATCGGGCCACCCTGCGGACGATGGATTGACCGAGACACCGGAGGCCGGTGCAGGGCTGGAGTCACGACCCAGCCCGCGACGTTCGACTCGTCGGCTTCGGTTTGGGAGGTGGATCATGGAGGCTGAAGACGTCCGCCAGGTGCTGCGAGTGGTGGCCGGCGTGGTGATGATTGTCCTGATCATCTACGGCATGGCCGTGATCATCAACGACGAAAGGGAATGATGGCCAACAAACTCCGCAACGGAATGGACTGGTTGGCCGCGAAGCTCAAGCAGCACGCGGGCGAGTCTGTCGTCTATTCGCGCGGAGTCAACAGCGTGACCATCACGGCCACACTGGGAAAGACGCTCATGCGGCTGGACACCACGCAGACGGGCGGCTCGCTGATGGAATGGACCGATGCGGACTTCTTGATCTCTGCCGAAGACCTGATCCTCGCCAGTGTTGCGGTCGAGCCTGAGCGAGGCGACAAAATCCGCTGGACCAAAGGAGGCATCACCCGTGTCTTCGAGGTTTTGGCCCCCGGTGGCGAGCCGTGCTGGCGCTGGTCGGATGAGTTCCAGACGGTCTACCGGATTCACGCGAAACAGGTGGACACGGAGTAGGCCGCATGGCTGCCACGATCGACGACATCACCGCCAACGTCGTGACCCTGCTCAACGCGGCATCGTTCTCGCTGGAGTTCACGGCCGAGGCGAGTGATCAGCCGGTTTACAAGCCGCAAGACCTGGCCACGCTGCAAGTGGCAGTAGTCCCGGCAGGGCAGAAGACGAAACGGGTGGCACGCAGCAAGTGGCAGCAGGAATACACGGTCTGGGTCGGCGTTTTTCATCGCCCGGAACCGTTTGATTCGTCGGCCAGAGCAGCGCGAAAAGCGTTGGTGCAGGAGATCATCGAGTTCCTTGAGGGCACCGAAACAATCACGGCCGGCGGGGTCAAGGTGACGCTCATGGGAATCGAAAACGAGGTGCTGCAAGACCCCGAGCACCTGGAGCAGCACCGGCAGTTTACCAGTGTGATGGCCCTGACTTTCACGGCGTGGAGGTGAGCGGTGTTAGGTCTGACTGTGCGGGCGGCAAAAAGATCATTCTTCGATCGCGAGAAAGTGACGCGAGCGGTGGACAGGGCCACGCACCGCGTGCTATCTCGGTTCGGGGCTTTCGTCCGCACGCGGGCCAGGACGAGCATCCGCTACCGCAAGAAGTCCAGCAGGCCGGGAGCACCGCCGCACGGTCACCGCACGATGCTGCGGATGAAAAAGGACCGCAAGGCTGGGCAGAAGGCACAGATGGTTTCGCCGCTCCGCGAGTTCATCTTCTTCGCCTACGAGGAGTCTCGAAAAAGTGTTGTGATTGGCCCGGCGCTGCTCAACGCACGGGGCGGATCGCAGGTGCTGAAGTCGTTGGAATACGGCGGCCCGTCCGTAATTTTCGACGGCAAGAAACGCAAACGAGTCATGATCAAGGCCAGGCCGTTTATGCGGCCGGCGAGGGACGCGGAATTGCCGGCCTTCCGGCGGATGCTCAATAACTCAGTGAGGTGACGCATGGCGAACACGGTGGGCCTGGAAGGGCGGGCATACATCAACACTGCTGCCCGCGCGAATCCAACGTGGG
>ERZ650311.1521-NODE-1521-length-11335-cov-13.359397_pt1 | contig 11335 bp, 9 predicted proteins | sample MGYA00376247_ERZ650311 | MGnify/ENA primary metagenome ERZ650311 (study PRJEB26733, sample SAMN07839324) | wastewater metagenome | biome: small river; feature: stream; material: water | place: USA: North Carolina | collected 2016-07-28 ... | reverse complement strand
CGCGTGGCCCACGCACCGCCAAGATAAAAGGAAAACCAAACTTCGCGTTGTAGTCAGCATTGAGTTGTTGAATGTGTGCGAATTCTTCAGGTGTGCAATCGGTCAAGCCTGCTTTGCTTTGCTCGTTGGTCGATTCCGCCGTCAAACTTTTGGTCACCATCGCTTTGCCTGCCAACTCAGGGTGGGCGCGCACCAAAGCCACTTGTGCGTCGCGTCCTGCACGGTTGAGCACTTGCACCATCGCGTGCTTCAAAGCCGCGGCTGATGCGAAAGGGCGCGCGTCTAAGGCTTGCTCAGCAATCCAATCGGAATGTTCATACAAACCTTGCAACAACGCCGCAGCATCAGCGCGCGGCAAGGTGTTGATCTGGTTCAGCGTGATGTGTTGGGCCATGAATGACTTTCAAAAAGTGTGACGCCAATCGTCGGTGTTTTGTCGCAAAAGGTGTGAAAGCAGCAGGTATCAACTGCCTGTGTAGGGATGCACTTTTTTCCAGTGCCGCGCAATGTCAATCCGACGGCACACCCACACGCGGTCGTGTTTGGCAATGTGGTCCAAAAACTTTTGCAGTGCCACGATGCGCCCGGGCTTGCCCAGCAAACGGCAATGCATGCCCACGCTCATCATCTTGGGCGACTCGGCCCCCTCGGCATACAAAGCATCAAAGCTGTCGCGCAAATAAATGAAGAAATCTTCGGCTTGGCTGAACCCTTGCGGCAGCGAAAAACGCATGTCGTTGCAGTCCAAGGTGTAGGGCACCACCAAGTGCGGTGCCACCTCGCCATTGGTTTTTTTCACCTTCATCCAAAACGGCAAATCTTCACCGTAATAGTCGCTGTCGTATTCAAAATGCCCGTTGTCCACCACCAAGCGGCGCGTGTTGGGGCTGTCGCGTCCGGTGTACCAACCGGCACCATGAATCGAGTTGCCATGCGCTTCACCTGTCAGTCGCGCAATGATCTCAATGCCTTTGTTCAAGTGTTCGCGCTCAAGGGCTTCATCCATGTTTTGGTAGTGAATCCAACGCCAACCGTGGCAAGCAATTTCATGCCCCAATTCCACAAAGGCTGCTGTCAATTCGGGGTGACGCTCCAGCGCCATGCTCACGCCAAACACTGTCAAAGGCAAACCGCGTTTTTCAAACTCACGCAAGATGCGCCACACCCCCACACGCGAGCCGTATTCATAAATACCTTCCATGCTCAGATGGCGGTCAGGGTAGCTCGCAGGGTTGAACATCTCGCTCAAAAACTGCTCGCTGCCTGCGTCGCCATGCAAGGTCGCGTTCTCGCCGCCTTCTTCGTAGTTCAACACAAACTGCACCGCCACGCGGGCGTTGCCAGGCCACTGCGCATGCGGTGGGTTTTTGCCATAGCCCACCAAGTCGCGGGGGTAGGGCAGGGTGGTGTCATAAACGGTCATGGTGTTTCTTTCTGTGCAATGCGTCAGGTGGCTTGCAAGCTTTTCAAGCCAACGCCATCGCGATGTCATTGCTGGGCACTTTGCGGTCCAGCGTCAAACTTTCTTCGACATGGCGCAAGTGCTCGTCCATCAACTTCACCGCCAACTTTTCGTCCTTGGCCACAATCGCTTTGATGATGTCTGCATGCTCGTCTGCAGAATGTTCAGCTGCATGTGTGGTTTGGTACATCAAGGTGATCAGCGCACAACGCGAAATCAATTCGCTCAGCATTTGTGCCAACACTTGGTTGCCCATCAACTCGGCCATGCGCACATGAAAGTCGCCCAGCAAATCGGTGCGCCCCGCCACATCACCGCGTGTGACCGCTGCTTTTTCTTGCGCCACGTGTTCTTTGAGCGCCTTGATTTGCGCCGGTGTGGCGTGACGCACCATGTGGCGCGTCATCTCCACTTCAATCATGCGACGCACCGCAAACACTTGGCGCGCTTCGTCAGAAGAAGGCGTGGCCACAAATGCGCCACGCGCTGGCTCCATGCGAATCAAGCGTTTTTGCGCCAACTGAAACAGCGCTTGGCGAATCAAGGTGCGCGACACGCCAAAGTGATCGGCCAGTTTTTGCTCGGCCAATTTGGTGCCAGGATGCAAGCGATGCTCGACGATGGCTTTGGTCATCGCGTCCACAATGGTTTTGGTGGCGGTTGAGCTGTCCATGAAAATCTCCAGCAATGAACTCAACAAAAGGTTTTGGGTCAATGATAGACCTAAATTCAAAAAGTGTATACACTTTCGGTCGACCAATTTGGTTGCTAAATTTTTTCGGGAGCTTCACATGGGATTGAGCACGCACGTTTTAGACACCATGCACGGTGGGCCCGCCGCAGGCATGAAGGTGTCGCTGTACACCACCCACAACGGTCAGGCCACCTTGGTCAAATCGTTCAACCTCAACCACGACGGTCGCAACCCCGATGGCCCGCTGTACGACAACGACAGCCTCAAGAAGGGAACTTATCGCCTCGTTTTTGATGTCAAAGGTTACTTCGCCTCCAAAAATGTGGCCCTGCCCGAACCCAACTTTCTCGACCAAGTCAGCCTCGACTTTGGCGTGGCGCATACCGATCAGCATTACCACGTGCCCCTCTTAGTAAGTCCTTGGAGTTACTCGACCTACCGAGGTTCTTAAAAAGTTTTTTTTCACCACCCCGTGCGGCGGTTTTGCCACCCAAACCGATGGGCATCTCCCTAAAATACAAAGCCTATCCCGCTACCTTATTTTTTTCCCCAATATGACCCAAGTCACCAACACCGTGCGCTTTGTGCTCGACGGCAAAATCGTCGAAGCCCAAGGAGAGCGCCGCACCACCACCGTTCTCGATTATTTGCGTGAGCAATTGCACCGCACCGGCACCAAAGAAGGCTGCGCCGAAGGCGATTGCGGCGCGTGCGTGGTCATGGTGGGCGAACTCAACGCCGCTGGCACGGGTGTGGACTATGTGCCCGTCAACAGCTGCATTCAGCTGTTGCCCTCCTTGGATGGCAAATCGGTGAAAACTGTGGAGAGCCTGAAAAAAGCCGACGGCAGCTTGCACCCCGTGCAACAAGAAATGATCAACTGCCACGGTTCACAGTGCGGTTTTTGCACCCCCGGCATCGTCATGAGCTTGGTCAACTTGGTGCAAATCAACACCGCGCCCAAGCGCCAAGAAATCAACGATGCGCTGAGCGGCAACCTCTGCCGTTGCACGGGTTACACCCCCATCGTCGATGCTGCATTGAAAGCCTGCGAACACAAAGCAGCCTTGAAAATCGACGACAGCGCCGATCTACCCTTGCTCAAGGAAATCAAGCGTGCCAGCACACCCACCATGAGCTTAGAGGGCGAGATCATCGTGCAGCCCGTGGTGCGCACCCGCAAAGGCAACGAGTTTGTGTCGCCCAGCACCTTGGCCGAAGTGGCTGACTATTTGGTCAAACACCCCACCACCACCTTGTTGGCAGGCAGCACCGAAATTGGTTTGCAAGTCAACAAACAGTTCTCGCGTCCCGACCACATCATGTACTTGGGCAATGTCAAAGAATTGCGCCAGGTGCAAGACACGCCCAAAGCGTGGCGCATTGGCGCGGCGGTGTCGTTGGCACACATCGAAACATTGATCGCTGATGCGTACCCCGATTTCGCCGAAGTGCTGCGCCGTTTTGGCTCGCCCCCCATTCGCTCCACCGCCACCTTGGCGGGCAACATCGCCAACGGCTCTCCCATCGGTGACAGCATGCCTTGCCTGATGGCTTTGGGTGCCACCTTGGTGCTGCGCAAAGGCGACAAAACACGCACCGTGGCGCTCGATCAGTTCTACACCGGCCAAAAACAAAATGTGTTGCAAGCAGGTGAGTTCATCGAAGCCATCGAGTTGCCCAAACCCGTCGCGGGCCAAGTGTTTCGCGCACACAAAGTCAGCAAGCGTTTTGAGCAAGACATTTCTGCCACATGCGCCGCCATCACTTACAGCTTGAAAGATGGCAAGTTGACCGGCGTGAAGTTGGCTTACAACGGTGTGGCCCCATCGCCTTGCCGCGCGCCCAAACTCGAAGCCGTGCTCGAAGGCAAAGCGCCCAGCGATGTCAGCGAAGCCGCATTGGACAAAGCCATTGCAGACAGCTTTGTGGCACGCGATGGTTTGCGCGCCACATGGGCGTATCGTTCATTGGTGGCACGCAACTTGGTGCTTGAATTCATTGAAAACCAAACCGCGGAGGTGGCGTGATGAATGCTCCTATCAACCTCAAAAATTTATTGCCCGCCAACGGTGTGCAACAAGGCACCGACATCGTTCACGAGTCAGCGCACTTGCATGTCACAGGTTCTGCCACATACACCGACGACATTCCTGAACACGCCGGCACCTTGTATGCCGCGCTCATCTTGTCGCCCGTGGCCCATGGTGAATTGATCGGCGACGGCATCGACCGCGACGCGGTGTTGAAAGAGCACGGCGTGGTCGCGGTCTACACCGCCAAAGACATTCCCGGTGAAAACAACTGCGGCCCCATCATTCACGACGATCCGTTCTTGGCCGATGGCAAAGTGGAATTCATCGGGCAAGCCGTGGCCGTGGTGGTCGCGCGTGAAATGAATTACGCACGCGAAGCAGCTAAAAAAGCCAAGGTGTTGGTCAAAGAACTCAAACCGATTTTGACCATCGAAGAAGCCATGGCCGCGCAAAGTTTTGTCATGCCCGCCAAAGGCATCACACGCGGCAACGCAGCTGAAGCGATTGCGAAAGCACCCCACACGATCAAGGGCAGCACATCCACCGGTCAACAAGAACAGTTTTACTTGGAAGGCCAAATCACTTACGCGGTGCCGCGTGAAGATGGTCAACTCACCCTTTACTCGTCAACACAACACCCCGATGGCAACCAACGCGAAGCGGCTGCTGCCTTGAACCTCACCACCAACGATGTGGAAGTGATTTGCCGTCGCATGGGCGGTGGCTTTGGTGGCAAAGAAGGCAACGCCAGCATCTTCAGCCAAAGCGCTGCACTGGCCGCCTTCAAATTGCAAAAGCCCGTCAAGTTGCGCGTCAACCGCGACGACGACATGACCATCACCGGCAAGCGTCACGACTTCCGCATTGACTACCAAGTGGGCTTTGACAACGATGGTCGCATCTTGGGTGCTGACATTGCTTTGATGTCTCGTTGCGGTTACAGCACCGACTACTCAGGCCCTGTGAACGACCGCGCGTGTTTGCACATCGACAACTGCTATTTCATTCCTAACCTGCAACTCATCAGCCACCGTTGCAAAACCAACACCCAAAGCGCCACGGCGTTCCGTGGTTTCGGTGGCCCACAAGGCATGTTCGGCATTGAAACGGTGATCGAAGAAATTGCCAACACCTTGGGCAAAGACCCCCTCGAGGTGCGCAAGCTCAACCTCTACAGCGACCCTGCCAAATCGGGCCAAGCCGGCAGCATGACCACCCAATACAACCAGACCATCGAAGACTGGGTGGGTGACAAAGTCATCGCGCAACTCGAAGCGCAATCCAAATACGCAGAGCGCCGTGCCGCAGTCAACGCATTCAATGCGGCCAACAAAAAACGCAAACGCGGTTTGGCTTTGGTGCCCTTGAAGTTTGGCATCAGCTTCACCGCCACCATGCTCAACCAAGGCGGCGCCTTGCTCAACATTTACATGGACGGTTCGGTCAGCGTCAACCATGGCGGTACTGAAATGGGCCAAGGCCTCAACACCAAAATGGCTCAAGTGTGTGCCGATGGTTTGGGCATCTCCACATCGTTCGTGCGCGTGACTGGCACCGACACCCAAAAGGTTCCTAATGCATCGGCCACCTCGGCTTCCAGCGGTGCGGACATCAACGGCGCGGCCATCATGAACGCCACCTTGCAAATGCGTGCGCGTTTGGCACCTGTTGCTGCGCGCATGTTGGGTTGCGACGAAAAAGAAGTCACCTTTGCCAACAACCAAGCACACGGTGGTGGTAAGTCTGTCAACTGGCCCGACCTCGCCAAACAAGCTTGGTTAGACCGCGTGGGTTTGAGCGTGACTGGTTTTTACATGACGCCCGAAATCAAATACGACTTCACCACATTGAACGGTCGCGCTTTCTATTACTACTGCTACGGCGCAGCCGTGAGCGAAGTCGAAATCGACACCCGCACAGGCGAGTGGTGGCTCAAAGCCGTTGACATCGTGCACGATGCGGGCAAGAGCATCAACCCCGCCATCGACAAAGGCCAAATCGAAGGCGCTTATGTGCAGGGCATGGGTTGGCTCACCATGGAAGAATGCATTTGGGACAAAAAGGGCAAGCTGCTCACGCACGGCCCAAGCACCTACAAAATTCCTGTGGCAGGCGATGTGCCCGAACACCTCAACATCAGTTTGTTTGAGAACCACAACATCAAGCCCACGCCCTTCAACAGCAAAGCGGTGGGCGAGCCACCGCTGATGTTGGGCTTGTCCAGCTTCTTCGCTTTGCGCGACGCCGTCAGCGCCAGTGCCGACCACAAAACCGTGGTCCACATGCATGCACCGGCCACGCCTGAGCGCATTTTGTTGGCGTGCGAAGCGGCAAAAGCGCAGGTCGCCAAAGCTTGATCAGCCGCACAGCTAATCTTCTGCAACAAACTTTCACAGTAATCAAACAAGGACCCCGTGCCTCGTCACACTGTTGAAGTTTTGCAGCACCTCCAACACACCGATGGTGTGTTGGTCACGGTTGAATCGGTGGAAGGTTCCGGCCCGCGCGAAAAAGGCGCTTGGATGGCGGTGTTTCCTAACACCCTGGTCAACACCATCGGGGGTGGTCACCTAGAGTTCCAAGCCATCGACGAAGCGCGAGCGTTGTTGCTGCAACAGCCTGATGTAGTGAAGCAAAACACATCGACCGCGTCCGCTTCTACCCAGCCACTCACGCACGCACATGCTTCTTACGCTTTGCGCTACGCATTAGGCCCAGCCTTGGGGCAATGCTGCGGCGGTGTGGTGCATTTGCGTTACACGCGCATCACCTCTGCGGATGCGTCTGGTTTGAAACAACAGTTGCTCTCCAGTGCGCAGCCCTTGACCTTGTTTGGTGGTGGCCATGTGGGCAAAGCCCTCATTCAAGTGCTCGGCAACTTGCCGTTCAATGTGCATTGGGTGGACAGCCGCGACGAAATATTTCCCAGTCAACTGCCCATCAATGTGGTGTGTGAGCACTCCGACCCCGTGCAAGCGGCCGTGGCCGATTTGCCACCGCAATCCGCCGTGCTGATCATGAGCTTCAGCCATGCCGAAGATTTGGATGTTGTGGCCGCTTGTTTGAAACGCCAACGCGAACACAACGATGTGCGCTACATCGGTCTCATCGGCAGCAAAACCAAATGGGCCACCTTCAGGCACCGTTTAGAGGCGCGCGGATTCACCGAGCAAGAACTCGCATTTGTCACATGCCCCATCGGTGTGCCGGGCATCACTGGCAAAGAACCGGAAGTCATTGCCGTGGCCGTGGCCGCGCAGTTGTTACAACTGCCTACCTAGGGTTTGCCTCTACGCTTGAAGTGAGCCGTACTGTTGATTCAGCGACTGAAACTGTATACACTTTACCCACCTGTCGCAGCGGAGCAGTGGGTTCTCACAACCCCCTTGTTCGCGACCCTCATGCCTTTCACAGCGCCCGCAGTGGTGAATGGCAACTTCTTCGGTCTTTGAGGTTTCGACATGGATGCATATTTACTAGACTGGGCCAACCTGTTGTTGCGTTGGGTGCATGTCATCACCGCCATCGCTTGGATTGGCTCTTCGTTCTACTTTGTTTTTCTCGACAACAACCTGATCAAACCCAACTCACCCGACTTGCTCGAAAAGGGCGTCGACGGTGCCATGTGGGCGGTGCACGGTGGTGGTTTTTACAACCCACAAAAATACATGGTGGCGCCTAAAAAAATCCACACCAAGCTGCATTGGTTTTATTGGGAAAGCTACTCCACCTGGCTGACAGGTTTTGCGTTGTTCACCGTGCTGTATTTGTGGAACGCCAGCACCTTCTTGATCGACAAATCCTTGATGGACTGGACACCCGCGCAAGCCATTGCCGCCGCGCTCAGTTTCTTGGTGGTGTTTTGGCTCATTTACGACGCGGTCAGCCGTGTGTTTGGCTTCCGTGAAAACGGCGAGCTCATTGTGGGCATCACCATGTTTGCCACCATCGCGTTTGCATCGTGGTTGGCCTGCCATTTGTTTGCGGGGCGTGCAGCCTTTTTGTTGGTGGGTGCCATGATCGCCACCGCCATGAGTGCCAATGTGTTTTTCTGGATCATTCCGGGCCAACGCAAAGTCGTAGCCGCCATGACCTCGGGCGTCGCCTTAGACCCCAAAGAACTGGCCATGCACGGCAAACGCGGCAAACAACGCAGCGTGCACAACACCTACTTCACCTTGCCGGTCATCTTTGCGATGCTGAGCAACCACTACAGCTTTTTGTACACGCACGAAAACCACTGGGTCATCTTGGTGCTCATGATGTTGTCGGGCGCTTTGATTCGTCAGTTCTTTGTGCAACGCCACGGTTATCACTTGGGTCGTGCTAAAAATCCATTGCCTTTCGCCATTGCCGGTGTGGTGGTGTTGCTTGGTGTCATCGTTTGGTTGCGTCCTGCACCATCAGCTAACACGCCTATGGCAAGTACAGCTCCTGTGGCTTATGCAGAAGTCAAACAAGTGTTTGAAGCACGCTGCTACATGTGCCACGGCGCGCAGGTGCAAATGAAAAATGTGCGCATCGACAGCGCAGAAGGTGTGAAGCAACACGCGCTCAACATCTACCAACAATCGGTGGTCACGCGTCAAATGCCGATGAACAACTCAACCGGCATCACCGAAGACGAGCGTCAATTGATCAAGCGCTGGTACGAAGCAGGTGCCAGCGTTCAGTGATGCACATCAAGGCCTTGGGTCAATACCACCAAGCCACTGCATAGGGAATCAGCACGGCCCCAACAATGCCGTGCAAGCCCATTCCCAAACTCGCATAAGCACCGGCTTGTGGATGCACACTGAAAGCGCGCGAGGTGCCAATGCCGTGTGCGGCCACGCCTAATGCAAAGCCGCGTTGCCACCATGGCCGAATGCGCAAAGCGTCCAACACAAAGCGGCCCAAAATGGCACCCAATATGCCGGTGCTCACCGCGAAAATAGCAGTCAATGTGGGCGAAGCGCCCACGCGCTCTGCAATGCCCATTGCAATGGGCGCTGTCACAGATTTGGCCACCAAGCCTTTCACCAAGGCACTGTCCACACCCAGCAAACGGGCCACGCCCACCGCCGTCAGCACCGATGTGATGCCCCCTGCGAGCAACGCCAACAGCAACACGCCCATGCGCCCCTTCAGCGAAGCAAAGCCTTTGTAAATCGGAATCGCCAACGACACAGTGGCCGTGCCCAATAAGAAATGCACAAACTGTGCGCCTTCAAAATATTTGGCATAAGGCATATCCAGCACATCAATGGCTAATGTGACCACCAACACCGCAATCAACACGGGGTTGGCCAATGGGTTGCGTTGGCTGCGTTCATACAAAGTCAGCCCCAACCAGTAAGCGCTGAGTGTCAACACCAATGCCAACAGAGGGCTGCCCGACAGGTAAACCCAAATGTCGGAAATCGGCGGTAAGTCTTGCTGCATATCAATCGTCCTGTTTCACCGAGTTTGTCTCTGCAGGCAATTCGGAACGATTGGTTGCATCGGTGCCGTCCGTTGCAAATGTTTTCAACCACAACGCAGTCACCGCTACCGTGGCCACCACGCTGATCACCAACGCTGTGCTGAGTGCCCAGGCGTTGGCTTGCAACAAAGGCAAATACAACACCACCCCAACTGAGGCAGGAATGAACAGCAATCCCAAGTGTTGCAACACACCGCTGCCCACCGCATCAATCGATGTGGGTACATGCTGGCGCACACTGAAATAAAGCAGCAGCAACACCAGACCTAACACAGGCCCGGGTATGAAAGGCAAAGCAAACTTCGACAGCAATTCGCCCAATGCCTGAAAAACAAAGAGTTGTACCAAGCCTGGAATCATGCGCTGCTTGCACCAAGCGCCAATTGCCGAGCCAATGTGTTGTGACGCTCAATCAACGGCCCCATATCCACCGTGTCAATGCGACCCTCACGCACCACCACACGCCCATTCACAATCGTGTAATCAGCGTTGGCACTGCTGCACAACAGCAAAGCACCCACAGGGTCATGCACCGCACCGCCTGCCATGGCCACGGTGTCGGTTCTGAACATCGCCAAGTCAGCGCAATAACCCACGGCAATTTGCCCTATGTCGTGCGCACGGCCCAACACTTGTGCGCCGCCGCGCGTGGCCAACTTCAACGCATCACGTGGTGTCATGTCAGAAGGACCACTGTCGCATCCAAAGGGTTCGAGCGCGCGCCCCACCCGTGCCAGCAACATGGCTTGACGCGCTTCGTTCAACAGATGCGCCGCATCGTTGCTGGCGCTGCCGTCCACGCCTAAGCCAATAGGCACACCGGCATCGAGCATTTTTCGCAGCGGCAAAATGCCGCTCGACAACCGCATGTTGCTGCAAGGGCAGTGGGCAATGCCGGTGCGTGTTTTGGCAAACAGGTAAGTGCCTTCGTCGTCCAACTTCACACAGTGGGCATGCCACACATCGTCGCCCACCCAACCCAAATCTTGCGCGTATTGCGCAGGTGTGCAGTTGAATTTTTCGCGCGTGTAGGCAATGTCGTGGTCGTTCTCTGCCAAGTGGGTGTGCAAACGCACTTTGTGCGCGCGTGCCAATTTGGCGGCCTCGCGCATCAAGTCTTGGCTCACGCTGAAAGGCGAGCAGGGGGCCAATGCCACTTGCGTCATGGCGCCATGCGATGCGTCGTGCCAGGTTTCAATCAAGCGCTGGCTTTCTTTCAAAATGAAAGTTTCATCTTCCACCACGCGGTCGGGTGGCAATCCTCCTTGCGATTCGCCCACGCTCATGCTGCCGCGCGTGGCCGTAAATCGCATGCCAATCAAATGCGCGGCTTCAATGCTGTCGTCCAACCGCACACCATTGGGGTAAATGTACAAATGGTCGCTGCTGGTGGTGCAACCCGACAACAACAACTCGGCCATGGCGATTTGCGTGGACACACGCACCATCTCTGGCGTGAGGCCCGCCCAAATCGGATACAAACCCTTCAGCCACGAAAACAATTCTGCGTTTTGCACTTGAGGCACCGCACGCGTCAGGCTTTGCACCATGTGATGGTGCGTGTTCACCAAACCAGGTGTGACCACATGGTGTCGTGCGTCGATCACCTCGTCCACAGCGCCGGGTTGCAAATACGCCTCGACCGATTCATTTTCAGTGAAAATGCGCGCCACGCGTCC
>ERZ650311.1520-NODE-1520-length-11337-cov-6.361018_pt1 | contig 11337 bp, 12 predicted proteins | sample MGYA00376247_ERZ650311 | MGnify/ENA primary metagenome ERZ650311 (study PRJEB26733, sample SAMN07839324) | wastewater metagenome | biome: small river; feature: stream; material: water | place: USA: North Carolina | collected 2016-07-28 ... | reverse complement strand
TGTCCATTACAATGGGTCTGGGTGCTGGACGATCCCTATCCCGCGGATCGATGAACGGAGTGTTCCACGAGGAACGTCTGCCGAAATAGGTAATTGGAGTAGCCAGATCGTGAAAGAGTCGCTGCAAACAGGCTAACACATGGTCTTGAGTGTATCGACCGCAGTAATACGTCGAAGCCTTGCCCTTTGAACTACATTCGTTGGCCTTGGAGTCGGGGTCCAATTTTTCCGTGAACGACTTAATGTCTCTGGACAAGAACGAATCTGAGGCCAACAACGGCACTACATCAGGATTGTCCTCGCACAGCTTCTTGAGCTTGAGCATGTTCTCGCGCATCTTGCGATTCTTTGGTCGTTCTTTCATAAAGTTTGCATAATGATCAATGATACAGGCGATGTATGGATTACTGGTCTCATTCCATACAGTCACTACACGAGACCAGTCCCCGTTGAACATGTCGATTGTTTGAATTTTGATTTACTCCAGAAAGTAAAGTCTATCTTGTTTCAGTCAGCAGGCGTCTCCTTGATTTTGACCACTCGGAATCCTTTGGGCGGCTCGAGCATATGCATCACTTGATTCAAATCAGAGATTCGGCACATCGTAGCAACGGATCCATCTCTTCCGCTAGTAACCACGATCCAATCGTTGGTAGGGCAGTAGCACCACCATCGTTCTTGATACACCCAATGACCCAAGAAGTCTTTCTTTCCAGAGACCATAGGTAGGGTGGCGAAATGAATGAGTGGAAATGGTCGGCAGTATCCCAAGTCATTCGCATCAAAGTCCTGGACACGGACTGCGGGTTTCTCCAGGTATTGCACTTGGTATTCTAGCACTTGCTTCACTCGTGGCAACACCTTGGCCTCAAAGTCCTCGGCTCTCTGAGCAATCTCCTTGAAACACTCAATCGGCTCCAGCTTGCATAACTTGGGAGCTGATTCGCCATGGATTGTCTCCAGATACTCTTCGAGATCATCGGCAGCAGAAGGCTCAGCTTTGCGCTTTTCGGAACTCATTTGAATTTTGAGTTTATTCAAAAAAAGGCATCGTCAGACTCTGGATTGCTCTCGGGCAAAGTACTGGGTGAGTGTTTCCAAGGCCTCGTTCATGCTTGCTGCAATCAAATGATGATCACGGGTGTGGACACTGACAGTCAGCAACTCGTCCTTGATCGATGCGGGTTTGTTGGCTCGGATCTTGAATTCTTCAAAGACAACCAAGTCGATCTTGACTTGATTGCCTTTGTCGTCAGTAAAGAGCAGCCTGCGTTGGCCCATCTTTTTGAGGATGACCCTTTTCAAACAGTACTGAGGGCACTTGACATTGACATGAGCCTCGATTAGCTTCATGGCACCGTTAAACAAGGCAGTGAGCCTGAGGGACGCACTCTCGGCCTCGCGACACACCAATTCGCCGGGGCGCTCCTTGTCTTGACCCGACAGCACCATCTCAAAGTCGGGGCCCGTGATGGTGAACAATTGCTCCGTCTCGGTTGCAGTCAGGTCGACCTCGGCGTTTTCATAGCGATACACTAGTCGGAATTCTTTGGCATCTTGCTGCTTGCGGTGGACTTCCAGCGTGAAGCGACTAGCGTCTGGAGTCGTTCGATACATGATTTGCAGCATGTCGGGACCCCAAGGGCTTCTGCACACACCGAAAGAGACTGTCATGCTTTCCCACGAAGCAAAGCGAGTGCCATCGTCGTTTCGGTACTTTCGGCCCACCAGCGCCTTTCTGATAAAGATGTTTCGCTTCCTGTCAAAGAAAGTGGGCGCCCGCACATCACTGGGTTTGAATTTCTTTTCCACTTGGCCTTCGATAGCCCCAACTACACGGTGGCTCATTTTTTGAAAAGTGGCAAAATTCAAAAAGATGATGGACGCCTACAAGCAGGTGAAGCGCCGCATTGATGATATCAGAGACCAACCAGTAGACTATCACCATCTAGTGCAATTGAATGACCGCAACGCCGTCTCCAAGCTGTTGCGTGCATACGAGGCTCCCGTCTTTCGTCGTTGTGGCAAGGGTGCGCCTGAAGATGCTCACTTGTGGGTGGATGGTCAAGACTTGGGCCCCGTGGACAAGCTGGACTATCGAGCCCTGTACGAGAAAGCTACGGTGGCTCCCTTTGGTCACGATACCGAGACGAAAGTGGATCCAGAAGTCAGGGACGCGCGTGAAATCGCTGCCTCTCGCATCCAAGTTCTTGTCGACGGCAAGCAGTGGTTCCCCGACGTGCGCTTGTTGCCGAATTTGAGTGTCAAGGAGGTAAAACTCTACAAGCTGCACTTTTACAGTGTTGGAGGCCACTTCAAGAGTCACCGGGACACGCTGCATGGTCCTGATCACATGGCCACAGCAGTGGTGTTCCTCGACAGCGATTTTGGAGGCGGTGAGCTTGTGGTCCGCAAAGACGGCCGTCGATTCGAGACCCAAGAAGGCACGTGTGTCTTCTACACCGATTGCGAGCACGAGGTCCGCCCTGTAACAAGCGGGCTCCGAGTCGTTCTCCAATACGATTTGTACGGTGCCTACTCAAGCGAATTCGAGGATCACTGCGTGTACGATGATAATTCCTCCGAAGACGAGAAGCCTGGTACCGAACTCAAGGGCCTCGACACTGCCTTGGAGGAGTACTGGGAAGAGGATGAATGGGAAAATCTGACCTTTATTCTGCGACACCAATACAGTCTCAAGACGATGAAGGTGCCGCAACTTCGGGGCTTTGACGGCACTCTCTTTCATGCCCTGAAAGGACTGGGATACTCACCCGAGCTCCACATGTGTATTGTGGTGCAAAAGGACAAGGATTTCGGGTTCCGAGTCGTGGATAATGACTTGAACGAACTCACGCAGTGGGATGGTGAGGCTGTGGCCTGCTTCCCCATTAATGGCGAGCTCTTCTTTGAACAAGCAGAAGCGTACACTGGCAATGAGAGCGTGGATGCCTTGTCGATGTACCACAGCGCTTGCTTGTGCATTCGAAAGATGAAACGATTCAAGGATGCTATGGTGCAGACCCAAGACCCTGAATAGATTGATCAAGCTGAGTACATGTGTTGCCTTGGCGCTTGATAAAGCGGAGGATGTCTGAGCTCTACTTATTCGTGGCTATCACCTTGCTGGGAGTAGCAATCTTACTAAACATGTTTATACAGCCGCGAGAAGCTAGTCATTCACATTTAACCTATAATCGGCTGCATCATGAAGACAAGACTCCAGTGGCGCGACAAGGGGACTCTGTAGAGCTAGTGTTATCGAATTAAGCTGTGTTTTCTATCATTAAACAGGCTCTATGCAATATTCTTGGCATTTTTCAAATGGATCCTCAGATTCAAAAAGCGATTGAAAACAAGTGGCTGTGTGACACCGAAGAAGAAGCATATGCGGTTATGGGGAAGGCCTGGAATTTGCCCGACATCGACAAAGTCACTAGTGATGGAAAAACTGGCCAAGTGGTGTGGTTCCTGTGGTGCACTGGTGTTTCAGGAGAGGTGCGTCAAGTGGGGGACAAGTATGAGGTGTGCGTGCTAGTGTTTGTTTCCAAGCAGCCAGCGAAACCAGTGGAGCCTGCCAACCCTTATGGCATGCAATTGTGTTTCCAAGAAGCGGTGTTTCACGCGTGCTGATCATTTTTCAGCTAAGAAAGAACATGTATTAGAGAATGAAATACACAGTCTATCGAAAGCCCACAGGGATTTGATCCACCATTTCCATCGTAATGGTGATGCGCGGGACAGGGTTGGGGTTCTTGGCTCGTAGTTCCGCGATGATAGCATTCAGTTTATCTCGGGAAGGCGAAGCGAACCACCATTGGTCGTTGATGGTGTTTCCCCGATACTCAATGGGGCTCTCGGATGGCGGTTCCCAGTCTGCAGGCTGGCCGGGAGCATTGGTCATTGCCAAGTAGAGAAATTGAGGTGAAGACATTTGGATTGTGACAAGCAAGTTAGTCATTTTTCAAACAAAATGATGAGTGTAGTCAAGTTTATTCTGCTAACAGCTTTTATGTGTCATATCCGTGCAGAGCCGCTGCAACTAGAAATTGATAAATCTCTTGAGATACTATACGCAGAGCCCATCTGCAGAGAAATCGCGCCTCGTGTGATACCTAATTGGTGTTTTGCCTACGACTTGAATGTTAGCAACTCTGAACTTGCAGACTCGCTAGCGGATGTGACGCAAGACCTAAATGATATCTCCATTAACATTGAGACAGTGCATGAAACTCTTATTGGCCTTATTGAACAAAGCTACAAAAATATTGCAGAAATTGAAACAAACCTGGCCAAGCTTGATCGTGGAATGAAATATCTCTACTGTATACAATGGTGGTGGCCTATAGCTGGAGTCATATGGAGCCACTTATGGTGCTCTTTGAGAACAAGTTGGTAAAGAGTCATTTACGACACTAATCATCGTTCAACAAAGGGGCTCGGTCGAAAAAAACAAATGTATAGATAAACAGTCAATCGGGAAGGATTTTCATGGGAGTATCACTCAATATTGGAGCTGAGGAAGTAGATGATGAGCGAGCAACTGTTGGCACCACTGTCAAACGGCGTCCTTTCGTTGCCAAGTGATCAAAGATCGGGCCTAATGGGCAAATGATCTCCGCGGATGTCTCATTCCTTGCGTCGTTAGATGCGAACAACACACCAAATAGCTGTGGGTTGTGTTTTAGGGGATAATCCTTTTCTTCGGGACTCGCTGTGTCGATCCATACAGCGGTGCCTGAATCACCATCGAATGATTTTGCTCGCAAGTGTCCACATCGAAGGACTCCTGTAGCATAGAGTGTATCATCTGGCATGTCACTGAATGCCACCCAAACAGCTGCTGGAAACAGGATAGGAGCAAATCTAAGCCAATCATTCCCCGCACAAGCAGTGGCACCAAATCCATAAAACCGTTTCGTGCAATTGCGATCAATACGCTTGTCGACTGCAGCAACACTTGTCTGTGTTACCACAAAGTCGCCGGCTTTGATCTCACGCTCTTTGCGTGCTTCACTGATCACCTTGTAGTGTTCGAGATACTTTGGATCCAGCGACTGACGAGGATTTGCGGTCGGTCCCAAGGCGAGTAACGCAAAGTCAGCAAACGCGTCATTTGGATCAACTGTTCGCATGACGTCTTCTTGCTCCTCCAAATCACCGCGGGCTGCTTCGTGAAGCTCAAGTCGATCAGGATCCAGGGGTCCAAATAAAGACAAGTCCACTGTCGCATCCAATCCACGGAAATATGGACGGTTTCGTACAACGTGAGCACACGTGAACGTATATTCTTTCCCTTGTTGATCACGAAGGAAGCATCCCAATGTCCCTTGTCTTTCGTCGCCGTGCTCGTCATTAGCTAAAATCCTGGAGCCGATATAATGGCTGCGACGCGCTTGCTTTTGCTCTGTATCCATGCAACTCCTGAATCTTGTCTCTTGAATGTCAATGGGTACGCTTGTTCCAGCCAGGGTCGCATCAATAGGACCCAAACCAACAGGCCACGCACCCTTGATTCGCACGTAGACAATCAGACAAACTTCTGAAGTCTCCACGTCTCCTCGAATGCGAAACCCTGCGCTAATCCCAGTAACATCAGGGCGCCATGCTACTGCACGACTCAAAGCAAGACCGTGTAGATCCCAAATCCCCCACACTGTCTTCATTTCTTCTGCGATCGGCTTGTGTCGCTTCGTTAAGTACACCAGGCCGTCGTATGGCAAGACACGCACTCCTGGCTCCGACTGGATCTTGTGTACATCGCATCGGTTGACAACTTTAGCACGGAAGCGATCCTCTTTGCCATCGGTTGCGTCGAATTCATCCATAACCAACGAGCGTCTATCGAACCATCTTGTGCTGCGAAGACTCTCCCTACGGTGTTCGACATTTGATTCAGACTGCATGACGGCCAGATCTCGCAATCTCTTCAAGCACTTGATGAGTAATGAAAGCTTCCTCTTGTTGTCACCGTTCCGCGACGCGCTTAACTTTCTAGGAAGACGTTGAAAGTTGAAATTTGGGTGTTGGATAATAAAGTGACAGCGCTGTTGAAGCGGTCTCGAACTTTGCCACAAACGAATCCATCGCCCCATAGCCTTGCGATTCGAAGACTCACGGGATCCAGTACTCACACGATACGTGTCCAACACGTGCTTAAGCTCTTTGTCAAACTTCTGCGGATCCACAAAGTCAGGCGCTGGGGCTGCCAGTTCAGGGACATCGACCAACAAACGCAGGGCTGCGTCGGTATCATCTTCTATAAGGCCATCTTTCGCATCTTGACGCAGACTCTGTTGCACTTCTTCTTTCTGAAACTCCAGCTGCCATCTGGCGTCACTATTGATTAATACTTGACGCAATATGCGTCCCTTCGATTCGTCAGTATACATTGTTGCAGGGCTGAATCTCACATATTGAACTAAACTCCTTGCTCGTTTGAAATCCTTTTTCAACGGGTTCTTGTCAGAAGCGAAGGTGGCTTGGAAAGTCATATTGGCTTGTTCTTCATACGGAACGTCTCTTCGTTTCCCAAACACCTCTGTCATTTCCGATTCATCTATATCCGAAATCAAGCTTGTCGTTTCGAAGATGGGTTGCTTCTGCTCATCGTCGCTCTTTCCAAACTCGCTCTCACTCTCGTCCTTCCATCTCCATTCACTCGCCATTTGCGACACCAACCATCGTCAAAAAGTCGAAAAAAAAACAACGCATGCCAAAAACAAAAAGGAGTGTCCCTGCTCCACGTACGCGATTCAAAAAAATCACTAGATCAAAGGGAGAAATGTTTGGTGACTATCGCTACTTCAACTACATCATCGGCTGGCTCAAGGCACGCGGTCTGCCTGTGGACAAGAGTCAACAGGGTGTGCTGGAGAAGGCTCTTGAGGATGAGCTCCAGAAAGCCAAGGATCCGCGTGTGAAAGATGGCCTCCGTTTGTGTCAGCGCGTGCTGCAGCGAGTCGACCACAATGCTGCCACTCGTGAAGGCCAGGCTCTCTTGCATGAGGTAATGCTTGGTGTGGAGGATGGCTTCTTCGTTTCCCCCATGTTTAAGCGAGATTGGGACGCGATTTGCGGCGTCCGATCGCGCAAGAGCGCTCCCTGCGTCATGGCCAAGTTGGTGGCCTATCCCAAGGCAAGACCCTCTCCAGAGGCCAAGTCAGTGTTTCCGCGTGTGGTGCAAGAACCAGTCCGCCTCGTGCAAATGGAAGAGACTCTGGAAGACAAGGTCCGAGCTCTGACTGCCGAAGTCCAAGAGCTCAAGAAATGCTTGGCGCTGAGTGCTGAAGTCCAAGAGCTCAACTCGACTCTCAAGAGCTTGGGTGAGCAGATGCAGAAACTCAAGGGCCCTTCATGGTGTGATTTGGAGTTCTTGGAGAACCGAATCCATGAAGATATCCGCTACAATCAACTGGAGACCAGGAAGGCAATTGCTGACATGCGAAAAGCTGAGCCATTGTTGACAGGAGTTGTTCGCCCGCCTGTGCCGCCACCTCTGCCCTTTTCATTGATTGACTGCATTAAGCCAGTAGATGATCCATCGACACGCGTGCGTTTTCCAAGAACTGAGAGCCTCTTGTCTCTGTCGGATGTCTTTGATGTCTAATCAAGTTTTGTTATTCTCTCTTTCCAGCGTTTATGCAAAATAAAAGAATCTTCAGTATAGAGAGCAGCCTCTGGAAACAATTACGTCGGTTTGCTTGAAGGGACCATGTCATCCATTGAACAATCGTCAGCAAGGTTATTCGTGTCAACAGAACCCATGTACGAAGAATAGATTCCCTCAACAATCTCATCATCAGGCCCTGGGCCTTCATGTTTCTTCTCTTCAGCAACAACGAATTGGGCCATATTCGTCGAAATATACTCTAACGGCTTGGTCAAGAGGAAATTGAGCCGCACGTTCCATACAGGATACTGTTGTCGTAGTTCTGCTTGGATTCGTCCCAATCGTCTTTTCATGTACGCCGATTTGAGATTGTCCACGTAGCCACTTCGAGTGATGTAGTGCACGAGCCCTTCTTTGTCCTGCTCGAAGGCCATATGAATCGTCACTCCAGCGGCTACTTCGGTAGGCTCATTCAAGTGAGCTGCGATGTAGGCTCGGACTGCATTCCGTACTCTCGTTCGATCGCTTTCAATTGCAGTCGGTGGTTTGTCCATAACTGTGGTGACCTCCAGGACAGCAGTCACCGGTGTTTCGGTGTGCAAATATGCACCGATGCGCTCTTTGATCCACTTGAGCGATCTCGCACCTCTAATATCAACCGTCAATGCTTCGTTGGCCATCTTTGAGCAATATCAGCTTACATGTCACCCATTTGAATTATGAGACACTTACCTCGCTCCACTCCAGTAAACGAACTTTTTGGCGACACCATCGAGAGGGATTTTTGCCGGAAGGGATGAGTGCGGTCTCTAAGCCATACACTTGTGGTGAATGTGGGCGCAAGTACGCTTGATGCAAAAGAATTGTTTATTCCCTCCATGCGATTTGTAAATAAGGCATGGATCGTTTGAAAGCACTATCAGCATGGGAAACCCAAGCGTGTATCAGATACACTATGAGACTAATTGATGCACCCAATAAACTCGTGAAAGTCGGGGTGATCCAAGTTGGCAACTTAGCAGTCAACTCGCGTGTGAAACAAGTTATATTCGCAATCATCAACACAACAGAAAATGTCCACCAGGACGAAACTGCGACTACTTTGTACGGACACTTGGAATCGTCACTACACATTGGGTCTTTGTTCAACACAACACTCCCACAAAACCAGCAGTGTCCATATGACCACGCCCAGTATACCCAATGTGATTGAACCATCGTCAACAAGATTGATACAGCGAGTTTATTCTAAACACGTAAAAACTCCGACAATAGACCTTGAAAATAAGCGAGCACTCTTCGAAGTACGGAGAGCCCATTGAATAAAGACTCGTCCGTTGGTAAGCACGTGCTCCACTTGTTCAGGAGCTTCATATCGGTGGCCTTTTCCCACAGGGCCAACGATGACATCGTATGCATCATACTTTGCATCCTCTTCGTCAGTCATAGTGTGTGAACGATTTGCATACACAAACTGTCTCCATGCGTCGCCTAATTCAAACTCTTTGAGCTTAAGATCATGGTCTGATCGGAGTCGAAACACCATTACAGCGGGCTCGTCTGAGTCCACCTTCCACGCCCACTCGACAGCCTTATACGCATCAGGAGTCATGTAGAATGCTCCTTTACAATTGAAGTCTAAGAAGGTTTTGCCTTCTGCTAGCCTGATCCCATGGGTATAAATGAGTTGGGCGTGTCCAAGCGATGTTCCATGGTAAAGAATGATGTCTTGTGAATCCCTTTGGACCGGGAACGCTCGATTGATCGATGCCGTACATTCGGGTACGTCCTTAGAAGCTGTATCCTTTGCAAACAAGAGATCCCCCAACTTGGATTCACCACTAGGGAGCTTTCTCCATGTTTGCAGAATTACACCGTCGGCCTTTGTTCGTTGGGGCTGACACTTAATACCTGCCTTCTTCAAGATCCAATCCACAATGGACCAGTGATCAGGAATCGTAAGACTGCATTGCGCACTTAGACTAGTTTCGTCCATCTTGCTTATAAACTTGGCCAAAAGATCCACAGTCGATCTATGATCAGCCTTGGAGGAAGATACAAATTGGCGCACGAGGGCTTCTGACAAACCGGCTGCTTCGCACACTTGTTGTGCTTCTGCCATTCGTGTCTTTAGCAAATATTGAAGCAACTTGTCAACTTGTTTTGCTAAGAGTCGAACGCGTTTGCGGTTTTCAGAAACAATGCCGCCTTGAGCAAATCCGAATGCCTGTAACCTTGGATTGTGAACCTTGAAATCATCAGGCGCATATTGTTGAAACCACAATGTTTTGTTCCAGAACAGCCTCCATTTAGAAATGCATTCCAAAGTCGCTTTCCATCCATCGTTATCCTTGCTTTCAGCAACCAACCGGTAGAATTCAGCAACGAGCTCGTCGATGTCATGGGATGATTCAGTCTTGAGCATATCCGGACACACTTTTGCCATTGCAAACAGATTTCGCGTTTGCTCCAAGCAGTCGAGACGTTTACAAGCTTCAAACAGCGCCTTTGCTTTAGCTTCATCCTTTTCCACAATGTACTTGTCTGTATGACGCAGGATGGGCTCCATCTGCAAGAAGACTTTCACTGAACCAGTCGCAGCGCAGATCGAACATTCGATTAACGCCTTTTTGTCTTCTTCGTCGTCTTTCTCGTTCCAAGAGACATTCGGTTTGATCTGGTACACCCACAGTACTGCTCGGTTCACTGGTATTTCAAAGTCGTCCTCCACTCGACCCTTCTTCTCTGGTGAGTCCGCCATGTCAACGAACTTTTTGATTGGACGACACCATCGAGAGGGATTTTTGCCGGAAGGGATGAGTGCGGTCTCTAAGCCATACACTTGTGGTGAATGTGGGCGCAAGTACGCTTCAGAAGGATCCTTTCGGTACCACAAGAAAGCATGGGACTGTAGGGGTCTACCCATGATGCTCACCACCTTTGTGTGTCCTGTATGTGGAACGGGACTAAAGAACCGCCACTCTTTTGTGGTTCACCTCAATGTGTGTCTCCATTCTGTTTATTTTCCCCATTGATTACTAATCAATGCACATAGATGATACACGGGATCCTCTCAGGAAGACGCCGGAGACCTCGATTGTCATACAATATTAAAGGAAAGACATAAACTTCTTAATTACAGCGTCAAACGCAGTTACAGCAGAAAGCAGGGAGTGTTTAAGCAACCACAGTGTGTAGTAGATTCAACAGAAACGACCGAGAATACAACGTATTCAATGATTACACGGGGAACATGATTCCAACATGACAATCTCTGCAGCTTGTTGTATAAGAGACGCTTGTAACGTGGCGATGTCCTTGCTTTGTTGTTTCGCAGTGGCTTCCGTACTTTCCAGCGACTCCGTCAGACCTTGAATCACTCTTTGCAATGCACTAATGTCTTCCTTTGCTGTCTTGACTTGAATGTAGTTGAATATAGCAAAGAACACAAGTACTCCAAGTACCAGAAGCGCCCCCAGCACTTTGAGGCGATACTTGTCTCGTTTGTAATCTTCTTCTCTTGCCCAACATTCTTGCCACGGCTCATAGTTATAGGTGTTAAGCGAAGAACTATCTACTTGAACATAATTGGTTTCAAGAGCGCTCATATATAGGAACTTGCGAGGCGTGTGCTCCAAATGCTGGCTATTCTTCTTGGTTGTGTGTTTCTGCTCAGCGGAGTTTTTGCCAATGACGACATGATAAACATATGCCCTCTTTTTGGG
>ERZ650311.1519-NODE-1519-length-11342-cov-5.659520_pt1 | contig 11342 bp, 15 predicted proteins | sample MGYA00376247_ERZ650311 | MGnify/ENA primary metagenome ERZ650311 (study PRJEB26733, sample SAMN07839324) | wastewater metagenome | biome: small river; feature: stream; material: water | place: USA: North Carolina | collected 2016-07-28 ... | reverse complement strand
GGTGTGCCAGCCGGTAGGCCTGGCTTTCCGTGATGGGCAGCCCTTGCTGGCGGTAATGCGCCTTGACCAGGCCAATCAGGGTGTCGCCCGACTGCACCTCGACCCTGGCGCTGCCGCCGGTCAGGCTGGACAAGACCTGTCCGAAGCGAGAAGCCGCGCTGCCATCTGGCGCCAGGCCCTGGCCCGGCAGCGCAGGCGCACCCGTGCCGGCCCGAAACGGGGCCGGTGTGGAGGCGGTGGCGTTGAACAGGCTCATGCAGCTGGTATCTTTTTTGCATCACTGGGTTCAGAAAGCCTTGAACTGTCAAAACTTCCACACCCATGAACCCCATCAAGCAAACCCTGTGCCGACATTGGCTCACCCAGGCCTGCCGGGCCTGCGTGTGGCTTTTCCTGGTCGTTTGCCTGGGGCATGCGGGCTGGGCGGGCGCCGCGAAGGTCAGGCACGAAACCAAGGCGGCACCGATGAGCCCCGAGGAGCAACTCCTGCAGTCGGTCACCCAATGGGTTGGCCGTCAGCAAGGCGTGCGCCCCGATCAGGTCCAGGTGCAAGCGCTGGACCCGCGCGTGAGGGTGCAGGCCTGTGCCAGGCCACTGAACATGGATTTGCCTTTCTCCAGTACCGAGACGGTGCGCGTGCGCTGCCCGGAGCCCGTCTGGCAGCTGTATGTGCGGGTTCAAACTGCGCCACCGGATGCCCGCCAGGCCTGGGGCGCACCCGCTGGTGGGGCGCCTGCGGGCGAGCAGCGTCGTCCGGTGCTGGTGACGGTGACCTCCCTGTCACGGGGCATGACCGTGCAGGCCCGGGACGTGCAGGTTCAGACGATGGTGGTACCCGCCGGTGCGGGCGCTTTTGTGGAGAGTCCGGCCGAGGCCATGCATGCCGAAGTGCTGCGTGATTTGCCTGCCGGCACCCCGCTGCGCCGCTCGGACCTGCGCCCCAGCATCCTGGTCAAACGGGGCCAGCTGGTTCAGCTGTCGGTCGGGCAAAGCAACGGTTTCATGGTGTCGGCCCGGGTCGAGGCCATGCAGGACGGGCGCATGGGGGAACAGATCAAATTGCGCAATCCGGAATCGGGGCGCTTGCTGAGCGGTGTGGTGAAGGGGCCCAATGCGGTCGAAGGGCTGTGAGGGCAGGAACGCCAAAAAAGATGAAAATCCGGGCTCAAGTTCCAGAAACTCATGCCGAATCTGAATTCGAGCATGGTCTCTGCTCACCTGTCCGAGACCAGAAAAGAGTACCGACATGACCGATCCGATTTCTCATTTTGGCCGCATGGCCCAGATGGACAGCAATGTCCGTCAGGCTGCCAAGGCCGAGAAGCGTCCTGCCGCCAGCGAGCAGGGGCTGGCACCGCAGTCCGCCGGCACGGCCTCTGTTCGCCAGGACGACGAGGTCCAGCTCAGCCAGGTGGCGCGTCAGGCCATGCAGGAGCCCGAATTTGACCGGGCCAAGGTCGAGGCGATCAAGACCGCCATCCAGCAAGGGCAGTACCCGCTGGATGCGCGCAGGATCGCCGAGAACTTTGTGGCCCTTGAAAAGATGATCAAGGGTTGAAAGACTGACCATGTCCGCCGAGCCCATGGCCCTCCCGTCCGATGACGTGCTGCAGCAAGCCTTGCAGGAAGCGCCTGCCCAGGTGGCGCGCCTGGCCGACTGGCTCGAGCGGGAGTTCGAGGCGCTCAAGCAGCGTGACCTGTCCGCGTTTGAAGCCTTGCAACCCTCCAAAAACGAAGAACTCGAGAAACTGGCCCGTCTGGCCCAGTGGTGCAGCCAGATCCAGCCCGCCCCGGCTGCCTGGCAGGCCCTGCGGGACCCATTGCTGCAACGCCGTGAGGACCACCTGCGCAACATCCAGCTGATGCAGCGGCAGCTCGAAGCCGTGCGTGGCACCTTGCAGGCCCTGCAGGGTGAGGCCGGGCCTTCCGTGGACCTCTATGACCGCTCGGGGCATCTGTCGCGGCGCTATGGGGCCTGGAGCCATCACCTGGCCTGAGGGGTGGTCTTTTTCTCGTCGCCCGGCTGCATGCCGCGCAGCCAGTACACCCAGGACAGGATGACGGCCACAGCCGTGTAGAGCTCGGGTGGTATTTCCTGGTTCAGATCCACCTTGGCCAGCCGGGCCAGCAGCGCCGGGTCCTGGGCCACATGTACGCCATGGCGCTGCGCTTCCTCGATGATGCGCCGAGCCAGCTCCTCGTCACCCCGTGCGCTGACAATCGGCGTGCGGCGCTGGCCGTACTCCAGTGCAACGGCTTCTTTCCAGCGTTTGCTCATGTGGCCACGTCCACCACAGTGCCGCTGGCCGGCGGGCGCCAGGGGGTGTCGGTCGATTCCGGCCTGCGTCCATGGATGACCTGCAGCCGGGTCATGTGCAGGCCGGCGCTGTCGAGTTCTTCGGCCAGACTGGCCGAGCGTGCCTGAGCCCGTCGCGCCACATCGTCCCGGTCGGCCCACATCACCAGCTCCACCTCCGACAGGTCGCTGATCTGGCTGTGCAGCCAGAGGTCCCCCAGCTCGGCGCTGGTGGTGTGCAGCTGCAGTGTGAAGCGGCTGGGCGCATCGTCTTGGGGGCGTTGCCAGGCCATCCGCACCTGCACCGGGCTGGCATCCACGAAAGGCAGCACCATGGAGATGGCCCACTCCTTGCCCGAAGCCGTGTCACTGGCCTGCAGCTGGCGCGCTTCGATGTCATCGAGCGCATCTTGCAGCAGGATGCGGGTTTCCGTGGCGCCATGACCCAGGCCACGCAGCAGGCTGCGCAGGGCGCTCTTGAGGTCCACCAGACCAGCGCCTTGCCCCTGGGCCAGCAGCGCTTCGGTCATCCAGCCGCCCTGCATCAGCAGTTGCTGCAGCCGGGCCGGTGTGAGTTGGGCCATGGACGGTCGCAGGCGCATCCACATTTGGAGCCCGGCGGCCAGTTCTGGCGCCAGGGTTCTGGCCTGCTGCAGCAGCTGGTCCAGGCTGGCAGGTTGCAGCAGCTGTGTGAGGGCGGCCGGATCGGGCGGGCGATGCGTGAGTTGCAGGTTGCGGTCTGGCAAGAGGGGTGGTGAAGCCGCTTCGAGAGGGGCGGGGCTGACGGGCTTGAGCAGGACACTGCCGTCGGCCTGCAGCTGCACACGAAACAGCAACGTGTCGCCGCTGGCCAGTCGTCCGCTCGCAGGCAGCGGGTGCGGCCATTCCAGCACTTGGCCGGGCAGTTGCAGACTCCAGCCTGCCCCCTGGGGTCGGGCTTTGGCTTCGATGACCTGCCCGTCGCGCAGGCCGAGTTCACGCGCCACGGCCGCGACCACCACCGGCAAGCGGCCTTCCAGGTAGATGTTGGCGGGTCGGCCCGCCAGGGATGCGGTTTCCGCGCCCGTGATCAAGATGCTCGCCCCGGTTCAGGGAAAGCGGACCCAGCGTCGCTTCTCGATGCCGGCGCTGGCTCCTTGAGCGCCCTGTGTGGTTCGGGGCGTGCCTTCTTCAAACTCGTGTTCGACCTTCACCCGCACCAGCTCGCCCATGGCCGGGTAATGCTGGAGCAAGGTTCGGCGCAGGTCTTCGGTGTTGGGCAACACCAAGGTGCTGCCGCGTTTGATCAGGTTGTTGGCCGCATTCGGGATGACTTTGGGATTGAGATCGGCCAGCGCACGGCGCAGCACTTCGTCCTTGAGTGGCCAGCCGGCGTATTGCCGGCGCACCAGCATGTCCAGTGTTTCCGATCTTTGCAGGGTCAGTGTTTCATGGCCAGACGCTGGTGGCGTGGCCGCACTGGCCTCGTGACCCGGCTGGGTCAGGATTTTCAGCGCTGCAGCGGCCGATGCGGAGCTGTCGGCGGCCCGGGCGTGTGCCGTGACCAGCAGCGCAAGGCTGGTCAGCAAGAGGCGGGCGGTGGGGCGCAGGGGGCAGGCCATGGTGTGGGTCCTCAAAAAAGCGGGTCACAGTGGCAGGGCCACCCACTCGCCCTGTCGGGCCAGGGGCGGGCCGGCCAGTTGCCGGATTTCAGTGTGTCGCTGCCCTGTCTGCACGACCTCGGCCAAGGCCAGGTGCTCGGCGGAGCGAGGGTCCAGCAGACGCCCCGGAACCCAGCCGGGCTGCATCAGCAGCACGCGGTCACCCGGACGCAGCCCGCTGTCTTGTCCTGCCTGCAGGCGCAATGCCGGATGGCTCTCCTGGCGCTGGACCAGAAACTGCATTGGCTCACAGCGTGTCTGTGATTGCAGTTGCTGCACCGCCTGCACCAGGCCTTGCAGCAAGGGCAGCAGCACAGCCTGTTGGCCCAGACTGGGGTGCCGCGCCACGGCCTGAGGGTCCACGCTCAGCTCAAACGTGTGCTGGCTGACTGGCTTGAATTCACTGCGTGCCGAAGCCCGCTGCCCCACTTGCAGGTCCAGGGTCCAGCGCCAGACCGTAGCGGTATCCCAGGGGGTGATCGGGTCGTACCAGGGGTGGCGCTCTCCCGGCGTGGGGCGCAAGGAGATGAGGGTGATCCAGCCGCCTGCATCTTCATCGGGCAGGCCTTGCAGGGCGCGAAAGTAAGTGCTGGAGGCGGGGACATGCCAAGGCGCGGGCGTCCAGCGGTCTGCCTGCGACAGCAGGCTGCGCCATCCGTTTTGTGCCGACGACAGCAGTGCCTGTGCGGTTGCTTTCTGTTGGCCCGAAAAAACGCCATCCAGCCGGGAGACGACGGCCATCGGCAAGCGCCAGGTGCGAGGCGGGGCAGGGCAGTCGTTCTGGGCAGAAGGACGCTGACGCCAGTTCCAGGGCAGCACCTCGGCCGACACCCGGGCCTTGGGTTCTTCGCCATCGTTCAGGTAGGACAGCACGCGCACACCGCGAACCTCGGCCTGTGAGTGGAATTCGTGGCTCTCATGCAGAGCGCCCTGGCTGTCGACCCACGCCGAGGAGATGACCTGCGTCGGTGTTTCGAGTGTGGCTTCGAGCAGTGCCTGACGGATGGCCTGCAACTGTTGCTCGTGCGCGGCGACTGGCGTGCGGGGCTGCGACCAGACGGCCGAAGCGCAACACAGGCTCGCGAGTAGGGCGGTGCGGGTCAGCAGACGAAGCGGTGTGGACATGGCCACCTCAGCGGCGACGGGCGGCGAGCTGGTTCAGGTACAGCGCGCGCAAATCACGCACCACCTGCTGGTCCAGGGACAGCGTGGTTTCGTAGGTGTCCTCCCCGACCGGGGTGATGCTCACCAGCACCGCGCCATAGATCACGCCTTCCACCTTGGCGCGGAAGGTGTCGCTCATCACGGTCATGTCGGCCACGGTGGTGCTGGCATCGAGTTGCTGGCCATAGACCTGTTCGGTCAGGGCGCGGTAGGCGTCGAGTTTGGAGGCGCGGATGGCCAGCAGCCGCTGCTGGGCAGGGTTCTTGTGGTTCTGCACGCTGATGACGGCATAGCCTGTGGCCACCAGGGTTTCCCGCTTTTCGACCAAGGGCTGGATCATGGACGCATCGGAGGATGTGCCCAGGGGAATGGACTGGCAGCCTGCCAAAGCGGCAGACAGGGCGATCGCAGGCAGGACAAGGTGGCGCAAGGACATGACGGTTACTCCTGGTGACCGCGGCGTTCGGACAACGCCGGGGCAAGATGGCTCGAGAAGGGAATCGGCACGAATCCGGATCACTTGAGTGTCGATCCCAGACCACACTCGGTCGCGGATTCGCTGTGAATCGGCGTGTGGCGCGGCTGGTGGGTTGCTTTTTGAGAATTGACCCGGTATAAAACTGTAAAAAATTGCAAAAACAAACCAAACACCAAAAATAATTCCTCTGGCAGGTCACGGACTGGCTGGCCTGTCGGGAGTTGTCTTTTTCATGACTTCGCCAGCCTCCAACCCCATCATCGGCCAAAGCGCTTGCACGCAGGCGTTGCGGCAATTGATCAAGACCATTGCCGCTTCCTCCTCGACGGCGCTGGTCACGGGCGAGAGTGGCACCGGCAAGGAGCTGGTGGCCCAGGCGCTGCACCTGCAGGGGCCGCGTGCCGAAGGCCGGTTTGTGCCGATCAACTGCGGCGCGATTCCCAGAGAGCTGATCGAGAGCGAATTGTTCGGCCATCGAAAAGGCACCTTCACGGGGGCGGTGGCCGACCGCGTGGGCCGTTTCGAGCTGGCGCACGGGGGCACCCTGTTCCTTGACGAGATCGGCGACTTGCCCATGGACATGCAGGTCAAGTTGCTGCGGGTGCTGCAGGAACGCTGCATTTTGCCGGTCGGCGCTTCGCGAGAGGTGCCCGTGGATGTGCGCGTGGTCGCAGCCACCCACCGGAATCTGGAAGAAGAAGTTCAGGCCGGGCGGTTCCGGGAGGACTTGTATTACCGCATCAACGTTCTGCCCATCCGGACCACGCCACTGCGCGAACGACCTGGTGATTTGCCCGAGCTGCTGGGTTTTTATGCCCGCAAGCACGCCATGCCGGGCAACAAGCCCATTGGCTTTGCGCCTGACATGCTGGACATGCTGGCGGGCTATGGCTGGCCCGGCAATGTGCGTGAACTCTCGAACCTGGTGGACCGTTTCTCCACTTTGTTTCCGGGCCAGACGCTGACGTGCCAGCTGGTGCCCTCGTGCATGCTGCCCAGTGGATTGGTGGCCTTGCAGACACAAAGACTGGGCCGTGAGCAAGTGGCGCCCTGGCAGATCCAGCAACCCGCCCGGGTTGAACCGGCGGTGGTCATGGCCGCCTTGCAGGCGGACCCTGCGGCACCGGCCGGCGATCGCCTGCCTTTGATCCGGTGCTGCATGCCATGGAGATCGCCTCTGCCGTTCACTCGCCCGAGGCGCAGCTTGCCGTGCCCGTTCCCAAGCCGGCCGCATCGGCATCGAACGATGAAATCAATGCGGTGGAAGAGGCGATTTTCCTGGCGCAGGGCATTCAGCCCTTGCCGCCGGAGGGCATTTCACTCAAGCAGCACCTGGTGAACATCGAGCGGGGCCTGATCGAGCAGGCCCTCTCGCGCACCGAGGGCAATGTGTCGCGCACCGCCAAACTGCTGCAGCTGCAGCGCACCACCCTGATCGAGAAGATCAACAAATACGATCTGCGCGCCAGCAGCTGAGCGTGCTGCGCTCAGAAAGGTGGTTTGTGCACCTGGGCGCAGGTGCCCTTGATCAGCACGATGTTGCGCCCGTCCTGGGTGCTCAAGGTCTGGGTGAAGGCGCCGGTGCTGCGGTCAACGACAAACTCTTCCCGGCTGATCATCACGCCAAACCGCTGGAACATGGCCGGTCGGCTGACCACCAGCCGGTTGCCCTGGACACTGAGGTTGCCCGCGCGGTTTTCGGAGATGGCGATGCGGCCCTGGTACCAGCCGGAACTCTTGCCGAAGTCGATCTGGGCGATGGACATGCGGTTGGGCTCGGCCCCGGTGATGCCCAGTGCCAGTTGCCCGTCCAGATCCAGCTGAAGTTCGCAGATGAGATCCAGCACGCCTTTGTTGCTGCGGGTGTCGCGCAGGCTGCTGGGCACGCTCGGCTCGGGCGTCAGACCCACCAGGATGGCCCAGATGGCGCCCACCAGCAAGGCACCGGCGGCAGCACCGCCCAGGAAAGTCTTCATCTGCATGGCATGTGATTCCTTTGGAGCATCATAGCGCTGACCTCTTCGCGTGTTACTGGTTCAGCACGGTGATGCTCACGCGCCGGTTGCGTGGATCGGCCGGGTTGGCGGGAACGAACGGGGCCGTGTCTGCCACGCCTTCGATGCGTGAGAAACGGCTGGCGTTGATGCCGGCGCCCTGCATGATCTGGCGCGTCGAGTCGGCGCGTTCGGTGGACAGGGTCCAGTTGTTGCGGATGCTGTCGGGGGTGAAACCCAGGCTGTCGGTGTGGCCCCGGATGGCGATCTTGTTGGGCATGCCCTTGACCGAGTTGGCCACTTCGCGGATCAGCGTGGCCGCGCGTCCGGTCATCTCGGAGGTGCCGAGATTGAACATCGCAAAGTCGGCCTTGTCGATGACCTCGATCTTCAGTCCGTCCTTGTCGCGGGTGATGGAAACCTGTTCCTGCAGGCGTTGCAGCTGCTTGTTTTCGCTGAGTTTCTTCTTCAGCTCCTTTTCGACCTTGTCGAAATTCTCCTGGTCTTCGGCCTGTTTGCCGCCTTTGCCGTCCTTCCCATCCTTGCCGCCCTGACCGGTCGGGGCATCTTCGGACGGGCCTTCCCGGTTGTTGTCCTCTTTGGAGGATCCGAAATCGCTGGCCGGGCCACCCTGGGCCTGTGGGGTCAGACGTTCAAGCAGGGCGGTTTGCTTGGCGGTGAAGGGAAAACCTTCCGGGTCGATGATGGAGGTGCCGCCAAACAGGCCGTTGGAGCCCGCCAGTTCGCCAAAGACGATCTGGCTGTGCGAAGCCGGGCGGAAATAGTCCGCCACGCTTTTGCGCTTGTCTTCGTTGCTGGCGCCCAGCAGCCACATCAGCAGGAAGAAGGCCATCATGGCCGTCATCATGTCGGCCAGGGCGATCTTCCAGGCGCCCCCGTGCGCGCCACCGTGACCATCCTCGACGATGATCTTGCGGATGATCGGCCGCAGGGCCTCGCTGCTGGGGGCAGCTTCCGGGGCGTCCGCCGCGGCGGCAGCAGGTGCCGCGTCGGCTTTTTTGTCTTCCTCGGCCATCAACCGCCTCGCAGACTGTCAAACACTTCCGAGAAGCTGGGCTGGTTGTGGTGGCTGATGCAGGCGCGGGCCGATTCGATGATCACCGGCTGTGCATGGCCTTTGAGGTTGGCCACGATCATCTGCTTGATGACCTCGAGCATCTGACCGTCCTCGTTGATGACCTGCGTGAGGCGGGTGGCGAAGGGTTCGAACATGCCATAGGCCAGGAACACCCCCATCATCGTGCCCACCAGGGCCGAACCGATCAGGGCACCCAGCACGGTCGGGGGCTGGTCGATGGCGCCCATGGTCTTCACCACGCCCAGCACGCAGGCCACAATGCCCAGTGCTGGCAGACCGCCGGCAATGGCGGTGAGGGCGGCGGGGGCCAGCAGCTCTTCATGGTGGTGGACCTTGATGGCCGTTTTCATGGCGTCCTCGACCGCATCGGGATCCAGATTGCCCTGCGAGATGACCATCAGACGCAGCGGGTCGCAGATCATCTGGACGATGGAATGGTCCTTGAGCAGCCTGGGAAACTCGCCAAAGATGGGGCTCGAGTCGGGGTTTTCGACGTGCGCTTCGAGCGCCACCACGCCTTCCTTCTTCATCACGTTCTGCAGCTTGCCGATCAGCACCATCAGGCCCAGGTAGTCGGCCTGTTTCCATTTGGGGCCGGAGATGCATTTGCCGATGCCGCCCATGGCCGCCTTGAAGACCGGAAAGCTGTTGCTGACCAGTGAAGCACCAATGGCGGCGCCGCCAATGATGATGAACTCGAAGGGCGCCGCCTTGATGATGGGGGCCATCTTGCCCCCCGCAATGATGTAGCCGCCGAACACGGCCCCGAACACGACTGCCAAACCAACAAAGAAAAACATGATGGCCCTTTGATTACGAAACGATGCACCACAAACCCACACACCAGCCCAGACGCCACTGGACCAGCAGATCCAGCAGATTGCCCAGCACCAGCACCGGCAAGCCCAGATACACCAGCAGCCAGAAAACGCCTGCGGCGGTCAACCGGGCCCCGGCCACGTCGTGGCCCATGATCGGGCCGCCAGATCGCTGCTGCGGCGAGCGGGAGGTGGAAGGTGATGTTGTTGGATTCGTCATTTAAAGCTGAAACTTGAATTTGAACTGTCAAACCTGACTAATATGCCGGGCATGAACGTCACCTGGAATCCCGATGCCCCGGCTGAATGGGCGCTCTTCCACCGAACGCATCTGGGCAGTCTGCAGCAGAGCTGGGCTTACGGTCAGGCCCTGCAGCAGCTGGGTGTCGAGGTGCATCGGGCCATGCTGTGGGAGGACAAGCGTTTGCTGGGTCTGGCCCAGTTTCAGTGCCGGAGGATGGCGTTCTACATTGGGCTGGCCTCCTGCAGCCGCGGGCCGGTGTGGGCAGCGGACACGCCGGCAGCTGTCCGTCAGCAGGCCTGGCGAGCGCTCAAGCGGGGCATTCCGACCAGGCCCTGGCGCGCCACGCTGTTCTCGCCTGAGCAAACACTCGACAGCCTGGAGCCGCAAGCCATGCGTGGCCTGCAGCGGGTGCTGACAGGTTTTTCGACGGTCATGCTGGATCTGACACGCCCCTTGGACGAGTTGCGCGCCAGCCTCGATGGCAAATGGCGCAACCGGCTGGTCCGGGCCGAAGCCGCCCCAGGGCTGCAGGTGCCTGTCCGCAGCAGCCTCAAGGAGGTGCAGTGGCTGCTCGAGCGCGAAAACCAGCAACGCCAGGTCAGGGGCTTTCATGCCTTGCCGACCGATTTCGTCCAGGCCTACATCGGCTGCCATGCCGATCGCGAGCAGGCCTTTGTGGTGGCTTCGGCACAGCGGGGCAAGGAGACCCTGGGCAGCATGCTGTTCCTGATCCATGGCGCGGGGGCCACTTACCACATCGGCTGGGCCAATGAAGAGGGGCGGCAGCTGAACGTCCATAATCTGCTGCTGTGGCGAGCGATCGCCCAGTTGCAGGCACTCGGTGTGCGGCAGCTGGATCTGGGCGGTGTCAACACCCGCGCCCTGGCGGGCATTTCCCGCTTCAAGCTGGGCACGGGCGGCCGTCTGGTCACGCTGGCGGGCACCTATTTTTGAGGCATTCATGAAACGTTCGGTACCGATGCGGTCTCTTGTGTTTTCCCTTCGTCTGCTGCTGGCCGGCGCAGGCATGGCCATTGGCAGCCCGACGGTCTGGGCCATGAACTGGACAAAGCTGGTGGAGACGCAGACCATGACGTTCTATGTCAACCGCAATGCGATCGAGCGCGAAGGCGACATCCGCCGCGTCTGGGAAATGCAGGACCTGAAGGCGGCCGACCCGGAAGGGGTCATGTCCAGGCGGTACCTCAACGAGTACGACTGCAAGGAGAAGATGCACCGCATCGGCCAGATGGCCAGCTTCTCCGGCCCCAAGCTCTCGGGCAAACCCTTGTTCAACGTCGCTGACTGGGGGTACTGGCGCAAGATTCCTCCGGATGGTGTGTTCGTGGTCAGTTACGTGATGCTTTGCGTGGAGTAACGCCGCTCAGGGTTTGGCTGTGGGCACCACCACCGGGCCAGAAGGCTGGCTGGCTGGCGCAGGGGCTTCGCCGGGTTTGGCCGCTTGCACCCGCGGGTATTGCAAAGAGCGCTCTTTGGCCGCGGCCGCGTTGTTTTTCTGCAGCGCCTCCAGATAGCGTTCGCGTTGCAGGGTCACCAGGGCCTCGACATCGCGCTTGAGGCCGTCCACATTGCCCACCGAGCCTTTGAG
>ERZ650311.1518-NODE-1518-length-11346-cov-3.846338_pt1 | contig 11346 bp, 9 predicted proteins | sample MGYA00376247_ERZ650311 | MGnify/ENA primary metagenome ERZ650311 (study PRJEB26733, sample SAMN07839324) | wastewater metagenome | biome: small river; feature: stream; material: water | place: USA: North Carolina | collected 2016-07-28 ... | reverse complement strand
ATTCTCCTGGGTGGCTCGTCGGAGATCCGAAGGCAAACCCCGCCAGCAGAGAGCAACCCATGTTGTCGACCATCAAACGCAAGTCTCGGGCGCTGCAACTGCTCGGTCCTGCTATCGTGGCTGGCGTTGCCTACCTAGACCCCGGCAACGTTGCCACCAATCTTGGTGCCGGAGCCGGCTACGGCTACTTGCTCGTCTGGGTCATTGTCGCCGCGAATCTCGCCGCTTGGCTAGTGCAATACCTTTCCTCAAAACTCGGCCTCGTGACGGGCATGAGCTTGCCAGCGATGATTGCCTACCGCTTCGAGAAGCGACCAGGGGTGCGCGTCGCGTACTGGATTCAAGCCGAACTGGTCGCGATGGCCACCGACATCGCCGAGGTCATCGGCGGCGCACTGGCCCTCCACCTGCTGTTTGGCTTGCCACTCGTCGTGGGCGGTCTCATCACGGGTGTGATCTCGATGGCGCTTCTGGCCCTGCAAGCGCGTGGGTTCCTGCGCAGCTTCGAGTTTGTGATCTTCGGGCTCGTGCTCATCACAGGTGCGGGGTTCGTCGCCGGACTGTTTATGGCGCCGCCTTCTGGATCAGAGATCGCCGCAGGACTGATCCCTGGCTTCACCGATCAGGGTTCTGTCCTGCTTGCCGTTGGCATTCTCGGCGCCACGATCATGCCGCATGCCATCTATGCGCATTCATCGCTGAGCCTCGACCGGTTCGGCCTGGCCGATTCACACGGCCGCCTGCGCCAACTGATTCGTGCCACCAGATGGGACGTAGCGATTGCCATGGGGATCGCCGGCAGCATCAACCTGATTCTGCTCGGCCTCGGTGCTGAGACACTGTTCGGCAAGACCACGGTCGATTCGATTCCAGGGGCATTTGATGCGATTGGTTCGAGCCTCGGCCACCCCATCGCAGTCCTGTTCGGCATCGGCCTTCTGGCTAGCGGCCTGGCCTCAACCTCGGTCGGAACGTATGCCGGCAGCGTGATCATGCAGGGCCTGCTCAAGCGCAAGACCTCGCCGCTGCTGCGCCGGTTGGTCACCTTGGTTCCGGCGCTCCTCGTCATCATGAGCGGTGTTAGCCCGACCCAAGCGTTGGTGTTCAGCCAGGTCGCGCTGAGCTTCGGAATTCCTTTCGCGGTCTTTCCGCTCGTTCGCTACACGAGCGACGCGCGCCTAATGGGCCGGCACGCAAACCGCCGTCTAACCAAGCTGCTCGGCTACGGGCTCGCGCTCGCACTAACGCTGCTGAACGCCTATCTGATCGCGCTCAGCCTGCTGGGTTAGCACGCCTCGACAAATAGACTTCACACGTGAGATTCAGGGCCAAAGCAGTAGCGCGACTTGCCGATAAAGGCACCTCGCCCGCACGCGTGATATCGCTGGCCTACGCCCTGGGAATCCTGATCGGCACCACTCTCTTGATGCTGCCGATTTCCAAGGTGGGCGTGGGTGGCGCATCGCTCATGGAGGCCGCCTTCACGACGGTCTCGGCGCTGTGTGTGACCGGCCTCGCAATCGTCGACACAGCAACGTATTGGACCGGGTTTGGTCAGGCCGTAATCCTTGGCGAGATTGCCGTGGGTGGCTTTGGAATTATGGCCGTATCCACCTTGGTCGGCGTCTTCTTCGCAAACAAAATCGGCCTCAAGGCGCGCATGAATGCCGCCAACGAATCGGGTATGGCCGGTCTCGGCAGCATGCGCAGCATCATCCGTCGCGTTTTCCTGACGACGGTTGGAATCGAGTTGACCGTCGGTCTGGTTTTGTTCTTCCGCTTTTTCTTTGGCTATGGCTACGACTTCGGCAAGTCAGTTTGGTATGCGGCTTTTCACTCGATTTCGGCGTTCAACAATGCCGGTTTCGCGCTTTACACAGACAGCCTGATGAGTTTTGTTGACGATCCGATCGTGCAATTGCCTCTCCACTTCGCGGTGATTCTTGGCGGTTTGGGCTTCCCTGTTGTGATCGAAATCGGTCGAGCCATCAAACACCGCCTGGCGGCGCGTGAAGGCTTCTCGAGTGCGCCGAGAACCCTGGCAGGCGATGCTCGTCGCCTGTTCTTGTGGTCGCTGAACTCGCGCGTCATTCTCGCTGCCACGGCGATTTTCGTCACGCTGCCAACTGTCTTCTTCGCCGCTGTCGAGTGGGCTAATCCCGGTACTCTTGCCAATCTGAGCGACGGCTCAAAATGGCTAAACGCCTTTTCGATGGCCGTGCAGCCTCGCACGGCCGGCTTCAACTCCGTCGACCTCTCGCAGGCGCATCCGTCATCCTGGTTGGCCATGGACATCCTGATGTTCATCGGTGGCGCTTCGGCGTCGACCGCCGGTGGTATCAAGATTGGCACGGCAGCCGTTCTGTTCTTCATCGTCTGGACCGAGATTCGCGGCGAGACCGCGGTAAACATCGGCAACCGTCGCCTGCCGCGCTCGATTCAGCGGCAGGCCCTCACGATCGTGCTTCTCTCTGGGCTGGTCGTGGCGGTCGCGACGTTCGCGATCATGCTGATGACCGACTTCGGGCTCGACCGAATCGTCTTCGAGGTCATCTCCGCCTTTGCGACTGTGGGTCTATCCACTGGTATCACCGCCAGCCTTCCTGGCGGCTCGATGGTAATCCTCATGGTCCTCATGTTCATCGGTCGTGTTGGCCCGGTGGTCGTGGCATCGGCCTTGGCCAACCGATACGCTCAAAAGCACTTCGAATACCCAAAGGAGAAGCCTCTAATTGGTTAAGTCACTGAAGGCCCGCAAGGCGGGTTCTACGAGTTCAAAGGCGACCACGGTGGCCGTAGTTGGCCTCGGTCGATTTGGCAGCGCGCTTGCCATCGAACTGATGGCCCAGGGGCGCGAGGTGCTCGGAATCGACTCCGACGAAGGCCTGGTTCAGGACCACGCCAACCTGCTCACCCACGTGGTGAAAGCCGACTGCACTAGCGAGACGGTCCTCAATGAACTTGGCATCACCGACTTTGACTCGGTGGTCGTTGCGATTGGCAGCGACATCGAATCGAGCATTCTCTGCTGTTCGATCTTGATCGGCCTCGGCATCGAAGACCTGTGGGCCAAGAGCACCTCGGTTCCGCACGGGCGAATCCTCAAGCAGCTCGGTGTTCAGCACGTTGTGTTCCCCGAGAGCGACATGGGCAAGCGCGTGGCGCATCAGGTCGGTGGCGACCAGCTCGACTACGTCGAGATCGATGAGAAATTCGTCATGGCCAAGACCAATGTGTCAGAGAGCTTCGAAGGCAAGTCCCTTGCCGACCTGAAGTTCCGCGCGGCTTTCGGGATCATCGTGGTGGCGACCAGCCGCGAAGGCACGGACTACGTTCCGGCCACGCCGTCCACGGTTTTGAACCCTGGCGATCAGATGATCATTGCAGGCCCAAAGCGCGAGCTTGAGGCATTCTGCAAGCTCTAGTCCGTTAGTCGCGCGCTGCCTTCGAGCCGCCGCCAAGCGGTGGGACGAGCGCCCACAGGATCGCGCAGGCATCGATGGCCTCTTGACTGAGTGCTGCCGCGGTGGGGGAGAGCAGGCCGAATGCGCCTCCCAGCATCGCGATGATCGAAAGTCCAACACCAACCAGCGCCGCCTGCTTGGCTCGCCGCATGGCGCCCTTAGCGACAGCGATGGCGCTGGCGAGGTGATCGATCGAGTCCTCGATGATCACCACATCGGCGGCCTCACTTGCAGCCGTCGCGCCACGTGCTCCCATGGCAACGCCGACGTGTGCGGCGGCCAGAGCCGGGGCATCGTTGATGCCGTCGCCGACCGCGATCACCGAACCCGAACCGCCACGGCTCATCAGCTCGTGAACCAGGTCGAGCTTGGCCGCCGGTGTTGCCGCAGCGAGCACGCGGTCGATGCCGACAGTCGCGGCGACCCGCTCTGCGGTCGACCGGCGATCACCAGTGGCCATCCAAATTTCGGCAACGCCTTGGGCGTGCAGGGCATCCACAGTTTGTTTCGCTTCGGCGCGAACCGGGTCCTGCAGCGCGATGACGGCGACCAGTGAACCGTCAAATTCGACGGCGACCAGCAACGCTGTTTCGTCATCGGCTAATTCGGTGCGAGCCCACTCGGGCAGGTCCGTCATAGGTTGGCCAACGCGCACCCGAATGCCCTCAACCATGCCCTCCAGTCCGTGGCCATGCGCCTCGGCAGTGTCGCTTGGGCGGGTCAGTTCGAGCCCGCGTTCTTCGGCGGCGGCGACAAGAGCGCGAGCCACGACGTGCGGGCTAGCGAGCTCTAACGAGGCCGCGGAGCGCAGGATCTGCACCTCATCGAAGCCCGGCGCAACCACGATGGCATCGACCCGTGGGCCGCCATGCGTCAACGTTCCGGTCTTGTCGAGAATCACAAATTTTGCGCGAGCTAGCGACTCGAGCGCCTGGCCGCCCTTGACGATCGAGCCCGTTGCGGCCGAGCGGCTCATGCCCGAGATTATGGCGATGGGGACTGCCAAAATCAGTGGGCAGGGCGTGGCGGCAACGATGACCGCGACGGCGTTTCGTGGGTCGCCAGAAGTGATCCAGGTCGCTGCGGCGAGAACTAAGGCGAACGGCACAAACCAGAGCGCCCAACGGTTGGCCAACCGCACTCCGCTCGCGGAATCTGCGCTGGACTCGGCGACAAGTCGAACCAGAGCCGAATAGGTCGAGTCCGCCTCAGTGCTCGTCGTCGTCAATTCGAGCGAGCTGCCGGCGTTGACAACGCCCGATGCGACCGCATCACCAGCGCGGACCTCGCGGGGCAGGGGTTCGCCCGTCAGTGCGCTTTCGTCGAAGCTGCCGAGGCCTAGTGCGGTCGCGTCGAGAGGCACAATCTCGCCCGAGCGCACCAGGATTCGACTACCCACGGCCACCTGGGCTAGGGCCACATCTGCGACTCGACCGGATGCATCGACAACGTGGGCGAATCGCGGAGCGCGATCTAGCAGCGCCGCCAGTCGACCGTTGGCCCGCCCCTGGGCCCAGCGCTCGAGCGAACGCCCCGTAGCGAGCATCACGGTAATCACTGCGGCGGCAAGCCATTCGTCGACCAACCCCGAGGCCACGATGGCCAGCAGCGCGAGGGCATCCGATCCGAACTCACGATGCTTGATGGCTTGCACCACGAGCGTCGACGCGAGCGCGAAACCGATTGCGGCTGCGGCTGCCAGAGCCCAAAACTGATCGAGACCCCAGCCGACAGCGAGCAGCGCAAGGCTCGACCCGAGAATCAGGTAGTCATTACGCAGTTTTTGGCCCACATAAAAAGTCTGCCACCAGTCATAGACTCAAGGCATGAGCAAGCACGTGGAACACACGACTCCGACGATTCAGTTTTTGGGCGCGGCTGGCACCGTCACCGGCAGTCGATTCTTGCTCGAGCACCAGGGAGTGCGAGTCATGGTCGACTGTGGCATGTTCCAGGGCCTCAAGGAGCTGCGCCTCAAGAACTGGAATCCGCTCGCTGTCGACCCAGCCAGCATCGATGCGGTTGTGCTGACCCACGCGCACCTCGACCACTGCGGCTACCTGCCCAAGCTCGTCAAAGACGGCTTCGCAGGCAACATCCACGCGACGCCATACACCTGCAAGCTGGTGGACGTGATCCTGCGCGACTCGGCCCGCTTGCAGACCGAAGACGCCAAATTTGCCCAGCGTCACGGATTTTCGAAGCACAACCCCGCCCTCGCGCTTTACAACGAACAGGATGCCGAGAAGGCGATCCACAAGCTGCGCCCAGAGGAGTACGGCACGCGCGTGCAGATCGCTCGCGAGACCTTCGTGACCTGGCACCCGTCGGGTCACATATTGGGGGCGGCATTTGTCGAGGTCGAGTTCTTCGGCAAGCGCATTCTCTTCACCGGCGACCTTGGGCGCGATGAGCACCCGCTGCTTGCCGGCCCCGGCGACATTCCGGCTGGCCACTGGGACGCAATCGTCACCGAGTCGACCTATGGCGACCGCGAGCACGAGCCGCAGACCACCGACTTCGAGACCGCCATCAATGCGACCGTTGCACGCGGTGGCTCAGTGCTGATCCCCGCTTTCGCGGTCGACCGCACCGAGGTCATCTTGGTTCGTCTGCGCGAGCTCGTCGAACAGGGCCGCATTCCCGCGGTGCCGATTTATGCCGATTCTCCGATGGCTCTGCGTGCGCTCAGCTTCTACCGCGATGCAATCAACAACGATTCGCCCGAGATTCGCGACGAGATCGTCGAGGAGTGGAAGGGGCGCGACCCATTCGACCCGGGCAGCTTGACCGAGCTCATGACCGTCGACGAATCAAAGTCGATAAACAATCCGGCCGGCCCGTGCATCATCATCTCGGCCAGCGGAATGGCAACCGGTGGGCGAGTTGTGCACCACCTCGCGGGCATGCTGCCGAACCCAAAGAACTGCGTGATCCTGGTGGGCTACCAGGCGCTCGGAACCCGTGGCCGTCGCCTTGCCAATGGCGAGACCGAGATCAAGATGCACGGCCAATTTGTGCCCGTGCGTGCGACCATCGAGCAAATTCAATCGTTCTCGGTGCACGCCGACGTGAACGAGCTGATGGAGTGGCTTGGCAGTGCCGAAGGCGAACCGGGGCGCGTGTTCGTCGTGCATGGTGAGGCCGGAGTGGCCGAGTCGATGCGCGATCGCATCAAGTCGCAGCTTGGATGGAAGGCCTCCGCTCCTAGCGACGGCCAGATTTTCGAGCTCTAGCGCTACTTGGCCTTCTTGCCGTTTGGGTTCGACTTGTTGAGCTCGGCTCGACCCGCGTAGCCAGCCCAGAACAATCCGCCAGTGGTCACGATGCCACCGAGCACGCCAAGCCAAGGCAGCGAAGTCGCCGCCGCTACTGCGGCCAGCATCGAGCCAATCGTCGTTGCCGACAGCTGGATAAACAGGAACCGCACGAACGCGCGAACCGCATACGTGGTTCGATTCGAAGCCTTTTCGATGCGCTCGAGAACCTCGAGAATCTCTTTGTCGCTCATGGCCACCCTTCCGAGCATTGATTGCCACCAACTTTAGACTTGAGGGCATGCCAAGCCAACGACTGAACCGCTTTTTTACCGGCGTCTTCGCGTTCTTTGCGCTGCTGGCAACCGCGTCCTCGGCCATTGCCGCCCCCAGCCCGAGTCCCGTGCCCACCGCTAGCCCGACCTCGGGAATCGCGGTCGGTGAACCAAACCCATCGAGCCCTAGCCCCACTGCGACGCCAACCCCCAAGCCGTATCCAACCCCGGCCGCGCCGTGCAGTGCCGCAACGGCGACCAAGTCGAAGGACCTCGGTCAGCTCTACGCTTACGCGATCGACGCTCAGACGGGCCGAGTGCTCCTTGACATCCGGGGCGGTGAGCAGACCCCTAGCGCGAGCGTGCTCAAGGTGGTCACCGCGGCGATGGCCATGAACTACCTGCCCGCTGACTACACCGCCAAGACCAGCGTCTATTCGCTGGCTAGCGAGCCCGGCACATTGATTCTGGTTGGCGGCGGCGATCACACGCTGTCGGCGATGACTGGCGCGAGCTTCACGACCTACCCCAAGCCGGCACGCCTCGAGACCCTGGCGGCCAAGGTGCTTCAGGGCTGGACCAGCGATGTCGAGGTCAACAAGATCGTGCTCGTCGACGACTTTTTCGCCGGGCCAAACTACACGACGGCGTGGAAGGCGAGCGATCGCACCAACGGTTATGTCTCTCTGATCACCTCGCTACAGATCGACTCCGATCGCGCGAACCCCGACCTGTCTTCGACCGCCTATTCGGGCTATCGCAGCACCGACCCAGTAATGCGGGCCGGCAAGGCCTTCAAGGCGGCACTCGGCGGTCTGGCGCCCTCGGCCAAGCTGGTGACCGGCAAGCTGCCAGCCGGCGCCAAGCTGGTGGCTCAGGTGGCATCGCAGCCGATCGCAACGTGGCTCGACCACGCGCTCACCTACAGCGACAACACCGAGACCGAGTTCGTCGCACGCCACGCGGTCAAGGCCGCCGGCCTGCCGGCAAGCTTCGCCTCGATTCAGCGCGCAGCAACGACCGCCCTCAAGACCCAGAGCATCGACCCGGCTGGCCTGATCATGAGGGATGGCTCTGGCCTTGCTCAAGGCAACCGCGTGACCGCCAAACTTATTGCGCAAATCATGGCTGGAGTCGCAACTCCGGGCTCATCGCTCGCGCCGATGCTCGACTACCTCGCGGTGGCTGGTGAATCGGGCACTCTCGCCGGACGCTTCAACGGCAAGAGCGCGTCGGCCAGCGGCAAGATCTTCGCCAAGTCGGGGTACATTCCGGGGCTCTACAGCCTCGCCGGTGTGGTCTATTCGAAGGATGGCGGGCGAATCGCCTTCGCCGCATTTGCTCGCTCGGGCTCGGGCAAGATCGTCAACTATGCCGCCCGGCCGGCACTCGATGCGCTCGCCGCACGCATGTACGCCTGCGGAGTCTCGCTCACCAAGTAGCGCACGGGGCTGCGGGTCGGCCCGTTGAGGATGGCATACACCGCGCAAACACTGCGCAAACACCGCGCGCCGAGTTGTTCGTTGCCAAACGAATTCTGTGTTTGACTAGTGCCATGTCAGCAATGAGGCTTGAACATGATTTAGTTGGCGAAATCGCCATCCCCGCAGGCGCGTACTGGGGCATTCATGCCGCTCGCGCAGCCGAAAACTTTCCCATCAGCGGTGTGCCCATCGGCCACTATCGCAGCCTGATTCGGGCGCTCGCAACCGTCAAGCACGCGGCCGCGATAGCAAACCACAAGGTCGGCGAACTCGATTTGGCAAAGCGCGATCTGATTGTCGCCGCTTCGGTCGAGGTGGCGCAGGGGCAGTTCGATAACCAGTTCATCGTCGATGCCATTCAGGGCGGCGCCGGCACGTCGACCAACATGAACGCAAACGAGGTAATCGCCAATCGCGCTCTCGAGCTCGGTGGCTGGGCCAAGGGCGACTACGACCACATCCACCCGCTCAACGACGTCAACATGTCGCAGTCGACCAACGACGTCTATCCCACCGCGCTCAAGCTCGCCCTAATCCTCGAGTTGCGCGAGCTGATCACCGCGATGGAGTACCTGCGCTCGGCGTTCAGCGCCAAGGCCGTCGAGTTCAAAGACATGATCAAGATGGGCCGCACGCAGCTTCAGGATGCTGTGCCGATGACCCTGGGGCAGGAATTCGCCTCGTACGCCCGCATGCTGATGGAGGACATCCAGCGCCTGCAGGAGGTCATTCCTCTGCTCTGCGAAATCAACCTCGGTGGCACGGCTATCGGCACTCAGCTGAATGCACCCAAGGGGTACGCGGCTGCGGCCTGCGAGTCGCTCAGCGAGCTCACGTCGATTCCGTTTGTGGTCGCCGCCGACATGGTCGAGGCGACTCAGGATGCTGGAGTTTTCGTCATGGTCTCCGGTGTGCTCAAGCGCGTCGCGGTCAAACTTTCGAAGACCTCAAACGATCTGCGCCTGCTCTCGAGTGGCCCGCGCGCTGGTCTCGGCGAGATCAATCTGCCGCCACGACAGGCCGGTTCGTCGATCATGCCAGGCAAGGTAAACCCGGTCATCCCTGAGGTAATGAACCAGATCGCCTTCGCGGTCATCGGCTACGACGTCACCGTAACGATGGCTGCCGAGGCAGGCCAGCTTCAGCTCAACGCGTTCGAGCCGATCATGTGTCGTGCCCTGATGATGGGCATCACCCAACTGCGCAACGGCTGCATGACGCTGGCGGATCGCTGCGTGACCGGAATCACGGCCAACGAACAGCGGATGCGCGATTCGGTCGAACACTCGATCGGATTGGTGACTGCCCTCGCGCCGACAATCGGCTACGAGCAGGCGACATACGTGGCAAAGCGTGCGCTCGCCACCGGCCAATCGGTTCGCGAGGTTGTTCTCGGTGAGAGCATCATGAGCCAGGCCGACTTCGAGGAGATCCTCGGCGACGTTGACAAGTTGACCGGCATCTAGCCGGCCAGCCGCCTACAGCTCTGGGTCGCTCTCGGCCAGCTTCTTCATGAGTTCGGCATCGCTCTTGCGGCGCTCGCGCAGCCACACCGCGCCCACGCCGGCAAGCGAACCGACCACAACGAAACCGATGCCCCACAGCAGGCCGACGTACTGGCCGTCGCCCTCCGCGGCAGGGGCGGCAATCACGAGCGGTTCAGGGGTGGCAGTGCCGTCGTATGCAACCGCCGTGGCCATCGCCAACGGGGTGCAACCCTCCGGCAGGTCGGAGTTGCCGGTGCGGGCGTAGCCGTTGTCATTCTTGACCGCGAAAGTGAAACTGCCTTCCTGCGGGTGGCCGTCGGCACTGACCAGGCGCCAGGTTGCGGTGTACGTGCCTGGCAGGTCGATGTCGACCGGCACCGCAGCGGTCGCGCCGGCCACCTTGATGCATGGCAGGCTAACCGATTGCGCCTCGGCAGAGTCGTTCGGGCCCGAGACCCAAATCTCGTTGCCGACCATGTCGGCCATGTTCATGATGTCTTCGCTCGCCGTGATCGTCACGTCGAAAGCGCCTGCGTCGACCATCTCTCCCTCGCCCGGGGTCGTGCCGACGATGCCATCGTGGGCCAATGCGGGTGCGCTCGCCGAGAGCGGCAGGATTGCCATACCCAGGCCGACGATTGCCGTTGCGATTTTGCGAGTTATGCTCATGCCCCAAGTCTACGGTTTGGTCGTTTCGCCTAGACTTTAGGGGCGGTTCAATCCTTGACCTGCAAGTAATTCGGAGTGGAATTTTGAGCGAGAACAAGCAAGGTTTTCAGTACTTCAAGCAGGTAGCCGTCGGCGCACTTTCGGGCGCTGTCTTGCTCGCTCTGATCATCGGCGGCGCCAGCCTCTCGGGTGGCGCAAGCACCCAGACGGATTCGCAGGACACCACCCCAACCGAATCGCAGTCGGCCATGCCGAGCGCGAGCGCGACCTCGGCTCGTGCCTGCTCGGTTGCTGACCTCGCCGTCGATCCGCTGCTCGGCTCGCTGCAGGCCGTCGTGCTCAACCCGGCCACCGACGAGGTACTGTTCGACCGCGGAGCAACGACTCCTGCGGCCACCGCGTCCACAATGAAGGTCTTGACTGCCGCTGCTGCGCTCGTGAGCCTCGGCCCTAACTACCGCATCGACACCCGCGTTTACAGCGACCCGAACAGCCCTGGCGTGGTTTACCTCGTCGGTGGCGGCGACCCAACTCTCTCGCGCCTCGCCCCTGGCCAGCAGAGCGTCTACAAAGACGCACCAAAGCTTTCGACTCTTGCCAGTGCCGTGAACTCGCGTTTGGCTGGCACCCCAATCAAGCAGATCGTCGTCGATTCGAGCCTGTTCACCGGCGCGACCTGGGAGTCGAGCTGGGAGCGCAGCGAGCAGACC
>ERZ650311.1517-NODE-1517-length-11354-cov-13.306753_pt1 | contig 11354 bp, 18 predicted proteins | sample MGYA00376247_ERZ650311 | MGnify/ENA primary metagenome ERZ650311 (study PRJEB26733, sample SAMN07839324) | wastewater metagenome | biome: small river; feature: stream; material: water | place: USA: North Carolina | collected 2016-07-28 ... | reverse complement strand
TTCGGGAAGGTGGGTCAATCGCTCGGCGTCCTGCGCCTGCCCTACAAGACGGAGGCGCGCCTGCGCGAGGAAGCTGCGCGCGCCGGCATGCCCGTCATGGAGTTCGTTCGCAACTACCTCGAGCTTCGCCTTCATGGTCGGCCCTTCGTCGAGCGTGAGTTGACCCTACGCCTGGATCTCGTCGAAGGGCGCGACGAATGCGCGCCTGAACCGAAACGATAACGAAGGATTTGAACATGCCGCAGGAGTGGCGTGCTTCGGAGGGTCGAACCTCCCCAGCCTACATCGTGAAAGGCGCTGGCCACGGCGTCCGTAGGACCCCGCTGATTCGGCTGTCGGACGGTGCCGCATGAGCCGCTGGGTGACGCTCCAGAAGCCCTGGATTGTTCCCTCGAAACCTGGGGTGTATGCGGTTTACGGCGATGGCGAGTTGATCTACATCGGCCAGAGCAGCGATCTTCGAGAGCGCCTCCGCCGCCACAACATCCGCCCCTCCTACGGGCGTGGAACCCACTCCCCGTGGGGCGACTTCGACTCCATGCATGTAAAGGTCCGCGTCGGCGGGAAGTTCGGCGAGTGGGCGATGGTCGAGATTCGGCTCATTCATCGGATTCGGCCACGGTTCAACGTTTCGGGGCTCGGTCGCCGCGCCAGCAAGGCGGTTGCCCATGCCTAGCAGGATCCTTCGTGAAGGCATCCTCACAAGCGAGCGCGTGGACGCGCTCTCATCCTGGGCGGCGGAAGTGTTCTACCGCCGGGTGATGAGCGTCGTGGATGACCACGGCCGCTACTTCGCCAATCCGTCCCTTCTGCGGGCGGCGTGTTACCCCCTCAAACTCGACAAGGTTTCCAACGCGGACGTTGAGAAGTGGCTGGCCGATTGCGCCGGAGCGGCTCTCGTAAGCACCTACGAGGTTGACGGTAAACGCTATCTGCAAATGCTGGACTTCCGCCAGCAGGTACGCACGGAGAAAAGCAAGTTCCCTCCGATGCCAGACGAATGCGTAGCAGATGCTACGCAAGCGCCGAGCAAGTGCAAGGCGGATGAGAAGCGGTTGCGCACTAAGACGGATTCGGATGCGAAGTCGGGTATTTCCTCGGGAGCTAAAGCTCCCTCGGTCCCTGAAACCTTGGGGGATTCTCTCCCACCAACCCCTACAAACCCCTCCGTGGTAACCACGGAGAAACCCCCTGCCGTCCGGGTGTGGGAGGCCTACAGCGCCGCGTGGTCGAGCCGCTACGGCGTGGAGTGTCCGCGCAACGCGCAGGTCAACGCGCAGATCGCTCGGTTCGTGAAGCTGATTCCGCAGGACGCGGCCCCCGCCGTGGCGGCGCACTACGTCGCCTCCAACGAGCGCTTCTACGTCGCGCAAAAGCATCCCGCCGGGATGCTGGTCAAGGACGCCTCGAAGCTCTACGCGGAGTGGGCCACCGGATCCCACGGCAGCGAGCACGCCGCGCGCCAGGCCGATCGCGCCTCTGCGACCCACCAAGCCGCGAAAGAACTGCTGGAGGAGTTCGGCCATGAATCCTAGCCCGGATGTGGTGAAGGCCCTTGCCGTCTGCGTCGAGTTGATCGGCGCGGAACTGTCGAAACCGGCCCTCAAGGTCATGGCCACGGATCTCGCGCAGTTCCCGGAGCGCTGGGTGCTCGGCGCCTTGACCCGCTGCCGCAAGGAGCTGCGCGGCCGCCTCACCCTCGCGGACATTCTGGACCGCATGGACGACGGCCGCCCGGGCCCGGAGGAGGCCTGGGCCATGTGCCCCAAGGGCGAGAACGTGACGGTCATCTGGACCCCGGAAATCGCCGCCGCCTGGGGTGTGGCGACCGCACTCGACAACCCCGTGCAGGCCCGCATGGCGTTCGTGGAGCGCTACAAGACCCTGATCCGCGCCGCGCGCGAGTCCGGCATCCCGCCGAAGTGGCTTCCCTCGCTGGGGGCCGATCCCAAGGGCCGCGAGGCCGCGGTGCTTGAGGCCGTGGAGCGCGGCCGGATCAGCGCCGACTACGGCCTGTCGCTGCTGCCTTTCTCGGCGAGCCCCGACGTGGTGACTCGCCTCCTGTCCACCCGCCCCGCTCTTCTGGAGGCCTGAATGGCCATCACCGCCGCGGAGTTGCAGCAGCAGATCACCATCACCCTCACCGGGAAGCGCCGATTCGTGAACAGCGATGCTCCGTCCTTGGTCTTTGAGGCGAACCCGCTGGAGTCCGGAAAGACGCTGGTCGCTAGGGCGTGCCTCACGTTCCTCGACACGGACGAGGCGTTCACGGTGAACGACATCAAGCCCATGGTGCCCGCCATACCCGGGAAGCGCACCTGGGAGTACCTCGACAGGTTGCGCAAGCTGGGCGGGGTGAAGGCGGTCGGCGCGGAGTGGCAGGGCAAGCGCCTGGTGCGGATCTTCCGGGCGCAGCCGCACCTCGAGACGATCATCGCCACCGCCGCGCCTGGAGTGCCTTCGTGAACCAGCACGCCTTCGACTTCGAGCTTGGCAGCAGGGAACGGGCGATGACCATTGCTCGCGAGCAGGCGTTCCGATTCCGCGCGGATTTCCCGGGGTGGCTTGCTGACAACCTGCACGTCTGGACGCGCTTTGAAGCCCATGCCTCGGCCATCTGGAACGCCGGCCGTCGGCACTACTCGGCCAGGACGATCGGTGAAGTCTTGCGCCACGAAACCGCTCTGAAGGCAGCGAATGATGGCGAGTGGAAGCTGAACGATCACCGCTGGCCCGATCTCGCTCGGCTTTACCTCGCGATGTACCCAGAGCGCACCGGGTTCTTCGAGGTGCGCGAAGGATCGCGGAGGGCCGCATGACGATTTTCACGCCGATCGAGGAAGTGGATCCGCGCCTCTTCATCCGTCACCCCGGCACGCTGGTCGTGTTCAAGCGCACCGATGGCACCAGCGCTGCCGCCAAGATCGAAGGCACTCGGACCCAAGAGGCGCTTGACCGCGCGCATAAGACGTTCGGGAAGCCGGGCGCCGTGATGCCCACATGGAGGAACCGTGGCCGGTGAACTGGCGGTGATCGGCACGCGCCGAACCATGAAGGAACTCGTCGATGGAACGATCCGCGTACAGATCGACATCGACCCCCAATGCCGCGAAGACTTCTTGCGGAACTTCGCGATGATCGACGCGCCCGTGGCGTTGGTCCGCGTGATCCCCGGCAAGGCCCCCATGGAGCCGGTCGAGGCGAAGGGCGGCGCGCTCGCGAAACTCGCTGGGATGTGGTGTGAGAGCGAAGACTTCCGCGCCTGGTTCTGGTCGCAGGTATGGACCACGCCCGACGGGGCATCCATCCTCGGGGCCGCGTGCGACGAAGATGAAACCGCCCAGGCCATGCGCCTGTTCTGCGGCGTTGGCTCGCGCGCGGACCTTGACCACGACAGGCGCGCCGCCGAGCTGTTCAACGAATACATCCGCCTGCCGTGGATGAAGGCTCAAGGAGTCCGGCGATGATCGCGCCCAACGCTCGAATCCGACGGCATTGGGACCGCCTCTCCCAGCATGGCTGCATGGTCACAGGATTGACGCATGACGTGACCATCCACCATTGCCACGGCGGGTCGATGCGCGAGCGCGGATTCACCCGCACGTTCGGCCGCAAGACTTCCGACTGGCTGGTGATCCCGCTCTGCGCTCGGCTGCACGTCGGGCCCTACGGCATCGACGGCTTCCCCCGCCCCTCCGTGGAGGAGTGGGAGGCGAGGCACGGCAAGCAGGCCGATTACCTCGATCGCATCGTCGAACTCTTCAACGTCGATGTCTGGAAACTCGCCCGCGCCGAAGAGCGCGGCATGGCGCCGAGGGCCGCATGATGAGCAAGAGAACGCTTCGGGAGGAGGTTTCCCTCGGGTATCACGCGGCGGCCGTGGGCGCCGCGCAGATCGTGATTGAGGACCCCGACGAGGTGGCCGTTCGCCGATCCCATCATCGCGCGTCTCTGGTGAAACTCGGCAACGAAACGCTCGCCTTCCGGTTCGGCAACGAAGCTCGGGAGCGTGCCAACGCGGTGGACGACGTGGCCTACATGCTGCGCCGGATGAAGCTGCGCGGGGGGCGGGTTCGCGTCCGCCTCGACTTCAAGACGATCAAGATGGCCGCCGCGATCGCCGTCGATGAGTTGACGGTGGATATGTGCTTTACCTGTCGTGGCGCGGGACAGGTTCGCGCGCAGGACGAGGAGCGCGAGGGCCGCCAACCCATGATGACGTGCCCCTCCTGCCAGGGTGAGCGGCGCTGGCAATACACCCCGGAACAGCGGCAGACGGCGCTCGCGCGCGAGGTTGCGAAGTCGGAAGGACTGGACCCGCTCAACCCGGAAATCATCGCCTCGGCGCTCGAGGTCGTGAAGACCTATCCGCGGCTTCCGCAAATCTACGATGCGATCGAACTCGGAAAACGTGTCGTGTTGGTTGCCGAGCGCACCGCGTTGATGAACGTCGCCGCGATGGTCGAGCGGTGGTGGGACACGAAACCCAACAACGAGGAAGAACCATGAAAAGCAGCTCATCGAACGTGCTTCGCGCCGCCTTGGCCCTTGCGGGGCTGGGCCGCTTCATTCCCGGGACCGTGGGCGTGGACTTCGCGCGCCCGAGGATGAAGCGCCTCAAGGGGCCGGGCTACCTCTACCCGTTCTCCTCCCGATCGCAGCACGCGCGCTACGCGCGCCAGAAGGCGAAGGGAATGCTCGATTTCTCCGGCACCGAGCGGTGCCTCACCGCGAAAGGACTCTGATGGACAACCAGCACAAGCTCATCAAGGGATACCGCGACCTGTCGCAGTCGGAAATCGACGCGATGAACCGCATCAAGGCTCTTGCCGAGCAAGTCGGCGCGTTGGTGGAGGAACTGGACGCGAGCCCGAACGCGGAGACGGCGGACCAGGCCGCGGATCGGCGCTGGGTCGCCATCGCCCGCACGCAACTCCAGCAGGGCTTCATGGCGCTCACGCGCGCGATCGCGAAGCCGACGACGTTCTGATGGCCTACTTCTACCCCACGCCGCCGAAGACGCCGCAGCAGGCGCGCGCGGACGCCCACGCCTTCATGGGCGTCCCGGGGTGGATGCTGTTCGCCCCCTTCTGGCCGCCGTTTCAAGTCGAGCAACCCAAGGAGGAGGCGTGACCCTCGGCGTGATCGCTCAAGCGGGCATTGTCGCCTTCGGCATGAGTGCGATCTTCCTTGTGAACGATCCGCGCGACGAGGTGCGCCGCTGGGGGCCCGTGATGGGCCTCGCGTCGCAACCGTTCTGGTTCTACACGACGGCGGTCAACGAGCAATGGGGCATCTTCGCGTGCTCGGTCGTTTACACCTGGTCGTGGTGGCGCGGGTTTCGTAGCGGGTGGATGGCACGATGAATCGGCGTGGATTCCTCACCTCGATGCTGGCGCTGGGCGCGGCGCCCGCGATCGTGCGCGCGGACTCGCTGATGAAGGTGATCCCGCGAGAGGTGGAGGTGCTGCTTCCCTACTCGCAGGACATCATCATTGACCAATGCCGCTCGTCGATCATCGGGTCGCCGGGCCATCGAGCGGCGCAGGAAGAACTGTCGGCGTGGTTCGCACAGCGGATCGATGACATCGCCTACCACACCCTCTCCGTCCGGCGCTCCCCCGGGGGCTACTTCGTCGAATGAAGCGCCTGCCCCTGACCGTCACCACGGTTGGCGCCCCGCCGGCCGACGGGCTAGACTTCCTCGCCGCCTACCTTATCGGTAGGCTGGAAGCCGAGCCCCGCCTGCACGTGATCGAAACGCCCGCATGCCCATCGCCGACGACGGCACCGCCCTCTACCCGTGAAGCGCGCTGTAGCCTACGTCAGAAGTAGCAAGGATCGCCATGCGGTTTCCCTCGACGCACAGCGTCGAGAGATTCACGAATTCGCGCGCGACAAGGGGCTCGCGATCGTCGGGGAATTCGCCGATGCCGTGGAGTCCGGCATGGACGAGTACCGCCCTGGCTTCCAGGACATGCTCCGCGCCCTCAAGGCGAAGGACCGCGGCTGGACGGTGATCGTCGCCTTCGACACCAGCAGGATCGGCCGGCGGCGCTACGTCGCGCAGATGCTCGCCCGGGAAATGGAGAAATCCGGCGTCTCCATCCTCTTCGTGAAGGTCCCGGAGGTGGACCCGATCTCCTCGGTGATCCTCGAGAGCGTCTTTCAGGCGATGGACGAGGTGCATTCCCTCATGTCGCGCGAGAAAGGCCTGGCCGGCATGGCGGAGAATGTCCGGCAGGGCTTCCGGGCCGGCGGCCGGGCCCCGCTGGGCTACCGGCTGGCCTCGATCCCCACGGGCACCGTGAGGGACGGAGCCCCGGTCACCAAGAGCCGCTTGGAGCCTCACAACGCGGAGTCGGTGGCGCGCTACCTCCGGGCTCGGGCCGCGGGCGTGCCAAGATCCCAGGCGAGCCTCGAGCTGCCGGTGACGACGCTGATCGGGATCGAATGGAACGCCCTTACCTACGCCGGGCACACCGTCTGGAACGTCCATGCCGAGCGGGTCAAGGGTGGCTACAAGGGCGGCGCCAAGCGCCGGCCGCGCGAGGAGTGGGTGATCGCGAAGGACACCCATCCCGCGCTCATCACGGAGCGCGAGGCGCTGCGGATACTCGATGGGTTGGAGGCCAAGCGCAAGACGCGGGCGCGGGTCACCCGCCGGACGTACCTGCTGGCGGGGCTGCTCGTGGCGCCGGATGGCGCCGCGTGGCACGGGGACTCAGGATGCTACCGGCTGGGGAAGGGGCGCAAGGTCGATGCGGACCGGCTGGAGCGCGCGGTCGTGGAGCGCCTGGCAGAGGACTTGCAGGACGAAGGGGTAGTGCGGGAGGTGACCGAGCGCATTCGCCGGCAGTACGCGGCGGAGGTGGACCCCGCGGAAGGGAAGAAACTCGCGCGCCAGGTCGCGGACCTGACCCGGCGGATCGAGCGTGTTGGACTGCTGCTGGCGGAAACCTCCGCACCGCAAGCGCTCTTGCGGCAGATTGAAGGCTGGGAGGCGGAGCGGGCGGGGCTCGCGTCGCGGATGGCCTCGCTTGAGGCGGCGGCCGCGGTGGCCCGCGCCGCGCGCGAAGTGAAGGAGTCGGACGTGCGCCGCATGCTGCGCACGCTCGCAACCAGCATCGAGGACCGCGAGCACCTGAAGCTCGCGATCGGCCGCCTGATCGGGTCGGTGACGCTGAATCCGCAGACATTCGCCTGCACGATCCACTACAGCATCCCGACCGAATCGGGGGATAAGGTGGCGTCCCCACGGGGATCCGCGCTTATCCCCCGTCTGGAATTCGCGCGTCGCGTTATGCTGGCGCCGAATCGCTCATGGCGCCGCGCAGCCTGACATTATAGGGGAAACCAATGTCACATTCTTGCCCTGGAACATCCATCCCGGAGCACCTAGCCGACGGGACCCCCATGTGCCGCACACCTGTCGAGGTCGATTGCAGGCCGCCCACCGTTCTCATGTGCTCTCCAGCCATGCTGGGGCCCATCTGTCGCTGCGAAGTCCCCAAGCCGGTGAACTGCGAGGTCCGGGTGATGTTCACCCAGGACAACCCCGAAGCCGCCATCGCAGTCCCGCCCCCGGGATGCGATGGTCTGACCGCCATCCTCGCGATGTCGGCCGCCATGGCGAAGCTCGCCGCGACCCTGCGCTAGTCGCCCCGGGTTGAGCGCTCGAGGAGCGCCGCCGCCCCGATGAAGACGGCGAAGTAGATCAGGACCCCCACGACGTAGGGCCACGCCTCGGAAAGCCAGGCCATCATTCGGTCTGCTCCCGGAGGCTTCCGCGAATCTCGCGCGGCGCGCGGCGCTGCTGGAGGTCCAAGCGCTCGGTGCGCAGGTCCCGGACTCGGCCCTGAATCTGGTGCGGCGTGATGACCACACGCAGTCCGGGGTTCTTCTCGTTCCAAGTCGCCAGGTCCTTGCGCGCTTTCTCGATGTCCTTCTCCGCCTCGGCGCGCTGCCGATCGTCCTTGGCGATGATGTAGTCGAACCGCGCCTTGGCCCACCGGCCGGCGATGTCGGATTCCACCTTTTTCTGGAGGTTCACGTCCTGCATCCGCTCTCCGTAGAGCTTGCCTTCCTGCGCGGCCGCCTGCGGCATGAAGCCGATGCCCTTCATCACGGCGTCGGTCTTGTCCACGTCGATGCGCTTGCCGCCCTTCCCGGTACGGTACATCCCCGTCTGCCACATATCCACAGCCTGCCGGATGTTCTGGACCGCCGTGGATCCCAGGATCGGCAGCGCTTTGGTGGCCTCGCCGAAGTCTCCATGGGCCAGAGCCGCGACGCCCGTTCCCACCGACTTGGCCGCGCTCCCGATGACGCCCAGCGCCTCGAGGGCTTCCTTGGAGCTGTCGGCCGAGAACTTCGCGACCGAGCTTCCGGGGATGAGGTTCCCGAGCCCCAGGCGGCCTTGTACGTCGATCGGCACGCCGGGGAGGTGCGAGGCCCCATGGAGGACGAACTGCGCCCCATGCTGGCCGAGGTGCTCGGACAGGAACCGGCGCATGGCCTTCTTCGTGTTGAACGAATAGCCGAGGGCTTGGGCGATGGTGTCGATGATGTCCTCGAGGTCCTCCGCGAAGGGTAGTCCTTCCATACCAGCCACGAGAAACAGAATCGCAAGCGCCGCCGCCTTCTGGCGGGCCGGGAGGCGGGCGAGGAATTCGAGGTAGCCCACGGAGAACTGCTTGAAGGTGAAGAGCGTCGAGCCGATGGCGCCCCGAGCCCAATTCGGCTTGTTCCCCCGGTTGTAGACGCCCTGCGTCTCCTCCACGGCCTTGACCGCAAAGGCGTAGGGATCGGCTTCGTTGCGGGCCTGAGCAATGCGGTACGCGGCGATGAACGTGATGCGCCGGTTGAAGGCTTCGGCCGCCGCGAAGAGCGATCCCCAGAAGGTCAGCAGTCGCCGGACGTGAAGATTCGCCCCCAGGTTGCGCATGCTCTCCGCGTGCAGCATGTGGACTTCGTGGGGAGCGACGACCCCCTGCTCCTCGCCTTTCTTGAGCGCGGCCGCAGTCTGCGCGTCGTAGCCTCCGGCAACGGCCTGCTTCATCGCCACCGTCATCGACTCCGAAGCCCGACCAGCACCGAACTGCGCGAGGTAGGGGAACGTCATCAGGAACGGTTGCGTCATGTTCACCAGCGCCGCGGAAATCGAACCGCCGAGGTACTGGACGAAGAGGTAATTGCGAAGGACCGAAGCCTCCTCGTTCGGATTCTGGAGGTACTTCACCAGCTTGGTCGCCTCGTCCTTCACGTCGCCCTTGGACTCGGGGATGCTTTCCGTCGCCTTGGCCAGCTCGCCCATGTGCCAGTTGCCGGCCACGGCGCGCGCGTTGGACGTGATGAACGACGCCAGCGTGCGAACCGGGTCCACCTCGAAGCCGGACATCCCCTTGCGGCGGATGAGGCGCTTCATCGCGGAGCGGCTGTTCTTCGCGACCTTGAGGTACTGCTGGAAGACGGATTCCTGCCCAACGCCCAATGTCTGCGCGAAGAGTTCCAGCGTGTCCGGCGTGAGCCCCTGATAGAGCTGGAAGCTGTCCTGGCTCTTGGTGCCCACCTCGGTCCGCCATTCGGGGTGATCTTGTCGAAGCTGGCGCGCCGCGGCCAGCGCTTCCCGGCGGCTTTCGTGGAGGCTGAAATACTCGAGCTGCATTTCGCCGGTGTCCATGTCGGTCGTGTAGGCCGACACCGCGAACCGCCCGAAGCGCATGAGCGGCGCGTAGCCGTGCTCTTGCAGGCTGTGGACGAGGGACTGCTTCTCCATCAAGTCCGTCGCGAGGTCCGTCTTGCGGTTGCGGATCTCGGGGTCGGCGATGGTAGCGGCCTGCCTCGCGAGCGCATCGCCCACGATCTCGCCGGCCAGGTGCGGGTTGTTGCGGGCCTCCTCGATTGCGGCCTCCACCCCCTCGTCGCGCGCGAGGTTCGCCACCTCGGAGGCCAGCAGCAGGTCGAGCGAGTAGTCCACCGACTTGCGGAATTCCTGGTAGAGCTTGATCTGCGCATCGGTGAGGCCGAACTTCTCGCGCAGTTCCGCCGGGTTCCACACCACGCCCTCATGCGGGTTGCCGGTTTCAGACTGGAGCGTGCCCTCGAGGATCGGGCGCGCGATCGCGCTGATGTCCTTCTGGCTCGCGGCGCCGGTGAGGCTCTTGGCGATGCCCGAAAGGCCGTCCATCTTGGGCAGCAGGGACGGCGCCTGGTCCGCCGCTTCGATGGCCGCGGTGGAGATTTCGCGCAGATAGTCTTGGCCCTTGTCGTAAACGCGCTTGAAATCGGCGTCGACGTAGGCCTTGTGGTACTGCGTGCCCACGCTCTTGTGCCAGAACCCGAAGGGGCTGACTTCCGTGAAGAGGTCGCGCACCGCATCGGTGATCTTGCCACGCGAGGCCTGCACCTTCCCCATGCGGCCGGCGTAGGAATCGGCATCCTCGCGAAGCCTGGCGAAGAGCGGCATCCCGGCCATGGCGCGCTCCTTGATCTCCGGGGTGATGTCGAAGCCGGGTTGCGACTGGTCGCCAACATACCTCACGGTAGCGCCATCGAAATCCTTGGCCGTTGCGTCGGCGCTCTTCTTGGAGTCGGTCGTCTTGACGACCTTCCCGCTCGGCAGGACGACTTCGTATGCGGAATCGGCTTCCATCGCGATTTGCGTGACCTTCCCGCCGCCCAGTTTCTTGAGCACGTCGTTGATGACGTTCGGCACGATGCGGTCGTAGAAGGCGATCATGCCCTCGCCGCCTACCTTGAGGTCGAGGCCACGGAGCACTCGCCCCGTGTCGTCGCGCTTGTTGCGCTGCTCGCCCTCTCCGCGAAGGATCTTGTCGGCCACTTCCTTGCCGACCATTTCTGGCAACTGCTCGGGGCGCGCGGCATTGGCGAAGCCGTGCTCTCGCCCGTCCATTAGCGTGGCCGACAACCAGTAAGTGTCGTTGCCGTTGTTGGCGTAGTGCAACTCCTTGATGTGCTTCGAAAGGTCATACCGATCAGCCTGCTGCTCTCCCGTGGTGAACGCCACGCGGTCGAAGCCGTTTTCGCTCGCGTATCGAATGATCCGCTTCACCGCGAGGGACACCCACGCCTCGGTCTTGCCGACGAAGGGGGCGCTGGGGACGCCGTGATAGAGCATGTCGGCGTAGTCCCACGATCCGCGACCGCTCGCGGCCCCCGCTCGCTTCGCCTCCGCCTCAGTTGCAAAGTTTCCAAGGACTTCTTTCGTGCGCGCATCGAACAATTGCCATGGCGCCTTGGGATCTCCAAACCCCTCCCGCTTCCCCTTCTGCGCCCAATCGCTCTGGATCTCCTCGATGAAGAGCACCTTCTTGCCCTCGGCATCGGTGCGC
>ERZ650311.1515-NODE-1515-length-11364-cov-12.132726_pt1 | contig 11364 bp, 12 predicted proteins | sample MGYA00376247_ERZ650311 | MGnify/ENA primary metagenome ERZ650311 (study PRJEB26733, sample SAMN07839324) | wastewater metagenome | biome: small river; feature: stream; material: water | place: USA: North Carolina | collected 2016-07-28 ... | reverse complement strand
ATTGGTCGAGTCCACCCGCGGTCCTGGCGGCGGCTATACCCTCGCCAAAAAAGCTTCCGACATTACCGTGGCCGACATCATTTTGTCGGTGGACGAGCCCATCGATGCCACGCATTGCGGCGGCAAAGAAAACTGCCACGGCAGCACTGGCCGTTGCATGACCCACGATTTGTGGGCCTCCCTCAACTCCCGCATGGTTGAGTTTTTGGACTCGGTCAACTTGCAAAAATTGGTCGATGACCAATTGGCCGCAGGTCACACCATTGAAGACAAGCCCGCCATCAAGCGCGCCATTTCGGCCATGCCAGTGGTTCAGCCTGTGCGCGTGAACGCCCCCAATTCCGTGTTTGCCTTGGGCAACACATTGATGAAATCTTGAGAAGTTTTCAAGCATGAACAGCACACCTCATTTCCCCATTTACCTCGACTACAGCGCCACCAACCCGTGTGACCCACGCGTGGTCGACGCCATGATTCCTTGGTTGCGCGAGCACTTTGGCAATCCCGCATCCCGCAGCCACGCATGGGGCTGGGAAGCCGAAGCCGCGGTTGAAAAAGCCCGTGGAGACGTGGCTGCACTCATCGGTGCTGACCCCCGCGAAATCGTATGGACTTCCGGCGCCACTGAGTCAAACAACCTCGCCATCAAAGGCGCGGCGCATTTCTACAAGTCCAAAGGCAAGCACCTCATCACCGTGAAGACCGAGCACAAAGCCGTGCTCGACACCATGCGTGAGTTGGAGCGCCAAGGCTTTGAAGTGACTTACCTCGATGTGCAAGAAGACGGCATGCTCAGCATGGACGCGCTCAAAGCGGCCATTCGCCCAGACACCATCCTCATCAGCGTCATGCACGTGAACAACGAAATTGGCGTGATTCAAGACATCGCTGGCATTGGTGCGATGTGCCGTGAAAAAGGCATCATCTTCCACGTCGATGCGGCGCAGTCCACCGGCAAAGTTGAGATTGACATGGCCACCTTGCCGGTTGACTTGATGAGCTTGGCTTCGCACAAAACTTATGGCCCCAAAGGCATCGGCGCTTTGTATGTGCGTCGCAAACCTCGCGTGCGCTTGGAAGCACAAATGCACGGTGGCGGCCACGAGCGCGGCATGCGCAGCGGCACTTTGCCCACGCACCAATGTGTGGGCATGGGCGAAGCGTTCCGCTTGGCCAAACTCGAAATGGCGCAAGACTTGGCCAAAGCCCAAAAGTTGCAAAAGCGTTTGCTCGATGGCTTGACCGACATGGAGCAAGTCTTCATCAACGGCAACATGGAACACCGCGTGCCCCACAACCTGAACATCAGCTTCAACTACGTGGAAGGCGAGTCGCTCATCATGGGCATCAAGGGCTTGGCGGTGTCGTCGGGTTCTGCTTGTACCTCGGCCAGCTTGGAGCCCAGCTATGTGTTGCGCGCCTTGGGCCGCAGCGATGAGTTGGCACACAGCAGCTTGCGCATGACGATTGGCCGCTTCACCACCGAAGAAGAAATCGACTACGCGATTGAAACCATCCGCCTCAACGTGGCCAAGCTGCGTGACCTGAGCCCTTTGTGGGACATGTACAAAGAAGGCATCGACATCAGCACCATCCAATGGGCTGCGCACTAACTAAGGAGATTCACCATGGCTTATTCTGAAAAAGTGGTTGACCACTACGAAAACCCTCGCAACGTGGGCTCCTTTGACAAGGGCGACGACTCTGTGGGCACCGGCATGGTGGGCGCGCCTGCTTGCGGTGACGTGATGAAGTTGCAAATCAAGGTCAACCCCACCACGGGCGTGATTGAAGATGCACGTTTCAAAACCTACGGCTGCGGTTCCGCCATCGCTTCTTCTTCACTCGTGACCGAGTGGGTCAAGGGCAAAACCTTGGACGAAGCAGCGGCTTTGAAGAACAGCGAAATCGCTGAAGAGCTGGCGTTGCCACCTGTGAAAATTCACTGCTCTATCTTGGCTGAAGACGCCATCAAAGCTGCTGTGGACGACTACAAAAAGAAACACGCCCATTAAGCATCTCAACCAGGCATTGAAAACACCATGGCAGTCACCTTAACCGAAGCTGCGGCACGACATGTGACCCGCTATCTCTCCAAGCGCGGCAAAGGCGTGGGGGTGCGCTTGGGCGTGAAAACCACGGGCTGTTCTGGCTTGGCTTACAAGTTGGAATATGTGGACGAACAAGCCCCTGAAGATGTGATCTTTGAAGACCACGGTGTGAAGGTGTTGGTTGACCCCAAAAGCTTGGCCTACATCGATGGCACCCAACTCGACTTTGTGCGTGAAGGCTTGAACGAAGGCTTCAAGTTCATCAACCCCAACGAGCGCGATCGCTGCGGCTGCGGCGAATCGTTCCGAATTTAAGGTGAATGCGGCAGCCTTGCCGCTGTCTGCGCAACTCGCAGTCAGCGACTTTGAATTGTTCGACATCCCCCAACGCTATGCGCAAGACCGTGCGCAGTTAGATGCGCGTTGGAAAGACCTGCAACGCGAAGCCCACCCCGACAAATTTGCCTCACAAGGCGCTGCTGCACAACGCGTGGCCATGCAATGGTCGGTGCGCATCAACGAGGCGTATCAACGCTTGAAAGACCCGATGCGCCGCGCCGCCTACTTGTGCGAATTGGGTGGCGCGCCCATACAAGCCGAAAACAACACCGCCATGCCCACTGCGTTTTTGATGCAGCAAATGACATGGCGCGAAGCGCTCGAAGAAGCCAACGACTTGCATGCATTAGAAAGTTTGCATGACGAAGTCACGCAAGCCCGTCAACACGCTTTGCAGCAATGCGAACAGCTGATCGATGTGGCGCATGACTTGCCGCAAGCTGCGCAACAAGTGCGTGCCTTGATGTTCATTGAACGCTTCGCACAAGACATTGAAACCCGACTGGACGCTTTGGAATAGCGACAATACACACCTATGGCGTTGTTACAAATTTCTGAACCCGGTCAAGCCCCCGATCCGCATCAGCGGCGCATTGCGGTGGGCATCGACTTGGGCACCACCCACTCTTTGGTGGCCAGCGTGCGTCACGGCGTGGCCGAATGTTTGCCTGATGCACAAGGCCGTGTGATCTTGCCCTCTGCGGTGCGTTACCTAGAAAACGATGGCCGTCAAATCGGCCATGACGCTTTGCATGCGCAAGCGGATGACCCACAAAACACTTTGGTGTCGGTCAAGCGTTTCATGGGCCGCGGTGTCGCTGACATTGCCAACCGCGACAAGTTGCCTTATGTGTTTGTCGACAAACCCGGCATGCTCGCCATTCAAACCCGTGCCGGCGAAAAATCGCCCGTAGAAGTGAGTGCCGAAATTTTGGCCACTTTGCGTTTTCGTGCTGAAGACACTTTCAACGACGATTTGTATGGTGCCGTCATCACCGTGCCTGCGTATTTTGACGATGCACAACGCCAAGCCACCAAAGACGCCGCGCAACTCGCGGGGCTCAATGTGCTGCGCCTCATCAACGAACCCACTGCGGCTGCCATTGCGTATGGCTTAGACCAAGCCAGCGAAGGCGTGTATGCGGTGTATGACTTGGGTGGTGGCACCTTCGATATTTCAATATTGCGTTTGACACGAGGCGTGTTTGAAGTGCTCGCCACTGGCGGCGATTCTGCTTTGGGCGGTGACGATTACGACCGCGCCTTGGTGGAGTGGGTGCAACACACCACGCAATGCAGGATAGAAACACCCGCTGACAAATCGAATGTGTTGGTGGCAGCGCGTGCTTGCAAAGAAGCGTTGTCGTCACACACGCAAGCTTCATTTGAAGTGGTGTTGTCTAACGGTGCTGTTAAACAAACGGTCACACGCGAACAGTTTGAAACTGCCACCGCTGCCCTCACACAGCGTACCTTGTCAGCGGTGCGCAAAGCTTTGCGCGATGCCAAGCTGAGCAAAGATGATGTGCAAGGTGTGGTGATGGTGGGCGGATCGACCCGCATGCCACAAGTGCAACAAGCGGTGGCTGATTTGCTCGGTCGCGCACCCCTCAACAACCTCAACCCCGACGAAGTGGTGGCTTTGGGTGCTGCCATTCAAGCCAATCAATTGGCAGGCAACAACCCCGATGGTGAATTGCTGTTGCTCGATGTCATTCCGCTGTCGCTCGGCATTGAAACCATGGGCGGTTTGGTTGAGCGCATCGTGCCACGCAACCAAACCATTCCCACCGCCATGGGGCAAGACTTCACCACTTACCAAGATGGCCAAACCGCATTGGCTTTGCATGTGGTGCAGGGCGAGCGCGATTTGGTGTCTGACTGCCGCAGCTTGGCACGCTTTGAGTTGCGTGGCATTCCACCCATGGCGGCTGGCGCTGCACGCATACGCGTGACCTTCACGGTCGATGCCGATGGTTTGCTCAGCGTGGGTGCACGCGAACAACACAGTGGGGTTGAAGCCAACATCACCGTCAAGCCAACCTATGGTTTGTCGGACGATCAAATTGCCCACATGCTGCAAGACAGTTTTCACACTGCAGCGCAAGACATGCAAAGCCGCGCGCTCATTGAAGCGCGTGTGGACGCTGACCGCATGTGGTTGGCCACGCAAAGTGCTTTGCAAGCCGATGGCGATTTGCTGTCCACCCAAGAACGCGCCCACATTGACGCCTTGATGGCCGCTGCGCTTGAAGCCAAAAAGCTAGAAGACGCTGCCGCCATTGAAGCCGCTACCGAGGCACTCGCCAAAGGCACCGAAGCCTTTGCAGCGCAACGTATGAACCGTGGCATCCAGCATGCGCTGGCTGGCCAAAACATTGAGACCTTGTGATGACCGTCATCAAAATATTGCCCCATGCTGAGTTGTGCCCCAACGGTGCAGAGTTGCAAGTTGCACCTGGCAACACCATTTGCGAAGCTTTGTTGGACAACCACATCAACATCGAACACGCGTGTGACATGAGCTGCGCTTGCACCACCTGCCATGTGATTGTGCGTGAAGGTTTTAACTCTTTGAACGAGCTAGAAGAAACCGAAGAAGACTTGCTAGACCGTGCGTGGGGGCTAGAGCCCAACTCGCGCTTGAGCTGCCAAGCCATTGTGGCCATGCAAAATTTGGTGATTGAAATTCCAAAATACACCATCAACCACGCCAAAGAAAACCACTGATCGATTGCCAAGCATGCGCCAAATTTTTCTCGATACCGAAACCACAGGCTTGTCAGCGGAAAACGGCGACCGCATCATTGAAATTGGTTGCGTCGAGTTGCTCAACCGCAAACTCACCGGCAACAACTTGCATTTTTATGTCAACCCCGAGCGCGACAGCCATGAAGACGCGTTGAAGGTGCACGGCATCAGCAACGAGTTTTTGAAAGACAAACCCAAATTTGCAGACATTGCAGAGCAGCTGTTGGACTATGTGCAAGGTGCCGAGATCATCATCCACAACGCGCCGTTTGACATTGGCTTTTTGAACAAAGAGCTCGAGCTGTTGGGCAAAAAACCATTCACCACCGTGGTGGAGAGCGTGACCGACAGCTTGGCCATGGCCAAAGAACTGTTTCCCGGCAAACGCAATTCGCTCGATGCGCTGTGTGACCGTTTAGAAGTAGACAACTCGGGCCGCACCCTGCACGGTGCGTTGTTAGACGCCGAGTTGCTGGCCGATGTGTACATCAACATGACACGCGGGCAAGACGCCTTGCTGATGGAAGTTGAAAGCGCTGACCCAGCGCACGGCAACACCAAACTGGCTGATATCAGTCAACTCAAATTGCCCGTCATCAAAGCCTCAGAGCAAGAACTGGCGCAGCACGACGATGTGTTGGCCCAGTTGGACAAAGCCAGCGGCGGCAAAACCGTGTGGCGAACCGCCGAAAATTCTGTGGCATAATATTGGTCTTTCCAGCGATGGAATAGGGCGATTAGCTCAGCGGTAGAGCACTGCATTCACACTGCAGGGGTCACATGTTCGATCCATGTATCGCCCACCATATCAATCAACAACTTAGCCACCTTCGGGTGGCTTTTTTGTTGTCTGGTGGGGAAGGGGGGAACTGCTTGTTCTCCCTAAAGCCTGATACAACTTTAGCAAGGGAGTCGAAGAGGTTAAGCAAGAGTTCGTAAAAAAGCTTTTTCAGGCAAAGAACTCATATGATTTTCCCCATCCTGACGAAGTTACGAGCAACGCTTGCCAAGACAAGTAGCAGGCCCAAAATTGACACGTGCGCAGTGACCTCACTCATGGCGCGTTTTTCAAACCGCAACCGATGCCCCAACTTGTTGTAAACGCTCTTCAACGCTTGGGCGCTGTCGGCTTTGAAATACTCGCCTTGTGTGATGGCTGAAACTTTTTTGAGTGCCTCATCTTCTAATTTGACACGCATGCTGCGGCCTTGCATTTGGATCACATCACCTTCGGTGGTGCCAATGCCAACGGTGTAAATTTTGACTTGATGTTTGGCGGCCAAATCTGCCATTTGCTTCAGCTCTGGTCCCATATTATTTTGACCATCGCTCATTAAAACGATGGCCATCTGTCGCCCCTGACTTGTAGATGGGCTCGCCGTGGCAAGCGCTGTTTTTTTATCGTCCAAGGATTGTCCTGCGTTGGTTTGGTTTTTAGCACCACCTTCCTCAGCAGATGCGTTGATAATTTTTTGCGCATCAATGCCAGCATCTGGCAACAAAGCTTCTAGCGATACCAAGATCCCAGTACCTAAGGCAGACCCATATTGCAGCGGCAGGTAGTCGATCGCTTTCAACAAAACATCACGATCTTCGGTCGGGGCTTGTGCCAGGGCCGCAGTTCCCGCCACGGTCACCAGACCTACGCGCAATCTGTGCGGTTTGTCTTCAATGAATTGCTGAGCAGCTTTCTGTGCCACTTCGATCCGTGATGGTTGAAGATCTTTGGCGCGCATGCTGCCAGAGGTGTCCATGACCAGCATGACAGTGGCATCATGCACAGGGGTCATCAACACCGTTTCTGGCCTTGCCAAAGAGATACACAGCAGCAATAACCCCAAGCTAAGTACGAGTGGAGGCTTCTTACGGGTTTTGAGTGAATAGACAAGAGCAAGGACAGGGACCAGTGCGCATGTCCAGAGCATCATGGGCCACAAAAAATAGATTGAGCTTAGATCAGGCATGCCAAACTCTCCGTTTTCTCAACTCAGAGAAGCGAATCAACGCACTTGCCAAATCTTCATCTGTTGACAGCTCTAATGCATCGACACCTGCATGCGCAAACGTTTCGGCCAGTTGCTGCTCTCTCTTTTCAACCGTTTGGGCGTAGCGAGTTCTGAAGGTTGGGTTGGCCGTATCAAGCAGCAATTGCTCTGAGGTTTCTGAATCTTGAAGCAACACCAAGCCTGCGTTCGGCAGATTGATTTCTGCTGGGTCGAACAAACGCACTGCAATTGTTTCGTGCCGTTGTCCTAACGCACTCAGCTCGGTCGCCCAGTTAAATGCCCCCATGAAGTCAGAGACCACAAACACACTGGACCTACGTTTCAATAAACTGTTGGCTTTTCTGAGCCAATCAGTCAGTCGGGTTTGATGGGATTGCTGGGAGACGGGGGACGCCTCTAAGACATGCAACAGATGCAACAAGTGTCTTCTGTGCATGCGTGCAGGAATGTACTTGAAGCCTTCAGGTTCTGCCGGGTTCAGCAGCAATGCACCGATTCGATTGCCCCGCTTCATGAGCAGTTTGGCCATCACGGCCACAAAGCGCAGCATCACATCACGCTTGCTGACATCGCTACTGCCAAAGTCCATGGAGCCGCTCAAGTCCAATAAAAACCAAGCATTGATCTCTCGATCCTCTTGGTGCTCTCGCACAAAGGGTGTTTGCATGCGAGCCGTGACATTCCAGTCGATGTGTCTCACATCGTCTTGGGCTTGGTACTCGCGCAGGTCTGCCAAATCCAAACCTGATCCTCTGAACAGTGTTCGGTGATCACCTTGGAGCAAGCCATCTAGCCGTCGGATAACTGTCCACTCCAGTTGTTGGAGTAAGGCCTCAGCGGACATGCGCTTCCAACGGTTGATCTGGCATCGGTACCGCGCGCATCACATCTTGAATCAAAGTGTCCACATTCTTGCCTTCGGCTAATGCGGCATACGATAAAACCAAGCGATGTCTCAGAACATCGGGGACCAAATCAGCCACGTCTTGGGGCAGCGCGTAATCACGACCGCGAAGCAACGCCAATGCGCGAGCACCTTCGATGAGGCCGATGCTAGCTCGGGGGCTTGCGCCGAAGCTGATCAATCCCTTGATTGATTCCAAGCCATATTGCTCTGGGAAACGGGTTGCTGAGACTAGCTTGACGGCATAGTGAACCAGGCTGGGGTCCACATAGCAATGACGGCACTGTATTTGTAGAGATTCGAGTTCCTCAAGGCTCACGACCCCCGTCGGTTTAGCGCTTCCGCCGATGACTCTTTGAACGATGACGAATTCCTCGTCCTCACTCGGATAGTCAATCAGCACCTTCATCATGAAGCGGTCAACTTGTGCCTCTGGCAGTGGATAGGTTCCTTCTGTCTCGATCGGATTTTGTGTAGCCATGACCAAAAATGGCGATGGGATACGGTGCGTTTGCCCTGCGATGGTGACTTGACGCTCCTGCATCACTTCAAGCAAGGCGCTTTGAACTTTGGCGGGCGCTCGGTTGATTTCATCGGCCAACAAAAGATTAGCAAAGACGGGACCCAGCACGGTGCTGAATTCGCTGGTCTGTTGGTTGAAGATTCGTGTGCCGATCAAATCTGCAGGTAACAAGTCTGGCGTGAATTGGATGCGACTGAAACTGCCGTTGAGTGATTGAGCCAATGTGTTGACGGTCAGTGTTTTGGCGAGGCCGGGAACACCTTCAATGAGCAGATGCCCTTGTGCCAACAAAGCAATCAGGACGCGCTCTAAAAAAACGTCTTGTCCGACCACTACCCGTTTGACTTCGTACAACAATCGTTGCATCAGGGCTGCTGATTTCTCGGGTTCGGTGCTGAGCATAGACCGATGAGCCCCACGCCAAGCCTCAGTTGCATTCGTCATATGTGTTCCTTTGAATTTTAAAAAGGAGGCAGACCCACAGCGCTGCCGGCACTTTCAATGGTGGTGGCAAAGCCAATGCCAATAAATGTTCGTGCCGATGTTGGGTTCAAGATGGCCGTGACAATGCCAACCACTTCACCTGAGGTGTTGACCAAGGGGCCGCCTGAGTTACCAGAATTGGCCGCGGCGTCAAATTGAATCAATCCTTTGAGCATTTGTTGACCATCGGGTGATTTAAAGTGGCGATTTAAGCCAGACACGACACCTGAGGACACCGAGGGACCAATCCCAAAAGGAAAGCCGACTGCCACCACGACATCTCCGGGCATCAGTTGTTGACTGGAGCCCAAAATGGCCGCTTCTAAATCGTCCGGAATTTTTTGCGGCTTCAAAACTGCTAAATCTTTGTCGGGTTGGACACTGACCACAAACGCTTCTGTTTCTGTCCCATCGAAAAAAGTGACGCGCAGTTTCTTTGCGCCGGCAACCACGTGAAAGTTGGTCAGTATCGTGCCGTCGTCCTTGATGACTACCCCAGTGCCTAAGCCACTCTCAATGTCAGCATCTTTGTTTTTCGGATCTGCAGAAAAAGCCAGAACACGGACCACTGCTCCTTGGACTGCGGCGGCAGCTTTGCTGCTTTGAGAGGGTAAGTCTTTGGAATGAAGCGTGTGCAAAACTGCCGCATCAATGTCTTTTTGCGTAAGTACCTGTCGGCTTTCAAATGCATTTGAAAAAAGCCCCATAGACAACAAGCTGAGGAGAACTCCGAACAAAAAAACAGCTAAAAAATCAAACCGAATTTTGATTTTCTTAATATCAAAGTATTTGTTTTCGGCCGTTGTCGATCCAGATTCGGATAGCGATGGAGCAGGTGTTTGACGATTCAATTCAGGCGCAAGTGAGCCAGTTCCACTTGGACGAAGACTTTTGCTGAAAACTGGATCACGTTTCATAAATGATCCAAAGCATAAGCTTCAATGGTAAATTGGTGTAACTGGCTTAAACCCTGATAAAAATGCAGTTCTTACAGCCCTTCATGCTTTGGTCTTTTTTGCTGATGCCTCTGATTGCAGGTGTGTATGTTTGGCTTTTGAGGCGAAAGCGTCAACAGGTGGTTGCTTTTTCAGCCGTTTCATGGATTGTGCAAAACATCCAAACACCTTCTGCATGGCGACGCCACGTTCCGCCAGCACTTTTGTTCGTGGCCATTGGGCTGTTGTTATTCGCATCTGCCAGACCCGTGGCGCGAGTCACATTGCCAGCCGATTACATGACCCTCATCATGGCCATGGACGTATCTCGCAGCATGCTTGCAGAAGATGTAGATCCCAGTCGGATTAAAGCGGCGCAAAAGGCGGCCAAAGATTTTTTACACGATTTACCCCCCCATATTCGAGTCGGCATCGTGTCCTTTGCAGCCAATGCACAAGTTGTGCAGCACGTGACCCCTCAACGGGACGAATTGGTCGAAGCCATTGACCGTTTTCAATTGCAAAGAGGCACCGCGACGGGCAGTGGGTTACTGATGGCTTTGGCCACCCTTCGGCCTGAGGTCAAGCTTGATTTGGAAAAGGTGCTTTTTCCCACAAGCCCCTCTGGTTTCGGTGGGGACAGTGGGGGCGGTATGAACAACGGTGCCCGCACTTTAGATGCCAAACCGTCCGAAAAAGAGCGAACACCCGAGCCGCCTGGTTCCTTCAAAGGCGGTGCCATTGTCTTGCTGTCGGATGGTCGCAGAACTGCGGGCCCCGACCCTTTGTGGGCGGCCCAAAAAGCAGCCGACTTGGGCGTTCGTGTTTACACCGTTGGATTTGGAACACCCAACGGTTTCATTCCGGGCTTTGAGGGCTCCTCGTTTTTTACCCAGGTCGATGAAGAATCACTCAAAGCAGTCGCCAAGATCACAGAGGCCGAATACTTCAAAGCGGGATCTGCAGATGACCTGAAAAAAGTTTATCAGCACTTGTCGAATCAATTCATCTTGGAAAAAAGAGATACGGAAATCACGGCACTGCTTTCTGGGGCTGCTTTGTTCATGATGCTGCTTGCCTTTGTTTTGTCGGCCATTTGGTTTCGCATGGGTGATCTGGGGCCGATGAAAATTTTTCGTCATGCCCAGTCTAAAAACAACTTGTAAGTCAGACAAAAAGTACGTTATCTGTTCAAAAGCGTGGTTTTGGGCATGAGCCTGTCAATCAAACTTGATGTTGGCTGATTTGATGGCCTTGGCCCAACTGGCGGTGTCACGTTCAAGCAGTTTGGTGGTGTTGTCTGGCGTGAGGTAGCGAACCTCCACCCCAGCAGCGTCAGCACGCTGTTTTGTTTCTGCTAGCTCGAGGCTGC
>ERZ650311.1514-NODE-1514-length-11368-cov-14.119067_pt1 | contig 11368 bp, 9 predicted proteins | sample MGYA00376247_ERZ650311 | MGnify/ENA primary metagenome ERZ650311 (study PRJEB26733, sample SAMN07839324) | wastewater metagenome | biome: small river; feature: stream; material: water | place: USA: North Carolina | collected 2016-07-28 ... | reverse complement strand
AGGTCACCACCTTGCACCGCACCCGACTTTGGCTCAACGATGCAACCGGTGTCGTGCTTCGCAACGGCCTGGCACTGCTCGGCGTGAGCGCTCCGGAGCGGATGTAATCGTGACGAATCCACTTGCCCCTAACTGGTTGACCGAACCGAGCGACGTCAACGCGATCGATGCGCGCGTCTGGCCTGATGGCACCGTTCGTCGTGAATCGGGCGAGCTCGAGTTTGCCGGCGTTCCGGCCAGCGAGCTTGCTGCACAGTTCGGCACCCCGTTGTATGTGATCGACGAAGAGACCTTCCGCGCTCGCGCGAAGGAGGCCAAGGCTGTAGCCGAGCGCGTCGCAGCCGAGGTCGGCACCACCGCCAAGGTTTATTACGCGAGCAAGGCGTTTTTGAGCACCGAGATCGTTAGCTGGATTCAGGAAGATGGCTTGAACATCGACGTGGCTAGCGGTGGCGAGTTTGCAGCGGCGATCGCCGGTGGAATGCCTGCAGCGAGAATCGGACTCCACGGCAACAATAAGTCGCTTCGTGAAATCGGTCGTGCGGTCACCGCTGGCGTCGGTGCCATCGTGGTCGACAGCGAGATCGAGATCGAACGCATCGCCTCGGCCGCTGGCGCGCAAGACAAGATCCAGCCGGTTCGCCTACGCATCAACACCGGCGTACACGCCAACACCCATGACTTTTTGGCAACCGCTCGTGAAGACCAGAAGTTCGGCATTCCAATCAAGGACGCCCCTGCGCTGGTTGCCAAGATTCGCGCCGAGCGTCACCTCAAGTTCATCGGTCTGCACCAGCACGTGGGGTCACAGATCTTCGCGCCGGAGGGCTTCGTCGAATCGTCGAAGCGCCTGATTCGTCTGCACGCCGAGCTGCTCGCTGGCGGAGAGATTCCCGAGATTAACCTCGGCGGCGGCTTCGGCATCAACTACAAGCCAGCCGACCAGGCTCCTGCGCTCGAGGACTTCCTCGAAGCCATCATTCGCGGCGTTGCCGACGAGTGCCGTGAGCTTGGCATCGCGGTCCCGGCGATCGCTTTCGAACCGGGTCGCTACATCGCGGGCAATGCCGGCATCACGCTCTACAACATCGGCACCATCAAGGATGTAGCAGTCACCGATGGCGCGGTTCCGGCTGTGCGCAAGTACGTTTCGGTTGACGGTGGCATGAGCGACAACGCGCGACCAGCCCTGTATGAGGCCGAGTACCACGCGGTTCTCGCCGGTCGATCGAGCGACGCAGCCCCGACTCTTGCGCGCGTGGTCGGCAAGCACTGCGAGAGCGGCGACATCGTCGTGCGCCACGAATTTTTGCCAGCCGATGTTGCCCCGAATGACCTGCTTGCGGTTGCCGCGACGGGCGCATACTGCTATTCATTGTCAAGTAACTACAATTTCTTGACTCGTCCACCGGTGGTCGCGGTGCTCAAGGGCACCCCGCGTCTAATCATTCGAGGCGAGACCGAGGCCGACCTCTTCACGCGCGACCTGCGCTATCAATCGGATGCCGCCCAAAAGGCAAAAGGCAACTAGCAAGCGCAACTAATCGAAAGAGATCAATCGTGACCGAATATCGTCCACTGCGAATCGCACTCCTTGGTGCCGGTTCTGTTGGTGCTCAGGTTGCCCGCCTGCTGACCGAAAACAAGGCCGAACTAGCTGCCCGTGTTGGTGCCGAACTTGAACTAGTCGGCATCGCCGTTCGCGACCTCAACTCGAAGCGCGCCGAGGGCGTGCCTGCCGAATTGCTGACCACCGACGCACACTCGCTGATTCTCGGTGCCGACATTGTTATTGAGGTCATGGGCGGCATCGAGCCGGCCCGCACCTATATCCTCCAGGCCCTTAACAGCGGTTCGGATGTGATCACCGCGAACAAGGCCCTCCTCGCTACTCACGGCATCGAACTCTTCGACACCGCCGAGCAGGTCGGTGCCCAGCTTTACTTCGAGGCCGCCGTAGCCGGTGCGATTCCGATCATTCGTCCACTTCGCGAATCACTCGCGGGCGACAAGGTCACTCGCATCATGGGTATCGTCAACGGCACCACGAACTACATTCTTGACCGCATGGATTCGACCGGCGCGAGCTTTGATGACGCGCTCGCCGAAGCCCAGGCACTCGGTTATGCCGAGGCCGACCCGACCGCCGACATCGAGGCGTATGACGCAGCGCAGAAGGCCGCGATCCTCGCTTACCTAGGTTTCCACAATGAGGTTCCGCTAGAGAACGTCTACCGCGAAGGCATCACCAAGGTCACCGCCGAGCAGATTGCTGCGGCTCGTCGTGATGGTTACGTCATCAAGCTGCTCGCAATCGCCGAAAGTCTCCCGGCCGACGACAACGGCCCAGCCGGTATCTCGGTTCGCGTCCACCCTTGCTTGATTGAACGCACCCACCCGCTCGGTTCGGTTCGCGGCGCATTCAACGCCGTCTTCGTTGAGGCCGAAGCCGCTGGCTCGCTCATGTTCTACGGTGCCGGCGCAGGTGGCGTTCAGACCGCATCCGCAGTTCTCGGTGACCTAGTTTCGGCTGCCAAGCGTCACGTTGCCGGTGGCCCTGGTCTAGCCGACTCGGTGCACGCCAACCTGCCGGTGCTGCCGATCGAGCGCGTTCGCACTCGCTACCAGATCACCATCGAGGTCAAAGACCAGCAGGGTGTGCTCGCGGCAGTCGCGAACACCTTCACCCAGCACGGCGTCTCGATCGAAACCGTCGAGCAGAGCGTTGCGCGCGCCGAAGACGGCAAACGAGTTTCAACCGCGACCCTCGAGGTCGGCACCCACGAAGCAACCGAAGCGGCACTCGCCGCAGTGGTCGATTCGCTTGCCGTCAGCGATGTCGTCGAGAAAATCACTTCAGTCCTACGAGTAGAGGGAATCTAATGGCACACCAGTGGCGCGGAGTTATTCGCGAGTACTTTGACCGTCTTGACATTGAGCAGGGCGCTCCAATCATCACCCTCGGTGAAGGTGGAACCCCGCTGGTCGAGGCCCCTCGTCTCGCAACCCTGGTCGGTGCCGAGCGCGTCCTGCTGAAGGTTGAAGGCATGAACCCGACCGGTTCGTTCAAGGACCGCGGCATGACCATGGCAGTTTCAAAGGCCATCGGTCACGGCGCCAAGGCCGTCATCTGTGCCTCGACCGGAAACACCTCGGCTTCGGCAGCTGCCTACGCGGCGGCAGCAGGCATCACCTCGGTGGTCTTGGTTCCGGACGGCAAGATCGCACTCGGCAAGCTCAGCCAGGCAGTTGCGCACAAGGCTCAGATTCTTCAGGTACGCGGCAACTTCGACGACTGTCTCGACCTAGCTCGCGACCTCGCCGAGAACTACCCGGTTCACCTCGTCAACTCGGTCAACCCAGACCGCATCGAGGGTCAGAAGACCGGTGCTTTCGAGGTCGTTGACTCGCTCGGTTTCGCACCTGATCTGCACGTGCTGCCAGTCGGCAACGCGGGCAACTACTCGGCTTACTTCAAGGGTTACCTAGAAGACTTCAACGAGGGCCGCATCAAGCAGGTTCCGCAGATGTGGGGCTTCCAGGCTGAAGGTTCGGCTCCGTTCACCACCGGTGCTCCGGTCAAGAACCCAGAAACCATCGCGACCGCAATCCGCATCGGAAACCCAGCTTCGTGGGATCTCGCTCAGAGCGCCAAGGAATGCTCGAACGGTATGTTCGGCGCGGTCAGCGACAAGCAGATTCTGTGGATGCACCGCTTCCTTTCGCAGGAGGTCGGCGTCTTCGTTGAGCCTTCATCGGCAACCGGTGCTGCTGGTCTTTTCAAGCAGTCACAGCAGGGTGCCGACCTAGCCGGCAAGACCATCGTGGTGACCGTTACCGGTCACGGTCTCAAGGATGCCCTCTGGGCGCTCAAGGACGAAGACGGCAACGAGATCACCCCGACCTCGGTTTCGACCAACGCGGCAGAGGTTGCCGAAAGCCTCGGCCTCTCACGCAAATAATCACTTCAGCCAAATTCGAAGGCAGACAATGACCAACATCATCGGCAGAAAAGTCACGGTAAAGGTTCCGGCCACCTCGGCAAACCTTGGCCCTGGCTTTGACACGCTCGGTATGGCGCTGTCTTACTACGACGAACTAATCGTCGAGGCCGTGCCTGGCGAAGGCGCGGTTGTCGAGGTCACCGGCGAGGGTGCTGGCGAGGTGCCAACCGACGCGAGCAACCTGGTTGTCAGCTCGATCGCATACACCTTTAAGCACTTCGGTCAGACTCTGCCCGGTCTGCGTCTCAAAGCGCACAACATCATTCCTCACGGTCGCGGTATGGGGTCATCGGGCGCTGCCGTCGTCTCGGGAATCATCGCGGCCAAGGGTCTGCTCACCGGCATCGTCGAGATGAGCGAGAACGACCTTCTTCAGATCGCGACCGAAATCGAGGGGCACCCAGACAACGTGGCTCCTGCACTGTTCGGTGGTCTGACCATCGCCTGGCAAGAGAACGACACCCCGCACTACAAGAAGCTGTTCGTGCACCGCGGCGTAGCCCCGCTCGAGCTCGTACCAAACTTCAAGATGTCGACCGCCCTCGCGCGCTCGCTGCAGCCGGACTCGGTTCCGCACGATGATGCCGTGTTCAACGTTTCGCGTTCGGCACTGCTGATTGCTGCCCTCACCCAGAGCCCAGAACTTCTGCTCTCGGCGACCGAAGACAAGCTGCACCAGGACTACCGCGCATCGGCGATGCAGGAGACCCACGCGATGGTCACGCTGCTTCGCGAAGCCGGTCACGCCGCCGTGGTTTCGGGTGCTGGGCCATCGGTTCTAGTGCTCTGCAACGGCCCAGCCGAGCGACTCGAAGCTGCCAAACTTGCAACGACACGTTATCCACAGTGGACTCCGCTACTTTTGGCCGTCGACTTTAAAGGTGCTACTGTTGTAATGCACCACGAAGCGGCAGCCAACTAGGCGCCCCACCGATTGAGTGCAGCACTAAGAATCGTCAGAAACGATTGGGTGCGTTCAATCAGAACCTCAAACTCCTTCTACAGCAGAGTCTGAACGGTTCAAAACCTCCAGCTTTTTGATCGGGAATCCAAACCCCCGTCGAATGCGATGCCAGAGGCCATAGCCAGCATCGATACCTCCAAGAAAGACAATCAATATGGACGAGATCCAGCAAGAAAAGCCAGCAGCCCGCCGCAGCCGTCGCGTAGTCGCAGACGGTGCCGCAGATGCACCAAAGACCGAAGCTCCAAAGAGCGCATCGGCAGAACAGCCAAGCGAAGCTCCAAAGCGCACCCGCAAGCCAGCCACCAAGGCTGCTGCAGAGGGCGGCGAGGCGAAGGCCGAAGCTCCAGCCAAGTCAGAGGGCAACACCGAGTCACGCGAGCCACGCGGCGAGCGTGCAGAGGGTGAGCAGGGCGAGCGCGGTGAGCGCAGCGGCAACAACCGCAACCGCAACCGTAACCGCAACGGCAACAACCGCAACAACGGTGAGCGCTCAGAGGGTTCAAACGACTCAGACAACGAATCACGCGACAACTCGACTCGCGACAACGACCGCGACAACGAGCGCGGCGAGCGTGACTTCAACAACGACCGCGGCAACCGCAACCGCAACCGCAACCGTCGCGACCGCAACCGTGGCCGCGACCGTGACCGCCCACGCGGCGGCAACGGCGGCCAGGACGAAATCGAGCCAGAGATCTCACCAGATGACGTGCTCGTTCCGGTGGCCGGCATCCTCGATGTTCTCGACAACTACGCTTTCGTGCGCACAAGCGGCTACCTACCTGGACCAAACGACGTTTACGTCTCACTCGGTCAGGTCAAGAAGTACGGCATGCGCAAGGGTGACGCCGTCGTCGGTGCCATCCGTCAGCCTCGTGAAAACGAGGGCCAGGGTCGCCAGAAGTTCAACGCGATCGTGCGCGTTGACTCGATCAACGGCCTCACCAGCGAGCAGGCTCAGGCCCGCGTTGAGTTCGGCAAGCTGACCCCGCTCTACCCTCAGTCGCGTCTGCGTCTTGAGACCGAGCCGGCAAAGCTCAGCACCCGAATCATCGACCTGGTGGCTCCAATCGGTAAGGGCCAGCGCGGTCTTATCGTTTCGCCTCCAAAGGCCGGAAAGACCCTGGTTCTTCAGGCAATCGCTAACGCAATCAGCCAGAACAACCCTGAGGTTCACCTCATGGTCGTCCTCGTTGACGAGCGTCCTGAAGAAGTGACCGACATGCAGCGCACCGTCAAGGGTGAGGTCATCGCCTCGACCTTCGACCGCCCTGCAGAAGACCACACCACCGTCGCCGAGCTCGCCATCGAGCGTGCAAAGCGTCTGGTCGAAATGGGCCACGACGTTGTCGTACTGCTCGACTCGATCACTCGCCTCGGCCGTGCCTACAACCTGAGTGCTCCTGCGTCAGGCCGCATCCTTTCGGGTGGTGTCGACTCATCGGCTCTCTACCCACCAAAGCGCTTCTTCGGTGCTGCTCGCAACATCGAAGACGGCGGCTCGCTCACCATCCTTGCAACCGCGCTCGTTGAGACCGGTTCAAAGATGGACGAGGTCATCTTCGAAGAGTTCAAGGGAACCGGCAACATGGAACTTCGCCTGTCACGCCAGCTGGCTGACAAGCGCATCTTCCCTGCGGTTGACGTAAACGCATCGGGCACCCGTCGCGAAGAGATGCTCATGGCTCCTGACGAGACCAAGATCGTTTGGAAGCTCCGTCGAGTTCTCGCGGGTGTCGAGCAGCAGCAGGCGCTCGAGATGGTTCTCAAGGGTCTGAAGGACACCAAGAGCAACGTCGAGTTCCTGATGAACGTTCAGAAGTCGATGCCGGTTCCTTCGGCAAACGAAGCCGAATAATCGCGGCCGACCTAACCAATCGATCTCAGTAATCTCATGCTTGATTCAGTTCAACCGCTGCTAGCCGAGCACGCAGCGCTTCAAGAGCAGCTGTCGGATGCGTCAGTGCACGCAAACGCCGCGCTCGCCAAGAAGCTCAACCGTCGCTACGCCGAACTCAGCGCAATCGTCGCCGCATACAAGTCGGTGCTGCAGCTGACCGAGGATCTAGCTGCGGCCAAGGAATTGGCTAAAGAGGACGAAGCCTTCGCCGAAGAGGTTCCGCAGACCGAAGAAAAGCTGGTTGCCGCAAGCGAAAAGTTGCGCCGCCTGCTGATTCCGCGTGACCCTGACGATGGTCGCGATGTGATCATGGAAATCAAGGCCGGTGAAGGCGGTGCCGAGTCGGCTCTGTTCGCCGCCGACCTGCTTCGCATGTACATCCAGTACGCCAACTCGAAGGGTTGGAAGACCGAGATCCTCGACAAGAACGAGAGCGACCTCGGCGGCATCAAGGACATCCAGTTGGCAATCAAGTCGAACTCCAACGAGCCGGCTGCAGGAGTCTGGGCGCACCTCAAGTTCGAAGGTGGCGTGCACCGCGTTCAGCGCGTGCCAGCCACCGAGACCCAGGGCCGCATCCACACCTCGGCTGCGGGCGTGCTCGTGTTTCCAGAAGTCGATGAGCCCGAAGAGGTCGAGATCAGCCAAAACGATCTGCGCATCGATGTTTACCGGTCCTCGGGCCCTGGTGGTCAGTCGGTAAACACCACCGACTCCGCGGTTCGAATCACTCACTTGCCGACCGGAATCGTGGTCTCGATGCAGAACGAGAAGTCGCAGCTGCAGAACCGTGAGGCCGCAATGCGCGTTCTGCGTGCCCGCATCCTCGCCGCTCAGCAGGAGGCCATCGAAGCCGAGCAGTCGGCGGCTCGCAAGTCTCAGGTACGAACTGTTGACCGCTCTGAGCGCATCCGCACCTATAACTTCCCTGAGAACCGAATTGCCGATCACCGCACCGGCTACAAGGCATACAACCTTGACCAGGTGATGGACGGCGCGCTCGAGCCCGTCATCCAGTCGGCCATCGCCATGGATGAAGAGGCCCGCCTAGCCGCCCTCGGATCAAACTCCTAGGCAGTTTCGTGAAATCGATCAGCGAAGAACTTCGCGATCTGGCCAGCGCATTTGCCGAAGCCGGAATCGAGAGCGCACAGGCGGATGCCGAATTGCTGCTGGCCCATGTGTTGGGCATCTCGCGCGGGCAACTTCAAGCCAAAGCCCTGGTCGGTGAAACGCTCACGCAACAGCAACTCGATCTCATTGATCCGCTTGCTTCGCGTCGCATCGCGCGCGAACCGTTGCAGCACCTAACCGGCATCGCATACTTCAGGCGTCTCGAACTCTCGGTGGGCAAGGGAGTGTTTGTGCCTCGCCCAGAGACCGAGGCTGTGGTTCAACTGGCCATCGACGAACTCAACCGTCTGGCTGGCAATCCCATCGCAATCGACCTGGGCACTGGTTCTGGCGCGATTGCACTAGCGATGGCTACCGAGGTGCCGCACGCCAGGGTGTTCGCGGTCGAGAAATCTACCGAAGCCTTCATTTTCACTCGCACCAATTTTGAACGCTACGAGTCAACCGGCGCTCGATTGGTGCTGGGTGACCTTACTGAAGAATTCCAAGAACTCAACGGCACCGCTCAGGTTGTGGTTTCAAACCCTCCCTATATCCCGACGGAGGCAGTGCCCCGTGATATCGAGGTTCGCGACTTTGATCCCGAGCTAGCCCTTTACGGTGGCGAGGATGGCATGGCGGTCATGAACCTGGTTAGCGCATCCGCAAAGCGATTGTTGGTGCCCGGCGGCTTGCTGGTTGTCGAGCACGCCGACTCTCAGGCCGAACAGGTCTGTCAACTACTATTGGCACAGGGTTGGAGCGAGGTCACCAAGCACCAGGACCTCACCGGTCGAGACCGAGCGGTCACGGCCAGGCGATAACCAAATTCGGCAAGTGCACGAAACGAAAGCTTGAAGCGAGGTGAGACATGTCAGACAGCATCTACGACTGTTCAGTTGATACCGAACTGCTAACCGGGATGCGTCTCGCGAAGGTCTCGCTCGGTCGCCACGAGCTCGTGGTTTTGCCTACCGACACCGTTTACGGCATCGGGTGCGACGCGTTTTCACCAAAGGCCGTCGAGGCACTGCTGGCCGCAAAGGGGCGTGACCGTCAGACTCCGCCACCGGTGCTCGTGGGCAACGCATCCGCCTTGAATGCGCTTGCCGAATACGTTCCCGAGGTTGCCCAGAAACTCGCAGACACGTTCTGGCCGGGTGCGCTGACCATGATTCTTCGCGCGCAGCCGAGCCTCAATTGGGATCTCGGCGAAACCAAGGGCACCGTTGCGCTTCGTATGCCCGACCACAAGATTGCTCTGGCGCTGTTACAAGAGGTCGGCCCAATGGCGGTTTCGAGCGCAAACCTTACTGGTGAGCCGGCCGCGACAACCTGCCAGCAGGCCCACGATTATCTTGGCTCTTCGGTGCAGGTTTATCTCGATGGCGGGCCAAGCCCCAAGGGTGAGGCATCCACGATCGTTGACCTGACCGCAATCACCGAGACCTATGACGACGAAGGCAACATGACCGTCGAGGGCAAGCTCAGAATTGTGCGCCAGGGCGCCTTGAGTGCCGACAAGATTCGTTCGGTTGCCGCTGATCTTTTCGAGGATGCCGACTAGTGCGCGCGTACCTCTTGATGATGGCGATTGCCGCCGGTGTGACTTTTGTTGCCACCTGGCTGACGCTTCGCATCAGCCACAAATACAAGCTGTATCCGCAGATTCGCGCCCGCGATGTGCACACTCGCCCGACCCCGAGATTGGGCGGAGTCGCGATGTTCATCGGCTTCGTCTCGGCAATCTCGGTTGCCGCGGCCTTCGGTTGGTTCCAAAGCCTGTTCAAGGATCCCGTGCACGTCTATGCGATTCTCGGTGCGGCGTTCCTAATCACGCTCATCGGTTTTCTCGACGACCTTTATGACCTCGACTGGACGCTCAAACTGGCCGGCCAATTCGTGGTCGCGGGCTTGATGGCGTGGCAGGGCATCCAGGTGGTCTCGCTGCCTATCGGAGGTCTGACCATCGGCAGCTACGGAATCTCACTGATTGCCACGGTTTTCATCACCGTTCTGGTGATGAACGCGGTCAACTTCATCGACGGTCTAGATGGACTGGTTGCCGGTGTTGTGATCATCGGAACCGCGGTCTTCTTCGCCTACTCATACCTGCTCGCGCAGCAGACCTCGCCGACCAACTACTTCAACCTGGCTTCGTTGCTCGGCGCAATTGTGATCGGCATGTGCCTCGGGTTCCTGCCATTCAACTGGCGCCCCGCAAAGATATTCATGGGGGATTCAGGCGCGCTGTTGCTTGGGCTTTTGATGGCGACCTCTGCCCTCACTGTCACTGGCCAAATCGACCCAGCCCTGGTAACCCGCAACCAAGCGGTGCCGGCGTTCCTGCCGCTGATTCTGCCGCTGGCAATTTTGGTGCTGCCGTTACTCGATTTCTCGTTAGCGGTGCTCAGGCGACTTCGGGCGGGTAAATCGCCGTTTGCCGCCGACCGCAAGCACATCCACCACCGACTGCAAGACTTCGGTCACAGCCACCTGGGTTCAGTCTTCGTGTTTTACCTGTGGACTGCACTAATTTCGGTGTCTGTCTTGTTGTTCTTCTTTATCCAGCCAATTTGGGCCTGGACGTTCTTGGCAGTCGGCCTGATTCCGACCGCGCTGTGGACGCTGTGGCCCGTTATCAGCAAGCGCAAAGTTAGGACCTAGCTTCGATGAGCAAGATTCAGAACACCAGCCAGCTTTTCTCGACCGTTCTCAAGCTCGGCCTGCTGTTGGCTCTCGCCGTTGCAATCGTGGGCGGCGGAATCGCATCCATCTTTGCTGGCTTGAACGGCATCTTCAGCGCGCTGGCCGGCGCTTTGCTAGCGCTGCTGTTCGTCTCGCTTACCGCGTTGAGCGTCTGGATCGGTGGCCGCTTGCCGCTGGGTGGCTTCTTCGGCGTCGTCATGGGTGGCTGGCTCGTCAAGCTTATCGGGTTCGTCTTTGCGATCGCCTTTTTGAAGGATGCGACCTGGGTCGTCGGACCCGTGCTCTTCTTCACCCTGGTCGCTGCGGTTCTGGGTTCGCTCGTGCTCGATGCGGTCATGGTTTTTCGAGCCAAAATTCCGACTATCGACCCGCAAAACTAGAAGCGTTTTCGGTATCGCATCCTGACCCCAAAAAAGTCACCCAAAAATCTTCAAAAACTGCCCTCTGGGCGGAAATTTCGTGCGATTCGGCTGAGTTTGCACTGATAGACTTTTGGAGGTTGTTCCAAAGGTTCAACCGCCCCCGACTGTAAATCGCCGCAGGTTCGCCCTGCCCCGAAACAGGAGCCTAAGCTGTCAGCTATCGCTTTCAACCTGCTCACTTCAGCAGCGAGCTCGGAAGAGTCCTCGGGTGGTTTTCACGCCCCATCGATCGATGAGTTTTATCCAGAGATCG
>ERZ650311.1513-NODE-1513-length-11382-cov-22.245608_pt1 | contig 11382 bp, 10 predicted proteins | sample MGYA00376247_ERZ650311 | MGnify/ENA primary metagenome ERZ650311 (study PRJEB26733, sample SAMN07839324) | wastewater metagenome | biome: small river; feature: stream; material: water | place: USA: North Carolina | collected 2016-07-28 ... | reverse complement strand
GCGTGGGCGGTCACCGTGCACAAGTCGCAGGGTCAGACCTACGACGAAGCTCAGATCGACATGGGTTCGGGAGCCTTCGCTCCGGGTCAAACCTATGTTGCGCTCAGTCGCATCCGATCGCTCGGTGGGTTGTATCTAACCCGCGCGATTCAGATGCGCGATGTGCAGGTCGACCCAGACGTGATTCGCTTCATGAGCGAACACAAGCAGATCACCGAAAAGCTGTTTTAGAGCCGGCTCAACCACCAGTTGATCGGCACCTCAACGCGACGAGCCCAGAAGTCTTCGCGGTGCCCGGTGCCGTACTGCACGCCAGCGATGAAGTCACGGTCGCGAGTCCAACCGGCGGCAGTCATGCCAAGCACAAAACGCTCGTGGAATGGCGCGTAGCTCGCATCCAGGTCAAGGTCGCCTCGGTCTGACCAAACGATGTGCTTGCCGTCGCGCGGCAGGCGGTTGGTGAAGAAGTCGACCAGCTCGTTGCCGCCAATCGGCCAGTGGGTCGAATAGGCGAGTGCTGCGGTGAACACATCCGGGTGGCGGGTGATCGCATAGAGCGAAGCGAGCCCGCCCATGCTCGAACCAGCAATCGCGGTTCGTTCCTGCGAAAGCTCGATGCCGAAGCGGTGAACGAGTTCGGGCAAGAGGTTCTGCACGATGTCATCGATGTATGCGTTGCCGCGCAGATCTTTGGTCGGCGGCATAAGTTCTGGGGTTAGGTTGTTCCATGCCTCTGGGTGGGCGGCCATGAATTCCTCAGGGGCCAACTCGTTCATGCGGTAGGCCACGTCATGCAGATAGACCGAAACAATCAGTGGCAGGTTGCCCTTCGAATCGGTCATGATGCGACCTTCGGCGATTGCCTCTTCGACGCCCCAGTTGAGCCCGTTCCAGGTCTTGTCGCGAGCCAGCAGGTAGTTCTGAGCGTCGTGAGCGACCAACACCGGAGTGTGCGCGTTGACGTTGTTTGGCACCCACGCCAGGTAGTCGCGACCGGCAACCGAGAATGACTCGAGCTTGCCGCGTGGCGCATCCCCCTGTTTTGCGCTCTTGGCCAGGTGACGCTCGCGAAGCGCGAGGTAAAGCGGGAACACGAAAGCGACCGCGCTCACGAAGCCGAGCAGAATCAGAACCCATACGCGCTTGAAGCCGATGCGCTTGGCGTCCCAGATCATGAAGGCGATGGCGGCCGATGCGCTGATCAGTAGGTCGGCGCTGACCACCCAGTCGGCCGGAGCCGCGAACCAGGCGTCGAGAAAGTTCGCACCCTGCATGATGCCGAGGGTGTTAAACCACCATGCGGTGATAAGGCCGATGGCTGAGAGAATAAAGAAGAACCAAGCACGATTGTTCATTACTGCAGTCTTACATAGAGAGTGGTCGAATCGCCATGAAGAAAATCGCCGCCTATGTCACCTCGCACAGCAAATCGGTGCTCCTCGGTTACATCGCGCTCATCGCCATCTCGACCATCTGGGGACTCCAAGCCTTCGCCGGACTCAAAGGTGGCGGGTATGACGATCCGGGCTCAAACTCGGCCAAGGTGAATTCGATCCTCGCCGAAAAATTCGATTCAAAATCTCCGGATGTGGTCGGCATCATCGACTTCGCCTCACCTGCCGATGACACCTCGAACAAACTGCTCACCGCGCAGCTGGTCGCTGACCTCGAGAAGGTCAAGGGCGTCGAAAAGGTCAGCAGTTATTACACGCTCGGTCAACCGGCCAGCCTCAAGAGCGACGACGGCAAGGCTGTCTATTTCTTCGTGAACCTCGATGACACTCGCGTTCACGCCAAGACCGCAACCGAAATCGCCGACACCTATTCCGGCAACTTCAACGGAGCCAAGGTTTACATCGCCGGCTTTGCCTCGGTCACGAGCGAACTGAACCACTCCATCGAGCGCGACATCATCACCGCCGAATCGATTGCCGTGCCACTAACCGTGATTCTGCTGATTTTCGTCTTCGGTTCGGTTGTCGCATCGGGCCTACCTCTGATCGTCGGTGGTCTGGCGATTCTCGGTTCGTTCTTCTTCGTCTGGGTGTCGACCCAGGTGACCGACACCTCGGTGTTCTCGATGAACCTAATCACGGGTATGGGCCTTGGCCTCGGCATCGACTACTCGTTGCTGATGGTCAATCGCTATCGAGAGGAACGCAAGCGAGGGCGACTGGTGGCCGAGGCTGTGCAGACGACGGTTTTGACCGCGGGGCGTACGGTCGTTTATTCGGGTCTGACCGTTGCGCTCGTGCTGTTGGCGATGGCGTTCTTCCCGCAGTATTTCTTGCGTTCGTTCGCGGTAGCTGGCTTCGCGGTAGTGGTGCTCTGCGTGCTTGGCGCGATCATTGCCCTGCCGGCCGCCATGCGCCTGATGGGCGACAAGGTCAACAAGCTCAAGGTTTTGCGCGGTGACCTATCGCCAAAGGATGTCGGGCCGTGGGCATCGATTGCTCGCTTCGTGATGAAGCGCCCGGTGCCTGTTCTGCTGGTTTCGCTGCTGGCCCTTGGAGGATTGGTCGCTCTCGGCAACGGCGTGCAGTTCGGCCAGGTCGATGACCGCATTCTGCCGAAGGACAACCGTGTGGTGGTCGCCAACGACGTGGCTCGCGAACGTTTCACCGGCCGCGAGGCCTCACCGGTCGAGATCATGGTGTCGGGAGCAACGCAGGATGAGCTCATCGCATACACCAACGAACTATCTAAGGTCGAGCACATCGTGCGCGTGCAGAGCACGCTCGGCATCACCCAGAAGGGGCAGCTCGACGACGGCTATGCGCCGATGTTTGCGAGCTTCAGCGCCGACGGTTATCAGCGCATCCAGGCGATTCACAACATCGAGCCGCGCTCGCCGCAGGGCTATGACCTGACCGAATTGGTACGCGCTATTCCACACAACGGCTTCGAGGTGCTGGTCGGTGGTTCGGCCGCGATCTATACCGATTCGCAGCAGGGCATCGAGCGCAACTTGCCGATTGCTGCGCTGTGGATTGTGATCACCACGCTGTTGTTGCTGTTCCTCTTCACTGGTTCGGTGCTGCTGCCAATCAAGGCCGTGCTGCTTAATTTCGCGTCGCTCAGCGCGACGATCGGTTTCTTGACCTGGGTCTTCATGGGCGGTCACCTGAAGTGGCTGTTCGGTGAGTTCACCGTCACCGGAACCATCGACGCATCGACCATGGTGCTCATCGGAGTCGTGGCCTTCGGCCTCTCTATGGACTACGAGCTGTTCTTGATCAGTCGCATCAAAGAACAGCACGATGCCGGTCGCGGCACCACCGAATCGGTGGCTGTCGGCCTGCAGCGTTCGGGTCGAATCATCACGGCTGCCGCGCTCGTCCTCGCTCTGTCATTCGCGGGCTTCATCACCAGTGGCGTGACCATCATCAAGATGATGGGTGTGGGCATCGCGTTCGCGATCTTGCTCGATGCAACGCTGATTCGCGCGTTCCTGGTGCCTGCGCTTATGCGCCTGTTTGGCGACCTGAACTGGTGGGCACCGAAGTGGATGCGCAAGCTTCAGCAGCGTGCCGGGCTAGAGCACTAGGTTACGAGGCTAAGACGAGGGGGGCGATGCAAAAGGTCATCTGGTGGTGGGTTTATTGTGGGCTGCCGGGATTGTTCGCAATTGCCGAGCGACTGCTGGCTGTGTGTTTGGGATGGCCAGGGGTTAGCAAAGGATTCGTGAGCGTAGCTGACTTTGTCTTAACGGCCATCTTTACCCCTTTCGCCTATGCGATTTCTTTCTATCCGCCCATCCTGAGCTGGCTTGTGTTTCTATCGCTACATTTTCGTGAGAAAGCGATTGCCCAAGACAGGCTGGCAAGAGTGAAGATTTGGCAGCGAATCGTCTTTTTGCTCACAGTTGCTCTGGTCTTATCGACTCTGAGTTACGCTGCAACCTGGTCCTTGCAGGAATCTATTTCGCGTTTTGTGATGATTGCTTTGCCTGCGGGAGTATGGGCTTTGAGCGTTCGGCGAAGTAAGGGGTAGGAGACGTAGAACGTGGGAACTTTCGATGAGGCCACAAAACAAAACAGGATCTTTTCCAACCCTTGGATAAGGGTTGCTGCATTTCTCGTCGTCGCGGATCTGATGACTGCGATTCAGCTATTGAGCCGATTTAGCGTAGGCCATTGGCCATTTAGTTCACCACTTCAAGTTCTGATATTTGCACTGAAGAGCATTACCGCCGTGCCGCTTTTGGTGCTCGAGGGTTTTCCCAATGTGTGGGTTTGGTCGCTGGCTGTTGCATTTCAGCTTTTCCGGCGCCGTGCGAACAAAATCGCACTGAGTCAGAATGCGCTTCTCGTCCGATACCTAATTTCGATACTTGTTACAGCGACTGTGAGTGGGCTATTTGTATGGCAGCGTTGGGGTGGTTCAGAAGTCACAGTCAGCCTCGCACTTTCGCTGCTGGCAGTGCCCCTGTTTTTCCTGCCGGCTAACTCCAGCCGAGGCGAGCGCTAACAACAGCTGCCTGCGCGTGTGCCTCAGGCGAGAGGTTGCCGCCGCCGGCCTCGATCGCGATGTCGAGAAGTGCGCGAGCGCAATCCTCGACCGATTTGGCCTGAGCCGAAACAATGCGTGCACCCAAGGTCGGATACTGCACTTCAAAACGGCGGTGACGATTCAGGTTGTCGGTCTTTGACTCTGTACCACGCACTGGGTGCTGCCAATGACGGATGAGCCCGAGCAGGTCGGTCACCGCCCAGCTGCGCACGTGCTCGCCAGCAATGAGTGCCTCGCCGCGCCGGGCGCGTCCGACACCAATTAGCAACTGGCACAGGAACAGTTCGAATCGAGCTACGGGCTTGAAATCGTCGCCCGCCTTGACGGCCTGTTCGCTGGTGCGCGCGGCGATTGCGGCGATGCGGTTGGCGATCTCGCCGGTCTTGTCGAGTGTCACGAGGTTGTAGTTCACGCTCGCGATTTCGAGTTCTTCATCATCGAAAACCGCAAACTCGAGCACGTGGCCGTCGCGATAGACGACCTTGAGTCCGTGGGCCGTTTCGCGCGGGCTGATCACGACATCGCCGACGTTTGGCAGCCAGCTCAGGTCTTGGCGCAGGCCCTCGGCCTTGCCCGACTTGGTCACTACGAAGAAGTCGTGGTCGCTCCACTCGTCAAAGCGCGAGTGATCGGCCGCCGAACCGACAAACACGAGGCCAATCACGTCTTCGTGAGCCTTGAGGTTGGCGGTTAGTTCGTCTTCGTATTTCAAAAAGAGTTCGAGAGTCTGCACAGCAATAGTCTGCATCAACTTCTCGACCCGAATCGGTTAGGGTCAAGGAATGGTCAAATCGAAATCGAATTACCGCACTCTTTACCCTTCTCGCTTCAAGCAGATTCCGACTCTCTGGGCGCTCATTCTCATGGTGTTGCTGTTCGGTGGCGGCATGATCGTCGGCAATGCGATCACCCTCAAGCCGGCCCCGATTGTGCCGGGTGACGTGATGGTCGCTGGGCGCATCCTGAGCATTGATGACAACGGGCAGGGTCGCATTCGCCTTGCCGGTGGCGGCGAGTTCGGCTTCTATTACGCGACCAACGGTGTGGTCACCAAGAAGGTCGTGGTCGGTCACAAGCTCAAGCCAGGTATGTATGTGGAATTCGCCATCGGGCTCGAGGGCCTGAAGGGTTATTACAACAACACCAAGCACCTGCAGCTGGTCACCGATGCGACTCTCGTCGATGGCAAGTACTGACGCGGTAAAGTTTGAACCATGTTGATGTCAGATCGCGATATTCGCGCAGAAATTGAAGCCGGCCGCATTGGTCTCGAACCGCTCGACATGGAGCTGCTCCAGCCTTCGTCGATGGACGTTCGCCTCGACCGCTTCTTTCGTCTTTTTGACAACCACAAGTACGCCTACATCGACCCACGCGAAGAGCAGGCGGACCTGACTCAGCTGGTCGAGGTTGCTGCCGATGAAGCATTCATCCTGCACCCTGGCGAATTCGTGCTCGGCAGCACCTACGAGTATGTGACTCTGCCTGACAACATCGCCGCCCGCCTCGAAGGCAAGAGTTCGCTCGGTCGCCTCGGTTTGCTCACTCACTCGACCGCCGGCTTCGTAGACCCAGGCTTTAAGGGACACGTCACGCTCGAGCTAGCCAACGTTTCAAACCTGCCGATCAAGCTGTGGCCGGGCATGAAGGTCGGTCAGCTCTGTTTCTTCCAGCTGTCGTCGGCCTGTGAAACCCCATACGGTTCGGCAAAGTATCTGAGCCGCTACCTCGGCCAGCGCGGCCCGACCGCATCGCGTTCGTTCATGAACTTCCACATCACCGATGTGGGCAACGAGCCGCTAGAGAAGTAATTCGGCGCGAAGCAAATCGGCTCGAGGCAGCTCGCTCCTAGTCAGAATTTGCACGGCGCTTCGGCTCGGTGTTATCGTAGTTTTACAATTTGTAGAACAACGATAGGAACCCTGTGCACAAGACCACGAAGTCATTCGCAGCCCTCGCAACCTCGGCTGGTTTGGTTATCGGCCTAGCCTTTACCCCAGCAAGCGCGCACGTCTCGATCATTCCGGGCGTGACCGCAACGGGCAGCGGCACCGAAGCGATCACCGCGGGCAAGAGCGGTGTCTTGAACTTCCGAATCGGTCACGGTTGCACTCTTGAAAAAGAAACCACAAACCCAGCAAACGGCACCAGCCTGGTTGGCACCAAGTGGGGCACCAGCTCGTTCAGTGTCGACATCCCAGTTGTAGCTCAGGGAACCGGAACCACCATCCCGAAGCCTGCCTACATTCCAGGTTGGACGGCAAAGGTCGCTAAGAATTCAGACAACACTTACACCGTGAGTTGGACTGCGACCTCAAAGGCTTTCATTGTTCCAGATGGCCCAACTGGTGGCGCGGGCGGAAACCAGTTCTTCGACTTCCCGATCTCGATCAAGTGGGCTGCCGACCAGTCGGGCAAGACCGTCTTCTTCAAGGCTGTTCAGACCTGCGTGGTCAACGTACCTGGCAAGCCGGGCAAGTTGAACAAGGCCGGCAAACTCGTGGTCGCACCTATCGCTCGTAGCTCATTCAACATCTACAACAGCTGGGATGTGACCGACGGCTCAGGCGCTGACAAGGTTGCAGATGAAGTCGAGCACAACACCGCCCCGAGCGTTACTGTCAAGTAGTGCGCATCCGTTCGTTTAGAGCTCTGACCGCTGCCTTGTTGGTGGCGGTCATTGCCCTATTCGGGCTACCCGCGCCTGCTACCGCCCATGCGCAACTGGCGATCGCCAACCCGAAGGCGAGTTCGGTCTTGACCAAGGCTCCGACCAAGATCACGCTCACTTTTGACGATGACCTGATTGTGGTCGAGGGCGCAAATCAAATCGTGGTGACCGACCCGCGCGGTCGTGCCGTGACTAATGGCGCAACTGCGGTCGAGGGTTCAGAGATGTCTGTCGGTCTAAAACGGTTGACCGTCTTCGGTCGCTACAAGGTGCTCTATCGAGTGCTGAGTGCCGACGGGCATCCGGTTTCAGCGTTCTATTACTTCTATTTCCAGAAGAAGAAATAGCTAAGCAAAAAGTGCGCGGGTTTGGTCGATGACCTCGCGTGAAACCCTCTTGGACGCGTAGTTGTCGGCGGCGATTTCTGACAGACGAGCAAGCTCGACAACCAGAGTCTTCGATGCCGCTATTCGCGGAGTGATCGACTGCAGCAACTGAGCCATGACCTTGAGTCGGTGATGCCCAAGCCTGATGTGAGCAAGTTCGTGCCACAGCACGGCATCCAGTTGTTCTTTTTCTAGCTGGCTGAAGGCAGCGCTCGAGATCACGATGACCTGGCGGCCATCGAGCTTGGTGGTGAATGACAGGTATGCGCTCGCGCCCACACTGAAGTACTCGCGCCCAGCGAACCGCCCGGCTGGGGTTAGCAGTTGCGCGATTTGCGGGTGTGCCTCGCGCGCGGCCAGGATCTGCGGTTCTAGGCGGAGGTTGATGAGTGCGATCGTGATGCCTGCAACGGCGAGCAGCAGCCAGGGCGCGAAGCTGACTCCGAGGGATTGCAGCGTGTGGGTGAGGTCACGCTCGGCCGGTGGCGTCGCGTTGAGTTCTTGCCAGAGCTGGAACACGTATTGCGCGGCAATCGCGACTGCGAGGAATGACGCAAGCACGGCTGAGGTCAGGGTGGCGAACAGCGAAAATATCGCGATATTTGGGTGGCGATTGCCACGATTTCGAGCGATCAGCGGCACAAGCGTAGTGACCAAAATGACCCACTCGACCGCGAGCGGCAGCAAAAGAGGTGGCAGGGTCACTGAATCAGATTAGCGAGAGCGTGACCGACTAGTCGCCGAGCGACTTGCGAAGTTGCTTGAGCACCTCGGGGCTAAGCCCGCTCGCGAAGTGGCTAAAGGCGAGTGCCGGGTTTTCGGCCCCCGCAACGAGCTCTAGCATTACCGAAGCCGTGTGTTGTTCGCGCGTGGTCGCGGCGGCAAAAAGATTGCCGCGGCCTTCGGCCGGAGTTCGCAAAACCAAACCCTTGTCGACCAGGCGTCCGAGCACGGTCAGCACGGTGGTCAGCGCCAAGTCTGAATCGGTGACGGCGTTGACCGCATCCTGCACCTGGTGTGAACTCAACGGTTCGGTCGCGCTCCAGAGTGCGTCGAGCACGGCGGCTTCGAGCTCACCCTGTTGACGCGCGCGTTTAGCCATGACGTAATTCTACGACTTGTCGAACAAACTTGTATGCAGAAAACTAAGCGGCCTCATCAAGCACGGCTGGGCGTGGGTGAACTCGCGAGAGCAACCATGCACCGACACCGAGGATCAACATCAGACCCCAGATGCCATAGATGGTTGCATCCTTCACTCCGAAGGCGGTGTGAGCGACCGAGATCGATACGGTCCATAGCGTGCCCGAGAGGAACGAAACCGCGCGTCCGGTGGTCTGATAAAGCCCGAAGACCTCGCCCTCGCGTCCCTTAGGAGTGAAGCGCGAAACGAAGGTGCGGCTCGAAGCCTGAGCTGGGCCAACGAACAAGCACAGAATCAGACCGAAGATCCAGTAGGCGAGTGGGCCGATTGGCGCGGCGATGAACAAGCCGGTGCCTGCCAAAACCAGACCAATGAGCGAGGCAAGAATCACGGTTCGCGAGCCGAGCTTGTCGTCGAGCCAACCGCCTAGGCCAGCGCCGAGACCGGCGAAGATGTTTGCGGCAATACCGAAGATGATGACCTCGCTCTGAGTGAAGCCGAACGCCAACGTGCCCAGCACCGCACCGAAGGTGAAGACACCGGCGAGGCCGTCACGATAAATCGCGGATGAGATCAAGAACTTAAAAGTCTCGGGCGCCTGACGGCGCAGGGTGGTGAGCTGCTTCCAGAGTGAGCGGTAGGACTGCGCAATCGACTCTTTCTGATAGCCAGGCTTGGCGGCAATCTCTGGCACACGGAAGACGAGCGGCAGGGTGAAGACGGCAGTCCAGATCGCGGCAAAGACGAAGGTCAAGCGAACGCCGAGGCCGTCTGGCAGTGGCTCGCCGAAAATCGGCTTGATGAAGCCGAACAGGGTCACGACCAACAGGAGGATTCCGCCGACATAGCCGAGGCCCCACGCATACCCCGAAATTTTGCCGATGTTCTTCTCGGTCGTGACCGACTTGAGCATCGCGTAGTAGTTGATGAACGCCGACTCTTGAATGACCGAACCGAGCGCATAGAGCACGAGACCGGCGAGTAAGAACTCCGGCTTTGGCTCGATGAAGAAGCTGACCGCCATGATGGCAACCAATAGGTATGTGTTCACGACCAGCCAGAACTTGCGGCGACCGGTCTCGTCGCTGCGGCGACCTACGACCGGTGCGGTGATTGCCAGCAAGAAGCCCGCGATTGCGGTGGCTACACCGATCTGCGCGTCGACGTGGCTGCCCTCGGCGGCAACTGCGCTCGCCAGATAGGTCGGGAACACGAAGGTCTGCATGATCGTCGGATAAGGCTGTTCGGCCCAGTCCCAGAGGGCCCATGCCCAGGTGGCGCGCTTGCGTGCTTTGGTTACTTCAGCAGTGGTCATGGATTCAACCTAGCGGCGGCCGTCGAAGCCCCCAACGAACACAGCGAATTGTTAGCGGAATCGTTGTTTTTGCTGCGTAAACGCAAACTTGAGTCGAGAAGACTTAGATTTTGCTGAGAACGCTTGACAAGGAAAATCCGCCATGTGAAACTTGAGTCAACAAGGCTCAAGTTGAGCAGAAGGAGAAACAAACATGGCACGTGCAGTAGGCATCGACCTCGGCACCACCAACAGCGCAGTCAGCGTTCTTGAGGGTGGCGAACCAACAGTCATCGCGAACGCAGAAGGCTTTCGCACCACTCCATCGATCGTCGCTTTCACCAAGGACGGCGAAGTTCTCGTCGGCGAGACCGCAAAGCGTCAGGCCGTAACCAACGTTGACCGCACCATCGCTTCGGTCAAGCGTCACATGGGCACCGACTGGACCTTTGACGTCGACGGCAAGAAGTACACCCCGCAGGAAATCTCGGCCCGCATCTTGGCCAAGCTCAAGCGCGACGCAGAAACCTACCTGGGCGAGCCAGTGACCGACGCGGTCATTACCGTTCCGGCTTACTTCAACGACGCAGAGCGTCAGGCAACCAAGGACGCCGGCGAGATCGCAGGTCTCAACGTGCTCCGCATCATCAACGAGCCAACCGCAGCGGCACTCGCATACGGTCTCGACAAGGGCAAGGAAGACGAGCTCATCCTCGTATTCGACCTCGGTGGCGGCACCTTCGACGTCTCGCTGCTCGAAGTTGGCAAGGACGACGACTTCTCGACCATTCAGGTACGCGCCACCTCGGGTGACAACCGCCTCGGTGGTGACGACTGGGACGCCCGCATCGTCGAGCACCTGGTCAAGAAGTTCAAGGAGACCACCGGCGTTGACGTCTCGAACGACAAGATCGCTCTTCAGCGTCTGAAGGAAGCCGCTGAGCAGGCCAAGAAGGAACTCTCTCAGTCGACTCAGGCTTCGATCCAGCTGCCTTACCTCAGCCTCACCGAGAATGGCCCAGCCAACCTCGACGAGACCATCACTCGCGCACAGTTTGAGTCGCTAACCGCTGACCTGCTCGAGCGCACCAAGAAGCCATTCCACGACGTAATCGCCGAGGCAGGCGTCAAGGTCTCCGACATCGCACACGTTGTGCTCGTCGGTGGATCGACCCGTATGCCTATGGTCACCGAACTGGTCAAGAGCCTCACCGGTGGCAAGGAGCCTAACAAGGGTGTAAACCCTGACGAGGTTGTCGCCGTTGGTGCATCGCTTCAGGCCGGTGTTCTAAAGGGCGAGCGCAAGGACGTGCTGCTCATCGACGTGACCCCGCTGAGCCTCGGTATCGAGACCAAGGGTGGCATCATGACCAAG
>ERZ650311.1511-NODE-1511-length-11387-cov-4.963378_pt1 | contig 11387 bp, 8 predicted proteins | sample MGYA00376247_ERZ650311 | MGnify/ENA primary metagenome ERZ650311 (study PRJEB26733, sample SAMN07839324) | wastewater metagenome | biome: small river; feature: stream; material: water | place: USA: North Carolina | collected 2016-07-28 ... | reverse complement strand
AAGGACAAAACTGCGCAATCTATGGAAGACGCTAAGAACGCTGGAATGATTAAGTAAGCGGAATAAAAAACGGGTGCAAGCTTTATGCTTGCCCAGTTTTATGCATAAAGATTTGAATATCTTCTTGCGAGACAGGTAGGCTAATAAGATCGGTGTAGTAAAGACTGGAGCCAGGCAAACGCTCAATTGACTTCGGAGCGAGACGTCCAACAGGCACTAAGTACTCTTGCCAAAGCTGACGCATATGCATGCTGTATGCACTCACTGGAACTTTTAACTCAATCGCTCGCTCTGTTAATTGCTCACAAAGGGTCACTGGTCTTTCAATATGAAGTTCGTGAAGATGTGGCCGTTCCGATTTCGCTTTTTTTTCGTAACGCTCAACGTGGTAGTCATGATATGTTCTCGTGCCGAAATCAAAAATATTGTCGGCAATCGCACGTGACAACCAATAAGCATCAGTCGCGTCATAATCACTCAAAAGCACATCCTGCAATTTGTTTTGATAGCGCTCTTTGTATTTTTGGGTTTTATGACTATAAAAAGGGTGTGTTTTCATATAGCTGGCAACTAAGCCGCCTAACACTACCAAACCCCCGATTAATATCCCCTCAGTCATTCCCGGACATCCTTGCTGCCTTAGATAAGCAGGCTATTTAGCCAAACTAGCAAATCTTTCTAAAATATTTAATCGATAACATACCAAAAAAATAGATCGACCGCATAAATCGTTGCACATTTTCTGTGCAAACTGAATTAACAAAACATAAATGCCAAGATGGCTGGGTCATCTAAAAACGCATTAGACAGATAAATACTGGCTCTAAAAAACCAAGGATTTACCGCCTCAACGATTTCTGAAAGAATCTCCATGAGGCTATTGTAATAGCCTAGCCCCCAAGATAATCTGACTTACCCACTTCTACGCCATTGTGACGCAAGATGTTGTACGCGGTCGTAATATGAAAGTAGAAGTTGGGAATAATCCAAGTCAATAGGTATTGATCACCCACAAACTCAAAGCTCCACTCTTTAATCGAGAACTTAATCTCTTTGGTGTGGCTATCTTCAAGCTGCGTTGGATTAATCGTTTTAGCAAAAGCAATTGTTTTCGCAATACGCTCTTGCAGTTGCTCAAACGTGCTTTCGTGATCATCAAATGTAGGCGGCTCAATACCAGCTAGGCGCGCCATCCCATTCTTGACTTGATCGCAAGCGATTTGTACCTGCTTCGATAACGGGAACATATCTGGTGCAAGACGGCTATTTACTAGCACCGCGCCATCAATATTCTTATCCTTCGCGAAGGCTTCTCCTTTTTGCAAAATATTGGAAAGGTTTGTCAGCATCTTCACAAATTGTGGGATCGATGCTTCATACATATGTATTGCCATATTGATAGTCGCTCGCTGCTTTAAACGTCACTCATAAAATCACCACCACTATCGTCCCATGAGCTAGTACCACTATCGTCCCATGAACTCGCATCGCTCACACCAAAATTTGGAGCATCTGGCGCAATTCCACCGACTTGATTAAACCCGTTGTTAGCGTTGCCAGGATTGGATTGCTGGCCACCGCCCATCAAATGACTCGCTAGCGCTTGACCTGCAACCATACCTGCACCTAAAGCAGCACCAGTTGCCAAACTACCCATCAAGCCACTACCTGCACTAGGTGCGCCAGGATAGCCAGGAGGATAAGCACCAGGAGCGCCAGGGGCTCCAGAGTAAGGACCATTTGCTGTTGGAGCGTTGTATACCTCTACTGGTGGCTGACGCTTTTTCATAAAGAAAATAATGCCGGCGATCAAGATCGCAATCAGAATCCAGAACAAGGGGCTAGCCAGAATTGAGCCTGCGCCAGAATTTACATTGGCAGGCACCGTGCCAGCACGCAACTCTGCTTGCAAACGCTGTACGGATTGAGCCTGTGCAAATGGTAATCCAGGCGCTAGATTTTCTGCCTTGATGTACGCTTGGCGTGCAGCATCGATTTTGCCTTCACGCAAATACAACTCAGCCGCAATGTAATGTGCCTTGGCGCTATTAGGATGGTTTTGCAAGACCTCTTTCATCATGGCATCCGCCTTTGCTAACTGACCAGATTGAATGGCTTGAGAAACCTCTGGCAATGTAGCTTCGGCAAAAGCGAACGGGCTCGCCAGTAATAACGCGCTTGCAAACAGTGTCACAAACATCTTCATTACATTACGCATTTTCATAAAAACTCCTTGTAGGAAATTCATTGCGATTTTTATTATCGCTAGTTTGGGTATTTTTGCTATCCCTCAGTTATATAGGGGCTTTTTAGAGAAATTCAAGGTAGATAACCCTTTATTCTGAAAGTGCTTTCCTGATACAATCATAACAAATTTGTTATCATTTACTTGATGACTTATTCCATTATTTATTTCAACGAAGAGGTACAAGAAGAGATCCTAAGTCTACCCACAACGCTACAAGCTCGCTACATTTGCTTGACCGAACGAATGATGGAATATGGACCTAATTTAGGTTTACCCCATACCGCTGCATTTGGCAGCGGATTGTTCGAATTGCGGTTAAAAGGGGTTGAGGGTATTGCAAGAGTATTTTTTTGTACTTTAGTGAAACAAGAAATTGTGATGCTTCATAGCTTTATCAAAAAGAGTCAAAAGACGCCGGATAGGGAAATAAAATTTGCAAGACAGCGAATGAAGGAGCTAAAGAATGTCACTTAGAAAAACGAAACCTTTAAGCCATAAACAACTCGTTGGGAAAATGCTCAAGAACCCTGCTGTTAAAGCGGAGTTTAATAAATTAAATCATGAAGAATTTATCATCCTTGATGAAATACTTGCTGCCAGGAAAAAAGCTGGTCTTTCTCAAGCCGAGGTCGCCAAACGCATGGGCACACAAGCACCAGCTATTGCTAGACTGGAAAGCTCTTTAGCCAGCGGTAAACATTCTCCCAGTCTCAATACACTTCGAAAATATGCCGCTGCACTAGGAAAGCGCATAGAACTTCATTTGGTGTAATTTTTGAAGCCCTAAATCAAACTCATGATAGGGAGGTCAACATCTTTTAAATAGGGCCAACTATCTCACCGAAAGAAGAGATCAAATAAGCCTTATTAGATTTATCTTTTCGGATACGAGCTAATTCAGCTTGGTAGCCCTGCAATTGCTTGCGGTACTTTTCATACTTCTCACTGCCCACTTCCGGAATGGTGAGCTTGTAATCCAAGATTGCTAGATGGTCGTCAAACTCTACCAAGCGGTCCATACGGTAGCTCTTGCCTTGTTCGCTAGCGATATCCAATTCATTCCAAGCTTGTACCCACTCGCCTGCGGTGAGATAGCGTTTTAGCTCTGGAGCATCTAAAACTGCTTGAGTACGGCTGAGTAATTTTTTTGCCTGCTCTTGATCTACACCAAGCCAATTGATGAGCTCTTGCTCGCTTGGCATTGCTGGCTTGTTTTGATTGGCAGAGTCTGGAGTAATGAACTCTAGCAACTTATGGAAGTTGGTGCCTTCTTCCAGAATTTCTGGGTCTGGCTCTTCTTTTGCTTGTTCCAAGGCTTTTGCCGCCAACTCTTGAGCTAATGCACCACTCTCAATCTTGGCAAGATGCTCTTGATGGGTAGTGATTGCGCTATCCCACTCAACCTGGAAGTCTTCAATACTGAAAGTATCTTGAGATATAGGACTTTCTTTTGGCGCACCCTTACTCTCTTGACGACTGACAGAATCTGACAAAGCCTCAGCAAGGTCTACAGTAGGCAACTTTCCAAATTGAGTTCTGGCATACCAAGATTTCTGATCTAGGCCGGTAGGATTGTTTGTGGTGGGCTCTTTTGCCACTCCACTAATCCATAAACCCTGCTTTGCCCTAGTCATCGCCACATAGAGTAGGTTCCAGTTTTCATTTTGACTAATCAACTCCTCATCTTCACGAATTCGAATGCGAGGCGAGGTCAAGCTTGCCTTGGTATACATCGATAAATGCGAAGGACTTCTATCATTCGGCGACCACTCCAACAAAACCCCCGAATGATCTGAAGCTCCAACCGTATGGTTGGCATCTAAAATAATGACAAACGGAGATTCAAGGCCTTTAGCACCATGAATCGTCATTAATCTTACGCGCTTATGTTTATCGTCATCCGATAAATCGCTGTCTTCATCTACCTCAGCCAACTCAACCTCAGATTCAAGCTCAACATCACCTTCATCTGGCGTTTCATCATCATCACTACGACGCATGGCGTTAATCTCATCAATAAAGCGGCCCAAACTTGGGTAACGACCGCCATCTTGATTGAGCGAAAGTTCCAAAAAGGCATCGAGATTGGCAACCACCTGCGCACGAGCCAAAGGCTTAGCATTAGCGGCATATTTAAAACGCAAATCACTTTCTTGATAGATTTGATCTAGCAGATCATGGACTGGTAAACGCTCAGCCAGCTCATGCCAATGCTCTAAAAAGCGCGCCGCTCTTTGAATGGATGCATCGTGACTATCTTGTAAGACATCCCACCATGAGCGATATTGCTCATTATTTGCCTTTGTAATACTTAAGGCTTGCATTTGCTGTTCAGTAAAGTCAAAGATCGGACTTCTCAAAACCTGCGCAAGCGGCAAATCATGTCTCGGTGATAGCAATACCGTAAGCAATGCAATCAGATCATCAATCTCAAGTGTATTGAGTAGACCCCCGAGCCTAGAGCTGTCATAAGCAAGATCAGCTTCGCGTAATGCTCTCTCAAACTGAGGCAAAAATCTACGGCGCTTAACTAGTAGTAAGAAATCACTCTCTCTCGCATTGCGCCAGAACCTCTTCCCGTCTTCTTCATCCATGACTTGGCGTGTTGCCAAGATATGGTGAATCAACTTACTGATTGCTTGGCCCTCAACATAGCGCTGCGTAGCTGCAACCGTTTGATTCACATCGGTAATAGGGGCATCAAAAGCATTGCCCTCACGTGGCGTTAACTCTTCCTTAACATAAGGAATCAAAGGTAATAGTGCAGCCTCCCCTTCTTTTGAATAAACCGCATTTGGTAGGCCCTCAGATAATGGCTCCCACAAAGTATCTTGCTCGTGAAACTCATAGGTAGGCGGTAATTGCGAACGAGCAAACGTACTATTTACCGCCGCATTAATTTTGGGCGCATTACGACGGGTTGTATCTTGATCAAGCGCTACCGCCCCCATCTCTGATTCTAGGAACGATTTTGCACTAGCAAATAAACGAGGGTCAGCTCTACGGAAACGATAAATAGATTGCTTAGGGTCACCCACAATAAAGACACTTGGCCTATCTTTAGTTTGACCATATGCCTCAAACCACGAACGCAGAATCTGCCACTGTAATGGATTCGTATCCTGAAACTCATCGACAAGGATATGCTTGTACTTAGCATCTAAGCGCGCCTGCAAATAAGATGCGTTAGCGTAATCTGACATCAATTTACTAACGCCAATCTCTAAATCATCAAAATCTCGCACTCGCATAGACTCTTTAGCTGCAGCAGCATGAGCCATCATGCGCTCACTCATAGCGAACCACGCTTGATTTAATTCATAAACCTCTTTTTCAGCTTGCCAGGCTACGTACTCAACAAAGGCCTGCGCCCAAGCTTTTTTGTAGGCAATGTGGTCTGGCTCAAGATGCAATTGACCTTCAGCTTCAAGATAATCATGAACTGCACCGAGCGCTCTATTTGTATTGTCGCGAGGCTCACCATCAACCGTTAAAAAGACTGGTTGCAACACAGCAGCGACTTCTGTTACATCACCACCGCGCTGCATACACTCTAGTGCCTTTACTAATTGAGGTAAGAAAGCTGACTCTTGTTTACTGCTATGAGAAAAGCAGCGCACCAAGAACTCAAGATCCGCTCTAGCCTTAGGCGCAGTCCACATACCCAGAAGAGGATTTTCTAGATGAAGTCTCGGCAAAAATTGCTTGAAGTGCTCTATAGGAGTGATGCCTTTTTTCTGGCATGCTTCCACAAAAAATACCCAGGCACCACGTTGTTTCATGAGGCCATAATTGCCCATCAGGAATTTTTCTGTATTGCTGGCACCTAGTCGCTTTAGAAGAATGTCGTAATGCGCCCTCAGATCCTGCGGCAGATCGCCCCACCAATCATCCAAGCATTCCTCAAGTAGCCTTTTGCCATCCTCGCGCAAACTAAACCCGGGTTGAACCTCTGCAGAGATTGGAGCCGCGTTTAATAGTCTGCCAAACCATCCATGGAATGTATCAATGACTATTGACTGAGGGCTAGCGAGCACCCTGCTGTATAGCGATCTTGCTTGAGGCAATAACGCTCTTGCCTCGGCATCCCCAAGACCTCTTTTACAAAGTTCATCCAGAAGCGTCTCATCGCTCATCGATGAAAATTGATTCAATAAACTGTAAAGACGATCCCGCATTTCTTGCGCAGCTTTACGGGTAAAGGTTAAGGCCAAAATTTCGGATGGTTTTGCCCCTGCTAACAAGAGACGGATCATGCGCGCAACTAAAAGCCAAGTTTTGCCGCTACCCGCACAGGCAGAAACGATGACCGACTTGCTAGGATCGCAGGCAATGGCGTTATCGAACTTTTTCACCACATACCCTTCCTGCAAATACCTCTTGCCTCGCAATACTTACAAACACCATCTGGCGCAAAAGCAGTCATTTCTTGCCTAGACCACAGCTTTTGCACATCTTCCGTAATCTGCCGATTGAAAACAGGCATTAACTCAGGAACATCCTCCACCTCTAATGATCTAAGCAACTTCTTATCGCGCTTGAGGTCCAACTTGAGAGAAACCCATTGCGCATGATTGATCTGGTGTCCTTGCAAATGTGCGCTAGCAGGATCCTCATTCACTGCACGAGCATAAATAAGCAGTTGTGGATCATCTAAAACATGTTCAGAGCGCTTCTTCAGCTTAGCCATTGACTGGTTTTTATAGTCAATGACTTCTGCCTGCTTACCCTCATGAAGACTGACATCAAAACGATCAGCGCGCCCCTCAATACGTATAACGCGATCCTCCCCATCCAGATCAACAAAATGCAAATCGAAGCCAACCTTATGTTCTGCATTGTGATAGCGCCAGCCGCTTGCCTCTCGCTTCAATTGCCAATCTACAAAGCTAGGAATTTGTTTTTGCCAGTCGCGCAAGGTGCCAAGCACCCTACTATCTCCCTCAATAAGACGTTTAAATTCTTTTTCCGAGATAGTCGATAGTGTTCGCTCCATCCACTCTCGTCGTGCTTGGGGGCTGTCGATAATACTTGAGTCTGACTTTTGCTCTTCGGTCTTCAACGCTTGATAAAAATTTCGTAGTAATGCATGCAAAGATTGCCCCGCTAACGAGGCATCAAAACCATCTTCAAATACTTTAGCCTCACGTAGCCCTAATAAACTCCGCACATAGTATTTGTAAGGACAATCTCGCAGAGCTTTATATGCGCTAGGACTCATTGTTAGCGGCAGAGGCAAGGCTTGATCTATTGAAGCAACCGCCTGTTGCACGGGACTAGCCTTACCACTATGGGCGATTGGCTTAGAAGCCTCCACCTGCCAATCCGGTAGCTGGATCTGCAAACGCTGTATCCATGCTGAGGGCCGCAATGGCTCCCCATTCTTACTTTTATTCTGCCAAAGTAAATCCACGCTTGGACAAGAAACTAAAAGTTGTGAGAAGTCTCGTGCTTGCTGAACATACTGCGCATTCATCGTAGATGTCTTTAGCAAGCGATTGAGTGCATCCGAGAAAAATAGCGGTGGCTCAGAAAAAGCAGGCAATTGCTGCTCATCGCAACCTACCATTACTACCGCCTCAAATTCACGTAAGCGTGTCGAGCTAAGCGGCAAGATACTCAGCGTTGCCTGGGCCTCCTTGCCAGCCTCCTCATAAGAAGCATCTTCAAGCACTGACTTAATCAAACTAATCCACTCTGCTAGACGCATCGAGATGCTTTCATATTGACTAGAGCGCAAATCAAACGTATTGATCACTTCCAGCAGTTGCTTGCCTGCAGCATCCTTTTCTAGCGCCTTGCGCATGCCAGTGTCTTGTAAATCGTTTTGCAGTAGAGCGTATGCATTTAAGCAGTTGAGACTCAACTCTTGCCAAACATAGTGCCGCTCACGAACAAATTGTAGGAGCTTTAATAAGGCCTCATTCGGAGGAGTCGCATGATTGGTCGCATAGTCATTCGCTCTCTCAATAGCCATAAAGAAGGTTTCCCAGCCAGACTTTGCTTGGCTAGCAGTCAAAATATCTTCAAGTTGAGCTACTAAACCAATACAAACTTCCGGCGGCTTCTCAATGCAAGCAGCAATATCTAAGAAGGGATTTTGTAAAAACTCGAGCAACGCGATTGCTGTTGGCCCTTCTTTAGGAGCACGAATGAGCTCTAACCAGCTATTAATAGCAGCAGCTGCCCTAGTGGTATCGATCTTCCACCCAGTTTCATCACGAATATTTAACGCAGGGCCTAGGCGCGCCAACAAGGCTCGAACTCGACGAGCTGCAAGACGATCTTGCGCAACTAAAGCAATATTTTTCTTATCATTAATTAGATGCTTCTCAATGGATTTTGTTGCAGCCCAAGCTAATTCTTCAAAACGTCTTGCAGAAATAAGATTCCAGTTTTGGTAAGGGGCTTGCGCTACGTTCTTCCGTAACTGTTCAGACTGCTCAGCATTTATTTGAGCCAAATCACCCGCTTCGTTTTCTCCAGCCAGCGCTTCTGACCACAATGCAACTGAGCGCCAATCAAGCGAGACTTCCACCACAGGTGAATATTGTGCATATTCACTTAGGTACTTACTCATTACTATGCGATCAATTGGCTTGGGGTCTGCGGTCTGCACCCAGATAAAGGGTCGAGCCTGATGTTGATTGGCTTTCGCTACTGCTAAATGAGATGCCATTGCAAATTGCTTGCGGAATACTGCGTCACCTGCACCACTTAAATAACGCCAAAAAGTGAGTAGGACTTCAGATTCTTGATCCACAATTTTTCTTGAAAGTTCTGGATACGCTACTGCAATAGTTTCATCTAATATGACTTGCAGTTTCTTTGTTAATACTTCCGCATCAAGCTCTCCACTTTCAAGCAGAAGATTTAATTGATCATGTAGTTGTGGAATGATGGCTTCAGACAAAATATCGCAAGCATCAATTACCGATTTAGCCAGCCCCCACGCACCAGAATCACTTTCTGCTTTGAACCATGCTTTGAGTTTGGGATGTTTGCGAAGATTGATATAAACCGATAGCCATCTCTCTAAATCACTTTGCTTCTTCGGAAACTTCCATGCACCTGGCGCCGCTTCTAGCCAATCAGTAAAGCTAATCACTTGTGGCAAGAAGGCAATGTGGTTTGGGAGATCGTCTTTACGGGTCTTTTCTAAAGCAGCCCTCACCCCAATCAATGGGCCAGCAGTACTAAGCACCACCAAGGGGCGTTGATTCGTTTGCAGCGCACAATTCCAAATGCCTTGAGCCAGCTCTGTCAGCGCATGGCTATCGGGCGTAATGGCCCAAGCTTGCGGCTGCTGTTGATCAGAAATGGCGGGAAAGGGTTGAGGCATTAATTGGGCAATTTATCTATTTTGAGCAGAACATTCCGCTTATTGCTAATATAAGCGCTGTAACGCCATAATTAAATAAGCCTAAATAAGGAATTTTCATGAGTGCCGGCATTAAATATGTAACTGACGCCTCTTTCGAACAAGACGTCCTCAAGTCCGATAAACCTGTTCTGCTCGACTTCTGGGCTGAGTGGTGTGGTCCTTGCAAAATGATTGGTCCGATCCTAGAAGAGCTCGCTGGTGAGTATGGCGATAAGCTACAGATCGCAAAAATGAACGTAGACGAGAACCAAGGCGTTCCTGCCCAGTTCAATATTCGCGGCATTCCAACCTTGATCCTCTTCAAAAATGGCACCGTGGCTGCTCAAAAAGTAGGCGCTTTGGCCAAATCTCAGTTGACTGCATTTATTGATAGTCATCTATAAATAGTCTCAGACCACAGGTTCACTAGCTGAGCCTGTGGTTTTTACTAATTACGGTGGTTGTCATCCCCGTTTTTTAGTGTAGTATTACTCAAACGCACTCATCAGTGCTCCGATTTTCTGCAATTTACCCCCTTCTTTTAGCAAACTCCAAAATTCTGTTTTTCCACATCTGCGTGATTTCGATCAGCGCAGCGATACCTCAAAACACATTCCATTTCTTCTGATTTTTTCTTTTTTCTATACCCGAGAACCACATGCAATTAACTGAACTCAAAGGCCTCCACGTATCCGCTCTGCTTGAAATGGCAGCTAGCTTGGAGATTGAAAACACACAGCGGATGCGCAAACAAGAGTTGATGTTTGCCATTCTGAAAAAACGTGCGAAGGCTGGTGAAACAGTATTCGGCGACGGTACTTTGGAAGTATTGCCTGACGGCTTTGGTTTCTTGCGCTCACCTGAAGCCTCTTATATGGCTTCTCCAGATGACATCTACATCTCTCCTGCACAGATCCGCCGCTTTAACTTACACACTGGTGACAGCGTTGAAGGTGAAGTGCGTACCCCTAAAGATGGTGAGCGTTACTTTGCATTGGTAAAGGTAGACAAGATCAACGGTTTGGCTCCAGAGGCCCTGAAGAACCGCATCATGTTCGAGAACTTAACGCCATTACATCCAAACCGTGTGATTGGCTTAGAGCGTGATATCAAGGCGGAAGAGAATCTGACTGGCCGCATTATCGACATGATCTCCCCTATTGGCTACGGCCAACGTGGCTTGATCGTCGCATCACCTAAATCCGGTAAGACTGTGATGATGCAGCACATTGCACACGCAATCTCTGCAAATAATCCCGATGCCATTCTCATCGTATTGCTCGTAGACGAGCGCCCTGAAGAAGTTACTGAAATGCAACGCTCCGTTCGCGGTGAAGTTGTTGCCTCTACTTTTGATGAGCCAGCTGTGCGTCACGTTCAAGTTGCCGAGATGGTGATTGAAAAAGCAAAACGTTTAGTGGAGATGGGTAAAGATGTGATCATCTTGCTTGACTCGATTACTCGTCTTGCTCGCGCATACAACACGGTGGTTCCTTCATCAGGCAAAGTACTTTCTGGTGGTGTGGATGCAAATGCTTTGCAACGTCCTAAGCGCTTCTTCGGTGCTGCCCGTAATATTGAAGAAGGTGGCTCATTGACCATCATCGCAACTGCCCTGATTGAAACTGGTAGCCGTATGGATGACCTCATCTATGAAGAGTTCAAGGGCACCGGCAATATGGAAGTTCACCTTGAGCGTCGCTTGGCCGAGCGTCGCGTTTACCCATCCATTAACCTCAATAAGTCTGGCACCCGCCGCGAGGAATTGCTGGTTAA
>ERZ650311.1510-NODE-1510-length-11391-cov-17.122706_pt1 | contig 11391 bp, 8 predicted proteins | sample MGYA00376247_ERZ650311 | MGnify/ENA primary metagenome ERZ650311 (study PRJEB26733, sample SAMN07839324) | wastewater metagenome | biome: small river; feature: stream; material: water | place: USA: North Carolina | collected 2016-07-28 ... | reverse complement strand
AGATCATCCACCGGGGCCGAATCAAGAACCTGAGTGCCAAGGCGCGTCGTCTGCTTAAACGGCGTCAAGCAGTCGAACCGGTGATCGGACACCTGAAGGACGACTGTGGGCTACGGCGGAACTGGCTGAAAGGATCTGAAGGGGATGTGCTGCACCCGGTGCTCTGTGCCGCGGGCTACAACTTGCGCTGGCTACTGCGGGCGGTGGCTCGTTTGGGGCTGACGGCCCTTTTTGCGCTCGGCGTGCTGGTCGGGATGCTTGGGCGGGTACTCAGTGGCAACGCAGCCTGGCCGTCAGGCTGGCGGCTGCAAGCGGCGAATTGAATATTTCAGGGCCGACTAATTAAAATGCGTGTCGGGTTACGCTGCGCTAACCCGACCTACGGGACTTGCGAGCTGAAACGGCGCGCAGTAGATTGGGTGCGGGGAGCGGCAGCTTGGCGCAATTGATCCGGCGCTGCCTAATCGAAAACAGCCGGTTAGAAAAAATTCGTGCGGTTAGACGAAATTTGTCGGATGCATCACGTTATGCGCAACCGTCTTTCATCAAGGGTATAGAAATGAGCAAGTTGGAACCCAAAGAAGTTGTTGTCGGCTTGGTATCACATCTAGACCAAACGATGCTAACTCACGACCCTGATGTTCTCGATACACACCCACAAAAAGTGACAGAAATAAGACCATTTGTATGTGTACAAGTAGATGGTGAGAGATCTGTCTGGGCGCCATTAAGCAGCACATATCGTAGAGAGCGCCTTAAAATTAAGGACGAATGGCGTCAAGGCGGCATTGATATGTGGCGCAATAGAAAATGCTATCTGAACGATGGTGCCAATACCTACCACGGCCCAATCACCTCATTCATAGCCGCGTCAATTAGCGAGTTAACAACACCAGGCACCCGCTCACAAATGTCCCAAGAAGGCATTGATGCTGTATTGTCAGAAATTAAAAAACAAAAACAAAGGCGAATCAATGGAAGGGACGCATAACTTGGCGCTCAAGTCCAAGTAGGTCGGGTTAGCGCAGCGTAACCCGACACCTCTCCATGCAATATCGACGCGCATTCACTCCGGGCGGCGCTTTCTTCTTCACCCTCGTCACCGATTGCCGTTGCACTATTCTGGCGTCGGGCGAGGTGGGGCGGGAATAGGGCGCGAGGTACCGAAATGCATTGGCACTGCCCCTGCTGCGGTGTCGGGTTACGCTGCGCTAACCGACCATCTATCTTCTGCCCTTCCTCCCTTCGGCCTTTCCCTTCTCCGGCAACGGCGCCAGAAGTGCCTTGATGTCGTCCTCGCCGAACTTCACCGTGCCTTCGTGATCTTCAGCGAGGATGCCGGCGGCGAGGTCGGCTTTCTTTTCCTGCAGGGCGAGGATCTTCTCTTCGATGGAGCCGGCGACCACCAGCTTGTAGACGAACACCGCCTTGGTCTGGCCGAGGCGGTGGGCGCGGTCGGTTGCCTGGTTTTCGACGGCCGGGTTCCACCAGGGGTCGAAGTGGATCACCGTGTCGGCGGCGGTGAGGTTGAGGCCCACGCCGCCCGCCTTGAGGCTGATGAGGAAGACCGGCACCGGGCCGTCCTGGAACTGCCGGACGGGCGTCTCGCGGTCGGTGGTGTCGCCGGTGAGGGTAACGTAGGGGATCTTGCTGGCGTCGAGTTCAGCGGCGATGAGGCCCAGCATGGTGGTGAATTGCGAGAAAAGCAGCAGCTTGCGGCCTTCTTCCACCAGCTCGGGGAGCATGTCCATCAGCAGGTCGAGCTTGGCGCGTTCCTTCACCTTGGCGGCGGCGTCGGTGTGGATGAGTCGCGGGTCGCAGCACACCTGGCGCAGCTTGAGCAGGGCGTCGAGGATCACGATCTGGCTGCGGGCGTAGCCGCGGGCGGCGATCTCGTCGCGGATGCGTTCGTCCATGGTGGCACGCACGGTTTCGTACAGATCGCGCTGGCGGCCTTCGAGCTCGACGCTGCGCACGACGATGGTCTTGGGCGGCAGCTCCTTGGCGACTTCTTCCTTGCGGCGGCGCAGGATGAAGGGCGCGATGCGGCGGGCGAGGATGTCGCGGCGCACGGTGTCGCCGCGCTTTTCGATGGGCGTGCGCCAGCGGGCGGCGAAATCCTTGGTGTCGCCCAGGAAGCCCGGCAGCAGGAAATCAAACTGGCTCCACAGCTCGCCCAGGTGGTTCTCGAGGGGCGTGCCGGTGAGGCACAGGCGGTGCTCGGCCCGGAGGGTGCGCACCACCTGGGCGGCCTGGCTGGCGGCGTTCTTGACCGTCTGGGCTTCGTCGAGGATCAGCGAGTGGTAGGCGTGGGCGGCAAGCTGCTCGCGATCCCGCCACAGCAGCGGATAGGTGGTGAGGCACACGTCGTGGGCCGGGATCTTCTCGAAGTTGGCGGCGCGCCCGGTGCCGCGCAGGTTGAGCACGCGAAGCTGCGGCGCAAAGCGTTCGGCCTCGCGCCGCCAGTTGAAGACCAGCGACGTGGGCAGCACCACCAGCGCGGGCTTGTCGAGCCGGCCGGCGTGCTTCTCGGTGAGCAGGTGGGCGAGGGTCTGGGCGGTCTTGCCGAGGCCCATGTCGTCGGCGAGGATGCCGCCGAAGCCGTGGGCGCGCAGGTGCTGCAGCCAGGCCAGGCCTTCGAGCTGGTAGGGGCGCAGGGCCATCGCGAAGCCTTCGGGCGCGGCCACCGGGGCGATCTGGCCAGCGCCGCGGATGCGCTCGACCATCTTGTCGAGCACCGCCTGGGCGTCGCCCTGCCAGCCGTCGGCCAGGGCTTCGGCGAGGCGCGGGGCGTCGAAGCGCGACACCTTGATGCTCGCCGAGGGGCTGTCGAAGAGATCCACCAGCGTGCGCGCCAGGGGCTTGATGCGCCCGGCGGGCAGCGCGACGCGTTCGCCTTCGTCGAGCTGCACCAGCACCCGGGCGTCGTCGCTGATGGCTTCGAGCTGCTTGCGGTCGAGCCAGCGCGGATCCTGCTTGAAGACGGCGTGGAGCATGGGCGCGAGGTCGATGCGCCGGCCGTCCACCTCGATCCCCAGCGATACCTGCAGCCAGCCGTTGCCGTTGCCTTCGCCTTCGTCGGTGTCTGCGTCGGCGATGTCCACGTGCCAGTCGGTGGGCGTCAGCACCCGGTGGCGGAAATCCTTCGGGCAGTCGATCCGCCAGCCGGCCTCCCGCAGCGCCGGCGCGGCGAGGGTGAAGAAGTGGCTCCAGTGGGTTTCGCTCTCCAGGCCCAGCATGCCTTCCGGGCGCGGGCCGGTGGTCACCAGCCAGGCCGGCTTGACGGGCTGGAAGCCAGCGCCAAGCAGCGCCCGCCAGGCGGCCTCCTCGCGGGCCGGGTCGCGCTTGACGCGCACCGCGCGGCCGTCGGGCAGGGCGGTCACGTCGTGGATCGAGCCGGGTTCGAAGCGGGCCTCGCCGTAGGCAAAGGCGGGCACGGCCACGTCGTAGTAGCGCCCGGCGAAGTCCACGCCGTAGCCCCGGTGCTTGCGCCAGCTCCAGCACTGCAGGGTCTGCAGGTGGAGCAGCGGCTGGCAGGGGGCGTCGAGGAGCGGCAGCGCGGCGGCGCCGGGCTGCTGGGGCGCGGGCAGATCGGGCGCGACCTGGGACAGGGCGCGGGCCACCACGGGTAGCTCCACCGTCGACAGGGGCGGCAGGGCGAGCACCTCGTTGATGGCTGCGCCGCCGTCGATGGCGACCCGGCCGGCCTCACCGCGGATGGCGTCGAGGTACATGGGCGGATCGGTGCGGATGACCAGCTGGGCGGCGGGCTCGACCACCAGCCGGGCCTTCAGGCCGCCATCCACCGGGGCCCATTCGAGCAGCCCCGGTCGGGCCGGGCCGGCGACGATCAGGCTGATGCGGCCACTGTCGTCCAGCGCCACGCAGGTGCGGCCGGTGGCGAGGGCGGCTTCGAGCAGTTCGCGGCCTTCGGTGCCGCGCAGGGCCGGGCGCCCGTAGCCGCCGCCGCGCCGGCTCGTCTCGCGCAGCAGGCGGAACACCTGCATGTCCTCGTCGCGCACGAAGGACGGCGGCTTGAGGAGCGCCTGTTCGTAGTTGTACCACTCGCCGATGGCGCCCACCGGGTCGCCATTCGGGCCGAGGCGGGCCTTGAGCAGGCTGAACTCGATGTCCTCGGTGAGCCACGCCGAGCACAGGTAGAAGATACCTTCCTTGGCGGTGGCCGCCTTGCGTGGGGCGGTGGCCTTGTCGACGCGCTCACGGAGTGTTTTTGCCCAGTTGAGGATCTCGGCGCGGGGCTTGTCCACCAGTGCGCCCGGGCGGCGCGCGGCGAGGATCACCGCGGCGGCGTGCTTGCAGCGGTTGCCCACCGGGCAGGTGCAGCGGGTGGTGAGCTCGACGCTGCTCTTGCCGAAGAACTCCTTGCGGTCGACCCGCACCGTCACCCGGTAGGGGATGGGCTCGGTGCCCTGCACGAGGGCCTGGATCTGGTTGCCGGCGGTCTCGAGGTTGCGCACCCGCCCCACGTAGCCGCGGGCACGGGTCAGGGCGTTGGCCGAGAACAGTTCGCCCAGCAGGGTGTCATCGATCTGGGCGAGGAGGCGGGCGAGTTCCAAGGTGGCACCGGCAGGACGAAACCGGCGATTCTAGGCGCATGTGGCGATGCGCGAAACCCGTAGTCGAGCCCTATCCGGCGGCGTCGCGGCCGCTGTCGAGGCTGTAGCCGGCGGCATCGAGCAGCGCCGGCAGCGCTTCGGCCGCGCGCAGCCTGAACCGGAAGCTGACGCGCTCGGAAAGCGGGGTGCCGCCCGGGTTGATCTCGATGGTCGGGATGCCGTTCTCGATGGCCCACACCACCGGCCCGGCGATGTACGGAAAGGCGCTGCCGGTGCCCACCGAGATGATGAGGTCCGGCCCCGCTTTGAGCACCTGCTCGAAGCGATGCACGGCCTGGTCGGGCAGACTCTCGCCGAACAGCACCACGTCCGGCCGCAGCACGCCGCCGCAGTGGGGGCAGTCGGGCGGGATCGCCAGCCCGGCGTAGTTGTCCACGTGGCGGGCGCGGCCGCAGTCGATGCAGCGCAGCCGGCGCAGGGTGCCGTGCATCTCGATGACGTTGCGCGAGCCGGCGGCCAGGTGAAAGCCATCCACGTTCTGGGTGAGCACGGTGACGCCGCCGTGGAGCGCCTCCAGCCGGGCGATGGCAAAGTGCCCGGCGTTGGGATGGGCGCCGCGGCAGCTCGATTCGATCTGGGAAAGGTAGTGCCAGGTGATGTCCGGGCGGCGGGCGAACATCGCGCCCGAGAGCGCCTGTTCGATGGGCAGGCCGATGTCGGTGAGGGCGCCTTCGTACAATCCGCCCACGCCCCGGTAGGTGGGCAGGCCCGAATCGGCCGACAGCCCGGCGCCGGTGATGAACAGGATGCGCCGTGCGGTCGAAAGCAGGCGACCCGCGGCAGCGATCTGGTCGGCGTAGTCGGCTAAGGTTAGGCTTGTCATTTTTGTATCCGTAGGTTTGAAGCCGCTTACGGCAGCCCCGCGCGGGAAGTTCAGGCGCCATTCTGAGCGTCCCGGCATCGGGGTCAAGGGCCTGGCGGCCAACTCGATCTCCATCATGTGCCAGCTACTTGGAATGAACTGCAACACGCCGACGGACATCTGCTTTTCGTTCGCCGGATTTCAGGCCCGCGGCGGCCTCACCGACGTCCACCGGGACGGCTGGGGCATCGCCTTCTTCGAGGGCCGCGGGGTGCGCCTGTTTCTCGATCCCCAGGCCAGCAGCGCCTCGCCCGTGGCCGAGCTGGTGCGCAGCTACCCGATCCACTCCCTCAACGTCATCGCCCACATCCGCAAGGCCACCCAGGGCGTCGTCACCCTGGAGAACACCCACCCCTTCCAGCGCGAGCTGTGGGGGCGCTACTGGGTGTTTGCCCATAACGGGAACCTGAAAGGCTTCGCGCCCGAGCTGCGCGGCGATTTCCGCCCGGTGGGCCAGACCGATTCCGAGCTCGCCTTCTGCCACCTGATGGAAACCCTGCGGGCGCGCTTCCCCGAAGGCGAGCCGCCGCTGCCGGTGCTCTTCGCCGCCGTGCGCGAGATCGCCACCCAGATCGGCGCCAGCGGCGAATTCAACTTCCTGCTCTCCAACGGCGCCTTCCTGTTTGCCCACTGCGCCTCTCGGCTCGCCTACATCGTGCGCAAGGCCCCGTTCGCCAGCGCCCACCTGAAGGATCAGGACATCACGGTGGATTTCAGCGAGCTCACCACCGCCGGCGACCGGGTGGCCGTGGTGGCCACCACGCCCCTCACCGACAACGAATCCTGGATCACCATCGAGCCGGGCACGCTGATGCTCTTCGTCGATGGCGAGCCGGTGGATGCGGGCCCGGCGGGCACCGTCGCCTTCACCGGTAGCGGGCCGGCGAGCTGCGGATGATGCTGATGTCAAAATTGGTAAAAAACTCAAATTTTGCAAATTAAAGATGCAAGAATCGTCGATGATCTTTTGTGATCCATCCGGGCTAGAATCGCCGGATATCCTGTAAATACGCGGCCCTCACCCACCCATGCCGACCAGCGCCCCACAAGACTGCCCCCTGTGCTTCCCCGAGCGGGAGAACGTCCTCTGGCAGGACGCCAGCTGCCGCGTGATCCGCGTCGATGATCCCGACTATCCCGGCTACTGCCGCCTGATCTGGAAGGAGCACGTTGCCGAGATGAGCGATCTGTCGCCGGCCGAGCAGCGCCACTGCTTCAACATCCTGATGGCTGTCGAGGTGGCGCTGCGGGAATGCTTCAGCCCGGACAAGATCAACCTCGCCAGTTTCGGCAACGTGGTTCCGCATCTACACTGGCATCTGATACCGCGTTATCTCGACGATCGCCACTTCCCGCAGCCGGTGTGGGGTGTTGTCCAGCGCAAGGGCGGCAGTTCGCCGGCGCCTGTGGTCGATGACGCGCGTCTCGCCCTGGCCGTGCGCAACGCCATTGCCGAGCATCTTGCCGGCTGAACCCGGAGAATCCTTCCATGGCGGACAGCCCACAAACCTATCCCGATCTGCGCAGTGTCGAGCAGTACCGCAAGCTCCTGCGCAACCTGCACACGCTCAACGCGACCGAGAGCCACGCCACCCTGGTGCGGATGCTCGAAGGCCTGCTGGCCAGCCCCCTCGGCCCTGAAGAACAGCTCGAAGTCCTCGAATCCGCCCGCCAGACGATCACCTTCGTCCAGCACGAGATGTCGTCGCGCTACGCGGCCCACCCGCTGCCGCCCGACAGCCAGGAAGACGCCACCCTGCGCCAGGTGGTGCGCCTGTGGACGGCCCTCAGCACCGCCTACGCCCGCCTCGCCGAAAGCGGCAGCGGCAGCGACGAGTTCCGCGCCCAGTGGCCGCTGCTCGCCCAGCGCCGCATCCAGTATCTCGGCCAGGTCATCATCGAATATTTCCGCGCTCACCGGGCCGAACCCCCGGGCGCCTGGAAGGCCGTCCACGCCGCCTTCCTCGAGGCCGAACGGGCCGGCATCACCCACAGCCGGGTGATCGACCCCCTCAACAACACCTGGAAGGCCCAGAGCCCCGACGAGGCCTACATCGCGCTGCTGCTGGTGGACCTCACCAACCCCTACGGCCGCAACCAGCGCGAGCTCAACTGGATCTGCCGCTGGGCCCAGCGCTTCGCCCCCTACTGCATCATGCAGACCAGCTGGGAGAAGGACGACGCCCGCGCCTATGGCCTCGACCTCACCGAAGACCACGGCCTGCGCCCGATCGCGCTGATCGGCGCCCGCCCCGGCATGCGCCGTTTCGACGGCCACCGGCTGGCCGCCCAGATCAAGGCCATGCTCGCCGAGTTCAAGCAGGGCACCACGCCGGCATCATTGGGCCTCGGCGACGACTGCTCCCAGCCCGCCTGCGCGCGCCTGCTGGTGTCGCTATACCGCCCGTGGGGCATGTCGGCCGCCGGCCGGCGTTTCCCCCGCCGCAGCAAGAAGGGCGGCAACAAGATCTGCACCCACTGGGACGGCATCTGCCTGCTGGTCTCGGGCAAGGAATTCGCACCGCCCAACCGCCGCCAGACCATGGGCAGCCGCTACGACATCAACGTCATCACCTTCGGCGCCCGGGTGGACGACGAGGTGCCCGACGTCATCAACCCCGAAGCCGAGGTGCTGCGCCGGGGCTTCGGCCTCGACGACTGGCAGACGGTCGATCATTCGGTGTCGGGCTTCCGCATCCAGCGCAAGCACCCGGGCCAGCGCATCGAGCACCACCAGCTGGTGGGCATCAAGCCGAGCGACGGCAGCCAGTATCTGCTGGGCCAGGTGAGTTGGCTGATGTACGAACCCGACGGCACGCTGATGGCCGGCATCCATCTGCTGGCCGGCCTGCCGTCCACCGTGGCGGTGCGCCCGACCGGGGTGAACATCAACGCCAACGAGCCCTTCTCCCAGGCCTTCATGCTGCCCGAGATCGCGGCGATGCGCGCCCCGGCGACCATCGTCCTGCCGGGCGGCTGGTTCCACGCCGACCGGGTGATCGAGCTGCATCAGGGTGAATCGCGCCAGGTCCGGCTCACCAACCTGGTGGCTCGCGGCACCAACTTCGACCAGGCCACCTACGAGGTCGTCAACGTCTGACGCCGGGCAGCCGCCCAACAAAAAAGGGTGAGCCGCGGCTCACCCTTTTTTGTGTCAATCCACCAGCCGGCGCGTGGGGAAGCTGGCGGTGAAGCGGCTGCCCCGGCCTGGTTCGCTGTCGATCAGCAGATCGCCCTGGTGGCGGCTCAGCACGTGCTTGACGATCGCCAGCCCCAGCCCGGTGCCGCCGGTCTCCCGGGAGCGGCCCCGGTCCACCCGGTAGAAGCGTTCGGTGAGGCGCGGGATGTGCTCCGGCGCGATGCCGATGCCGTCGTCCTCCACGCTGTAATCCACCACCGCGCCGCGCTGGCGCCAGCTGATGCGGATGTGGCCGCCCGCCGGGGTGTAACGCACCGCGTTGATCGCCAGGTTGGCGAGCACGCTGTAAAGCTCCTTGGCGTTGCCCAGCAGGTGGGCCTTGGGCGGGCATTCGAGGTCGAGGGTGTGCCGGCCGGCAGAAACCACCGATGCCTCCTGGTACACCTCTTCCAGCAGCGCCACGATGTCCACGGGCTCTTCGTGGGCCACCGGGGCGCCGCTTTCCAGCGCCGACAGGGTGAGCAGATCCTGGATCAGCCGCTGCATCCGCCCGGCCTGCTCGAAGGCGAGGCCCAGGTAGTGGCGGATGTCGTCCGGCTCCAGATCCTCGAGCCCGTCAATCAGGGTTTCGAGAAAGCCCATCACCACCGTGAGCGGCGTGCGCATCTCGTGGGACACGTTGGCCACGAAATCCCGCCGCATGGTTTCCAGGCGCTGGCCCTGGGTGATGTCCTCAGACAGCAGCAGGCGCATGTCCTCGCTGAAGGGCACCACATGGACCATCAGCGTGCGGCTGGTGGGCCGCCCGAGGGTGACGGTCAGCGGCTCGGTGTAGTTGCCTTCCTTCAGGTAGCGGACGAAATCCGGCTGGCGCACGATGTTGGTCACCGGCGCGCCCTGGTCGCGGGTCTGGTCGAGCCCGAACTGCTGCTCGCCCTGGTGATTGACCCACTCGATGGTGTTGGTGTCGGACAGGAACATCAGCCCGTGGGGCATTGCCTGGCTGGCTTCGCGGAAGCGTTCGAGGGCCGCGGACAGGCGTTCCTGGCGGCGTGATGCAGTGCGCGCCCGCAGATTGACCTCGGCGAACACGTTGTCCCACAGCCCGAAGGCGCGGGGCAGCGGGGCCGCCTGCTCCACCGGCGTGCGCAGCCAGCGCACCAGCTTGAACAGGTTGTTGATGTGATAGACGCCGGCCGCCAGCAACAGCGCCGAGAACGCCAGCAGCCCGGCGATGGCGCCGAAAAAGAAGCCCGTCGCTGTCGCCACGATGGCGATGGCGACCAGCACGGACAAAACTGCAACGCGGATGTAACTGATGGGTCGGACTGCAGCGACCCCTTCTGCAAGATTTTCCGTCACGGGCTATCGCACCGATGCTGCTTCCTGCTGGGTGGAGAAACGGTAGCCACTGCCGCGCACCGTCTGCACGAGGCTGTCGTGGCCGGAAGGTTCAAGGGCGCAGCGCAGGCGGCGGATGTGCACATCGACGGTGCGCTCCTCGACGAAAACGTGGTCGCCCCACACCTGATCGAGCAGCTGGGCGCGGGAGTGCACCCGCTCCGGGTGGGTCATCAGGAAGTGCAGCAGGCGGAACTCGGTCGGGCCGAGGGTGATCGGGTTGCCGCCGGCGGCCAGCCGGTGGGTGGCCGGGTCGAGGCGCAGGCCGCCCAGGTCCACCGCGTCTTCGGTGGTTTCCGGGGCGCGGCGGCGCAGCACGGCCTTGATGCGGGCCACCAGCTCGCGGGGCGAGAAGGGCTTGGTGATGTAATCGTCGGCGCCGGATTCGAGGCCCAGCACCTTGTCGGTCTCTTCGCCGCGGGCGGTGAGCATGATGAGCGGAATGCTGCGGGTACGTTCCTCGCCGCGCAGGCGCTTGGCGAACTCGACGCCGGACATGCCGGGCAGCATCCAGTCGAGGAGGATCAGGTCGGGCAGGGCGTCGCGGACGATGCGCTGGGCCGTCTCGGCATCGCCGGCCCGGACCACATGGTGGCCCGCCCGCATCAGGTTGGCGGCGATCAGTTCCTGGATGGCGGGCTCGTCTTCGACGAGCAGGATCGTGGCGGGCATGTAAACCTCGGTGGGAATCACTGGGACGCCGGCAGTCTATTTCAGCTAGTTTACCTTTTCATGACAGGTCATCTGGCTGAAATGCGTGATCCGGCGCGCCAGATGGCGCCGGCGGGAGGGCGAAGGAAGCGCCTTCGCGTATCATTGCAGGCTGAACATTATTTGATGACGGAGCCTCCCATGGCCGGCCTTCACAAGGACGATCCGCTTCCCACCGAGATCAAGCTCCACCAGCTTTCGCGCATCATGGAAATCGCCTTCGACGACGGCAAGCGCTTCGAGCTGAGTTACGAATTCCTGCGCGTGTACTCGCCTTCCGCCGAGGTGCGCGGCCACGGCCCCGGCCAGGAAGTCCTGCAGCTGGGCAAGCGCGACGTCGAGATCCAGCGCGTCGAGCCGGTGGGCAACTACGCGATCCGTCCGGTGTTCTCCGACGGCCACGACAGCGGCCTGTATTCGTGGGATTACCTCTACGACCTGGGCGAGCGCCGCGACGAGCTGTGGCAGACCTACCTGCTGCGCCTCGAGACCGAAGGCGGCAGCCGCGACCCGGCCGACCTGCCGCCGCCCGCGCCCAAGGCCGGTGGCTGCGGTCACCACCACTGAACAACCGATTCCCGACTCCGATCATGAACGACAAGACCACCCACTTCGGCTTCCAGCAAGTGGCCGAATCCGAA
>ERZ650311.1509-NODE-1509-length-11392-cov-4.737320_pt1 | contig 11392 bp, 11 predicted proteins | sample MGYA00376247_ERZ650311 | MGnify/ENA primary metagenome ERZ650311 (study PRJEB26733, sample SAMN07839324) | wastewater metagenome | biome: small river; feature: stream; material: water | place: USA: North Carolina | collected 2016-07-28 ... | reverse complement strand
CTCGGTTTGGATCAGGTGCATGATCGCGCGAACTTCATCCTCAAGTGAAATCCAAGCCCACCACTGAGTGCCCGGTCCGAGTTTTCCACCGACTCCCAGACGCAACAGCGGCAGCAGACGGCCAAGCGCACCGAGGCGACGCGAGAGCACCATGGTGGTTCGAACTAATACAACTCGAACTCCCTTCGGTGCCTTCATCGCCTCTTGCTCCCAGCTGGCGGCAAGGTCGCTTAGAAAGCCGGTTCCCTTGGGGTCGGTTTCAACTGCGTTATTTGTGCCGGTGTCGCCATAGAAACCGGATGCGCTGCCGCTGACGAAAACCCGTGGCGGCTTCTTCATCTTTGACATCGCAGCAACCAGTGTCTTGGTCGATTCGATTCGCGAGTCGATCAGTTCGCGCTTGTATGCCTTAGTCCAGGGCATGCGACCGGTGGTTGCTCCTGCCAGATTCACAATCGCATCGATGCCCTCGAGCGCGGTCGGGGCAAGATCGGTTTTGCCCGGCTGCCATTCGATTTCGTTTGCCGATGCTGCGGGGCGTCGAACCAGGTGCACAGGGGTGTGTCCAAGGCTTTGCAGGTGGGACGATAGGGCGCTGCCGATAAGCCCCGAAGCTCCAGAAATTAGAACTTTCATTTGTTTCCACAACCTTAGGTTTTGCGCGAATTAGTGTGCTTAACTTAAGTGCAGATATCGATTCCTAATTCCTTGGAATCGGCTTGAAAACAAGGTGGTTTCAGTCCCGATGCACGACATCCCGCACTTCAGCACCGAGGTTTGGCTAATCACGATCGCCGTTTTAGTTGGCGTCATCCTGGTTGACCTGCTGGTACACGTTAGAAACCACAAAGAGCCATCGTTCAAGAGCGCTTCGATCCAGTCGATCATCTACATCGTTGGTGCGATCGGCTTCATGTTTTTCTTGTCGCACAGCGGCCTGTTTATCGATGGTCCGCAGTTGGCCAACGAGTTCATCGCGGGCTACATCACCGAGAAGAGCCTTTCGGTTGACAACCTCTTCGTCTTCTTGATCATCATGACCCAGTTCAGGGTGCCGAGACTGCTTCAGTCTGAGGCTTTGCTGATTGGAATCATCGTGGCACTGATTCTTCGCGGTCTGTTCATTTGGGCGGGCGCCGCCGTAATCGAGCGTTTCAGCTGGATTTTCTACATCTTCGGTGCCTTCCTGATCTACACCGCGTACGGATTGATAAAGGAATTCCTCAAGCCGAAGCACGATGACGCCCCTCCGGGCGGAAAGCTGATGGACTTCATCCGCAGCCGTTTCCACACCGTGGATGAGTTCTACGGCAAGAAGTTCTGGGTCAAGATCGACGGCAAGCGTGCGCTCACCCCGTTCTTCTTGGTAATGGTCGCGATCGGTTTCACCGATGTGCTGTTCGCGCTTGATTCGATTCCGGCAATTTACGGACTCACCAAAGAGGCATACATCGTATTCACTGCGAATGCCTTTGCTCTGATGGGTCTGCGTCAGCTTTACTTCCTGCTGAGCGGTTTGATGGAGCGCCTGAAGTACCTCAACATCGGTCTGTCGCTGATTCTTGCGTGGATCGGTGTCAAGCTGATCTTCCACTCGCTAGAGAAGAACGATCTTCCGTTCATCAACGGTGGCGAAAAGATTGATTGGCTGCCGAAGATCACGATTGAAACTTCGCTGACCGTAATCATCGTCACCATCACGGTGACCACGATTGCAAGCCTCTGGGTAACCCGAGGTCAATCAGGCAAAAAGAAGACCGACGAGATCCACTAGTTCATGTCGTCGGGGTCGGGTCCAACCCGGCCCCCGCCATCCAGAGCCGCGATTGCTCGCATGTCTTCGGCATCCAGAGCAAAGTCGAAGACGTCGATGTTCTCTGCAATTCGGTCTGGGTTAGACGACTTCGGAATCACTAGGTTTCCGATCTCGATGTGCCAGCGAATCACGACCTGGGTCAGGGTTTTGCCGTGCTTGGTTGCGATCGCGTTCAGCGCATCCGATTCAAAGCGACCTCGGGCAAGTGGAGACCAGGCTTCGGTCTTGATTCCGAGCTTGTCATCGTGTGCTCGAACCTCGGCCTGCTGCAACCAAGGGTGCAGCTCAACCTGGTTGATTGCCGGAACAACATCGCTCGCGGCCGCAAGGGTGTCTAGGTGTGCGGGTTTGAAGTTCGAGACGCCGATTCCGCGAATTTTGCCCGATTCCTGAGCCTTCTGGAAGGCCTCCCAGGTTTCGACGAATAGCCCCTTCTGCGGGCATGGCCAGTGAATCAGGAGCATGTCCAGATAGTCGATGTTCAGTCGAGTCAGGCTCTCGTCAATGGCATCCAGGGCGTTCGAATAACCCTGCCGGTCATTCCAGATCTTGGTGGTTACGAACAGCTCTTCACGCTCGAGTCCGGACTGACGAACTGCAGCGCCTACCTCGGTCTCATTGTCGTAGAGGGCCGCGGTGTCGATTCTTCGATATCCGGTATCAATCGCTGTGCGCACCAACTGAACGGCAATGTCCTGGTTTACCTTGTAAACGCCGAGACCCAGCTGCGGCATCAACTGGCCGTTGTTCAGCAGGATGTTTGGGTTTTGCTCTGGTGTGAATGTCATCTTGGCTCCTAGCTCCAGGGTCCGAAAACCGGGTTCCACTCGGTAATGGTGCGTTCGCTGATAAAGCCAGCCTGATCAAACGGGTCTAGGTTGAGCAGGCTGTTGAGTTCTTCAAGGCTATCGCTTCGCCAAATCAGCAACGCGGTCGGCATGCCTACCATCGGGCCGCTAGCTAGCAGACGCCCCTGCTGCAACTGCTCGGCTAGCCAAGCGCGGTGAGTTGGGCGAATCGCATCCAGTTCTTCGGGTGAAGCACCGTAGTGATAGGTGACTGCGTAAATCGTCATGTTTGACCTACTTCTTCTGTGTCAGCAGCGAGATGGATTTGGTGGTGATTACGGAAACCAAGCTGGCGCCCATGCCGAAAGTGAGCGCGACCAGCAGAGCGGCGCTGGCATCAACCGTGTCAATTGCGATTCCGGCGAGTGCCGCCGCTGCCGAATAACCGACCAACTGCCCGGTGTTGATCCAGCCGTATGCCTCGGGCGCATCCTTCATGGATACGTTGTTCGCAACCATCGAGCCAAGCCTTCCGAAGGCCGGTGCGATGCCGAGGCCGGCAACGAACAGGGTTAGCCCGAGCCAGACGGCGTTGGTGGGGTTCACAAAGCTGGCCGCATAGCCGACCACGATGATTCCAAGAAAAATCGATAGCGCGTGTTTTCCTTTGAAGCGATTGGCCAGCAACAGGCCACCGAGGATCGAGCCCACCGAGAGTGCTGCTAATGCCAGTCCCGCATCCGCCTTTGACAGCAGTGCGACCGCGCCGACTTCGACACCGCTGAACGAGCCGACCATCAGAAGGCCGATGATCGCGTTTGTGAAGACCAGCTCCATTCGCAAGACCTTGCCCATCTTGCCGCCGGCCTTGGGGATCTTGAGTCCCGAGATTTCGCGGTTGAATGTGAACCACAGGGTTCCCAGAATTTGAATCACTGCCATCAGCAAGACCACGGTCTTGGTGTCGGTTGTGCTGGCCAAGAAGGCAGCGAGAACGGGGCCAATTACCCAAATGATTTCTTGAGCGGTGGCATCGAGTCCGTAAACCGCATCCAAGTCATTTTTGCGAACCAGGGTTGGGTAAACCGTTCGAACCGCAGATTGAATCGGCGGGCTCGAGAGTCCGACAAGCAGGGCCAGAATCACGATGACGACCGGGTGCAGATAGAACAGTGCGATCACGGTCATGCACGCTGCACCAAAGAATGCGGTAGTCAGCAGCAGGGGTCGAACTCCGAATCTGGCGAGCCATCGGCCAAGCAGCGGTCCAGAGATTGCGGCACCGATGGTTTCGGCACCCAAGGCGATTCCGGCAATCGCGTACGAGTTGTGCATCTCTTCGATGTGCATGACGAAACCGAGGGTCATCATGCCGAACGGAAAGCGAGCGACGAGCTGAGAAATGATGATTCGCGCCAAACCAGGGGCGCGCAACACTTCGCGGTAAGTCGTCATAGCGTTCTAGCCTATGCCCAGACTGCTAAATCCAGCCCGGCAGCCACATGTGGATAGACCAGAACCAATAGGGGATCTCGGTGCCAATCCAAATTGGCAAGAAAAACAGCGAGAGCGCTGCTGTTGCCGTTAGGAAGTAGCCGACCTTAAGCCTTGAGGTCTGAAGCCGTTCCGGGCCTCGCGAAACCACCCAGTGCCGCAGCGCAAAGGCCAGCGCAATCATCATCCAGCCCTCGAAAACAACCGTGTAGAACTGGAAAACGGTGCGGTTGAGATAAACCAACCAAGGCACATAGCCGGCGACGAGTCCGATCAGGATCATGCTCTGATCGGCCCTGCGCTCGAGGATCCATCGGTAGGCGATCCACAGAATCGCGGCGGCGGCGGAAAGCCAAATCAGCGGGTTGGGCAGCGCGGTGATTGCCGAGGAACAACCGCTTGGCAGCCCGCATCCTGCATCGCCCTCGCCGAAACCCTCGTAGAACATCGAGGTTGGACGCTGCATGAAAAGCCAGGTCAGCGGGTTCGCTTGGTATGAGTGAGGCGTGCGCAAGCCGACGTGAAACTGGTAGGCATCAACGTGATAGAGCCAGAGCGCAAGCAGCGGGTTCGTGGCTTTATCGGCTCCGTAACCGGTGCCCGAGATGAACCACCCGCTCCATGAGGCCAGATAGGTGATGGCGGCGACCGGAACCAGCAACACGAAATCGCGCACGGCCTGAACTACCGACTTCAAGATCCAGCCGTTATCTTCGGCTTGTCTGAATCGGGCGATTGCTTCGTAGCCAACCACATAGAGACCGTATGCCGCCAAAAAGTAGAGCCCAGACCATTTGACCGCGGTCGCAGCGCCCAGGGTGATGCCGGCGGCGTAAAGCCAAGGGCGTCGCCACAGCAGGGCTTGGCCGGTGTCGAGGGCCGCGAGCACCTTGTCACGATCGATCAGAACGAACCAGAACGCTAGCAATACAAAGAAGGTGAGGATGCCATCGAGCAGCGCAACGCGGCTCATCACGATCGCCTGCCCGTCAATCGCCATCAGGAAAGCGGCCACCAAAGCCCAGGCATGCGAACGAAGGATGCGTTTCGCGAGCACAAACACCAGCGCTACCGAGGCCACGCCGAGCACCGCGGTACTAATTCGCCACGAGAACGCGCTCTCGCCCCCGAACAGCCACATGCCGAGTCCGATGATCCACTTGCCAAGCGGTGGGTGCACCACGTAGCTCGGGTCACTCAGGTAGCCGTTGATTGATCCCGCCTCAAATTGAGCATCAAAATTGGCCGGCCAGGTGCGCTCGGCACCGGTGTTGAACAGGGTCCAGGCGTCTTTGACGTAGTAGGTTTCGTCGAATACCAGTCGTTGCGGGTGCGCCAACTCGACCAGGCGCAAGAATGCGGCCAGTGCGATGACCAGCCAAGGGCTGTACAGCTCAAAGACGCGTTTTCCGCTCTCTGTGCTTCGAAGTCGATCCAGCCAGGCAATCACGGCTTCAGTCTAGTTTTGCGAGAATGAAGCGTGCTTATTCTCGCCGCAACACCCATCGGCAACATCTCGGATGCCTCTCCTCGCCTTGTCGAGCACCTGCAGGCGTCGAGCGTGATTGCGGCCGAAGACACCCGTTCGGTGCTCAAGTTGGCGAATGCGCTGGGCATCCGACTCAACGCCAAACTAATCAGCCTGCACGAGCACAACGAATCCGAGCGTCTAGAGCAGCTTGTTGCGTTGGCCAGCGACGGAGACGTTCTGGTGGTAAGCGATGCTGGCATGCCAACCGTAAGCGACCCGGGTTTTCAGCTGGTGCGCGCCTGCGTCGAGGCCGAGGTCGCGGTGACCGTAATCCCCGGGCCGTCGGCCGTGTTGGCAGCGCTCGCCGTGAGCGGTCTGCCGACCGACCGATTTACCTTTGAGGGTTTTCTGCCACGCAAGTCGGGCGACCGCAAACGTGCGTTTTCGCAGTTGCTGGCAGAAACCCGAACCATGGTGTTCTTTGAGTCGCCGCATCGCATCCTCGAATCATTGCAGGATGCCGCAGCGGTGTTCGGGCCTACTCGCCAAGCCACCGTCAGCCGTGAGCTCACCAAGAAGTTCGAGCACACCGAACGCGGAGCGCTCGCCGATCTGATCGAGTGGGCCAAGGGCGAACCCAAGGGCGAGATGGTTTTGGTCATCGCCGGCGGTGTTGCCAAGGTTGCCGAAGCTTCCGATTTGGTGCAGCAGGTGCTTCAGCTGGCCGAGGAAGGCCTTGGTCTAAAGGCCGCGGTTGCCGAGATTGCTGCTGCGAATTCTGCCAGCAAGAGCGAGCTGTATTCGCTTGCTCTAGAGGCGCGCAAGACCGAGCCTCGTTAAACTAGAACAATGCCAAAAAACGCCGGAGCGTCTTTCTATTCAACGACGCCAATCTTTTACGTCAATGACGCTCCGCACATCGGTCACGCCTACACCGAGGTGGCCACCGATGTGCTAACTCGCTGGCACCGCCAGCGTGGCGAGTTCGCATACATGCTGACCGGCACCGACGAGCACGGCGAGAAAATCTTGCGCACCGCGGTGGCAAACAACACTGATCCGAAGACCTGGGCCGACAAGTTGGTTGCCGAGGCCTGGCTTCCGTTGCTGGACACCATCGATATCGACAACCAGGACTTCATTCGCACCACCGAGCCTCGTCACGAAAAGAACGTGCAGAAGTTTCTGCAGCACCTTTACGACACCGGTTTCATCTATCGCGGTGAGTACGAGGGCAACTACTGCGTTGGCTGTGAGGAATACAAGACCGAGAACGACCTGATGCCTGGCGAGGGTCCGTTCGAGGGTCAGGATGTCTGCGCTATTCACTCGAAGCCGGTCGAAAAGCTCGCCGAGACCAACTACTTCTTCAAGCTCAGCGAATTCGAAGACCGCCTGCTCGAGCACTACGAGCAGAACCCGACCTTCATTCAGCCTGACTCTGCCCGCAACGAGGTCGTATCCTTCGTTCGTCGCGGCCTCGAAGACCTGTCGATCTCGCGCTCGAAAGAGAAGTTCGACTGGGGTATCGACATTCCGTGGGACGACAGCCACATCACCTACGTGTGGTTCGACGCACTGCTGAACTACATCACCGCAATCGGCTACGGTTCGGATGACGCCGAGCTGCAGAGCCTGTTCGAGAAGCTCTGGCCGGCATCGGTGCAGGTGGTCGGCAAGGACATCCTGCGCTTTCACGCCGTTATTTGGCCAGCGATGCTGATGGCAGCCGGTCTGCCGCCTGCCAAGCAGGTCTTCGGTCACGGTTGGCTTCTGGTCGGTGGCGAAAAGATGTCGAAGTCAAAGCTCACCGGTATCGCTCCGAGCCAGATCACTGACACCTTCGGTTCGGATGCGTTCCGCTACTACTTCATGAAGGCCATCGCCTTCGGTCAAGACGGTTCGTTCTCGTGGGAGGACCTCTCGGCCCGCTACCAGGCCGAACTCGCGAACGGTTTCGGAAACCTGGCCTCGCGCGCGATCGCGATGGTCAACAAGTACTTCGACGGTGTTGTGCCGGCCGCTGGCGAACTAACCGAAGCCGATCAGGCGATTGCTAAGACCGCTGAGAAAGCCACCAAGGATGCCGATGCCGCAATCGACCAGGTTGCGATTCACGAGGCGCTATCGGCGATCTGGGTGTTGGTCGATGAGCTAAACAACTACATCACCGTTCAAGAGCCGTGGGTGCTGGCAAAGGACGAAGCCAACCGCGAGCGTCTGGCCACGGTCATGTACGTAATCCTCGACGGCCTGCGAACTCTGTCGATTCTGCTCAACCCGGTTGTGCCAAAGTCAACTGCCAAGCTGTGGGATGCGTTGACCGCGGGTGAGGCTGGCGCGCTCGCCGACCAGACCATCGAATCGGCTGGAGTTTTCGGCGGCCTCAAGGTTGGCACCAAGCTCGGTTCGCTCGAGATTCTGTTTCCGCGTATCGAGCAGGAGTAACCTCCGATGTGCGCGAGCGAGGCTCTTGCGGCAAACAACGGTGAGGCGTTTGTTCGCAGCAAGTCAGCGGGGCACGAACCGGTAAACCCTCGGCCGATGAACTACGCACCTGTTCCAGAGCCGCTCGAAATCGGCGTTTATGACAATCACTGCCACCTTGAGTTTGCCTTCGACGACGCCGAGCCACCGATGGCTCCGCTCGAGAACCTAGACCTCGCCACCTCGGTTGGCATGAAGGGCGTGGTTCAGGTCGGTGTCACTCTCGAAAGCTCGATTTGGTCAGCGGGATTTGCGGCTCGAGAGCCTCGGGTTTTGGCCGCGGTGGCGCTTCACCCGAACGAGGCTCCGCTCTATGAGACTCGCGCCGAACTAGATGCAGCGATCGACGTGATTGCCGAGTTGGCCACCCAGCCGCGCGTTCGCGCAATCGGTGAAACCGGGCTCGATTTCTTCAGAACCGAGGGGCAGGCGGCACTCGATGCGCAGCGCCACAGTTTTGAGCGTCACATCGAAATTGCTAAGCAGACCGGACGAGCGCTGATGATTCACGACCGTGACGCTCACGATGCGGTGGTCGAAACCCTGCTTCGCGTCGGTGCTCCAGAAAAGGTCGTGTTCCACTGCTATTCGGGCGACACAGATTTGGCCGAGATTTGTAATTCCCACGGTTGGTACATGTCGTTTGCCGGCAACATCACCATCAAGCGCAATCAACACCTGCGCGACAGCCTCAAATTGGCTAGTAAAGACCTGATTTTGATCGAGACGGATGCGCCTTTCCTGAGCCCTGAGCCTCACCGCGGAACCTCAAACTCGCCGTACCTGGTTCCGGTCACCCTCAGGTTTATGGCCGAGCAACTCGAGTTGCCGATCAACGACTTGGCAATTCAGCTGAACAAGAACACCGAGGCCGTCTATGGGCTCTGGAGCGAGGGTCTGGCATGACCGCGCAGGTTGACCTGCTCGGCGCGGTCGATATCCGCGAACTGGCGGCAAAACTCGACGTGATGCCCACCAAGAAACTCGGGCAAAACTTTGTGACCGACCCGAACACAATTAGACGCATCGTTGGGGCAGCCAAATTGACCGGTTCAGAAACGGTGGTCGAAATTGGCCCAGGCCTCGGATCGCTAACCCTCGGTTTGCTCGAGGTTGCTCGCCGAGTCGTGGCCGTCGAAATTGACCCGAAGCTGGCCAGCGAACTCGAGTCAACCATCGCAAAGCGCGCGCCAGGGCTCGACTTCACTCTGGTTCGCGGCGATGCCATGAAGGTAACCGAGCTGCCGACCGCTTCGGGCGAGATGATTTCACCGGATGCGCTGGTGGCCAACCTGCCATACAACATCTCGGTTCCGGTGCTGCTGCATTTTCTAGAGACCTTCGATTCGATCCAGACTGGTCTCGTTCTGGTGCAGGCCGAGGTTGCACACCGACTCGCTGCCCAACCGGGCAGCAAGATCTACGGTGTCCCGAGCGTCAAGCTGGCCTGGTACGCGGATGCCGCGCTCGCCGGCAACGTTGGCCGCACAATCTTCTGGCCCGTGCCAAACGTTGACTCGGCCCTGGTCTTCTTTGCCAAGCGCCCGACCCAGCTGGGCGACGAATCGCTGCGCCTCGCGGTTTTCGAGGCCATCGATTCTGCATTCGCCCAGCGCCGCAAGACCCTGCGCCAAGCGCTGGCCGACTGGGCGGGCAGCGCGGCTGACGCGGAACGCATCCTGCTTGCTGCAGGAATCGACCCTAAGTTGCGCGGAGAACAGCTCAACATTCACGACTTCGTCGCGATTGCGAGGGCTAAAGCATGACTCAGTTTGGAGCCGATCCGCACGTCGAGGCGCACCTGGTAGTCAAGGCCACCGGCTTTCAGCGCGAGGACTGGTTTCGCCTGCTCGATGCCCGAAAGGCTCAGTCACTCTCGACGCCCGAAATCATCGAGTGGCTGCAGATCAATACCAAACTCGATGCCTGGTGGAGCGAATCAATCGCGTTGGCCTACGTCGAAGCGCGCGGCATCGGCGGTCTCGGCCAGACCCCGAGCGGCCACTACTCAACCTCGATTTCGCGCAACTTCGCAATCGAACTGCCCCGACTATTTACGGTCTTGACCGACCTGCAGGCTTGGCCAGCACAACCCGCCGCGCGCCTGCTGGCCCGCCGTGACAACGAACGCATTCAGGTCAGTTTCGAGGATGCCTCGCGCGCGACAATCACGTTTATCGAACAGGCCGCCAGCCAGGTGACCGTGGTGGTTAGCCACGAGTTGATCGAATCCGAACACGATGCCCATCAGATCGAGAAATTCTGGAACCGACTGCTCGAATCATTCGCGCAAAGGTTGGGTGTCTAGATGCGAGTTACAGCTAGCGCACCGGGCAAGGTGAATGTTTTTCTCGGGGTCGGTCGTCTGCGCGAAGACGGCTACCACGAGGTGTGCAGTGTTTATTTGGCGCTCAATTTGAGAGATCGAGTGAGCGTTTCTGAGGCCTCAAATTGGGCAGTTTCTGTCACCGGCACCCTCAGCCGCGAGCACCTCGACCGGGTTCCGTTAGACGAGACCAACATCGTCGTCAAGGCCGCCAAACTGGTGGCCGAATTGGGCGGCATGCCGAGCCCGAGTCCGCTGCAGTTCGAGATTGAGAAGCATATCCCGGTTGCCGGTGGCATGGGCGGCGGTTCAGCTGATGCAGCGGCAGCGATGGTGGCCGCGAACCGGTTCTGGAACCTCAACCTAACCCTCGAGCAACTCATGACTGCGGCCGTCAAACTCGGTGCCGATGTTCCGTTTGCTCTGCTTGGCGGATGCGCCATGGGTCGCGGTGTCGGCGAACAACTCGAGCCGATCGAGGTATCCCGCGAACACGTGTTTCTGATGCTGCCGAACGATAAACCGATCAGCACTCCGGCCGCCTATGCCAAGTACGACGAACTTGTTCGCCAACAGGGATTCGACCCGCGCGAGATTCGCACCCCAGTGCCTGACGAGTTGATGCTTGCCGAACTCAACTCGAGCACCAGCTTCTTCAAGAGTCTCACGACGCGCACCATGTTCGGTACTCTCACCAATCTCCAAAAAGCCAGCAGGCAGAGTCCAGTAGCCATGACGTGGTTCAATAGCGCGGCGACATAAAAGGACTTGGTTCTCCCAAACCGGAATCGTACCTACAACGTTGCGGGGATTGCGGTAATGAATCTCCCCACACTTTTTACAAACGTGACGCAGGCGCGTGTCATCCGCCGGCACAAGCAAACTGACATCAGAACCGCAAGAGGAGCAATAGTTCATAAATGGGCAGGAATCATTCCACGAAGAGCATTGCACACCATTATTTCATTTGCGGAAGATACGTCGGCAATAGTCAGGTTTGCTTCACGGGC
>ERZ650311.1508-NODE-1508-length-11410-cov-8.492823_pt1 | contig 11410 bp, 10 predicted proteins | sample MGYA00376247_ERZ650311 | MGnify/ENA primary metagenome ERZ650311 (study PRJEB26733, sample SAMN07839324) | wastewater metagenome | biome: small river; feature: stream; material: water | place: USA: North Carolina | collected 2016-07-28 ... | reverse complement strand
CTTGTATTTACTTGCCAACATCTCATCAGTGCGCACAACTTCGCGAGCATCTGGTTGCAATTGGAAGGCGCGGTGGCGAACAATTACTTCGCGACCATTTGCGTGATTAGCAATCGCCTTCTGGAGTCGACGGCGACCAATAAAACACCAAGGGCAAACGACATCAGACCAGACATCGATATGTATAAGTTGGCTCATCGCTTATGCGAACTTAAGCAACTGCATCAAAAGCTTCAGCAAGTACGCCGAGGGCATCCTCAAGAAGCTCATCTGTGATGACAAGTGGCGGCAAGAAACGGATTACGTTTCCATAAGAACCTGCCGTCAGAATCAAGACACCCTTGCTCTGGCAGTACTTAATGACCTTAGCCATTAATTCAGGATTTGGATCCTTAGTTCCAGCCTTCACTAATTCAATCGCAATCATCGCACCGCGACCGCGAATTTCGCCAATCTCTGGATGCTTCGCCGCAATTGCTTCGAGTGAGCTCTTCAAGATTGTTTCAAGATGGCGAGCGCGCTCAACCAGCTTCTCGCTCTCGATGATTTCAATGGCAGCGAGAGCTGCAGCACAAGCAATTGGATTTCCACCGTATGTGCCTCCGAGGCCACCGATATGAGATGAATCCATGATCTCGGCGCGTGCAGTAACTGCTGCAAGTGGAAGGCCGCCTGCGATTCCCTTTGCGGTAACGATCATGTCTGGCTCTACATTCTCGTCATTAACCGCAAACCAATCACCGGTACGTGCAAAACCTGCCTGTACCTCATCGGCGATAAAGACAATCTTGTTCTCTGTTGCGTACTGAGAGAGGCCTGGAAGGAAGCCCTTTGGTGGAACGATAAATCCACCTTCACCAAGAATTGGTTCGATCAAGATCGCAGCAACGTTATGTGCGCCAATCTCTTTCTCAATCTTGGTAGTAACCATCTTGAGCGCATCCTCAGTGATGGTCGCCTGATCGCCGATCCAACGATATGGATATGGCATTGGCATACGGTAAATCTCGTTTGCGAATGGTCCGAAACCTTCCTTATATGGAACGTTCTTTGCAGTCAGCGCCATAGTGAGGTTGGTACGACCGTGATACGCGTGTTCAAAGACAACGATGGCTGGACGCTTTGTGTAGTGACGAGCAATCTTGATCGCATTCTCAACTGCCTCTGCACCTGAGTTCTGCAAGATGGACTTCTTCTTGAAGTTACCTGGTGTGATGCGGTTGAGCGCTTCACAAACTTCGATGTAGCCCATGTATGGAGCGGTAGTGAAGTTTGTATGTGTGAATGCAGCGACTGCCTCCTGCACACGCTGAACTACGAGTGGTGCTGCATTACCTACGTTGGTAACGCCAATACCCGCCCCGAGATCGATAATGCGATTGCCATCGATATCTTCGAGAATTGCATCGGAAGCACGCTTCACAATTACCGGAATCGCAGTTCCTAGTCCCCCAGAGACTGCCTCTTTACGACGCTGCATCGCTGCAGTTGAAAGTGGCCCTGGAATCTCAGTGGCCAAGTGGCGTGATTGTGGGAGCTTCTCTGTCATGGAATAAGTCTAAGCCCTGATATTTATAGAGCCAATTTATAAAGATGAGGAGCGGTTAGACTGCTCCTCATGAGTGACCTACGTGACAGCGCACCTCTCTTAGATGCCTACCTCTCTTACTTTGAGAGCCCACGTACACCATTCACTATTCCGGGTCATAAGCAGAAGGCAACGCTTCTTGATGCTGGTCTCGGATCAGTCGTCGATAGCGATACACCTCTCTATGGTGGGCTCGATGAAATTAAGTTAACGAATCAGGTATTGAAGAAGGCAGAGAAACTTGCCGCTGATTTGTGGGGTGCGGATTACGCTCGCTTTTCCACGGGTGGATCTACCCACGCAAATCAAGCAATTGTTCTTGCACTTGGAGCACCTGGTGACAAGGTTGCGATTTCCCGTACCGCCCACCGTTCAATTCTCTCCGCGCTAGTTCTCGCGGGGCTTGAACCAGTCTGGATGTCACCAGAGATTGATGCATCAACTGGAGTTCCCATTGGAATTGGAATTTCTGAGCTCGAAAAAGCGCTCACAGAAAATCCGATTGCAGTGTTGTTAACAGAGCCTGGCTACTTGGGAACAATTTCAGATCTTCCTGCGCTAGTTGCAGCAGCACATGCGCAATCTGTTCCCATAATCCTTGATGCCGCATGGGGCGGACACTTTGGTTTTCATCCCAACCTGCCCAAGCATGCTTTTCAATTAGGTGCAGATGCACTTATCACTAGCGTTCATAAGGCGTTGCCTGGTTACAGCGCATCGGCGTTGTTAATGGCAAAGGGTACTTACTTAAATCTCGATCGTCTTGAGCAGAGCTTTGAAACTACACATACAACTTCTCCTGCAGGCGCTCCCCTGGCATCTATCGATGGCGTGCGCGCTTTATTGCAAACTCGAGGAGTAGAACTCAATACCGCACTTATTCGAAATGTTGAGAATTTTAAGAACACAGTTCAATCAGAGTTCGCTCTGCCAATCTTCTTATATGCCAGTGATTTCCCGGCTGCACGCTTCGATCCGACCAAGATTGTTCTGCGGGTTCAGCAATTAGGTGCATCGGGTGTTGAGATCGAACGCGAACTCCAGGGTGCGGGTATTCGCGTTGAGATGGCAGATCGCGACACCATCGTTTTCTTAGCAACACTTGCTGATACTTCTGAAGATTTTGAAAAATTGGCAGATGCACTCATTCCAATCTTGAAGCGTCACCAAGGTCAGCGACGTGAAAGTGCAACAGCTCTCAGTTGGTCTGTTGTTCCACAACGCGGAATCTCAATGCGCGATGCCTATTTTGCAAAGACTGAGATGGTCGATGCCACTACAGCTGAGGGAAGAATCTCTGCTGATTTGATAGCGCCATACCCACCAGGTGTTGCGGTTGTAGCGCCGGGAGAAGTCCTTACTGCCCATATTCTTCAAGGGTTGAAGGCTTCAAAGGACGCTGGCGTACGTATTGCTTATGCAACCGACTCAACACTTGCTACCTATCGAGTAGTGAAGAACTCTTAATCAAATTTGGTAATTGCGTACGAGTAATAATCGTGCGGTACGCCATCTTCAATAAAGAGCGCCTTGAGGACTCCCTCAAATTTCCACCCAGCTTTTTCGAAAGCCTTGCGCATCGCGGTGTTGTTCTCATCGGTTGATCCTTGGATGCGATGAGCGCCGTTAGAAAATGCATATTCGGTACCGGCTCTCAAAGCTTGCGTTCCGATTCCTTTGCCACGCGCATCTGCTGCGAGTTCCAGACCCATATCCCAAGCACCATTGGGGGTTGTCCAATCGCAGTGACGCAATTGAAAATCCCCGACTAAGACTCCATCGGCTTCAATCGCAAGGTGTAGGTAGTGATCAAACCATTCACCAGGTTTAGCCAAACGATTGATAAAACGCTCTCGACGTTCTGGCGAATCAAGTCCGCGAATTTCGCAGATGCGATCAAAGTCTGCTGGGGTGTAGGGGCGAAGAATGACAGACATTACTTGCGATGCACCTTGTGATTTGCCGCTTGCGCCAATGGCCTAATCACCATGCTGTCGACATTGAAATGTTTGGGAAGCATGACCGACCAACGAATTGATTCCGCAACATCGTCAGCTGTCAAAGGCGCATCAACGCCTTCATAAACCTTTGCTGCCTTCGCTGCATCACCTGCAAAGCGATTGACTGCAAATTCATCGGTCTTCACCATGCCGGGGGCAATTTCAGTAATGCGAATTGGTTGGCCATTGAGTTCAAGGCGAAGGGTGTGCGCCACAGATGTTTCGGCAAACTTTGCTGCTACATAACTTCCACCATTTTCATAGGCGCGATGTCCTGCCGTTGAAGAGATGATGACGATGTGGCCACGACCATGGTTCTGCATGAGAGGCGTAATTGCTTTAGTGACTCGAAGAGTTGCAATGACATTGAGGTCGTATGTCTTCTTCCAGACCTCCGGGTCGCCCTCAAGTACCGTTGTAGCGTCAAAGGCTCCACCAGCAGCATTAATGAGAACTTCGACCGGCTTTCCACTGCAGAAAGCGGCAAGGGCATCGACATCGGATTGCACTGTTAAATCTGCGACAAAGGCTTCAATGTTGTTCGAGGACTTCGCTAATTCAGTCAAACGATCTGCCCGACGAGCGGTAGCAATCACTCGGTAACCATTTTCGGCGAGTAGACGAGAAGTCGCAGCACCTATTCCGCTACTTGCACCCGTTACGACGGCGACCTTTTGAGTTGACATTGAGCAAGGGTAACGGCAAAGGGGTGATGTGGGGAATAGAATGAAACTATGAGCAATCAAATTGAAACGCTAATCGAATACCAGCTTGATAACCGCGATAAGAAGACAGTCTTCTGGCGCGGAATTCTCGCCTTTCCTGTCGTAATCTTCCTTGCGACATTTACCGAGATGGCACATTGGGGATGGACAAGCGGATTCTTAGTTGTTCCAACGCTGCTTGCACTTGTATTCACCGGCAAGTATCCGAGCTATGTTTTGAGTTTCAACCATGCACTGATTGAACTTCAAACTCGCGTTACCTCTTATGTATTTCTACTTACTGATGACTATCCATCGATCGAGCGCAATCCAAAGATTGCGGTACTTCTTCCAGATGTTGAAGGTGGCGCAAAGCTCGGCCGCGGAATCCAGATCCTCAAAGTCATCTTTGCTATTCCGCTTGTCATCGTCGGCTTGATCTACACAGTTGCAGCGTTTGTCGTAACTTTCGCAGCATGGATCCAAACTTGGTCAACTGGTCGTTATCCAGAGTGGGCGTTGCACTTGGTCCTAGGAACTATTCAGTTCTGGAATCGGGTTGCTGGTTACGCGCTTTTGATGGTGACGGACGAGTACCCACGCTTTACTCTCTAAAACTTGGTGCAGGTATTTAAATACTGATTACCTGCGCCGGTTTTGGAATCACTGCATTCCAACCAAGTTCGTCAACAATTCTGCGCGCCATATTTTCTTGCGCTCCTTGTTCGCCATGAATTACAAATATTTTCGCTGGCTTTGGTGCATTACGCAGCCAAGCAAGCAGTTCATCCCCATCGGCGTGAACCGAGAAACTCTCCACCTTTGTAATGTGCGCCTTTACTGGCACAAGCTTTCCGTGCATCTTTAACTCGGAAACACCATCTTCCAGCAACCGCCCGCGACTTCCCGCAGCTTGATACCCCACCAGAATTACCGTGTTCTTCGGGTCCGGGAGCATCTGCTCTAAATGATGCACAACTCTTCCACCAGTGGCCATTCCGCTAGCGGAGATGATGATGGATGTTTCGGTAATGTCATTTATCTTCTTGGATTCTTCGGTGGTTAGCGCCTGCATTAAGCGACCTGCATCAAAGGGATCTTGGTTCACCCAACGCTCTGAGACGCCTTCTCGAATTTCTACTGTGTTCTTGGAAATTGCATCTCGATAAAAATTGAGCGCGGCAAGTGCCATGGGAGAGTCAACATAAATTGGAATTATGGGAACGAGTTTCTTCTCCATCAACTCTCGCAAAGCCATCAAGATTACTTCGGTGCGGTCAACGGCAAATGCTGGAATCAGAATTGATCCACCGCGCTTGATTGCGGCATTGAGCTCACGGGCAAAATCTTCTGGCTTTGCATCATGGGTACGGTCGCCATAAGTGGATTCAGTCAGGATCGCGTCAAAAATTTCTTTTGGTGGCATATCTGGATTTGATAAGAGCGGATGATTGTTGCGCCCCATATCCCCGGTGAAAAGTAATTTCTTATCAGCAATTTCAAGCACGATGAAAGACGAACCAAGAATGTGACCTGATGGGTACCAGGTTACCCAGGCGTCGGGTGCTACTTGAGTACGAAGATGGAATGAAGTGCGCTTGAAAAGCTTCAGCGCATTCTCGGCATCATCTGCGTTATATAAAGGAAGTGGTATCTCGTGTTTCGAGTAACCCTTCTTTGCTGCGTACTTCGCATCCTCCATTTGGAGGTGAGCTGAATCGTGAAGAATTACGCTTGCTAGTTCTGCCGTGTAGTTTGTCGCGTAAATTGGATTCTCATACCCTTGTCGGGCAAGTAAGGGCAGATAACCACAATGATCTAAGTGGGCATGTGTGAGGACTACCGCATCGATAGTTTTTACATCTACTGGAAATGGATCCCAGTTCTTCTTGCGGATCGACTTCAATCCTTGAAAGAGGCCGCAGTCGACAAGGACTTTCGATTGCCGAGAGCTGACTAAGAAACGGCTTCCGGTAACAGTATCTGTGGCGCCCAAGAATGCAATTGTTACTTCGCTCATAAAGTGAGTGTAATCCCATTGGCCAGAAGTAACCTAGGGCTATGCAAAGTAAGACAGCTCAGAGCATCCGTGAATTCTTGATGGGTTCTGATCTGCTGGCATTTCTTGCAATCCTAGGTGCGTTGCTTACCAAAGAATTTATCGCCGCAATTGTGATTGTCGTAATGTTGGCGTCGGGGCGAGTTCTTGAAAAGTGGGCCGAAGGTCAAGCAGAACGTGAATTAAAATCACTTCTCTCTCGCATGCCTCGTAATGTTCATCGCAGGAATTCAAATGGCGGGGTTGATGAGATTCCAGTCGATGCAATCGAAATCGGAGATGTGCTTCTTGTCAGAAGCGGTGAAATTGTTCCAACCGATGGCACTTTAATGGAGAATGCAGTCCTTGATGAATCCGCGCTTACTGGTGAACCATTACCGATTTCTCGTTTGATTAGCGATTCGATTTCAAGTGGCGTCGTCAATGCTGGGTCACCATTTTTCTTTGCTGCATCAACAACTTCAGAGGCAAGTACCTATGCCGGAATTATTAAGTTAGTACGACAAGCACAGGCGAAGACAGCACCAGGAGTCCGAGTAGCTAATAAGTGGGCAGTTCGATTCTTACCGGTTGCACTTCTGCTTGCGGGTGCTGCTTGGGCAATTTCTGGTGACCCAAAGCGTGCAGTCGCTGTCCTAGTTATTGCAACTCCATGCCCACTTATTTTGGCCGTTCCAATCGCTGTCGTTGCTGGATTATCTAAAGCGGCAAAGAGTGGCGCTGTGATTAAAGGCGGTGCGATTTTGGAATTACTCGCACAGGCCGAGACGGTGCTTCTCGATAAGACAGGAACTCTTACCCATGGAGGACCTGCCATTACTGAAATCAATACCGCCCCTGGGCTCTCGGATGATCAGCTCCTTCAACTTGCAGCTTCAGTTGATCAATTCAGTCCACACATCGTTGCAAAAGCGCTAGTCAGAGAGGCGAAGCATCGAGAGCTTTCACTCGTTTCAGCCTCGGACATCGCAGAAGATGCCGGTCACCATATCGCTGGCATGATTGATGGAAAATTAATTCGAGTAGGACAGATAACCAGCGAAATACCAACGTGGCTTCACTTTTCACACCCACTTATGGTGGGCGTTGAATCAGATGGCGTGCTGATCGGTGTTATTGGATTAAAAGATCCAATCCGCCCTGAGTCCCGAGCAATGGTTTCTGCATTGCGGGCATCTGGCGTAAAACATATCGCCCTCGTTACCGGAGATCGAGAAGAAACTGCGCTAGAAGTTGCAGCCGAAGTTGGAATTACCGAAATTTATTCCAGCATCAGTGCATCGGGAAAGTTAGAGATTGCTCGTAAGGCTCAGTCGGAATCTAAGGGCTCGGTCATCGTCGTTGGCGATGGAATCAATGACGCTCCCGCACTTGCTGCCGCCGATGTTGGTGTCGCAATGGGCGCGCGAGGTGCTTCTGCTGCAAGCGAGGCTGCCGATGTTGTGATTGTTGAAGATTCAATTGACCGACTAGTTCATGCAATTCAAATCGCCCAACGAAGTCGCCGCAAAGCCCTTCAGGCTGCTGGCCTTGGTATGGGCCTTGCATTTATCGGAATGTTCTTCGGAGCTTTTGGCCTCATGACTCCTAGCCAAGGCGCGATTGCGCAAGAGTTCATTGATGTTCTCGCCATCCTCTGGGCGTTAACCGCACTTACTAACTAGACTCCCCTGCATGCACGAGTTCACGCCCGAAATCGAAAAGGTTGCACAAGAGATCCTTGAGTACAGCCTTACTCGCCTTAAAGATAATCCCCCTCTTGATGGACCAAAGTCTGAGGCAGAACTCTTCTCCATCGTCGGCAACACAATCACTGAAGGCGGCCTTGGCGGAAGCGAAGCTTTGCAACTCTTTACGCAGACACTTGCGCCGGCATGCATATCGACCGATCATCCGCGTTACTTGGCATTTATTCCTTCTGCTCCCTCAGAGCTTGCAAACTTATTTGATCTCGTCGTTGGTGCATCTGCGCTCTACGGCGGATCATGGCTTGAAGGAGCGGGCGCCGTCTTTGCTGAGAACCAAACTCTTCGTTGGCTTGCAGATCTTGCCGGGCTTCCAGAGTCAGCAGGTGGAGTCTTTGTTCAAGGTGGAACTATCGGAAATCTCTCCGCCCTAGTTGCCGCTCGTAAGGAAGCGCGTCGCATACATCCTGAGATAAATCGATGGGCAGTTGCATGTTCGAGTGAAGCGCACTCTTCAATTCAATCCGCAACAGAGGTTATGGATGTAGACCTCATCAAGGTACCTGTGCAAGCAGATGGCATTATGCGCGGAGCCGATGTGAAAAAGGCAATTGATGCCTATCGTGCAGAACATTCTGACCGAGATATCTGTGCGATTGTGGCAACTGCAGGAACAACTAATCTTGGAATCATCGATGAGCTACCAACCGTTGGAGATGTAGCAAATAAGCACAAGATTTGGTTCCATGTTGATGGCGCCTATGGTCTTGCAGGTCTTGCCAATGAAGAGACTCGAAAATTGTTTAATGGAATTGAAAAAGCTGATTCCTTTATCGTTGATCCACACAAGTGGCTATTTGCTCCATACGATGTCTGCGCTCTAATTTACCGAAATTCAGAGATAGGGCGTGAAGCACATACGCAGCATGCTGGTTATCTAGACACCCTTACAGAGTCAGATGAGTTCAATCCTTCAGATTACGCTATTCAATTAACTCGTCGCACACGAGGATTACCGCTCTGGTTCTCCTTGGCTGCCCATGGCACCAAGGCTTATAGCGATGCCGTTGCTAAAACAATGGAGACGGCACGTATGGCATCTGAAGCTGTGAAGTCACATCCAAATCTAGAACTGTTACGCGAACCAACACTTTCAATAGTTGCCTTTACTCGGAAGAGCTGGTCGATGGCCGATTACAAAGCATGGTCAGATAAATTGCTCGCTGATCAAATTGGTTTTGTGACGCCCTCAACCCATAAAGGTGAGCCAATTCTTCGTTTTGCCATCGTCAACCCGTGGACTAATGCCAGCGACATCGAAGCGATTCTCGCTACTTTGTAATTAACGATCGAGAACGTTACGCGCGGGGTTATATGTACCACCGGTGCGACGGAAGGCAATTCCGCTAAGCGCTTCAAGCACAACTCGGTTAGCGAGCATTGCAGTGACATCTGCACTGTCGAAGGCTGGTGCAACTTCAACTACGTCGATTCCAACAACTGGTAGTTCGATACAGATTCGTCGAACAGCTTCTAGGAGTTCGCGTGAAGTAAGTCCACCCGGCTCTGGCGTACCAGTACCTGGCGCCATTCCTGGATCGACAACGTCGATATCGACAGAGAGAAATACGCCATCAGTCTCATCGGTGAGAATTCCAAAGGACTCATCAAGAACTGCCTTGAGTCCGCGGTTATGAATCTCAGTCATTTCATACGAGCGCATCTTCTGATCGCGCATCCACTTAAGAGTTGCATCCTCTGGCCAATAACCGCGAAGTCCAACCTGCAGGAAGCGATCCCCACGTACTGCACCAGATTCAATCAATCGACGCATCGGTGTTCCATGGCCAACTAGTGAACCATTCTGCAAATCACCAGTATCAGCGTGTGCATCGAAGTGAATCATCGAAACTTTTCCGAGGCCACGGTGATCAGCAATACCTGCAACATCCGCAGATGTCACAGAATGATCTCCACCGAGTACAAGTGCAATTGCACCTGCACGTGAAATTTTTTCAGTTGCTTCACGCAAGCTTGCAAGACACTTTGCCAAATCATCTGATGGCATCATCAAGTCACCAGCATCGAGAACTTTAAGGTCCTTTAGGCCATCAACGCGAAGTGCCATATGTGGACGCTCGCCATCATGTGGTAAGTAATCTGTTCCACGAATTGCTTGTGGGCCAAACTTTGCGCCCGAACGGTACGAAGTGCCTGCATCAATTGGCGCGCCAACGATGACAACATCGGCTCCGGCAAAAGTCTTCGGATCATCGAGATCACAGCGCGGGACTCCAAGAAAAGTAAAATCGGGACCATACATGTTGCCAATGTTTGCCATGGTTTAAGCATAGTAGTATCCCCACCATCTTAAGAAGAAGGCGGAGTAGTTATGATTTCGACAACTGAATGGATGGTTACGGTTGCAGTTCTCGCCGCAATTATTCTCTTCGATCTCACACTTGCGATTATCCGTCGAAACAAGACAACCACCTTCGCTGAAGCGGCTACTTGGACTGGTATCTATATTGGTGCAGCTATCGCCTTCGGAATCTTTTTACCGCAGTGGAGCAGCCAAGAAATAGCTACTCAGTACTTTGCTGGCTGGCTCACCGAATACGCGCTCTCCGTTGACAATATTTTCGTCTTTATCATTCTCTTGACCACCTTGAAGGTAAAGAAGGAATCACAACAACTTGTTCTACTTCTTGGAATTCTTCTTACAATTGCAATTCGCGGATTACTCATTCCGCTTGGCGCGACGCTGATTTCTCGCTTTGAAGATGTCTTCTTCCTCTTCGGCGCATTCCTAATCTATACCGCTTACAAGCTCATTAATGAGGAAGAAGAAGTCGAAGAAGATGAAGGCAAGCTAGTGAAGGCACTAAAGAAGCGCGGCATTAGCACTTTTGGAATTGCTCTCATCGCCCTTGGTATCACCAATCTCGTATTTTCACTCGATTCAATTCCTGCCATCTTCGGTCTGACTAAAAGCGCATACGTTGTAACTACTGCCAACGTCTTCGCGCTGATGGGTCTTCGCCAGCTTTACTTCTTACTTGAAGGCTTGTTGTCACGTCTTATCTACTTGTCACGTGGCCTCTCATTTATCTTGGCTTTTATTGGCATCAAGATGATCTTTGAGGCGGCTCACGCTCACGGCGTCCATACTCCAGAAGTTTCGATTCAAATTAGCTTAGGTGTCATTCTTTTAACGCTTGGCGTCACCGCTGTTGCAAGCCTGGCAGTCACTCGCGAAGGCGGAAAGCACCACAAAGCGAAGAATTAGCACTCTTTAAATTCGCGTACTATTTACCTCAGAAGAGTCGCCTGGATCACCGCGTTATTACGCAAGTAATACCGAGGAAAGTCCG
>ERZ650311.1506-NODE-1506-length-11421-cov-5.570209_pt1 | contig 11421 bp, 12 predicted proteins | sample MGYA00376247_ERZ650311 | MGnify/ENA primary metagenome ERZ650311 (study PRJEB26733, sample SAMN07839324) | wastewater metagenome | biome: small river; feature: stream; material: water | place: USA: North Carolina | collected 2016-07-28 ... | reverse complement strand
GGCGGTCGTGTGGCCTTGGAAGTGATGCGCTTGGCGCCCGAGCGCGTGTTGCGTTTGGCACTGCTGGGCACGGGCTACCAGGCCAAAGAAGCCGGTGCCGCTGGCGAAACCGAAGTACAAAAACGCCAAGCCTTGCTCGATATCGCCCAACAACAAGGCGTGCGTGCCATGGCCCAAACCTGGGTCCAAAACATGGTGGCACCCTCACGCCTGAGCGATGCCGTCTTGATTGAAAGCATCGTGCAGATGTTCGAACGCAAATCAGAAGACATCTTCAAGCGCCAAATCAAAGCCCTGCTCGAACGCCCCGATGCCAGCGGTGTGTTGGCACAGGTGCAGGTGCCCACGCTGGTGATGGCAGGCGAGTTCGATGGCTGGGCCAGTCCGCAGCAACATCAGGAAATTGCCGACTTGTTGCCCGCGCGTCCCCGGGTGGATGTGGTGGCGGGCGCCGGTCACATGATGATGATGGAGCAGCCTGAGGCTGTGACGGCCAGCTTTTTGAAATGGCTGGCGTAACACGCCAGTTCTTGTCACGCCTCTTGGCGATCAGTTTTACTTGACGCCGTAACGCTCGCGGTACGCCTGAGTGCGCGCCAGGTGCTCGCCCATGGCGTTGCCAGGCTGAGCATTCAAATAGGTCAACAAATCGCTCAACTCGGCAATCGCACACACCTGCAAGCCTACTTGCTCGCGCACGTATTGCACGGCGCTGTAGGGCACGTCTTTGGTGGTGCCGTCAGCTTGTTTTTCGGTCGCCATTTCTTGACGGTCCAAGGCAATCGCCACCGCATGCGGCGTAGCACCTGCGGCCTTAATAAGGGCAATCGATTCACGGGCTGCGGTGCCCGCACTCATCACATCGTCCACGATGAGCACGCGGCCTTTGAGCGGCGCGCCCACCAGGCTGCCGCCTTCGCCATGGTCCTTGGCTTCTTTGCGGTTGTAAGCAAAGGGCACGTTCTTGCCTAAGCGCGCCAGCTCAATCGCCACCGCTGCACCCAAGGGGATGCCTTTGTAGGCGGGGCCAAAAATCATGTCGAACTCAATACCGCTGTGCATCAAGCGCTGCGCATAAAAGCTGGCCAGCTTGCCCAGCTTGGCACCGTCGTCAAACAAACCAGCGTTGAAAAAGTAAGGGCTCATACGGCCCGCCTTGGTTTTGAACTCGCCAAACTTCAGCACGCCACAATCCAGCGAAAATTGCACAAATTCTTGCGCCAACGCATCGTTGGCAGCTGCACTCTGACTCATGGGGAAATTCCTTGTTCAAACTCACCAGCCTCAACCTCAACGGCATTCGTTCGGCCGCCCGCAAGGGCGTGGAAGCTTGGCTCGAAAAAGCCAGCCCTGATTGTATTTGCGTCCAAGAAATCAAAGCCCAAGCCCCAGACATCGCGGGCAACTTTGACACCTTGGCCGGTTTACACGGGCACTTCCACTACGCCGAGAAGAAAGGCTACTCAGGCGTGGGCGTCTACACCAAGCACGAGCCCAGCGAGGTCATCGTGGGTTTTGATGGCGGCGAGTTTGACGCTGAAGGCCGTTATGTAGAGCTGCGTTTTGACACGCCTGCGCGCAAGCTGTCCATCATCAGCAGCTACTTTCCCAGCGGTTCATCCGGCCCTGAACGCCAGGACGCTAAGTTTCGTTTCTTGGCTGCGATGTACCCCCACCTGCAGCGTTTGAAGCAAGACCGTGAATTTGTGCTGTGTGGCGACATCAACATCGCGCACCAAGAGGCCGATTTGAAAAACTGGAAAGGCAATCTGAAGAACAGCGGCTTCTTGCCTGAAGAACGCGCGTGGATGACGCAACTCACCACCGAGGGCGGTATTGTCGATGTGTACCGCCAACTGCAGCCCGACACCACCGACGCCTGCTACACCTGGTGGAGCAACCGGGGCCAAGCCTATGCCAACAACGTGGGTTGGCGTTTGGACTACCACTTGGCCACACCGGCTTTGGCCAACAAAGCGCGCAGCGAAGCGATTTACAAAGACGAGAAGTTTTCAGACCATGCGCCCATCACCATCGCGTATGAAGGCTTGCTGGGCTGAGCGTTTAGCCACGTGACGCCAGAGCTTAGTCACGCTCGGGTTGAATCAGCACCTCGTTCACATCGACTTTCAAGGCCTCGTCAAAACGCCAGGTGAAGTGGTTGGTCACGCGCTGCAGCAGCCGCTTGGGCACGCCATATTGCGTGGGAACCTCGTAGGCACCCTCAAAAGTCGCTACTCCGTCTGCGTCGGTGTAGGCTCGAAATGCAATCGGAGGCACCTTCTGCGAGGCTACGGGCACCAAGGCCTCCACCGCTTTCAGATTATTCGCATCAATGGCTTGTGCGCGGGCGAGCAAGCGAATGGTTTTTGATGCAGGTTGAATGACGGTGCTGAGCGGGTAGGCCAAACCGTATTCAGGCCGCGCCAATATCTCCCCTGACACAGCGTCATGGTGAACAGCAATGCTTTGGGCACGAAAGAACGTCAACAACGTATCCACGGTGATCTCGGCCGGTTTATAGACCGATTTTTTGATGTCTGCGGCTTTGCTTCGGGTCTCTTCCATCACCTCCATGAGGTGGGCGGCCATGCGCGGCGCATCGTTGAAGTGAACCTTCGCGTCTTTCAAGGTCATCATCAACACCTTGATCACATCTTCAAAGACTTGCGGGCGTATTTGCACATCGCGAACCGCCGTTTGTGTGGGCGAACTTCGGTAATCGATGTCAGGCTTGCGCATGATGAAGTGCGCCAGCTGCAGTTGATCGGTGATGAGTTGCGTCGGTGTCACGGAGAACAAGTAATGCATCAAGCCGCGCTCGCGGCTGATTCTGAGTGCGAACTCTTCCAGAATTTTTCTTAATCCAACCGCACCGCCGTATTTTTCAATCAAGTCTTGCATGACAAAGTCTTCAGCGCACTGCCCACATGGCACCACGCTGCTTGTCACGCACCGCCATCAGACACGACTGGCGTTTAACAGGGCTGTCAATTTTGTCGCACGCATACGAGTTATTCGCCACCATGGCGCGGCAAAAAAACACGCCTTCCTTGGACGAAATTTGATCGCAGACCACAGGGTTCACCATAGACACGGCGGTGCACAGGTATTGCGCATCTTTGGTGCTTTTGCCCTCGCAATCACGCACGGAATCACACCAAGCTGCGGTGCTCACCCACATCACCACACCCGCCACACACCACCGACTGAACTTCATGAAATCACCTTTTGAACATGATCCAAAAGGTACGCGTTAAGCGTGGCGCTTGTGTGAATTCCTCATGATTGGTAATCGAGCATGACGTATTTGTAATGTCAACGCAGGGGCAAGATGCATTCAAACGTGACCCAATGCTCTCGTTCTGTCAACAGACGAATCCGCCCGCCATGCGCCGCCACAATTTCTCGACACAAACTCAATCCCAAGCCTGCCCCCGTGGCATGACTGACTTGCTGATTACGGGCTTCACGGTGACGGTAAAAGCGTTCAAACACACGGTCGTCTAGACCGGACGTCACCAAATGCGTGGTGTTGCTGATGGCAAAGACCAGTTGATCTGCCGTCGCATGGGCCTTCACCTCAATTTGCCCTGCAGGCTCGTTGTATTTGATGGCATTGCCAAACAAATTCATCATCAGCTGCAACAGCAAATCAGGATCGCCTTGGAGGCGCAGGTTGGGCTGAATACGCTTGGCGAACGAGAGTTCGGGATGAAAGGCTTTCAAATCCTCCATCATTTGCCCGACCAGGTCATTGAAGTGAATTTTTTCCTTGGCCAAACTGATGCGTCCTGCGTCGGCCTGTGAAAGCGTCAGTAATTTGTTGGAGATGGAAATCAAACGCTCGACCTCTTCGGCCACCAGCGAGAGCTCTATTTGCATGGCCGAGCCATCGGTTGCTTGGTTGACCATCTTGTGCAAATGGCCACGGATGATGGTCAATGGCGTGCGCAATTCGTGCGCAGCATCGCTGGAAAAACGCGCCGCTTGGGCATAGCTGGCTCTGAGACGATCAATCAACGCATTGAAGTAATGGATGAATTCCTCGAACTCTTTGTAGTTTTTCTTTTCGGAGATGTGTGTCTCTTTGTTATGAATTTCAATTTGGGTGAACGATTTTTGAAGGCTTTCGATAGGCCGAAGCGCGGCATAGCTCATGGCCACGGTGATGAGCAACACAAATCCCAACAAGAACGGAGCGAGCACCACAACCAGGGCATCGCGTACTTTGAAGATTGCTTCCACCGAGCGCATCAACACCACGCGTTGTAGAGCAACATAAACCAGCCCATCCTTTGGCGACTCTGCGCGTAACACTTTCCACACCGTGCCCATCTGCGTGATATCGGTAGCCTCCACCCAATGCGTGGCTTGTTGGTTGTTCATGCGCTTCCAGTTCAGTGCTGGATCGGTGATGGCTTGCAACAAATCCGACTCCGCTGGGGACACATTCTCAGCACGGGACGACAAGGCCACAACCAACTCACCGGCTTGCAAACCATCGATGGATTTTTCTAAATTACCACGCACCATCGACACATCTATTCCCTCTTTCGACGCATCGATTTCGCGCACCATATGGTGTGCCAAGGTTTCACTAAAGTGATTCACCAACGGCTCGTTGAATGTGTTGTGCACCGCCACCCGCGAGGCAAGAATAAACAACAACAAGCAAGTGAAGTTGGCTAAAAAAACGCGAAGTCGAAAAGATCGTTTCATAGGCTCAAGCATTGTTGAGCCGGTAGCCGACGCCACGGATCGTCTCAATGGGGAAAGGACGCATACTGCTCAAGTCGGAACCCGAGAGCTTTTTACGCAGCCGTTGGATGCACACATCAACCACATTGGTGCCAGGGTCGAAGTCCACATTCCACACGTGTTTGAGCATTTGTTGCCGCGAGAAAATTTGCCCCGGTGACAACATCAAACATTCCAGCAGCACGAATTCGCGCTGAGTCAGTGCGACCGATCGCTGCTCCCATTCCACCAAGCGTTTGAAGCGATCCAGTGTCAAACCACTTTGACGCACCACGTTCTCAACATTACCGGTTTTTCGGGCAATCAGGGTTTTGATGCGCACAATCAGCTCTTCCATGAAGAAGGGCTTGGCCAAATAGTCATCGGCCCCGGACTCGAAACCTTGCAGGCGATCAGCCAACTCGGTTCTGGCGGTCAGCATGATCACCGGCGTGTGGATGCCTTTGCGGCGGATCTCAGCCAAGACCTGGAAGCCATCCATCAACGGCATGGAAACATCCATGACGATGGCATCAAAGCTTTTGATCAACGCCGTGTTGAGCCCACGAAACCCATCAGCCTCATGATGCGTCTGAAAGCCTGCCGCCTGCAGACCTTGAATCAAGATGTCTGCAATTTTTTGTTCGTCTTCAATCACCAAAACATTCATTCGAACATTTTGGCTTCAACACAGGCAATGTTCGTCAGAATTACAAATTTGTAATTCGCCGACGTAAGGCGTTAAAAATTCATACCCACCGAAATACCCCAGCCTTGGGCTTTGATGCCACTGCGGTGAAAGTAATTGGTGTAATCGATTTGACCAAACACATTGGGCGTGAACTTGGTTTGAATACCTGCCCCCGACAACACATCAGACCCTGTGGTGGCACCCGCCGCAGAAGCCGTGATGTCTGAGCGCGCCCACCCCAAACGCGCAAACAACTCGGTGCTGTCTGTCAACGCCATCTTGGGCTTGAGCATCAAGCCATAGCCCGTGTATTCGCCGCTGTAAGTGGCCTTGCCGTCACGCGAAGCGGTGGTGGCATACATGGCTTCAACGGCCATGTACTTGTGCAACTCTTTGCCCACGGTCACCCGCACAATTTGCGGTGTCGATGTTTCACCACCATTGACCTTCAGGTCCAAGGCCGAATAGCCCAACTCAGCGTAATAGCCGGCGTTGTTGGGATACCAAGTGGTTTGAGCTTGCAAGGACGGCACGCCCAGAGCAGCAAACAGGGAAACAGCGATCAAGCGAGAGGTTTTCATACAAGGTCCTTTTTAAAAAGAACCCGATGATTCGCTTTTGGTGGCGCGGTGTCTGTGGGTCAGCCCACAAATATCGCCAAGCCTGGATTATTTGTAGAAAGCTTCCACTTTGCCCTTGATCTTGATGATCAAAGGGTTGCCTTTGCGGTCCAAGGTTTTATGAGCTGGCACTTTGACCCAGCCCTCGCTGATGCAATATTCCTCCACATCGAAGCGTTCTTTGTCATTGAAACGAATTCCCACATCGTGTTCAAAAACAGCCGCCACATAGTGCGGGCTGCGGGGGTCAATCGACAAATGGTCGGGCAATTCGGGGCGTTGGGTAGCTTCAGTCATGGTGTGATTTTCCATGATTCACGGCAGGCACTCAAATTGCTGATTCATCCCCATGTTGGAGCTTTCAGGCGCATCACGCACGCATTTGCACAAGCCTCGCCCGAAAGATGCACCTTTTCGGGCGATATGTCCCTTTGTTGGTGCAATTTGGCTCTTCGGCGCGCAGGCCGACACACTCGGCAGCCACCATCTGGCCCATGCGTGGATGCCCGAGATCAACATCGTCGGTCAGTACGACAACGGACTGGGCAGCAGCGAATCGGCCTCACAAGGCGTGATCCTTGGCAAGCAGTTGCAAGAGCAGCCCTTGCAGCGTCCCGCCGATGTGCTGACCTTCATCCCAGGCATGGTGGTCACCCAACATTCGGGCGATGGCAAAGCGAATCAGTATTTTTTACGCGGCATCAACCTGGACCACGGCACCGACTTTGCCACCACCGTCAACGGCGTGCCGGTCAACATGCCCTCTCATGCGCACGGCCAAGGCTACAGCGATTTGAATTTTTTAATCCCTGAGCTTGTGCAAAGGATCGACTACCGCAAAGGCCCTTACGCAGCGCAAGACGGTGACTTTGCGTCAGCGGGTTCGGCCAACATCGTCTATCAACATCGCTTAGCGCGCGCCTTCAGCGACGTCACCGTCGGTCAAGGCGCCTATGTACGCGGCGTGGCCGCGAGCTCACATGCCGTGGGTGAAGGCCTCACATTGCTCACAGCAGCAGAGCGCCTGAACCACAACGGGCCGTGGAGCTCACCACAAGGCTTGCGCAAAACCAATGTTTTGTTGACGTTGAGCGATGGCAGTGCCGCACAGGGCTGGTCCACCAGCCTCACGGCCTACCGTGCACACTGGCGCGCCACCGACCAAGTGCCACAACGTCTGATGGATGCGGGCAGCTACCAAGGCCAAGCCTTTGGCCGCTTTGACAGCCTTGACCCCAGTGATGGGGCCAGCAGCTCACGGACCAGCCTTTCTGGCGAATGGCACCAGCGCACACCACACGATCAGACTCGAGTCAGCTGGTACGTCATGCAATACGACTTGAACCTGTATTCCAATTTCACTTACCACCTCAACCCAGGTGGCGACCAGTTCAACCAGCGTGATCATCGCAACGTGCTGGGCGGCAGCGCCTCACACACGTGGGCCCTAGACGGCACAGACGCAGTGGCGATGCACAACACCTTGGGGCTGCAGCTGCGACAAGACGACATTCAAGCTGGCCTGACCTACACAGCGCAACGCCAACCGATACAGGCCGTGCGTGAGGACCAAATTCAGCAATTGTTGGTGGGTGTCTACGGCGAAAACGCAGCCACATGGACCGCGTGGTTCAAGACAGTGACCGGTGTGCGGCTTGACCAGTACACCGCACATGTCACCAGCGCCTTGCTAGCGGACAACTCTGGGACACATCAGAGCCAGCAAATCTCCCCCAAGTTCTCGGCCATCTTTGGGCCTTGGAAAAACACCGAACTCTTCTTCAACATCGGCCATGGTTTTCACAGCAACGATGCGCGTGGCACCACCGCCAAGATCGACCCTCAAACCTTGCAGCCGATGGCAGCCGTGCCGGGCTTGGTCCGCGCCTTGGGGCGTGAAGTAGGCGTCAAAGCACAACCCAACGCGCACTGGCAAACATCCCTTGCCTTGTGGCAATTGCAGTTTGACTCGGAGTTGCTCTACGTGGGCGACACGGGCAACACCCAAGCCAGTCGCGCCAGCCAACGCACCGGCGTGGAATGGAGCAACCACTGGACGCCCCAAGACCACTGGGTGCTCGATGCCAACATGGCCTGGACACGTCCGCGCTATACCGACAACCAGCCCAGCGGCAATTTCATCCCTAACGCAGTGCAACGCGTCGCCAGCCTCTCTGCCACCATCCGCAAATACGGCCCCTGGTCTGCCAGCCTGGGTGTGCGCTACATCGGCTCTGGCGCATTGACCGAAGACAACCGCATACGATCAGCCACCAACATCAGCACACAGCTACGTGTCACGCGGCAAATGGACCCACGACTCAGCATGTCCATGGATGTGATGAACTTGACCAACCGCATGAACCAAGACATTCAATATGTTTACACCTCGCGGCTGATAGGCGAACCTGTGGGTGGCGTCAACGGTTTGCATGTGCATCCCGCCGAGCCACGCACCGTGCGACTGACGGCACACTACACCTACTGACACCACACCATGAACACACCAGCTTTCGCTCTTGCGCCGTCGCGGCCCCCATCACTGCCTCCATCACGCACCACCGCCAGTCACTGGCACGCGCAGCTGCGCATGGACTACGTACACCAACACGGACGCACCGTGGTGCACCACCAACACCAAGGTCCACTGCGTATTTTGCAAAGCCTCTACCCCGAAGGGAATGCGGTGTGCCACAACGTGTTGGTGCATCCACCTGGCGGCTTGGTCGGCGGTGATGTGATGGAGATTGATGTGGATGTGCAGCCTCACGCGCACGGCCTGATCACGACCCCAGGGGCCACACGGTTTTACCGCAGCGACAAAGGCCTAGCCACCCAACATGTGCGCGCTCGTGTCGCCGCGCACGCGCGGCTGGAGTGGTTGCCGCTTGAAACCATTGCCTACAACGGCTGCCAAGGCGTGAACCAAACCGTGTTTGAGTTGGCTCCTGGCGCTGAACTGATGGCCTGGGACATCACCGCACTGGGTCTGCCCAACGCCAACCAACCGTTTGAGCAGGGCCAACTGCAGCAACATTTAGAAATCAAAAATCTGTGGCTAGAGCGCGGCTTGATCGACGCGCAAGACACGCGCTTGATGGACGGCCCCTTAGGACTGGCCAAACACCGCTGCATGGCCACCTTGGTGTTTGCCTGCGGCACAGACCTCGGCCGCGAGCGCCGCGATTTGGCCCTGTCACTGGCGCGTGAATTGACTGAGCTGGCGCCTAACGGGGTTATGGCAGGTGTCACATCGCCACATCCACGGGTGGTGGTGTTGCGCACCTTGTCGCCATTGGTAGAGCCTGCGCAGAGCTTGTTGCGTGGGGTGTGGTCGGCGTGGCGTCAAGGTTTGTGGGCGATGTCTGCTGGATTGCCGCGTATTTGGTCTATGTAGCTTTGTGCTTTTTTGCTGGGCTCGCTGAGGGTAGAGGGCTTGGGCAGGTTCCTCATACTGGTCCAGAAATCGTCACCTGCCCAAGCCCTCTACCCCCAGACTGCGGCCGGCATTTCTTCCACGCCACCGGGCCCCATCTCCGCTTCGCGTTTGATGGGAGCACCTCACGAACAAAAACTCAAATGGCAACAAGCTGACGCACGTTATCGCGCTGCATGTCTGCCCCCAAACCACGCGCAATCACCTCACCGCGTTCCATCACCAAGTAATCGTCTGCAAGCTCTTCTGCAAAGTCGTAATACTGCTCGCACAACACAATGGCCATGTCACCACGACCGGCCAACATGCGAATGACGCGACCAATGTCTTTGATGATGCTGGGCTGAATGCCTTCGGTGGGCTCGTCTAACACCAACAGCTTGGGGCCTGAAGCCAAAGCGCGTGCAATCGCAAGCTGCTGCTGCTGACCGCCCGACAAATCACCGCCTCGGCGATGAATCATTTGCTTCAACACCGGGAACAGCTCAAACAACTCAGCCGGAATGTCGGTGCCCGCAGGTTGTGTGGCCAAGCCCATGCGCAAGTTGTCTTCGACGGTGAGGCGGGCAAAAATTTCACGCCCTTGCGGCACGTAGCCAATACCGGCCCGCGCACGTTCATAGGGTGCGGCTTTTTCAATCGCTTGGCCGTTGAAAGTGATGCTGCCGTCACGAATTGGCACCGCGCCCATGAGCGATTTGAGCAAGGTGGTTTTGCCCACACCGTTGCGGCCCAAGAGCACCGTGATGCGGCCCAAATGGGCCTCAAAGCTCACGTCGCGCAAGATGTGCGAGCCACCATAGAACTGGTTGATGTGTTGGACTTGAAGTAAAGGCATGGTGTTTGTTTGCATGTTCATCGGCCCAAATACACCTCAATCACGCGCTCATCCGCTTGCACTTGGGCAAGCGTGCCTTGCGCCAGCACTGAGCCGTCGCACAAAACGGTGACGATGTCGGAGATGGTGTTGATAAAACTCATGTCGTGCTCCACCACCATCAGCGAGTGTTTGCCTTTGAGGGTCAAAAACAATTCGGCGGTGCGCTCGGTTTCAAAATCGGTCATACCGGCCACGGGTTCGTCCAGCAACAAAAGCTTGGGGTCTTGCATGAGCAACATGCCAATCTCCAACCACTGCTTTTGGCCGTGACTCAGGTTGCCCGCTTGGGCGTTGACGCTGTCTTCCAAATGGATGGTGTGCAGCACCTCGCTCAAACGGTCGCGCTGCATGCCGTTGAGTCGAAAGAACATCGAGGCCGCCACACCTTTGTGGGTTTTCAATGCAAGCTCTAAGTTTTCAAACACGCTCAGGTGTTCAAACACGGTGGGCTTTTGAAACTTGCGGCCAATGCCGAGTTGGGCAATTTCGGGTTCGTTGTGGCGCAGCAAGTTGATGGTGCTGCCAAAGAACACCTGACCCGAGTCGGGTTTGGTCTCGCCTGTGATGATGTCCATCATCGTGGTCTTACCTGCACCGTTGGGGCCGATGATGCAACGCAACTCACCAGGTGCAATATCCAGCGACAAATTGTTGATGGCCTTGAAGCCATCGAAGCTCACGTTCACATCTTCCAAATACAAAATGCGGCCATGGGTCAAGTCCAGGCTGCCGGGTTCGTGCACGCGGCCATAGCCTGCACTGCGGTCGCCCGACGTCACCTCATTCACCACCCGCGCTTGATGGCTGGCCAAGCGCTCGGCGCCTTGTTCAAACAGATCGGGGGTCATACGCGCTCCTCTGTATTTTTCTTGCCGCCAATTTTTTGCAGCAGGCCCATCACACCGTGAGGCAAATACAGTGTCACTCCGATGAACAAGGCACCCAAAAAGTACAACCAAAATTCAGGCGCCGTCACCGTCAACCAGCTCTTCATGCCGTTGACCAAGAACGCGCCCACGATGGGGCCGATGAGCGATGCACGACCGCCCACAGC
>ERZ650311.1504-NODE-1504-length-11441-cov-48.436237_pt1 | contig 11441 bp, 9 predicted proteins | sample MGYA00376247_ERZ650311 | MGnify/ENA primary metagenome ERZ650311 (study PRJEB26733, sample SAMN07839324) | wastewater metagenome | biome: small river; feature: stream; material: water | place: USA: North Carolina | collected 2016-07-28 ... | reverse complement strand
AGTTTGATAAAAGCGAAGTTTTGGGGTTGTTTTGTGATACTAAGTTTGAGCATCCCCTAACTTATGCCCACGTTGATAAAATTGGCGAAATGTACGGAGTAAAAATCGAAAAGCTAAATAATGGGGATGTGACGACATTAGTTAGAAAATACGGAAGATTCCCAAGTGATGCTGCTCGTTTTTGTACTGATGAATTGAAAATAAAAGTAGGCAAAGAGTTTTATAAAAAACTAGCACAGGAACAGGGTCAAGGTTTTGAGGTTTGGTATGGAATGAGAACAGGCGAATCTAGTCAGCGCGAAAAACGCTATGCTGGCATAATTTGTGATGATGTGATGCCTCCTCATTTGTTTATGCCATCTAAATATCCACAGTATTTAGAGAAGCTGGGCGTAATGATTAGATTGCCGATTGTCGATTGGTCAACTGATGATGTTTTTGAGTTTATGGGAGATGAATTAAATCCGCTTTACAGGCAAGGCTTTGATAGAGTTGGATGTTTTCCTTGTTTGGCAGGCGGTGATTTTTGGAAAGCTAAAGCATTTGAGCATGACGATTTTGGCAAAAGCCAACGGATAAAAGTTGTGCAGTTAGCGCATGAAGTTAACGACGCAGTTTTTAAGAGTATAAAATGGAAACTACGGAATTTAGACGCGATGGTGACTGGCAAAGGCAAAGAAAATGAAGATGATTTGTTTGATGCGCCCTGTATGATGTGCCATATCTAACTAAAAAATTAAGCCGTAAATACCACACGGAAAGCAAGCACTTGATGATAGTTTGGGTATTTATCGGCTTGAATGAGAGTTAGAAAGACTTGTAAGCCCTAGAAAATATATTAAAAATAACTCTAAATGATGTTGACTTAGGCGTAAATTACGCCTAATATATAACACATAGGGACACAGAACGTGAACCACAACGTAGAGTAAAAATTATGAACACATTAGCACAACAAGCAGCAAGTGAAATTGTAAAAGCATTGCCTTTAAGTCAAAAATTTGAGGACACTTACAAGCACTACAAAACATGGTGTCAGTATGTAGGGAAAGATACAGAATGTGGATGGGAAAACCCAAGCGGTTTTAGAACAAGATGCAAAAGAATGTTTGAAATACATGGCATTGGCAAAGTTGAGCAAGGATTATTAACAAAAGCACTAAAAGCCATACTTAAATGACCAATTACGAGGTGGGCTACACGCCCACAAACCTACGCTTAGCGATTGAAAAACTAGGCGTTACGCAATTGAAGGCTGCTGAAATGTGCGGTGTTAAAGAGCGAACATTACGCCAATGGCTGAATGAGGATTTGGAAAGCAAAAGCCACGCTGATATGCCGCACAGAAAGTGGAAAACGTTTTATGCGCTACTTGCCACGGCCAATGTCGTCTAACTCGGAAATAGACACCTACAATCGGTGTATAACACATTTATAAATTAGTAACTTGTTAATTTATAACAAAGTCAATAAGTAAACAGGCTGACACTAAAACTATGAAATTTTAGTGTCAGCTTGTTTTATTTATGTCTGTGTGCCAACAACAGTGCCGTCCAAATCGGTCGTCGGTGCAGATGATTTAATGCGTAACTTTCCAGTAGCATCCGTCCACAAATAAGAACCACCCTGCCGCGTTGCTGTAGTATAGTCTCTAGTGTAATTACCGAGCACATAAAGTACAGTATTGACATAGCTATTTATCAATACGATATTATTTCCGCTTGGTGTAAAAAAGTTGCCATAAACAATATCGCTATTAACTATTGTGCAATTAGGCGCGTTTGTTAAACGACCAACCGCACCAGTAAATACGATAGACGAATTTGTAATTGTTGCCGAATGTGTACTGTTTGGTGATGACGCGCTAATAGCGTAAATATCATTAGCACACGTGAATCTCATGTTTTCTATTTTCGGTTTGGTGCAGTTTAGGCATAGTTGTCCGTTTATAACGACATTAGAGATGTCAAGAACTGTAGACTCAAACCCTTTTTTAGTGGCAGGATTATGTAAAGTTATCTCTGCACTTTTAACTGTAAACTCGATAACATAGCTACTTGATGCAAGATTGTACGAATTATAAGTCGGGTCGATTAGGCTACAATTAGACTGCTCTAGTCGATCAATTCTAATTTTAGATTTTGTGTAATACCCACCAAGACTAGGACATCTAATACCGTGGTAGTCCATATTGTTTGTTTTTAGCGTGCCAATTTGCAGCAAATCAAAATTAAATGCTGTGATGCCGCCGAATTTAACTGCATCGTATGGCGTATAAGCAGGAGTTGTATTTGTTTGATAGTCTTTGTTCAAATCAGCAAAATCAATAATAACTTTCCCGATAACATCAGAGTTTTGGCCGTTAATTAAAATCGTGCGCCCTTTTGCATATTTAATTCGGATATTGTCGCATAGTTGAGACGTGCCAACATTCGGCTCGATATCTATCAAGCCGTACCCACACCCGCTAGTGCACGTTAAACCCTCAATCGTGACATTTTCACCACCTGTCACACTGATGCCGTTACGATAAACGTTATCAATAGTTATATTTCCGATATTTACATTAGTTATTTTGTTGGTCGAAGTCCCGCCGATATAAATAACATCACCGCGAATATCTTTACCTGTGATGTTGCCAATCGTGATATTTTTAATGCTCGCAGATGGACGCATATAAAAGCCGTGACGTTGCTCGCCTGTATCTGTCGAGATATTACCGATTATTGTCATGTCACCGATTGATACGTTAGAACCAGTAATAACAAAAGTACGCTCGTCTGTACCAACGCCGCTCAACTGTTGGATGGTAACTGCGCCGATTGTGATAATTTTTTTATTGGCGGATACTGACACTGATTTAATTTTATAAGTGCCAGACGGGACGATAATATTGTTAGACGCAGCAAGGGCAGCCGTGAAAATAGATGTTGACTCTGTTATTCCATTAGAATCAGCACCCAACTGCAACACGCTAACGCTAGATGTGTCAACAGCAAGCCAACGCCCTGCACCGCTAACACTTGTAGGCTTGATGACTGTGCCGCCGTTATCGGTTAATACGCTTGTAGAATCCCAATAAAACGAATTACCGCCACCATCGCCAGCAGAATAATAGCCAAGTGTTCTCGCGCTGTTAGCCGTAGTTGTACCCGTCTTTAATCGCAATGCTGCAATGTTATTAAAAGATTGAACTTGAGTAGAGCCAATGCTTGCAATGCGGTCTTTATCAAATTGCGTCACGCCTGCACTGTTTTTTAAGATAATGCGATAACTGACAGCATCATCTAAGAACAAGTCACACTGACCATCGCTATCAAGCTGAATCGGGTTAGTATTTTCAGTGCCTGCGTCATCGCTATATGTTTTTGCGGGTGTTGTTGTGCCAGCCTTGTATGTGTACATTAAACCGCCAGCAAGTGGGCGATTCGTGCCAGTGATGAAGAAGCGAGGCTTGAGCCAAGGTGAGAGAGAGTATGCCATTATTGTTGACCGCCGTATAATTGACCGAAGGTAGAGCCATAGCGTATGGCGTTTTGCTGTTTCTGTTGATTAACCTGTTTCACTATGTCGTTTAATGTTTTCAGCTTGTTTTGCGCTTGCTGGCCTTCTAATAGCAAGGTTTTACCGATTTGCGTTCTAACAGATTCAGGAACAGCCATGCCTTGCCATAATCGAGTTAGTGGGTTTATCGCGCCGCGTGCGCTACCGCTTGCCAACGCGCCAACACCTTCACTAGCATCGCGTAACGGACTAAGCTCAATATCGTTTAACCCTTGCTGTCTTGTTGCTGTTTGAGAGCCGCCCGCTACCTTTTGAAACTTTTTAAGCTCAAACTCAGCCGCTAATTTAGATGCAAATTTTCGGTAATCATTACCAAATACCGCCTTGAGTCTGTCAGTAATGGCAGGGTCTCGGTAATTATTCATCAACTCAGTACGGCCACTCATTTTGCCAGTCTTATCAACAATGGCCTGATAAACGCCTAATCTAAAAGCGTCTTTTTCGGATTGGCTCATGGTCTTGAGTGTGTCTCGGATATTCATCGCATCCTCACGGAATATCAACCGACCTTGCTCGACTGCGTTTTTAAGCTGCATATCGCCGCCGTAAGCATCACGCGCCAACTTATAAATAGAATCGCCTTGTTGCGTTTTTGGCGACAAGTCATCCAGCTTATTGGTCAGCTCGTTTCTTAGCTTTGCAATGCTGTGCGATAATCCTAATTTTCCGCTACGTTTCCCTGCTTCTTCCATATCGTAAAGCGTTTGTTTTAACACGTCTAAACGCGCCAATGGTACGCTCGTAGCCGCAGGGTTTAACGCTTCTTTAAGTGTTGAACCGCCAACATTATCAACCTTAGACCGTAAGTTTGAACCTGCAAAGAATGGTTCAGAACGCGCCAAGATACCGCGCAAATCATCATCAATCTGTAAGTTTACGCCTTGTAATTGATTGTAATATGGTGCGGCTTTTAGTTTTGCCGCATTGCTGAATGCTTCAATTGTCGTATTGTAATCAGGTCGTCCTGTGCCTAGTGCCTTCGCCGCGCTATCAGTCATGCGCCGCGCTTCTTGAGCAACTAATTGATGTTGCTTACCTAAAACTGCTTGCTTGGTCGCTCCGCCAGATATTGCCGCAATGTCGGTAAGGTCTAGCAAATTGCCGCCGCTTGCGTTTGCTAGTGGTGTCCCTTGTGGCAACTTGCCCATTCTTGCCGCCGCCATGTTCCCAGCTTGGTCAATAATATCGGACGGTGGATTAACATTCGGGTTTGCCTTAAATAACCTTCCTTCCGCATCACGCGCCAAAGCCTCTGCCACTTTCAAGTCAGCAAAATTCGCGGCAGATTTTTTACCTAGACTTGTACGTTGGTAGATGTTACGGCCCACGCCACCAATGCCATTCAATACGCCATAAGAACCCGCGCCGCCGATACCGCCGTACAAGGCCGCGTTTGTGCCGTCTTGTAATATACCGCCGATGTCGTTTGCGTCACTGTTACCAATACCGCTTACGCCGCCATAAGCCGCGCCAGTAACGCCTGCGCGACCTGCGTTAGCAAGTATTCGCCCCGTCTTTTCTGCCACTGTCAAAGCGTTTGCAGTTGTGCCTAGTGCCTTCATAGGCAATGGATTAAACATGGTTAATGGTAAAGATGCTGCTACATTAGTACCGATTGATAGATTCGGATATTCGTCTTTGTACGACTTTTCAATACCGCGAATTAAATCACGATTTTCTTTGTACCCTTTGCCAAAATCACCGCCTTCTAAATACTCACCGACACCGCCAGCCAGTCCAAAGAGTTGACCGCCTAACCCAAGAGTAGCTGCGTTTGCTGTGCTGATTAAGCCCTTAGCTGCGCCAGTCATAGACTGAGCCTTTCTTGTCTGCTTTTCTTGCTCATATTGAGCCATTAGTTCATCAAACTTACCCATAACATCACCTATTTGATTAAGCCATCAGCGCGTGCTTGTTCGTCTAAAATACGCAAGGCTGTCGGGTCTTTAGCATATTTAGCCCTGTTTATCTTGTACTCTTTCATCGCTTGAAACTTATCGTTAAGCGTTGGCTGTTTAGGCTGTAGGTTTTGCAGTTCTTCTGGTGTCACTTCGCCTGATAAAATCTTGCTTGAGTATTTTCCGAATTTTTTGACAATACTATAGGCAAAATCCCTTGCTGACTTTGCAGCTTCTAACCTTGCATCGCGTGGTTGTGTTATATCCGATGCAATACCGACCTGCTCAAGATAATTTCTTACGTCTGCATCGGTAGAAGGGCCCGGTTGTTTCTGTGCGTAGTTGATTAACGTTTTTGCTTTTTGGTTAGCCCTTGCAACTGCTTGCAACTCTGGATTGTCTTTAGAGAACAAGCCAACGCCTTTATAAATTAAGTTACTTGCAAAATTAGCAGGCGTTTTCTCTAAATCAGTGATATAGCCGTTCAGAATCGGAATAACCTCAGCAGCATCGGTGTATTTACCTGCTACTGTTTTACGTTGCTCCGAATCTGTTTTTATCTTCTCTTTACCCTCAGCAATGGCCAATGCTGTTTCAACAGGGTCACGCGATGCTTTTACAGATTGAGGCGCATCTAAATTACTACGACCTAAAACGATTGGATTACCTTTAGCATCAAGGCCATAAGTTGTCTCTACCCTGTCATTTTTAACAGAATATGTAACAGGTGCTTTAGGGTCTTTCGGTGTTTCGTACGGATTAACGCCCAAGAACTGCTTTTGTCCTAATTCATTGACAACAAAATAATCAGGCTGCATTGTTTTCGGGTTAATGCCCTTAGTCGGATTCATTCCCCATTTAGTCGCCTGTTTTTCTGTTTCCTGAATGGCTTTTGCATACTTGAATATCTCGTCTTGATTTCGCGTCAACATCGCCTGTTTTAAGCCGATAGCCAACATCTCAGGATATGTCGGTTGGCGACCCGCCACCGCTTCTTGCGTAACTTCACCGCCACCTAAGCGAAAATCACCGTTAAGGATTTCCTCACCGAAGGCTTGCGGTTGTGGCATTTGTTGGCCTTGCTCACGCATCATCACGCCTGTCATGCCCTGTGGCATTTGACCGCGTTGTGGTGTTTGCTCAAAGCGAGTAGGCGCGTATTGTGCAGGACTGCCACTTTGAATCCCTGCCAAGTCACTAGCAATGCCCATTTGCATAGCTTTTTCTTGCTTCCGCTTTTCTTTCGCCAAGTCGTAATCTTCGCGCAGCTTTTGCATTTCAAAGCGATGCTTCTCTAAGTTAGCCGCGTTTTGTTGTGCTTGCATGAGTATAGACGCAGGGTCAAACTGTACTTTGTTTGCTTGCAACGGAATGCTTGGGTCAATTTGAAAAGCCATATATCACCCGTAGATTTTATTGAGTGCGTATAAGTTTGTAAGACTGTTTAAGCCGCCACTGATAGCGTTTGCATTAGCAGTATAACCGCTTGCTCTAGCGTTGGCTTGTTGGCCTAATATGCTTGTCTGTGCGTTAGATAGATTAGCAAAGGTATTACCAGCGTTTTGAGCATACTGGCCACCTGCTTGAGCCATAGAACCTGCCGCCTGTTGTCCACCTTGCGCTAAACCTGCTAAACGGTTGTAGTAGTTTCCAAACTCAGTGCTTGCCATGCCTTGGCCGTAGTCTTGCGCCGCTTTCATTTGTGCGCCACTGTAGCCCATGCCACGCGCCGCGCTTGAACGGTCTAAGGCTTGTTGACCTTGCTTTAGTCGGAACTGGTAAGAAGGGTCATTTTTAAGAATGGCAGACGTGTCAGCATTAGGCCGCATGAGTGCGCCTAGCGTGTTAATACCGTACTGTCCTTGTTCAAGATAAGGCTTGTAATCGGCTTGTTGCTTTTCCCAAATCTCACGTTGAAGTTTGAGCTGGTCTGCGGCGGATTGAGCCTCTAATGCAGCAGCTCTATCGCCAGCTTCAATCTGTGCATTTACGCCCTTTTTAGCCTGATTAGCACCATATAGACTTGCTCCAATAGAACCAAGCCCCAAACCTATTGAACCTAATGACATACCGCTTCCAGCCGCAGCACCAGCACCAGCCGCTCCGCCCGTACCAGCCGCTCCGCCAGCACCTAAAGCACCGCTCAAAGCCATGCCGCCACCTAGCAAAGCACCGCCGCCAGCCATTAACGCTTGATTTTCAGGGGTGAAAGGAATCATTGCGGCCAATGCAGGGTTTTCGCGCCTCCAGTCATCGGCATCACTAGCAACGCCTTTAACACTATCCTCAAAATCAGACAATTCGCGTTTTACTTTTTTCTTAAAATCACCCCAGCCCATACAACCCCCTCTCTGTCATCACGACAGTAATGCCTTAGTTTATGCTTAATTGATAGACTCTGCAATAATTGATAAACAAGCCAATATCATCGCGTTAATCAATTAAATACAAACAATAAGTCAGCAGCAGTGCCGCCAACAATATCGACTGTCAAACCAGTATTAAACTCTAAGTTATACGTTATCTCGCCATAATTCGTATCAGTGTTTAACGATATAATTGGCGTACCTGTCACTGATAAAGCATCATAAACATTGCATACACTAGAGCCTGTGCTTTTGATATTGACACAAATACTTTTGATTGTGCCTTTTCCTGATTTAAGCGTTTTTGTTGATATTGTCGAAACATGGACGTGTGGAGCAACATAGAATATTGATTGCCAAATACCATAAAGCCAAGTCTTAAATGCGCGTGTATTTGTTAAATCTAAATTAGCAGGACTGGCAACTTTACTCATGTTTTGCCTACCTCAACATCAATAAATCCGCTAATTAGCACCGTTTTTACAGGTGCAGAGCCAAAGACTTTATAAACTCTATCGCGTGAATTACCAAGCCTTGCCCACATAACGCGGTTTTTACGCTGTCCAATAACGCCCAAACTTGCCTCGCGTGGTGTGATGTAACTATGGCCGCCATCATCACTATATGTTAGATAAACCAACGGCTCGCTGCCATCTTCTAAGCCTACGCCAGTTTGAAAGTTAAGCACAACCTCTTTATGTTTAACGCGCTTGTAATCACTGACAATATGCGCTGTGGTGCGACTCCACGCAATAGGTAAACCACCATCTAAATGCGTCTCGTCGTCTAACTGATAAAGTACACCACTAACAAAATCACCGACAAGATGTTTACCAAACGCAAACGCATAACAGGACGCCCTATCGCGGCCTAGTCCGTAAGTCTCACGCACTGACCAAGCCGCGTCATCATCGCCAATTGACGCATCATAGACTAATGTTTTGTTAGCTGTCGGGAATGTCAGCACATAAAAACTATGGCCATTTTTTTGATAAGTATAAGCAAACGCATCGTCTACACGCTCAAACGTATTAATTAAATACTCTATGCCGCGATTAGAGATTATCTGTGGAGTGTATTGGTTCAACTTGTAAACTAGGCCGCTTCCATAGGCGTTGCTACCTAAAAAAAACACCGTGTTATCTATCTTAGCAACTGATAAATCAGCAGCACAGCCCACCTCCATATCCGCGCCTTGTCGCCTATCAAGTGAGAATGTTGCACCTTCGACGGCAAACCAGAATGACGTAGTTTTGCGCCCAAATAGCACTAACTCACGATGGTCAACAATACCTGTTACCAAGTTATCAGGGTCACTACCGTTGCTATTAAATTCTAAACCATCAAAAGTTAAGAAGTCGTTATAAGCGGATACATAAAATTCTTGTGTGTTAGGTCGTACAAACACGCCATAGCCATCTAAATAATCAACCCGTGGTGAGCCATAGAACGCAGGATCTGTAATCTGAGTGAGTACCAGTGTTGCAGTGTTATAAACATACGCTTTATTAGTTACGCCGCTATTGAAGCAAATTTGACCAGCATTGTTAGCCGCTATGGTTGTATCAAAATCTAAGTCAACAGTACCTATTGTTGTATAACTAAAATCATTCAATACTTTATAGAGTGTTGCTCCTGCCACTACATAAAGTATGCCTCTAAACTCACTCATGCCGTAAACTGGCGCAGTGGGTAGAGTCAAGAACGCCATTTTCCCATCAACGCGATAAAGCGTGAGCTTGTTATCTTCGGACGGGTCAACCTCAAGAAACATATTAACGGTTTCTTGGCTGTTTTGATTCTTGCTAAATCCTTTGTGCTGTCCGCCTAGAAAATTGAATTTCATTAGAATCCACCGCCTGCGATGAATGTGCGTGAACTGACTTGATTGTTAGATGTTGGCAGTAACGCATCAAAACGCGCTAATGGCACAGTGACCATCGACCGTAGCACAATAGCCTTTGATTCTTGAGCTAATAAAGCCAATTCTGGCGATACAGTGAATCCAAACTCAGGACTAATTTCGACAGCAAGGTTAAACTTTAATGCTCGAATCCATTCAGGCGGATATGGCAAATCGTCTGCAAGGGTTAAATCAGTGGCAGGACGCACATTATCTAACGTCAAAGTGCCGTTAGCAGGGACAGGGAATAAATAAATAGTCGATAAAGGATTGTCAGGTTTGAGAACAATATACTCAGGAATTGAACCGATAGTCTTAATGCCAATGTCTTGATAATCAGAATAATCTAAAAACGATAGTGGGTAATCTTGACCGCCAAGTGTCCAATGCGCGTTATAAATAGCAGTAGGGCGAGTTGTGTTGATGTCACCGCCAACACCGATTGTGTAAGACGTTGAGCCATTGCAAGCGTGAGTGACTTTGCCAGTGCTTGCAGATAAGAAGCGAGACGCACCCCATGAGCCAAGCATGAGATTCAACGCCTCTAAAGCATCGCTAGACTCGTCAGCGTTTGGTGTTTCGCTAGAAGATATTGCACCGATTAAGCGCAGCGTGGCGCGAATTAAATCAGCAGTTACCATGCTACACCTACTTAAAAGAATGGCTCATCCGTGAGCCTTTGGAATTACAATTGATGAACTAAACGACACGCCAACTCAGGATACAAGGCCGCTGTACCGTAAAGGATGTCAAAGCGAGATTTCCATTGGCCATTGTCGCCATCGAACCAACGCACAAAACGCATTGAGATATTGCCGAAACGTTCACGCGCTGCCATGTCAACACCTTTTGGAATATCCAAATCAGCACTAACAAAGGTAAACGCGTCTTTATGAAACGCTAAGTTTTGGCCATAAGCTGTTGCGCTTGTACCTAACACAGTAATAGCCGAGTTATCAGCAATACGGTTAGAACAGTTTTGATATGCACCGCCAGCAATAACGCCGGGTGATACAGTCATAGTGATTGCGCCTGTAGTGTCGCTAACATCGCTAACAATCACAAACTTCTTGAGAACACCCGTAGAAACTTTAGTTTCAGGATGCACTTCAAAACAGCCAGCAAACGTGATGCTATCACCTGCTTTTAAGCTAGTACCGCCACTAGTCCATCCGTCTGTAACAATAGAAGATGTTGCAACATAAGCGTTGTTAGCACCCGTAGAGCCTTGAGTCGCGCCATTGGTTAATGGAGTGCCACCGTATGTACCTGTGGTATGCACTGGAATCATTGTGTTCTCGAACACATCAAAACCACCAGTACGGCCAACCATGCCCTCGCGGTATTGGTCGTCGATGTTGTTGGATGCTTGGAATAAGCCCTTAACAGCGTCGCTAAACTCAACGCGGCTAGACGGGTTTAACAGGAATGTACGGTCAGAGCTAGGAGCTAGGTTTTCGGTTAGCTTTTGGCCTGCTTGCTGGAACTTCTTGTAGTCAATCTGCGTTGATACAGTACCAACAGTATTCGGCACTGATTTATACATCGCCAACATTGCGCTATATTCAATATCAGAAGCAAGTTGATTCATAGCAGGTTTTAAGAATTGGTCACTAAAGTCATTAAGACTCATGGTTAATTCTGTATCTGTAATCGTGCAATCTACGCCTTTGATTGTGGCAACAGGCAACGATACTTTACGCTCTACCA
>ERZ650311.1503-NODE-1503-length-11442-cov-4.809081_pt1 | contig 11442 bp, 5 predicted proteins | sample MGYA00376247_ERZ650311 | MGnify/ENA primary metagenome ERZ650311 (study PRJEB26733, sample SAMN07839324) | wastewater metagenome | biome: small river; feature: stream; material: water | place: USA: North Carolina | collected 2016-07-28 ... | reverse complement strand
GCGAGCTGATCCGTTTTCAGAACGGCGACTTGAGCACTGTCTAGTGTGGCGACCAACGTTGGGCTAAGTGCCTTCATTTGGGCAGCGGTCAACTGCATCAAGTCATCGGACTCAATGGCGCGCAATTGTGTGCTTGACAACGCGGCAATCGCCGCAGTATTCAGCTGACTGACCTGATCGGTCGTCAAGGCCACGATTTGGTCACTGCTCAATACTTTGGCTTGTGCCGCACTTAAACCTGCGATGGCACTGGCACTCAAAGCAGCAAAATCATCACTCTCCATGGCTTTCAACTGACCTGTCGTCATCGCCTCCAATTGGGCCTTAGACAACACCGCCGCTTGGGTTGAATCCAACGCCACAATTTGAGCTGATTTGAGTGCTCGAATTTGTGCTGTACCCAAAGCAGAGACTTGATCAGTGGTCAAGCTGGTCACCAAGTCTGCCGACATGCCTGCAATGGCAGTGGTGTTGATTGCTTTGATCTGATCCGCACTCATCAATACCAAATCGGCTGAGTCAATTGCATTGATTTGACTGGCGCTCAATGTCGCCACATTGGCTGCAGACAGTTGGTTCAACTGTGTCGATTCCATCGCGGTCAACGATGCTGCCGTCAAGGCTTTGGCCTGTGAAGTAGTCAACGCAGCAGCTTGATCAGCGGTCAAAGCCACCGCTTGATCGCTGGTCAAACTGGCAATCACAGAGGTGCTCAAAGCTTTAACCTGATCAGCTGTCAGGGTCGCCACGTCCTCTGAATCGATGCCCGAAAACTGAGCTGATGTCAACGCGCCCATCGCAGCCACCGACATGTTAGGCAAATGATCTGACGTCATGGCTTTGAGCTGATCTGAGCTGAGGACCTTGGCTTGCGCAACGGTCAACGCCGACATTTGAGTAGAACTCAATCCAAGAATGTGATCGCTATCAAGATTTTTAAAAGCACCTGTCGTGATGGCTTGAACTTGGTCATTGGTCATTGATCCAATCACATCAGAGGCAATCGCATTCAATTGAGCCGAACTCAACACAGCAACATGTGCAGCGGTGAGGTTGGTAATTTCAGATGAGTCCAAAGTTCCTAGCTCATCTGCAGTCAGTACTTTGGCTTGTGCAGTGGTCAACGCAGCCAGTTGGGTGGAATCTAACTTACTGAACTGATCACTGCTGAGTGACGCGATGCTTGACGTGCTCAATGCACGCACTTGGTCTGTGCTAAGCGCGGCAAAATCGTCCGAGTCAATTCCCGAAACTTGGGCCGAGCTCAGTGCAGCTACTACTGATGTAGAAAGGCTGTTAATTTGGGTTGAATCCAGCGCTTGCAATTGATCGCTGGTCAAACTCTTCGCTTGTGTCGCAGTTAATGCTGCAATTTGCTGCGATTTCAGAACCGCAAATTGCGCAGAAGCATCCAGTTGACTCAACGTGGTGGTATTGATGGCAGCGACTTGCGAGGTCGTCATATTCGGAACGACATCGGAAGAGATCGCTGCAAATTGTGCTGAGTTCAGCACAGCAACACCCGCATCAGACAAATTCACAAATTGTGCAGATGAGAGTGCACCCAATTGATCCGAAGTCAGCAACTTAGCCTGTCCTGTGGTGATACCTGCCACAGCTGAATTATTGAGACTGCCGATGACGTCCGAAGTCAAGCTGGCGACTTGCACATTGCCCATGGCTGCGATTTCGGCAGATGTCAAAGATCCTGCTTGGGCCGATGTGATGGCCGCTGCTTGCGCTGAAGTTAGTGCACGTGCTTGTGCGGTTGTCAATGCACCGAGCTTGCTGCCATCCAGCGCTGCAATTTGATCCGCTGCACTCATCGAACCGATTGCCGCTGTACTAAAGGCCTGAATTTGGTCTGTACTTAAAGAATTCAAGTCATCCGAGTCAATGCCTTTGACTTGCAAAGCATTGATCGCTGCCACTTGCGATGTGGTCATGTTTGACATCTGAACCGAGTCAAGGGCTTGGAGCTGCGCCGAACTCAACGCATTCACCTGGGCGGTGGTCAATGCTTTGACCTGGGTTGTCGCCACCAGTTGACTGATTTGTGCGCTGCTCAAACCTGCCATGGCATCTGCACGAATGGCTTTGACTTGGTCTGTTGTCAAGTTAGCAATACCAGCCGAATCAATGGCTTTGACTTGAGCCGCCGACATAACACCAACCGCGGTCGTTGTGAGCTTGGCTAATTGCGTGCTCGACAAGTTGGCAATTTGGCTTGTTGTCAATGCTTGCATTTGATCGGTGGTGATTGCAGCAACTTGATCTGTGCTCAAGTTCACAATACGATCAGATGCCAATGCAGCAACCGCACTCGTTCCCAAATGTTTAAACTGAGCAGAAGTCAATGCACCGACTTGTGTACTGCTCAATGTTTTGGCTTGAGAGACAGACAATGCCTCAATGGCGTCGTAAGACAGCACTTTCAAGTTGTCAACGCCCAATTTGCTGACTTGCGTTGTACTCAAGGCGGCTATTTGTTGCGCGGACAGTTTCGGTGCCTGGGTCGAGCTCAACGCCACGATTTGGTCCGTGGTCAGCTTAGCCACTTGATCTGTGGTCAACGCCTCAATTTGATCTGTCGTCAGTTGATTCACTTGCGCCGATGACAAACCGGAAATTGCAGCAGTATTAATCGCCACAATTTGGTCGGTGCTCATTTGCACCAAATCCGCCGAGTCAATGCCAGGCACTTGCGACGCGCTCAAGGCATTGATTTGATCTGTTGTCAAAGACTTCACCTGGTTCGCCGTCAGGTTGTGCAACTCTGTTGACGTCATTGCTTTGACTTGATCTGTGGTCAAGGCTTGCACTTGATCAGACGTCAAATTAGAAATGCGTGTTGCATCCAAACCAGCCAAAGCACCTGTGCTGATTGCACGAATTTGATCTGAGCTCAAAGTGGCCCAATCGGCCGCCTCAATTGAATTCAGCTGTGCGGATGACAGCACAGCAATTTGGTCGGTATTCAGGTTGTCGATCTGATCTGAATTCATGCGCGTCAATGCTGCAGGCGCCAAAGCTTTTGCTTGTGCAGTTGTCAAGGCATTGATTTGATCGTTGCTCAATGCATCAATCTGTGCATTTTGTAATTGATTGATACCTGCAGTTGAAATGGCAGCAATTTGATCGACCGACATGCGAGCTAAGTCAGCTGCTTCAATTTTTTGCACTTGCGCAGAAGACAACGCCTGCACTGTTTCAGTGGTCAAGTGGGAAATTTGGTCTTCAGTCAGCGCCACAATTTGACCGCTTGACAACATCGATGCTTGATTCGAGGCAATGCCTGCAACGGCTTCATTGGACAACGCACTGATTTGCGTAGACACGCCTTTCCATTGGTCTGAATTCAGCGCAGCCACTTCAGCCGCAGTCAAACTGTTGATTTGTCCACTGGTCATCACATTGAGCTGCGCTGACTTCAAGGCAGCTACTTGCGTAGTGCTCAACTGGGCCAAATCCTCTCCCTCTATACCTCTGATTTGCGAGGAATTGAGCGACGCAATCACCTGAGTATCCAAATGACTCATGTGTTCCGTATTCAATGCAGCAACTTGAGCGCTCGACCAACCATTGACTTGCGCAGAAGTCAAAACTTCAATGTCAGAAGTCTCAAGCGCTTGAATTTGTGCAGGCGTCAAAGCACCAATTTGCCCTGACCCCATCGCGGCAATTTGATCTGTCATCAAATTGAAAATCTGATCCACACTCAGGGCAGCGACGGTAGGTGCACTGATGCTCTTGAATTCATCTGGGCCAATTGCAGCAATTTGCTCGGCATACATGGCATTGAGCTGATCAGAGCTCAAGCTAGCCACTTCGGTTGCATCCAGCGAACGGATATCACGCGTTGATAACGCTTGAATCTGAGGAATGGTGTAGTTTGAAATTCCTGATATTGACATGATCAATCCTTTTTTATTCGCCTGGTTGGCCTTGTCGCTCACATTGAGAGCCACAAGAGCCTTAAATTTCTAATCGTCTCTGCTGATTCGGCATGAGGTAGGTAAGCTTTAATGCGAAATACAAATAAAAAAGCGAGCCCGAAGGCTCGCTTTTGATGGGCTATCTAGTGAATTACTTCAACAGCGACAGCACGGATTGCGATGACTGGTTCGCTTGCGCCAACATCGCTGTAGCAGCTTGCTGGATGATTTGCGACTTGGCCAAATTGGTTGTTTCAGCAGCGTAGTCAGTATCTTGAATACGGCTACGTGAAGCAGACATGTTTTGGTTAACTTCAGTCAAGTTAGAGATCACGGCATCCAAACGGTTTTGGAATGCACCCAACTTGGCTTGGTTCAACGACACAGACTTCAAAGCAGCGTCCAAAGCAGTCAATGCCACTTGTGCACCCGCTTGAGTAGAGATGTCAATGCTGGCCACTTTGACGCCGTTATCCACGCCGCCAAAAGTACCCGTTTTGAAACCCAACTTAGCAAAGTTGTCATTGCCATCTGAGCCGCCTTCGACTGTGAAAGACTTGTCAGATTGCAAAGTCACACGTGCATAAGTCGTCTTCGCACCACTTTGTGCTGTTGCATAAGTAGCGTTGTTATAGAAAGCGTTGGAATCAATACCCAAAGCAGCGGCAGTTGTGTCGCTACCAATTGAAATATTGCGACCATCTGCTGCGGTCAAGGTCAAACCTGAACCGTTGTCAACAGCCACCACACCGGTTTCGCCTGTTTTGCTGTTAATCAGTGTTGCCACATCGCTACGGGTCGAGCTGGTCGTCAGCGTATCCAATGCAATGGTGACACCGTTCAATGACAAGCTCTTGCCCGTGCCAGCAGTAGCTGTATAAGCAGAGCCCGTGACCACGTTGGGAGCTGCAGTGGCTGTCACACCCGTGGTTCCAGTGGCCTTGTTAATGGCAGCGGCAATCGCGATGGCGCTGGCTGCTTTGGTCGAGCTGGTGATGGCTGTGCCAGCAGCATTGGTGTCAGCAGAAGCTGGATCGTCAGCAGTAGACGCTGCCACGATTGAAGTTCCGTTGATACGCAAAGTACCCGCTTGCAACAAACCTGTTGTGGTAGTTGAAGGTGCTGCGGCAGCAACAGCGCGGTCCACAGATGTCATTGCAGACACGTTCGCACTGTAGGTGCCAGCGGTCAAGCCTGCATTCACCAAATTGCCGTTGCTGCTTGAAGAAACAGTGATGGGAGCATTGGTTGTGCTAGACAGCTGGTATGTACCTGTGTACACAGATGCAGCACCAACACCAGTGAATGCAGCAGTTTGCGCGCCACCAAAGGCGACTGTGATGTTACGTGCGTCATCGGCAACCAGCACCACCCCTTTGTTCACATCACCTGTATCCACAGCACGTACACCTGTTTGTGCGCTGATGGCGTTGATCGCATTCACTGCCAAAGCGCGGTTAGCACCCATGTCAGAGGTTGTCGTGATAGAGGCCGTTGCGACGCCGTTGATGGTGATTGCACCTGCACCACCGGCACCAGTCATCGCTGTACCACCCACGGTGGTGTTACCCAACACAGCCACCACGCCTGATTGCGCGCTGGCAGCATTGATCGCTGCAGCTTTAGCAATAGCACTTGACGACTTGTCGCTAGAAGACAAAGTGTCATCAGCAGCAGACGAGGCACGGATGGTCACGCCATTCAACACCAAGTCACCAGCAGCTGTATTTTTAGCCAAAGAACCAGCAGTACCGCTGAAACCAGTAGAAGTCAAAGAAGCACGTGAACCCAAGCCAATGTCTTTGGTTTGCACAGAGTCAACCGACATGGTCATCAATTCACCAGCGCGCACGCCGGTTTGCAACTTGATGGCACCAGCAGAGCCGTCCAACAACTTGATGCTGTTGAAGTTGGTTTGCTTGGCCACATCGTCGATTTGGGCTTTGAGTTGAGCCACTTCCAATTGTGAAGCAGCACGGTTATCAGCATTCATAGAGCCGTTAGATGCTTGAACAGAGAGTTCACGCATACGTTGCAGCATGTCGGTGACTTGACCGATAGCGCCTTCAGCAGTTTGAGCCATCGACAAACCGTCGTTGGCATTGCGGATGGCAACAGCGAAACCACGGATGTCCGAAGTCATGCGGTTGGTGATGGCCAAGCCAGCAGCATCGTCTTTGGCGCTGTTGATGCGCAGACCAGTGGAGAGACGCTCCATGGACGCTTTCATCTTGCGCTCAACGTTGCCCATAGAGGCTTGCGCATCGAGAGCTTTCAAGTTGGTGTTGATAACGGACATGGTGTTTCTCCTTAATAGTCCAAAAAAATTCAGTTGAAGAAGTTACAAGAAGTTCTCTTGATAGCCAATGATTCGGCGCATTCGGAAATTACTTGAGCGAAATTTAAATTTTTTCGTTGTGCAAGAGCCCTTTGAAGTCTTCAATGCTGTGTGCCAGCTGAACAATGACTTCATTGGGAATCTGACGCACGATTTCGCCAGTGGTTGCATTCTTGATATAGACAATCGGACGTCCAAGCTTTTCATCCATTGCAAAGCTAACGCTACGCGCATTAGCCGTCATCATGTCGTTGAGCTTGCCAATCGCAGCACGAAGGTCTTGACTTTCACGCTCAAGATCAATTTGTATTTCCGCCTTAGGAACGGGCATGAGATGCACCTTAGAACTAGGCATCGCCACTGCAGCAGCAGAAGGCACAACAACCGGACGTGCCGATGCGTTGCTTGCCGATGCAGTCGTATTGGATGAAATATCTAAAGCCATGAGATCGCCCTTTCCACCCCACAAAAGAGATGCAGCAAAAATAGCCGCATGAAAATAGGGATGCGTACGATCAGATCGACAGTTCCATCGACAACTTGAGTAAATATTTTGAGAAAAATAAAAGTGAAGCCATAGGCATTCACTTTAATGATGCGTTTTATTTATTTGTATACGCGGCCATCATCCCGTCGAAGGTAGATTTCAAGCTGGTTTTCTGACTATTGATACTACCAACCAAACTGTCCATTGATGCAAATTGCTTGGTATAGCGCGTCAGCAAAGCGGTCATCCGGATATCCAACTTAGACAATTGCTCTTTATATTTGACGTTCTGGGTTTCTGCATTTTGGCTGTTACTAACAATAGGCCCCGTCGCACTGACGAGTTTGGTTAGCTTACGTACGGCCTCGCCTGCAAATCCTGCGGGCTGCTTGCTGTAAGCACTCAAACCATTTGTGTTCCCAGTCATGGCTTTGACGACGTCATCAAAATTACCAGCCAAAGCGGTATCCAACTTGGTTTCATCCAAGCTCATGACACCCGTTTGATCAACTTTGATTCCCAATTGCCACATAGCACTGACATTTGTACCTGGCGTTGTGGATGTGCCTTGCACAAGCGATCTCACCTGGTTACGCACACTACGTACCGTGGAGTCCCCCACCAACGTTGCACCATAAGTTTCAACCGTTGATTTTGGATCCGTCACGACGCCAAGCATGCTCATGGCGTCGTTAAAGACGGTCACGAGGTTGGTGAATTTGGCTTTGATGGCACTGGTGTCGCGCGTCAAGCTTAATGACGAAGCGCCTGTTGTCGTACCTTTCAAATCCAAAGTCACACCAGCCAACACATCTGTCAGGGTGTTGCTGCTGCGAGTAAATGTAATGCCGTTTACTTTGACACGTGCATCTGTGGCTGACTGATCTGCAGAGTGAACACCTGAAAAGTTCAAACCCGAACTACCTACAGCCGGCGTATTACTAATGCTGCCGTCTGCAGCTGTGTATGACGTGCTCAGACTGAACGCGCCTGCTGCACCTTTTGCGCCGGTCAACACCAATTGATAAGGAGTTGCAGAGCCGTCACCAGTGTTCACTAGCGAAGCCGTAATACCAATATTGGCTGCATTGATCGCATCTGCGATGTCTTGTGGCGTATCTTTTCCAGCGGCTAAAGAAATGTTAACTTTGGCACCGCTAACAGCGATGTCAGACACATTGGCATTTGGTACTGCGCTACTGAAATTCAAGGTTGCGCCTGCGCTGACACTCGTATTGAAACCAATCAACGAGCCCGAAAATGTACCCTTAGGTGGATTTGCAGGTGTTGTGGAACTGGCATTTAAGCCCGCAAAGAGCGACGCAACTTCTGTCGCTGTTGTGACTTGTGTCGCAGTGTAAGTCAGGCCTGCTACCGTAACGGACTGTCCGACAATCATGTCTTTAAAGGTGACGGCAGAACTCTCGGTGACAGCAGTTACGCCTTGAGACGTGGTCACCAGCGGCATACTCGCACCAGAAGTCGAGACAGCTAAATCTTGCACCTGCCCTGTCGTCGTACTGGTAAAAGTTAGAAACTCATTTGTTGCAGTTGCCGCATTGAATCCAGTAAGCGCGCCACTGAATATCCCTTGTGAACTATTCGCAGGTGCGACAAGACTCTCACTCAAACCAGAAAAAACGGATGCAACCTCTTGGGCAGAAAGATCCTGCGTCGCGGTGAAGGTTAACCCCCCAACAGTCACCGACGCACCATTTACCAAAGCAGAAAACTTAACTTGCGATGCTTCATTTGCAGCGGTTTTCCCCTGCACAGTACTGAGGGTTGGTGTCCATGTATCTACGGCTCCCAATCCTAACGACAGTCGCATGGAACGACCACCATTCAATGGTGTAGTCGCTGATGCAAAGCCATCGCTCACACGTCGTTGCGCTTTAGCCAACTGCAACACTTCTACATCACTGCTGCCCACTGCTGCGGCTGTCGTTGTAGTCACTGAGTAAGCGTTAGGTTGAGAATTACTTGCGCTAACTGAGTTAAAGCTGGTTTGATCTTTCAGGCTTGTAAAGGCGGTGTTGAGCTCAGATAACACAAACGCCACAGCCGAATAACCTGACACACGTGCATCATTTTTTGTGATCTTGGCATTGATTGCATTTTGCTGAGGTACTTTTTCAGCATTAACCAAGTTCTGGGCCAATGAGGCCGTGTCTACGCCCGATCCTGCACTCAAGGATGTAATGATTTTTTGCGCAGCCGCCTTATTTGCTGCAGCAATATCTGCTGTAGTGCTAGCGGTTGATGCGGCGGCGGAAACTGCAGTAGTGGCCATAATCTATGTATTAGCTCGGTACGAGTCTGATTAACTTGAGCTTAATTAGTTCAAATACTTAAACAAACTCAATTGGGAGATCTTAGAAAAACTACTTTGAGCAGCCTCCAAAGCTAATTGATCTTTATTCATGCGCGTGATGGCCTCGGTGTAATCCAAATCTTCGACATCAGACCGGGTGGTTTGCAGTCTTAAAACAATTTGATCAAGCACGTTTGTTTGCATATCAACGACCGATAAATCTGAGCCAATTTGACCCAGCCCCTCACTGATACCATTTTGCAAAGTATCAATCTCTGAAATACCACGTTGAATGCTGATCCGATCCGCACCATTAACCGCTTGTGTCAGATCATCTAGCGCTTGAAAGAAATCCACACCAACCCTGTTTCCTTTACCGTCATCACGTACAACGCGCGTAAAGGCATCTGAACCTGGCATATTCAGACTCATACGACGGTTGTCACCCACGTTCACTTTCATGCGCGAATGATCACCTTGGTACACAACGCGGCCATTGCTGTCCTTGCTGAAGGCAGGTTCACCACTGCGACTACCAGAGAATAAATAATTGCCGTTGCTGTCTTGGCTATTTGCCAAGCTCAAAATCTGCTCACGCAACGTGCCCAGTTCTAGCGCAATGCTTTGGCGATCTTGTGGACTAAGCGTGTCGTTTGCGGCTTGCACAGCCAACTCTTTGATGCGGTACATCACATCACTCGTGTTCTTGAGTGATGTTTCTTCGGCGGTCAAACGCACATTGACAGCCTTCAACGTGTCTTGGTAGCCAGACTGACGAGCCAACTCAGATTCAAGACGTGTGACCAGTGAGGCTTTATCTGGCGCATCACTTGGTTTAACGATTTGCAAACCTGTTGACAACTGCTCTTGCACTTTGGTTAGTTTCGCTTGCACATTGCCTAGCTGCTGCGTAGAACGATCGAAGTAAAGACTAGTAGAAATTTTCATGATGATTTACCTTGATCAGCGAATTTGGACAATGGAGTCAAACAACTCACCCGACACTTGTAATGCTTTGGCACAGGCCTGATAAGCCTGCTGATAACGAATCAATGCGGCAGCTTCATCGTCGAGGTTGACGCCAGACACTTTGTCGCGTGCAGCCACAGCTTGCTCATTCACCACCGTCAAGGCTTCTTGCGTGATGATGGCTTGCTGGGCCAAGTTGCCTACGTTGTTAATTTGGTCAATGTAGGTGTTGGCAATTGTTTTGCCATTAGCGGTGGGCTTTTTGTTCAAGTCCACCATGTCTAGCATGTTGACGTTGTTTCCTAGGCCGTCAAAGTTGCCGTCAATTTTGTAGCTATCGCCCACTGCGGGTGCATGGCTGAGCTTGATTTCCAAGCCTTGGAACTCCACCACCGGCTCAAGCACGGAGGGATCGTAATGCCGGTCAGCAAGTTCGGTGCCTGTGGCAGCATCCATGATGGTGTAGCGATCGGCAGCGGTGAATTTGATGGTGAGCGATTGGGTACGTAAACTGTCGCGCACGTTGTCGGGCTGCCCCTCAAATCCCACAGCGACTTTGGCTGCGCCCTTGCCTGTCATGAATAACAACAGTTCGTCTGGGCAGCCTTCTTCAATGTAAGCACCTGTACGTAACCCAATCTTGGACAAATCAGCTGGATCACCAAACTTGGCAGGGTCACCGTAATTACCAAATGACACGCGAATGTCTGTGGTGAAGTCGGGATCAAGCAGTTTGCGCTTGAGGCGCTCGGTGACATCAAAGTCCATGGGGTCAAGACCCAATGCATTTTGCGTTTGATTGCCCAAGGCGTCTTTACCAGGCCCCACCGAAATGCTCAACGTGCCTTTTTCGTCAGTAGTGCTGAGTTTCAGGTCACCATACAAATCAATTTCAGCCACCACGCCCGTGTCTGCACTTTTTGAATTGATGCGATCGACAAATGCAGGTAGTGTTTTGATTTCGGTTTGCGGCGACAAAAACACGCCATCTGACTTGACTGTGAAGGTGTTGTCTAAGTCCGCATCGCTCACCTCGCCTTTCAAAGGCGTGATAGTCAACCGTTGACCAGACAGAACTGCCTTATACGAAGCAGCAAACGTGCTGTTGGCATTCAAAGCAGCAGCTAAAGCTGCAGGAGTTGCTGCCGATACAGAGCTTGTAGAGCCAAATTTAATTTCGTAATCAGTTGAATGAGAAGCCGGCAAATCGTAGGCTACCTCACTCATACTGACGTTATTGAGCTGAAAGAGAACAGGCATGGGATTTTTTAAACCTTCTTATTTGAAATAATTTTTTTTCATAGATTTTCATTTTATAACTTAAGTCAGCCCAACCTGTTTCTTTATCACTCGTACAAGCCATTTAAGGCTTATGAGTGATTAATTGGTTTATCATCGT
>ERZ650311.1502-NODE-1502-length-11444-cov-6.269822_pt1 | contig 11444 bp, 12 predicted proteins | sample MGYA00376247_ERZ650311 | MGnify/ENA primary metagenome ERZ650311 (study PRJEB26733, sample SAMN07839324) | wastewater metagenome | biome: small river; feature: stream; material: water | place: USA: North Carolina | collected 2016-07-28 ... | reverse complement strand
ACGCAGCAGGCTGGTTTTGCCGGTGCCCAAAAAACCACCGACCACGGTGAGTGGGATGGTGGCCGGCGAGACGGCGTTGCTCATGTGGTGTGGGTGTGTGCAGGAAAGACTTGCCCGCCCAGCACGGTGCCCCAGACCCTGGCGTCCTTGAGTTTTCCCGCACCCAAGGTCAAGGGGTGGTCGCGCAGCACGCAGAAATCGGCCCGTTTGCCAGCTTCGATGCTGCCGATTTCATGGTCCATTTTCAGCGTCCAGGCCGCGCCCAGGGTGATGGCATGCAAGGCCTGCATCACGCTCAGGCGTTCTTTTTCGCCCAGCACGCGGCCTTTCGGGGTGATGCGGTTGGCCGCACACCAGGCAGTGAAAAGCGGTCCCAGGGGCGTGACCGGCGCATCCGAATGGATGGCCAAGGGCACACCGGCGGCCAAAGCGCTGCCACAGGCATCGAGGCGGTGCGCCCGGTCTGGCCCCATGGTCATCTCGTAATGCTGATCGCCCCAGTACCACAGGTGATTGGCGAACAGGTTGACACACAGGCCCAGGCTGGCCATGCGGCGGAACATGGGCGCATCGACCATTTGGGCGTGCTGCAGGGTGTGGCGGTGGTCGGGCCGTGGTGCCCGGGTGAGCACGCGTTCGATCGCATCGATGGCAGCCAGGCTGGCCTCGTCGCCATTGGTGTGGGTGTGGATGTGCAGGCCGTTGATGACGCTCCCACTGGGTTGCGGCCCGCGGCGCAGTTCCGGTTCGCGGCGGCGCGGCCGCGGCTCTACACGGCGATGATGGGACGGCTGCTGGACGGCGCGCAGATCGAGGCCGCCGAGCTCGAGCTGCAGCGCTACTTCGTGAGCGAGCGGTCGCCGTACTCGGCGTTCGAGATCGGGTTCAGCGTGATGTTGATCCCACACACGCTCAGTGTCACCACGCTGGGAAGGTTGCAGGTGGGCGACCCGGTAAATCTGGAAACCGATTTGCTGGCCAAGTACGTCGAGCGGCAATTGGCCGTGCGCAGCTCATTGCCCCACATAACTACTCATTAAGTCATTCACGGGAGGAATTAAGCCTCATGTCGACCGGTTCGGCCCGCAATCAGACTTTGAGCTACCTGATCCGCACTTTCAGGCGCGTCGGGCTCGAGCCGAGTGCGCGCCACGGTCAAAACTTCTTGATCGATCTGAACCTGCAGCGACTGTTGCTGGATTCGGCCGAGTTGGGGCCGCAGGACGTGGTGCTCGAGGTGGGCCCCGGGCTGGGGTCGCTCACGGTGGACGCTGTGCTCAATCGCGATTTCCCGGTGATACAAGGGGTGGTGCTGTTCTTCAGCGTGCTCTATGTGCTGATCAATTTGCTGGTGGACCTGAGCTACCTCTGGCTCGACCCGAGGATTCGTTACTGATGAAGTCTGTCGTTCGAAAACTCCTGGCGCACAGCGCCATCCGCTTTGGTGCCTCGGTGCTGGGCGTGCTGATCGCGCTGGCGTTGCTGGCGCCCTGGCTGGGCACGGTCGATCCGGCAGCCATGGACTCGGCCAACATCAACACCCAGGCCGGTACGCACGGCACCTTCTCGCTGCTGGACGGCACCAGCCTGGCGCACACCTTCTGGATGGGCACCGACAATTTTGGACGCGACATCTACAGCCGCGTGCTCTATGGCACCCGCGTGTCGCTGGTGGTGGGGCTGTTCACAGCCATCGTGGCTTTGCTGGTGGGGGGGCTGCTGGGCATGCTGGCTGGTTACTTTCGCACGCTCGACGCGGTGCTGATGCGCTTCATGGACGGCTTGATGGCGATTCCTGCGATCCTGCTGGCGATTGCGCTGGTCGCAGCCATGGGGGCCAAGTTGTGGACCGTGATCGTGGCGATTGCCATTCCCGAGATTCCGCGCGTGACGCGTCTGGTGCGCTCGCTGGTGCTCACGTTGCGTGAGGAACCCTTTGTGGAAGCGGCCAAGGCATTGGCCACGCCCACACCGGTGATCCTGCTGCGCCACATCCTGCCCAACGCCATGGCGCCGCTGATCGTGCAGGGCACCTTCATTGCTGCCAGTGCGGTGCTGACCGAAGCCATTCTGAGTTTCCTGGGCCTGGGCTTGCCGGCCGACATCCCGACCTGGGGCAACATCATGGCCGAGGGCCGTGTGCAGTTCACCCAGTACCCGGGCAATGTGCTGTTTCCCGCGCTGTTTCTGGTGCCCACGGTACTGGCCATCAATTTGCTGGGCGACGGCCTGCGCGATGTGCTCGATCCCAAGTTTGCGAAGCGGGGCGCCTGATGTCTGAAGCGATCCTCTCGATCCATGGCCTGTCGGTGGCCTTGCCCGCCGGAGGTGACCGCATGCATGCGGTGCAGGGCATTTCCCTGCGCATCGCCGCCGGCAAGACCTTGTGCGTGGTGGGTGAGTCCGGCTCCGGCAAATCGGTCATGGCCACCACCGTGATGGGCCTGCTCGACAAGGCCTTGCGGCCTGACGCGGGCGAGGTGTTGCTGCAGGGCGAGTCTCTGCTCAAGGCTGCGCCTGCGCGCCTGCGCGAACTGCGCGGTCGCACCATGGGCATGGTGTTCCAGGAGCCGATGACAGCCCTCAACCCGGTGATGACCTGCGGTGACCAGGTCGATGAATTGCTGGCCACGCACACCGATTGGCCCGCCGCCAAGCGCCGCGCCGAGATCCTGCAGGTGTTCGAACGGGTCAGGCTCCCTGACCCCGAGCGCATGCTGCGCAGCTACCCGCACCAGCTCAGCGGCGGTCAACGCCAGCGCATCGTGATCGCGATGGCGGTCATCCTCAAGCCGGCGCTCCTGATCTGCGACGAACCGACCACGGCGCTGGACGTCACCACCCAAAAGGAAATCCTGCGCCTGATCGCAGACCTCCAGCGCGAGCAGGGCAGTGCGGTGCTGTTCATCACCCACGACATGGGGGTGGTGGCCGAAATCGCCGACGAGGTGCTGGTCATGCACCAGGGCCGTGCGGTTGAAAGCGGTCCCAAGGGCGAGGTGCTGCGCCGCCCGCGCGAAACCTATACCCGCCAGCTGCTGGCTGCGGTGCCCGGCATGACGCCGCCTGCGCCCCGGCCCGAACCGGCGGGGGCAGCCCTGCTCGCAGGTCAGGGCGTGGGCAAGACCTACATCGCCCGTGACTGGCTGGGCCGCGCGCGCCCGACCCAGGCGCTGCGTGATGCGGCGGTGGCCGTGCGCGCCGGCGAGACCGTGGGCATCGTGGGCGAATCGGGTTCGGGCAAATCCACTTTTGCGCGCTGCCTGATCCGGCTGATCGATCCGACCGAGGGCCGGATCCATTGGGGCGCTGAGGAAGTGGCCACGCTGCCCGAGGGGCGCCTGCGTCCACTGCGCCACCGGGTGCAGGTGGTGTTCCAGGATCCGAACCGCTCGCTCAACCCGCGCCGCACGGTGGGCCAGTCCCTGGTCGAAGGCGCGATGAATTTCGGCCAGAGCCAGGCCGAGGCCGAAGCGCTGGCGGTCGAACTGATGCAGCAGGTGCGCCTGCCGGTCGACGCGCTGCAGCGTTACCCGAGCCAGTTCAGTGGCGGCCAGCGCCAGCGCCTGGCGATTGCCCGCGCACTGGCCTGCAAACCGCAGGTGCTGGTGGCCGACGAGGCCGTGAGCGCGCTGGATGTGAGCGTGCAGGCGCAGATTCTCAAGCTGCTGCGCGAGGCGCAGGACCGCCTGGGCCTGGGCCTGCTGTTCATCACCCATGACCTGCGCGTGGCGGCGCAGCTGTGTGACCGCGTGATCGTCATGCACCAGGGGCGCATCGTCGAGCAAGGTCCGACCGCCGAGCTGTATGCCCGGCCGCAGCAGGCCTATACCCGCAGCCTGTTCGACGCGGCGCCGGCCGCTTTGCCAGCGATGGAGGATGCCCCCGCATGACGCGCATCCTGATCGCTGGCTACCAGCACGAAACCAATACCTTTGCCCCCAGCCTGGCCGACTGGGCCGCTTTCCAGACCGGCGAGAATTTCCCGGCCTATGTACGCGGGCAGGCCATGGTTCAGCAGCTCACTGGCTTGAACATCCCGATAGGCGGTTTCATCGACGCGGCAATGCGCGAAGGCTGGCAACTGGTGCCTTCGGCCTGGGCCGGTGCCACACCGTCGTCCTACGTCACGCGTGATGCTTTTGAACGCATCAGTGCCGCCATCCTGGAAGATGTGCGTGCCGCCATGGTGCAAGGGCTGGACGGTGTTTACCTCGACCTGCACGGCGCTGCCGTGGCCGAGCATGCCGACGACAGCGAAGGCGAGCTGATCGCCCGCATTCGTGCGCTGGTGGGGCCGCGCGTGCCCATCGTGGCCAGTCTGGACCTGCACGCCAACGTGACGCAGCGCATGCTGGCGCAATCCGATGGCCTGGTGGCGTACCGGACCTACCCGCACATCGACATGGCCGACACCGGCGAGCGCGCTGCACGCTTGCTGCGCGAGCGCCTGCGCAGTGGGCGCAAGGCCGAAATGCAGGCACAACGGTTGCCTTTCCTGATTCCCCTCAATGCGCAAAGCACCTGGATGTCGCCAGCCCGCGAGGTGTATGAAGCGCTCTCCGACATCGAAGCGCAGACCGGTTGCATGTTGAGTTTCTGCATGGGATTTCCGGCCTCGGACTTTGCCGAGTGCGGTCCGGTGGTCTGGGGGCACGGTGGCTCTGTGCAGCAGGCCGTAGAGCGCCTGCATGCGCGTGCCGGCGAGCCGCGGCAGTGGCGGCCTGACTTTCTGCCCGACCACGAGGCGGTGCAGCAGGCGCTGGCGGTGGCCGAGAACCAGTCCGCTCCGGTGGTGATCGCCGACACGCAGGACAACCCTGGCGCGGGCGGTGACAGCAACACCACCGGCATGTTGCACGCGCTGCTGCAGCAAGGTGCCGGACGCCAATGGCCGGGACAGGTGGCACTGGGCCTGCTGTACGACCCCGAGGCCGCACGCAAGGCGCACGAGGCCGGCGTGGGTGCGGTGCTCGAACTCGCGCTGGGCCAGGCTGTTCCCACCTTCACAGGTCAGTCCAGCGACCCACCGCTGCAAGGGCGCTTTGTGGTGCGTGCGCTCGGTGAGGACGTGTGCGAGATCAAGGGCCCGATGATGACCGGTGTGAAGGTGCGCATCGGACCGTGTGCCTGTCTGGAAATCGACGGCGTGTTGATCGCTGTGGCCAGCGGCAAGATGCAGATGCTTGACCGGGAACTCTTCCGTGCCGTGGGTATCCAGCCCGAGCAGATGAAGCTGCTGGTGGTCAAGAGCTCCAACCATTTCCGCGCCGATTTCACCCCGATCGCCAGCCGGGTGCTGGTGGCCAAGGCGGCCGGACCGATGGCCGCCGACCCCGGCGACTTGCCCTGGAAAAAGCTCAGCCCACAGACCCGCACCCGACCGTAGGAGACCCGTATGAACGCCACCGACCTGACCCAGTGCCCCGCCCACGAATTGTTGCAGCTCTACCGCAGCGGACAGGCCAGCCCGGTGGAGGCCACCCAGGCGGTGCTCGCGCGCATCGAGCGGCTCAATCCCCAAATCAACGCGTTCTGCGTGGTGGACCCCGACGCTGCCCTGGCCAGTGCCCGCGCCAGCGAAGCGCGCTGGCAGGCACACCGCAGCAGTGGCGCACCGGTGGGGGAACTGGAGGGTGTGCCGACCACGATCAAGGACCTGATCCTCACGCGCGGCTGGCCCACCCTGCGTGGCAGCCGCACCATCGATCCCCAGCAGGCCTGGGATGTGGACGCGCCCGCCACCGCGCGCCTGCGTGAAGCCGGTGCGGTGCTGCTGGGCAAGACCACCACCCCCGAGTTCGGCTGCAAGGGCGAGACCAATTCGCCGGCCACGGGCATCACACGCAATCCCTGGAACACCGCGCACACCCCAGGCGGTTCATCGGGCGGCGCGGCGGCAGCCGTGGCGGCCGGCCTGGGCCCGCTGGCGGTGGGTACCGATGGCGCCGGCAGCGTGCGCATTCCGGCTGCGTTCTGTGGCAACGTGGGGCTCAAGCCCAGTTTCGGCCGGGTGCCGGCTTACCCGCTCTCGCCCTTTGGCAGTGTGGCGCACCTGGGACCACACACCATGAGCGTGCGCGATGCGGCGCTGATGATGAACGTCCTCAAGAAGCCCGATGCCCGCGACTGGACCTCGCTGCCGCCAGAGTCCACCGACTACACCGTGGGGCTGGAAGACGGCATCCGCGGCCTGCGCATCGCCTATTCGCCGACGCTGGGTTACGCCAGGAATGTGCATCCCGAAATCGCGGCGGCGGTGGATGCAGGGGTGCGCCAGCTGCAGGCACTGGGTGCGCATGTGGAGCAGGTGGATCCGGGTTTTGACGATCCGCTGGACATCACCACTGGCCTGTGGTTTCTGGGCGCGCACACCGTCTGGAGTGGTCTCACGCCTGAGCAACAGGCCGTGACCGACCCCGACTTCCGCGCCGAGGCGGCTTTGGGCGCACAGCTGTCGGCTGCTCAGGTGCAGCAGCTGAACCTGCGCCGCGGGGTCCTGGGCTCGCATATGCGCCAGTTCATGCAGCGTTACGACCTGCTGGTCACCCCCAGCGTGGCGGTGCCGGCCTTCGAGGCGCGAGCTGCCGGCACAGTGCCGATGGACCCGCAGGCCATGCTCGGCTGGACGCCGTTCAGCTACCCCTTCAACCTGACCCAGCAGCCGGCCATCACCGTGCCTTGCGGCCTGACTTCAAAGGGGCTGCCCATGGGTCTGCAGATCGTGGGGCCCATGTTTGGCGATGCCCTGGTGCTGCGCGCCGCGCGGGCCTTCGAGTCGGTGCACCCGGTGCCACGCCCGCGCATGGGCTGAGGGTTTCAGCCGGCCTTCAGACCGCTCGTGTCGATTGGCTCGAAGGCGCAGCGGCTGGGCACGTCCGGCGCGATCCAGATCTCGCGTGTGGTCGCGTTCATGATGATGCCGGCCACGCTTTCGACCCGGCCTTCTGGCGGCAATGCGGGATCCGGCGAGCGGCAGATCGAGAGGTGGCCGTCCGACTCGTCGCGCAGGAAAGTTTGCAGCGCGTCAAAACCCAGTGGGACATTTCGGGCATGCCGCCCTGCGGTGTCCAGCCGAGGCTGGCTCGACAGCGTCTGGCCCATGGGGGCCTGTGCGTCCAGCAGGCTGTCACAGACGAAATGGTTGGTGTGCACCGCGACACCTTGCTTGGGGCGCAGTTCAGCCCAGCCTGCGGGCGCCACTTCAAAGCAGGCCACCTCGCCATTCGCGTCGGCACAGGGGATGTTGGAAGCCGCGCCGAAGCCCAGCGTGCGCCCAATGCGTTCGAGCTCCTGGCGCACGGCCGCCACGCTGGGAAAGCCCAGCAAATGCCGCAGCAGCACATGCACCGGCACGCCAGGGTGTCGCCCGTCGTCGTGTGAGCGCAGGATGTTCAGGCCCAGGGCAAAACCGTGCGCGTTCATGCCGATCTTGGCCAGCATGCCGCCTTCGGTCAGTGTGATGAACCGGGTGCCTTGCGGAGCGCTGGCTTCCAGCAGCACCAGGGCCTGGCGTTGTCGACCCAGCCAGTCCCAGTTCTGGGCCAGCCAGGTCTGGCCATCCTGGGCGGCCGTCGGGTTGACCACCATGGCGGTGCATTCGCCGTCTTCAGCTGCGGGGTCGAGGGCGTCGTTTTCCAGCCAGTCGGGCAGGCCTGCTGCGCGGTTTGATGCCAGGGCCAGACGGGCATCCACGGTGGCCGCACCCAGAAAGCCCGGGGGCAGGATTTCGGTCCGGCAGTTGAGTGCCAGCACCTCGGCCAGACCCAGGCCGCTGCCCTCCGCCAGGCCTTCGATTTCACGCATGAGCTCCGGATCGAGGGCTTCGATCACGGCCCTGTAGGCCAGGGCGCGGTCGCAGGCCGTGGCCCAGTCGATGCCGCAGTGCGCGAACAGGCGGGCATAGGTGTTGCGGCTGTGGCGGGCGTACGCCCGCAGGGCCTGGCCTTGTCGCCGTCCCAAGGCGGTGCCGGACTGGCCTGGTTCGATGCATGTTCTGTGAAACATCGGCCCATTATGGAAGTCTGATCGGGGGAAGGTTGCCGCCCAAGTGACGCCTTTGTCTTCCATTGATTTTGTGAATATCGATGTAATTAACGTTTGTTTTGAATTTGTTTTAATGATTTTATTAAATATTAGGTGTTATAAATTATCTAGAATAGAGGGCAATCACAGAGGGAAACTTCATGCAACTGATCTGGGTGCCCGGGCCGACGGCGCGGGTGGTTACCCTGTCGATCACACGGGCCAGAGTCCTGGGAGCGATGGTGTTGGCTGCTGCAGTCTTGTTCATGCTGGGCGGTGTGCTCCAGTGGCTTGGTCTGCGGCTGGCGGTTGAACACGCGCCAGGCCTGGCTCAGAAGATGGGGGGTGTGGCCAGCCGTCAGGAGCAACAACGCATGGAAGCCAGCTACAGCGCGCAACTGGCGCAATTGCAGCAGCAGCTGGTGCAGACAACAACGCGTCTGCAAGAGATGGAAAGCACCCGGCAGGCCTTTTTTGCACGCATCGGGCTGGGGGCTTTGGCATCAGCCGGGCGTGGTGTCGACAAACGGGAGGGGCGTGGAGGTCCGTTGAAGCCGCTGTCGCTCTGGCCAGAGCGGCATGTTCCATTGTCCGACCAGTTCAGCGGTACCGCCGACATGCTCAGTGCCGTGCGCTTGTCGATCGAACAGACGCATGAAGTCTGGCTACGCCAGCACAGCCGGCTTGAAGCCCTGCCACTGGCGCTGCCAATCCAGGACGAATTCCTGCTTTCGAGTTCGTTTGGCATCCGATCCGACCCCATGACCCATTTGCCCAGCATGCACGAAGGCATCGATTTTGTGGCGCCGATCGGCACGCCTGTCGTGTCCACTGCAGCCGGCCGTGTGGTGCAGGCCCGCCATAACGGTGCCTACGGCAACATGGTCGAGGTCGAACACGCCGAGGGCTTTGTCACCCGCTACGCCCACCTGCAGTCGATGCAGGTTCAGCCCGGTCAGGAGGTCCGCGCCGGTGAACGCCTGGGGCAGCTGGGCAACACGGGGCGGTCCACGGGTCCTCACCTGCATTACGAAGTCATCTACCGCCATCAACCCATGCACCCGGTCAAGGCCATACAGAGCTGGTCGCGGTCCTGAGTCAGGAGACAAACATGTTTGGCAAGAAGAAAAATCCAGGCACCCCACTCGTGCTCAGCCAGGAGAAGTTCGACACCCTGATCGGACGGCATGCCGAGTTCGAGGGCAATCTGCGGCTCAACGAAAGCATCCGCATCGATGGACGGGTGCTGGGTCATGTCCAGTGTGCGGGTGAGCAACCGGTGTCGGTGGTGATCGGCCCGTCCGGTGAGGTCGTCGGCGATGTGGTGGCCCAGCGGGTCATCGTGGCCGGCAAGGTGTCGGGCAACATCCATGCTCAAGACCGGGTGGAGCTGCATGCTGGCTGCTTTGTGCAGGGCGACCTCAAATACGTGTCGATTGCCGTGGAGCACGGGGCCCGTGTGCAGGGACTGCTCCTGCAGGTGGACGCCAGCGACACCCTGGTGCGCAATGAGCAGGATGCCCAGGATGCCATCCGCAAAGCCCAGACACTGGGCAGTGGCCCGGTTTGATCCCGGGGGTCGATGTGCCGCTATCATGCGCGCATGAATCTTCTGGCCATCGACGTTGGCAACACCCGCCTCAAATGGGCCCTGTACGACGGCGCCCATCCGCAAGCCGCCTTGCTGGCCCATGGTGCGGAATTCCTGGAAAACATTGACCGGCTGAGCGAAGGGGCGTGGGCCGAGCTGCCCGTGCCCGATCGCATGATCGGCTGCATCGTGGCGGGCGATGCGGTGCGCCGTCGCGTGCAGGAGCAGATGGAGCTGTGGGATGTGACCCCACAGTGGGTGATGGCCGAACAGGCCGAGGCCGGTCTGATCAACGGTTATGACCACCCTTCACGTCTGGGCGCTGATCGCTGGGTGGCCATGGTGGGTGCCCGCCAGCGCATGCTGGCCAAAGGCGAGGTTCGCCCGCTGGTGGTGGTGATGGTGGGCACAGCCGTGACCGTGGAGGCCATCGACCAGCACGGCAAGTTTCTGGGGGGCTTCATCCTGCCGGGTCACGGCATCATGCTGCGGGCCCTTGAATCCGGCACGGCCGGCTTGCACGTGCCCACCGGCGAGGTGCGCATGTTTCCCACCAACACCAGCGACGCCTTGACCAGCGGCGGCACCTTCGCCATTGCCGGTGCCTGTGAGCGCATGGTGCAGCACCTGCGCAGCCACACGGGCATGGAGCCGATGTGTGTCATGACCGGCGGTGCCGGCTGGAAGATGGCCCCCAGCATGTCCATCCAGTTTGAACTGGTGGACAACCTGATTTTCGACGGCCTGCTCACACTGGCCAGCCTGCGTTTCGCCTGATTGCCCGGTTCAGGCCCGGCCTTCGTCGTAGGCGGAGGTCAAGGCCATCAGGTGCTGCTGCAGTTCGGCACTGGTCAGGTAGGGGGTGAGCAGCCCCAGCACATGGCGCGCGCCCCCGCTCATCGACAGGCTGGCGCTTTCGGGTTCCATGGCATGGCGTGGATTGCGCACGTATTCGTAGCTGAGCCAGTACGTCACCATCACCGCCATGCTGGCCGACAGCGTTTGCACCGAATCGGGGCTGATCTGCATCACGCCGGCTGCGGCCAGCGATTCGAGCATCTGCCGCAGTGCCTGCGTCTTGCGCTCGAGCACGACATGGAAGTGGGTTTCCAGATGCCGGTTGCCCGAGAGCAGGTGATTGAGGTCGCGGTAGAGAAAACGGTGGTCCCAGACCCTCTCGAACAGGGTATGCAGAAAAAACCAGGCGTCTTCGATGTCCTGCACGTCACCGCCGGCATCCAGCAAGGACAGGATCGAGGTCTCGAACTGGTCGTACAAGTGGTTGACCAGTTTGTCCTTGGAGGGGAAGTGGTAGTACAGATTGCCTGGGCTGATGCCCAGTTCCGACGAAATCATCGTCGTCGAGACGTGGGGTTCACCGAAGCGGTTGAACAGCTCCAGCGTGACGCTGGCGATTCGCTCGGCAGTGCGGCGCGGGGCTTTTTTCGCCATGGCGGGCGGATCAGGCTTTGCGCGGGGCTTTGCGTGCAGGCGCCTTGGCCTTGGGGGCCGTCTGGGCTGGCGATGGGGGGCTGGCGGCGAGTCGGGCTTCCAGGTCAGCCACGCGGGCCTGCAGGTCGGCGATGTCCTGCAGGGTGGGCATGCCCAGGCGGTGCAGGGCACGCGCCACACGCTCCTCGAAGACGTGCTCCAGTTTGTCGATGCGACCGCCGGCCTGCTGGCCCAGGCCCTGGGCCATGTTGGCAAAGCGCTCGGTGGCCTCCTGAAAGCGTTGCTGTGCTTCTTCCTGGCTCTTGCGCTGAAAAGCCAGGCCGTCACTGACCAGGGTTTCGAAGGCCTTGTTGCCCTGGGCTTGTGCCTGGGCCAT
>ERZ650311.1501-NODE-1501-length-11450-cov-4.135323_pt1 | contig 11450 bp, 14 predicted proteins | sample MGYA00376247_ERZ650311 | MGnify/ENA primary metagenome ERZ650311 (study PRJEB26733, sample SAMN07839324) | wastewater metagenome | biome: small river; feature: stream; material: water | place: USA: North Carolina | collected 2016-07-28 ... | reverse complement strand
CCGAAGCATTGGCCTCGGATCGCCGGCATCGATTTCGGCTGGGATCATCCGACGGCAGCGGTCGAGCTGGCCTGGGACCGTGATGCTGATGTGATTTATGTCACAAAGGCATACCGGGCGCGGCAGACCACGGTAGCGCTGCATGTGGCGGCGTTGAGGCCATGGGGCGATTGGCTGCCGTGGGCGTGGCCGCACGACGGCCTGAGCCATGGGAAGGGCGGCGACGCGCCGCTGGCCGATCAGTACCGCAACGCGGGTATGGCTTCGTTCCTCGCCGACAAGGCGACGTTCGAGGATGGCGGCAACAGTGTCGAGGCCGGCGTGCTGGATATCCTCGATCGGATGTCGACCGGACGGTTCAAGGTATTTCGGCATCTGAGCGAGTGGATGGAGGAGTTTCGTCTCTACCACCGCAAGAACGGCAAGATCGTCGATCTCAATGACGATCTGATGGATGCCACCCGGTATGCCGTGATGATGCTGCGTTTCGCCTGTGTGAAGCCGCAGGACCGGCGCGCTATCGACCACCGCAAGCGCCTCGCCTGGGTAGTCTGAGGACCTGACATGGCCGATCTGAACGACCCGGCAGCGGCAGCGCTGGCGGAAGAGCCCCAGGCCACGCCCAAGGAGCCCTTGGACGACGATTCGTTCCGCGCCCAGGTCAAGACGCTGATCGAGGCGGCGCGCGACCACATGGACGACGACGTGCTGCCGCAGGTCGAGCGCGCCACCGACTATCTCAACGGTAAGGTCGATGCGGCGCCGGCCAACGTCATGTTCACCGAGGACGGGACCGAGGTCTACGAGGGCTCGGCCGTCGTAATCCGTGAGTGCGCCGACCGCTTCCGCATGATGACGCCCGAGATCGCCCGCGTGTTCCTGTCGTCGGACGAGGCAGTGGTTTTCCAGCCGCAGACCCAGGAGGACGAGCCCAAGGCAGAGCAGGCTACCGACTACATCAACTGGGTGTGGCGGGTCCGGAACAACGGCGAGGATCTGCTGCTCGACCTGGTGCACGACTGGGGCATCAAGTTCTGCGCGCTGAAGGTCTACTGGTGCGACCAGGAGCGCACCACGACGCAGCAGTTCGATGTGACCCAGGCTGCGGCCATGGCGCTGCTCCAGCAGGCCCAGCGGGATCCGGACGTGCTGTCCCTCGAGGGCGAGCCGCATCAGGTGGCGGTATCGGTGCAGACGCCCGAAGGCGTGCAGACCGTGCCCGATGTCATGGTCAAGGGCCAGATCATCAAGCGTGAGCGACGCGGCCACATCAAGATCGAGGCCATCCCGCACGACGAGTTCATCTTGGACCCAGACTGCCGCACATCCGAGGAGGCCCTGCTGGTCGGCACCGATCAATGGATCACGGTGAGCGACGCCGTGGCGCTCGGCATCGAGTACGACGAGGCGGTACGGCACGCGACCAACTTGCCGAGCTCGGGCTCGACCGGCGCCCACATGGCCCGCCGCGGCCACAGCGACCGGCTGCGCACCGGCAATGAGGATCAGTCGCTCGATTGGGTGCGGGTCGTGCAGGCCGTGGCCCGTATCGACCGCGACCAGGACGGCATCGCCGAGAGCTACCGGATCATAGCGCTGGGCGATGAGTACGAGCTGTACGATGCACAACTGGCCGACGACTGCGTCTACATCGTCGGCAGCCCGTTCCGTAGGCCGCATGAGCCAATCGGCATGGGCATCGTCGAGGAGATGATGGATCTCCAGGACGTGCAGACCTCGCTCGTCCGTTCCTCGCTCGACAACTACCGGCGAGCCAACCACCCCCGCCCTGTGGTGGGGACGCAGGACGCCGACGCCTATCAGGACCTGATGAGCTGGTACTCGGGCGTGGTCCGCTCGAAGAACCCCGCCGAAATCGGCTGGTACCAAGTTCCGTTTGTCGGCGACAAGGCTTTCCCCTACCTGGAGTTCTTTCGGCAGATGGGCTCCATGCGCACCGGCATCGACCCGGCCGGCATGGGAATCGACCCCGACATCCTGAAGGGCATGACGGTCGACGGCAGCAAGGCCGTAGTGACCGCGCCGCAGACCAGGATGGAGTACCTGATCCGCGAGTTCGCGGTGCAGATCCAGCGCCCGCTGTTCCGCGCCTGCCTGCGGCTGTCGGTGCGCTACCAGGACAAGCCGGTCGTGGCCCGGCTGCGTAACAAGTGGGTGGAGGTCGACCCGTCGTCCTGGTCGGCCGAGATGGATTGCGCCGTGCGTGTCGGGCTGGGCACCGGCACCCGGCAGGAGCGGCTGGTCGGCCTTCTGGCGCTCATGGCCAAGCAGGAGCAGCTACTGGCCACGGGCTCGCCTCTGGTCACGCTGGCCGAGTATCGGAACTCGCTGCAGGAGCTGGCCGAGCTGAACGGCCACAAGGACACGGCGCGGTATTTCAAGGACCTGACCGACGAGGAGCTGGCCGCCGCGGCTCAGCAGGCGGCGCAGGCCCAGCAGGCCCAGATGCAGATGGCGATCGAGGCCGAGGCGGCGAAGGCCCGCGCCGTGGCCGAGGTGAAGTCGCAGGCCGACCTGCAGGCCAAGCAACTCGACGCCGAGATCCAGCGGCAGAAGATCGCCGCCGACCAGGAGACCGCGCAGCAGCAGGCGGTGATGGATCTCACCATCCACCGCGACAAGGCGGCCCAGGAGCGTGAGGCGGCACAGCAGAAGGCCGTGATGGACATGACCATCAAGCGCGAGGAGCTCGCGCTGCAGGAGCGGCTGGGCATGCAGAAGCTGGAGCTGGAAGCCCAGCTGAAGCGTGAGGAGCTGATCATGGAGCGCGAGCTCGAGGAGTACCGCATCCGCCACCAGCGACCGACGGGTGACGGCAACATTCCAGAGGTGGTGCAGTAATGCCCTTCGGCAACGTCAACTACGCCGGATCTATGGCCGGCTCGGGCTCGATCGGCGGCAACTCGGGCAACAGCCTGATGCTCCTGCTCCAGCGGCTGGCCGCGATGCGGCAGCAGCAGGGGCGGGCCCAGCAGCCGGCCGCCTCCAATCCGGAGGGTGACGCCGCCATGGCGCAGATGCTCGGCCTACGGGGCGCGCCGCAGCCCGGAGTCATGTCGAGCGGCGAGGTCCGCACCCCGGGCGGCGGTTGGGCGCCGAGAGGCGTCGGGCTCGGCGGTGCGATGGCCGCCGCCCCCGGCGTGATGAGCAACATGCAGCTCGGCTGGCGTCCGCCCGGATCGGCCGCGGGCATGCCGACTCCGCAGGTGCTGGCGAAGCTGCAAGCTGGAGGCGGCGGGATCGGCGCCCGTGGTGCCACCATGCGACAGCTCGGGGCGGGCGGCATCGGTCTCGGAGGCTACCGATGACCATCCTGGTGGTGGCCATAGCGCCCGACGCGTCGATCGACAGCGAGCATCAGCGCAAGCTGCGCAAGACCGGCCGCTGGCTGATCAACAACCTGGGCGAGCAAATGACCGAGATCGAGGACGAGCAGTTCGTGGTCAAGGTGAAGGTGACGAAGAAGAGCAGGAAGGACGGCGATGCTTGATTGGCTCGCGGCCAAGCTCGGCTATGAGCGCGCGCGTCCGCCTGCTCCGATCGAGGTGGCCCTGATCGCATCTCAACGGCGGCTCTGGGACGAGGGGATCGAGGTGCGTCGCATTATGCGGCCCAAGCCCGACGCAGTGGCCGTCAATGTTTTTCGGACGCCGTTTGGCGAAATCGACCTGGATGACGTTGCGGCGGTCTGGGAGCGGCAACAACTCGTCCGCGCGATTGAGAATGGCTGGCAGCCGCGCGGGGATGACGATTGATGCCCATCCGCCGCCGCACCAACGCCGCCTCGCTGATCGAAGGCTTGGTCAAGCGCTACGACTGGCGCGGCATTGCGCTCGTCGGTGTCACCGATCACCACGTCCTGAGCCGCCTGCTGGGCACCGCCACGCGCTGCCGGGTCACGGTCGTGGCTCGCGACCTGCCGACGGCCGGCCTGCGCGACACGGGGCTCTGGACGCGCATCAAGGGCCTGTGCCGGTCCTATGAGAGCCGGGCCCGCCTGATCGAGGCGACGCCGCTGCTCGGCCTGGAGCAGCTTGCGGACGACGAACAGTTCTCGGCCGTGTTTCTCGCCGGTTGCGAGGCCGCGACGCTATACGATATCGGCGGCGCCTGGCTGCCCAGGGTCAAGAGCGGCGGGATGCTGATTGGCGACGGGCATCAGGACTTGGCCATCAGGGCCGTCCTGAAGGTTGTGGCCCCAGTCGCGAGATCCGGCCTGACGGGATGTGGCTCGTCAAGGTGACGCGGGCCGTTGAGAACGAACTCCACACCGCCGACCCGCAGCATGACGACGCCGCCCATGGCGAATCGGATGCCGTCCCCGATGTGCCTACCAAGGTCGGTTCCGACGAAGATGGTGTCGTTGGTCACGCTGTAGCTCCTGACAGTCCGATAGACACCGGGTCGGTCGAAGGTAACGCGGCGCACGTCGAGGCTCCAGTGGTTGCTGAAGCCGAGGGCGAGGCGGTCGTTGCGAAAGATGTGGCCCCGCCGCAGTCCAGGCGCAGGGGTCGACCGCCGGGCAGCCGGACAAAGAAGGCCGCTGTGGCATGAGTGCATGGTCTTCTTGGCCAAATGACGAAACGCGTCTGCTTCGGGCGTTGGAGCGCCTGCTGGAGCGTCTGCTTCGGCCGCGCTTCACCTACGTTCCGCCAACGCCCACGCTGACTATCGAAACTGCGGCCGCGATCCTCGACCGACAGGACCGGATGGACGCGCTCGCGGCCCGGCGCTTCGTCAAGCCGCACATCCGCCTGAAGGCGCGGACAGCATGAGCGCTCGCCCCGAGTTCACACGCTGGCGGTGGCGTGGTGACCGCATTGCTTCGATGTTTCGCCAGCGACGCGCGGTGCGTGACCACATTCGCGCTGCCGAATACCCGAGCGCACGTGCAATGATGATTCGAGCCAGGGCCGCTGGCGAGCGCACCGCTGCCGGCAAGCGCGTCGCGATCATGACCGGCATGTGGCTGTCCGCGGTCAGGGCCGGCTGGCGCCCGTCAGCATGACCATCGCCGTCTGTCTCCTGACCTGCGGTCGCGAGCGCCTGACCCGCCTCACGGTCGAGACCTTCCTGGCGCACAACGACGCCAGCCGCTTCATCCGCCTGCACGCCGACGATGCCAGCCCGACGCTGGAGAACCAGCTCATCGCGCAGAACGCTGGGTTCGATACGGTCTACACCTGCACTGAGCGCCGCGGGCAGATGGCGGCGCTGTGGGCGCTGGTCCGGGCGGCTGAGCGGCGCGGCGCGCAGTGGCTACTGTGGCTCGAGAACGACATCGAGTGGGTGGCCGAGTTTCCGTGGCATGCCTTGAGCTACGGGCCCGAGTGCGTGCGGCTCTATGGCGAGCGGAAGGCCAGGACCGGGCCGCGGGCCCCGACAGGCCGGTTTCTGATGGGCACCAAGGATCCGATCGTCTGGCACCCGCTGGGCGATGGCCTGGAGCGCGGGGAAGCGCACTGGGCGGGGCAGCCCTCAGCGACCAGGACCCACGTCATGGCGGGGCTGGCGGACGGAGCGGCGAGCGTGAAGCAGATATCGCTGGCCGGGCCGCTGGACACGGTGCGGGTGGTCGAGAACGTGTGCTGGCATGCCGATGATGGGATGCAGACGCCGGGGTTCATGCCTTGAAGCCACCTCTGGATGGCGGGACGAAAGTTCTACTCGCGCGCATTGCCATCGCTGGCCTGTCCGTCGCGCAGATAGTGTATGTCGCTTTCCTCGCGCTCGCAGTTGCTGGGCTCGCCGGTGCGTTCGTCGGAGTCATGTGGCGGGCTTTTGCCTGGTCGGCCGGGATCGCCGGTTGAACATCCTCACGGAGTGGCAGACCGTCGCCATGGTCCTGGCGCACCGGCTGAGCATGTCTCGTGCCGGGGATGGCGAAATCAAGCTGGCCCGCGGCGAGAGCTGCAAGACCCAACCGCACGATCCCGAGCTGACCAAGCGCATGCGTCGCGTGTTGCGCCACGACGACGACCGCGTGCTGGTCTGCATCCCGCGCATCTGGCCCGACGAGCCTCCGCTCGCCACGCCCGGCTTCTGGCCGCAGCACCGGGCCGCGTTCGAGCGATTCTGCGACCCGGCCAAGAGCTATGGCAGCAGCTTCGTCAGTCGGAGAGATGCCTGGCCGATCCCGAATGAGCCGCTGTATTGGCAAACGTGGCAGGAGGTCTGGCGCGGCCGTCCCGCGCTGCTGATCACCGGCTCAGGGAAGGGCGGGCGGACCCGCAAGCTGCTGGCGACTGCGGCGAGCATCGACGTGCTGGAGTGCCCGCGGCAGGGGGCCTGGGCGGCTCACCAGGGGCTGCGGGCCGACGCGCTGACATGGGCGGCGGCGAAGCGCGATCCGATCGCGATCTTGGCCTGCGGGGCGACGGCGACGGTGCTGGCGCACGAGCTGGGCGTGCGCGGCGTGCAGGCGCTTGATGTAGGGCACGCTGCTCAAGCTTTCGCCAGGGTGAACCAGAAGGAGTTGGACGAGCCGTGAGGCGCAAACCTCGCTACCGCGTCTCGATTCGAAATCTTGGCGGCTATTGGACCGTGCGCTGTACCGATGGAGTATGGACATGGCTCGCTGGCGGTGAATCGCTGAGAGACTGCTGGGAAGCGATTGTGGCGGCGTCGCGATGAGGCGCCTCACCCTCGCCCTCAGCTACTACGACCAGCCGCAGATGCTGGCGCGTCAGATCGAGACTTGGCTCAGCTATCCCGCCGACGTGCGCGAGCGCATGACGTTCATCGTGGTCGATGACGGGAGCCCGAGATTCCCGGCCGAGGATGTGGTGCGTGCGGCGCGCGTCAGCCTGAATCTCTACCGCATCGACCACGACAAGCGCTGGGGCTGGCCGCAGGCGCGCAACCTCGCCCTTCACGAAGCGCCCGAGGGCTGGGTGCTCATGACCGACATGGATCACATTCTCGGGCCCGAGCAGGCCGAGCGCGCGCTGTCCGTACCGCTGCGCGAGGGCTGCGCCTACCTGCCGGCTCGTCGCAAGCCCGATGACTCCCCTTGGAAGCCACACCAGGATTCATTTCTGTTGGAACGCTCGACGTTCTGGCGCACCGGCGGCTACGACCTGCGCTTCGTCGGCTGGTACGGAACCAGCAGCATCTTCCGAAATCGGCTGGCGATGATGACACCGCTGATCATGACCGAGGCGTTCCACCAGACCGTCTACAACCTCGGCGGTGAGAACCTGAGCGACATCCCCGACGCGGGCGTGACCGGCATGGGACGCAAGGGCTCGGAGCACCACGTTAGTCGCTGTCCCGAGCTGGCGCCGCTGAAGAAGACGGCGCATCTGGAGTTGCCGGGCGATCCGCTGGCGTTCCCGTGGCATAGGGTGGTGTGACCGCGTGATCTCCATCATCCTGTGGATGTGGGGCTTTGAAGGCCCCAAGGGGCGCTATCACGGGCTCTACAACTACTGCCCGGCGATGACAAACTCGCTGGCCGCGCAGATCAGGCGCAACGTCAGCATCCCGCACGAGATCGTCGTCGTCAGCGACTTCCCGGCCGACCAGTTCGATCCGAGCATCCGCTACGTGAGCCTGCAACGGCATTTCGGCGAGTTGCGCCACATGGGCGGCTGCTACCTGCGGCTCAAGGCATTCTCGGCCGAGATGCATGACGTGCTTGGGCCGAGGTGCTTCTGGCTCGATACCGACAGCGTCGTGGTGGGATCTCTCGACCCGCTTTTGTGCCGCAAGGAGCCGGTCGTTCTGCTCAAGCTCGACACGGTGCCGAGTACGCCGTTCAACGGGTCGTGCGCGCTGTGGTCGCCGCAGGAGACGGATTGGATCTGGCGGAAGTTCGATCCGGTCGAGAGCCTGAAACTAGCTCGGGCCGAAGGGTTCAAGGGGACGGACCAGGCCATCCTCAGCATGGTCTGCGACCCGATCAGGACGCCGGCCTTCACCTATGCAGACGGCATCCTCTCATATTCCCTTCACGTCGGTCGTCGCCTCCCCGAGCACGCCCGCATCGTCACCTTCCCCGGCCGCCTGAAGCCCGACAACCCGTCCGTCCTGCGCCGCGCCACATGGTTGCCCGAGCATCTGGACGCGGAGAACCCGCCCTCGCCGACACACCTGAAGCCCTGGACGGTGGATGCGCAGAAGCCCATGCGATTCGTGATGCAGAAGCATCGGCCGACCATGCAGGACATCCGGCGCGAGGGGCGGGCGATGCTGCGGGCGCAGGCGAAGCAGGGCGCCTAACATCTTGCCCCCGGTGCGAAAACCGTCTAAGGAATCCAGTCATGCTCGCCGCAATGGGCTGAGCGCCAAGGGCTGACCCGATCCGGGCGGCCCTTTTTCATTCTCGGACCACGTATGACCGACGCCGAGCGAGTCGCCCTGGCCCAGCAGGCCAAGACGCTGTTGGACAATGCCGCGTTCCAGGCGGCGCTCGACGTGCATCGGCAGACGCTGCTGGACCGGTTCGGCGCCAGCGAGCCCGGCGATGCCGCGACGTGGGGCGAGATCCACGCCGAGCTACGCGCGCTGCAGGGCCTGAAGGCCTCACTGGGCGGCCTGTTGGCCGGCGGTGACGCGATCTTGCGGCGCACCAAGTTGAGGACGATTGCCTGATGAGCGACGCCAGTCCGGCCTCGGCCCAGCTGAACACGCCGGCTGCACCGCTATCGATTCACGCCGCCGCTGCACTCCTGGACTCTCAGCAAGCCGCCGCGCAAGCGACCCCGGCACAGGCTGACCCAGCGCAGGCAGCGGCAGAGACCGACACGGACACGTCGCGCGAGGCGACCCCGGAAGCGGTCGAGGACGGGGCTCCCGAGGCTGAGGAGAACGCCCCGGAGGACGAAGCGCGGGACGATGACGACCAGTCCGACCCCGACGGCGACTATGTCGAGGTCGACGGCGAGAAGCTGCTCGTCGAGGATCTGGTCAAGACGCACAAGCGCTTTTCCGATTTCCGGGCTCAAGTCACCCGCAAGGAGCAGGCGCTCGCCGAAGAGCGCCGGGCGCTGGATGCCCAGCGTCAGGCGGTCGAGCAGACCGTAGCAGAGACCACGAAACAGGTTGCCGCTCGCGAGGCCGAGCTCGGGCGCATCCGCGCCCAGGTCGATGCCGACCAGCAGCGGTACAGGCAGGGCCTGGAGGCCATCTCGGCGCAAGCCAACGCGCACGCCGCGGAATGGGCGAAGGTGGACTGGCAGAAGCTGGCGCAGGACGACCCGATCGGGGCGTTCCAACAGCGGCTGCAGTACGACGCCTTCGTGCAGTCCCAGCGCGCGATCGAGGCGGAAAGGGCCGATCTGGACCGAAAGGCGGCGGATCAGTATCGCTCGGCAAGACAAGAGCGGGCCGTTGTCCTGAAAAACCATATCCTTGATAAGCACAAGGATTTGGCTGATCGAGCGACCAACGGCCCTCTCTTTGCCGAGATGGAGGCGACTGCTCGAGATGCCGGCATCCCCGATGAAGTAATCTCGGCGGTGATGGGCCAGATCGACGACCCGCGATACCAGATCATCGATCCTGCCAACTTTACTTTGTGGCGCAAAGCTACCCTCTACGACCGCCTGATGAAGGAAACCCAGGCCGCCTCCCAGCCAGCAGCGGACGCCAAGCCCGGCGAGCTTCCACGGATGAAGATCGTCAAGGGTAACGCGCCGCGCCCCCGACCTGGGACGGTCGAGCGGGCACGCATCGGTGGGGTGTCGGAGGCCTTCAGGAAGGCCCCGACGATCGAGAACGCCTTGGCCGTGCTGAACGCCAAGGACGAATACCGGACCCGCCGCCGAGGCTGAGCCGCCGCCGTCCTCTCACGCCCCGTGACGAGGACTTTCCATGACGACCCCGACCAACACCCTGCTGACCACGGGCGGCTCCGCCGTCGTCGGGCAGCGCGAAGACCTGAGCAACATGATCTCCCGCATCGATCCGGCGGAGACGATCATCTACAGCTGGTGCGGTAGCGGCTCCGCTACCAACCCCACGGCGCACGACTGGCAGACCGTCACGCTCGCCGCGCCCGCGCTCGGGACGGATGCCGAGGGCGAGACCTTCGCCAACCTGGCCCCGAAGCGTACGACCAAGCTCAGCAACGTCTGCGAGATCCATTCCAAGGTGTACGGCGTCTCGGGCACGGCCCAGGCGACCAACACCGCGGGCGGGACCGGCAGCCTGAATTTCCAGCGCCTGCACCACGGCCTCGAGCTGCGCAAGGTGCTGGAGCTGATGTGCTTCAAGCTCCAGGCCAAGAGCACGTCCGACCCGCGCGTGGCGGCCGGCCTGCCGGCGTTCGCGGGCGTGGCGTCCGTCGGCTCCGGCGGCACGACCTCGCTCGGCACCGGCGCCCAGGCGCTCGTCTGGGGTACGGAGCGCGCGCTCACCGCCGATCTCCTGCGCACCAACCTCAAGACCTCCTGGGGCTACGGCGCGCAGACCAGCATGCTGTTCATGTCCGCCGGCCAGAAGCTGGCCTTCGACGCCGCGATCCCGATCGACAACATCGCCGACAACAATGTCGCCATCACCGGCGAGGGCGGCGTGATCACCGACACGGTCGCCATCTGGCGCTCCGCGTTCGGCGACATCAAGGTCGGCATGGACCGGATCATGGACGAGGTGGGGAATACCTACCAGTGGGCACAGCAGATGATCATCGGCGTGGACGAGCGCTCCACGTACCGGCCGAAGATCTGCCCGCTCACCGGCCGCGCGTTCGTCCAGGACAAGCTGGCCAAGGTCGCCGACGCCGACAACGAGGCGGTGGTCTGGGAAGGTTGCATAGAGGTCCCGAATCCTAGGGCCATCATGGTAGTCGGGGCTCTATCGGACGCGTATGACTCTTAATTCCTATAACTAGGAACAGAGCCATAGCAGGGCGCTTAGGCGGTCTTCCGTCTAGGCGCCCTCTGCGGCGGTATCTCGGGCAGACCAGTGAGGTGATCCCAGCTTTCTCGGCGAAGTATCATACCGATGGCCTCGCGGCCCACCCGCCAGTCCATGGCGCGCGCTATCGCAATCTGGGTCATCCGCTTGGAGCGGAGATCGAAAATCTTTCGCACGTCTGCCTCCGTCAGCTTAGCCCGGTGAGATTTCTCGCCTTGCTGACGCAGCTTGTGATTGAGGCGGACATCGGCGCGCTTTGCGCCGCTGCGCTCACCCCTGGCAAGCCGGCTCGGGTCGGTCTGGCTGATCATCCGGCCCTTTGAGTAAGCATCGCTGATGTTCTCACTGTTGTCGCCCTTCCACAAATGGGCCGGGTTCACGCAGCCTGGATTGTCGCAGCTATGGCACACCACCATGCCTTCCGGGATTTCTCCCACCCAGGCTTCGTAGGCGGCACGATGCGCGGCAACCACCCTTTTCCCGCGTATCGTCCATCTCGATCGGCCGTAGCCCTTCACTGCGCAAAACAGCCAAAGCACGCATCCGCTGTTTGGCTCCGGCATGCT
>ERZ650311.1500-NODE-1500-length-11454-cov-8.368190_pt1 | contig 11454 bp, 13 predicted proteins | sample MGYA00376247_ERZ650311 | MGnify/ENA primary metagenome ERZ650311 (study PRJEB26733, sample SAMN07839324) | wastewater metagenome | biome: small river; feature: stream; material: water | place: USA: North Carolina | collected 2016-07-28 ... | reverse complement strand
CAACTTGCAGCGGATGTTCTTCTTTAACTGCTTGCTTAAAAGTTTTCATTGTGAAGTCCATCCTCCGTCTACAGGGATTGCAGCTCCAGTGATGTTATGCGCTGCTTTAGAACATAGGAAAACTGCAAGTGCGCCAATATCTTCAGAAGTTGCCATCCGTTTAGAAGGTTGCTTCTCAGAAAGTAAATCTGCAACTCCCATTACGCGATCTCCGCCAAATTTATCTGCACGCGCCTGAATCTGAGGTTCGATCAAAGCAGTCTCAACCCAGCCAGGGCAGATTGCATTTACAGTTACGCCGCCAGTTTCGCGAGAACCTGCATCTGCATATTCAAGAGCAGTAACTCGAGTTAATCCGATTACGCCATGCTTCGCTGAAACGTATGGAGCTTTTGCAACTGATGCCACTAATCCGTGCACTGACGCAGTGTTGATTACGCGACCATAACCGCGCTCTTTCATCTGTGGCAGAAGCAAACGCATGGTGTCAAAGAATGATTCGAGATTAATTGCAATGATGTCGTTCCACTTTTCGCGCGGCATCTCTGCAGTTGGTGCAGTGTGTTGAATGCCTGCGTTATTGCAGAGAATATCTACTGGTCCGTTGGCCAAAATCTTTGCAATTAGAGCTTCGGTCGCAGCCACATCACGAAGATCTGAAACGTGTGATTCAACTTTCCCGGCGCCTGCTGCTTTAACTTGAGCCTCCGCTTTTGCGATAACTTCATCGCTACCAAGTCCATGCAGAACAATATCTGCACCCTCTTTAGCTAGTGCAGTTGCGATACCTAGGCCGATTCCTTGGAACGAACCAGTGATAAATGCACGACGACCTTTGAGTGTCATTTCGCCTCCCCATAAATTGCGGTAGCAATCTGCTGGCAACCATATTGGTGTAAAAACATGTCGTAATGATTTACATCATCCAAACTTACTAATTTTAATTTTGGATATTGCGGCAATACTAAATCTAAAACTGGTAACGGATATAAACCGCCCTCTTCGTTCTGCAAACCACGAGGTGCGCGTATAAATAGCGTTTCATTTTCAAGGCTCTTGAGCGCTTTTACGATAATTTCATCGCCAAATAGATCTCTTGAATCGTCTTCTACTGCCTGCGGGTTAGTGGCTGGTTTTCCATTTCGAAGATCATAATCAACATACTCTTCAAGTTCTTTTGACCAACCCCGACCAAATGCAGGATGTGGTTTCCAATAATCGCGATAAGCATCATTACTTTCAAATGTCATAGAAAGTCTTGCGAGCGCCGGCCCAAGTATCAAAGGCATGATCTGTTCAATTGTCATTCCTGGTGGCATCGGCAATGGAATTCCACCATCTGCAAATACAACTTGGTCAACACGTTCTGGATATAAACCAACGAGTGCAGCTGTTACGAAGCCGCCCATCGAATGTCCGATGACATCAGGTTTGGTCCATCCAAAGAAATCAATTACTGAAACCATGTCCTTTGCATGTTGCGCCATTCCAAATGGACCAGGCAATGAATTTGAATCACCTCGGCCACGTAGGTCAACTGCGTAAGGAGCTTTGCCTCTTGCAATTAATTCATCCGCAAATATTTGAAAAGCACGATTGGATGAGGTGACGCCATGGATTAATAAGACGGGGGTGCCTTGGCCATCTCCATAACGGAAAACTGCTAAATGGCCACCGGCAACTGGTATTTCGAACTTCTCTGTCGGCATTGACATGGGTTTAGTCTGCCTGTCCTACCCGCATTCAGCCATATTGAAGCGGGTTGCTTACCTCTCAATTGCGGTAAAAGTTATAAAACGGATATCAAATATGCGTAGATATGCCCCTTTGGCACAAGTAGCCTTGCCAATAAGCGAGTCGGGCCCGGCTCGCATCAAACGACTCAACGAGGAGAATGAATGAGCAAGCGCTCACTTCTCGCGACCGCTGCAGTAGCGGCTCTCGCGATCATCGCGCCTTCAATGGCGCCAGCACAAGCAGCAAATGACATCAAGATTGGTGTTATTACCTCAACATCAGGCGCGCTTAAGTCTTACGGCGATGCATATGTTGATGGCCTTAACTGGGGCTTGAAGTATTACACCGGTGGCAAGATGACCATCAATGGTCAGAAGCTTGTCGTAACCGTTAAGGATGATGCAGCAGATCCAGCATCTGCAACTGCAACATTTAAGGACATGGTTGGTAATGGCACCAAGGTAATTGTTGGAACCGCATCATCGGGTGTTGCGTTAACACTTGCACCACTTGCTGCACAGAACAAGGTTCTTTACATCTCAGGTCCAGCTAAGAACGATGCAATTACTTCAACATCTAACAAGTATGTATTCCGTTCAGGCAATACCTCTACTCAAGATCTTGCTCCACTAGGTGGCATCAAGCCAATCTCAGGTCGCAAGGTTGTTCTATTCGTAGAAGATAACGCATTCGGTGCAGGTAACATCGCAGCTGCAAAGGCTTTGATGGCTCCTAAAGGTGCAACCTTCCAGGAAATTAAGGTTCCAACTTCTACATCTGACTTCACACCATTTGCAAAGCAAGCAGCTGATGCAAAGGGTTCATATATCTTCATCGCATGGTCAAATGCTCTTACAGCTGGCGCAATGCTTACAGCTCTAAAGCAGCAGGGTGCATTTGTTAAGCAGCGTCCAATCACCGGTCTTGCTGGTGCAGCTACTTACAACATCTACGGTGCGCTATTTGAAGGTACAAATGCAATCATGACAAATAGCTATTTCGGTGGTGCTGGTAAGTCAAAGGCAGCTGGCGATCTAGCTTCTTCATTTGCTGCAGCAAAGAAGGCACAAGACCTCTTTACCTGCACAGGTGCAGATGCTGCAAAGATGATTGTTCAAGCGCTAACTGGAAACCCAGATCAAAATGTTGATCAGGCGATTTCAAAGCTTGAAGGTTATTCATGGGTTGGCGTTAAGGGACTTATGAAGGTGGATCCATCTTCACACGTTCTAATTCAGCCAATGTTCTTGGTCTCACTAAAGAAGACCGCTGCAGGATATGTTCCTCAGCTAGATAAGACCATCAATAACGTTGCGTAAGACACATCGTTAAAAGAAACCCCAGCCTGTTTCCATATGGAAATAGCCTGGGGTTTTTTATACCCTTAGGCAGCTAACAAGGGAGTTGCGCCAATTGATTTCGGCATTATCGGTAAGTGATTTATCGCTTTCAATAGGCGGAGCCAAGATTCTCGATGGCATCACACTTTCAGTAAATCAGAACGAAACACTTGGAATTATCGGCCCAAACGGCGCCGGCAAAACCTCTCTATTTAATCTACTTAGCGGTGTTCGTAAACCAACTCGTGGCGAGATCTTTATCGGAGATCAAAACGTCACTCACATGAAGCCTTACCAACGAGCAAATGTTGGATTAGCCAGAACATTCCAAACCTCATCGGTCTTTGCAAACTTAACTTGCCTAGAAAATGTTCGAATCGCCGCACAATCTGCCAATGGCAAGTCAATGAATCTAACTAAGAACGCATACAAATTCACTGAAGTCGTTGCGACTGCGCAAGAATGTTTAGCAAAAGTTGGGTTAGCGCCTCGCGCACTTCAATTGGCTGGTTCGCTCTCACATGGAGATAAGCGCCGACTTGAGATTGCAATTGTTCTAGCCTCAAAGAGCGACATTGTCTTGTTAGACGAACCAATGGCTGGCATGAGCGTTGAAAATGTTCCGGAGCTTGTAGACATCATTCGTTCGCTAAAAGTTGAACATAGGAAGACTGTTTTAATAGTCGAGCATCACTTAGATGTGATCTTAGGACTTGCAGATCGAATTGCGGTACTAAATTACGGCGAGCTGCTCGTCTGCGATTCGCCACAGAATGTCATCAACAATCCGATTGTTCAATCTGCATATATCGGAGAGGCGCTATGAGCAACGTACTCTCTATTAAAGATTTGCACGTAAAAATCAATCAATCCCATATTCTTCATGGAGTTAACTTTGATGTGCCAAGCCATAAGGTCACTGCCCTACTTGGCCGAAATGGTGTAGGTAAGTCCACAACCTTGAAGACAATTATGGGTTTCTATGGCGGAACTGGATCAATAAACTTCAACGGTAAAGAGATTCTGGGAAATGACACCTTTAAAATTGCGCAATCTGGAATTGCTTACATCCCTGAAGATCGTGAAATTTTCTCATCGCTCTCAGTTCGTGAAAATCTCTCACTTGCTGCGCGTGGAAAAGACCATGGTGATGCATACAAATTTGTACATACCTTATTTCCAGAGCTTGATACTCGTGCGGGGCAACGCGCTGGTTCGCTATCTGGTGGACAGCAACAGATGGTCGCAATTGCTCGCGCACTTTTAAATAAAAATGAAATTTTATTGGTGGACGAACCAACTAAAGGTTTGGCTCCTAAATTAGTTACAGAAGTGGCTGATGCCCTTGCAAAGGTTGCCCACGAAAACACCATGCTACTTGTGGAACAAAATTTAGCTTTAGTTAAGCGTATTGCGGAGAATGTAATCGTTATGGATCAAGGAAAAGTTGTTTATCAAGGTGGTCCAGAGGTGCTTCATGATGAAAAGTGGGTACATCAGATGCTCGGCGTAGGAGGCAAATAATGTCAACGTTCCTACTTATTCTGATTACCGGAATCGGACTTGGCGCGCTCTACTTCTTAGTCGCATCAGGGCTCTCATTAATTTACGGACTTATGGGCGTACTTAACTTCGCACATGGCGCATTTCTAACCGTTGGCGCATTCTTTGGCTTCTGGTATGCAAAACAATATGGTTTCATGATTACCACACCTAAATTCTTCCTATCAATGCTAATTGGTGGACTAGGTGCAGGTGCATTCGCGTTATTGATGGAACAACTTCTTATTACCCGTTTATACAACCGCCATATCGACCAAGCGCTAGTAACAGTGGGTGTATCACTTGTTGTTGGCGCAGCTCTTGGTGGTTGGTTTGGTAATGATTTAGTCCAGTATCCAACACCGACCTATTTCTTAAATGGCGTCAAAGTATTCGGTGCGATTATTCCAGCGGATCGATTTATTTACATCGGAACGGCAGTTCTCCTTCTGGTTGCTAACTGGGCTTTACTTAAGTACACCCGAATTGGCCTGATTATCCGTGCCGGTGTTGAGAATAGAAATATGGTCTCTGCTCTTGGCATCAATGTGCGACGAGCATTTAGCACCGTCTTCTTCCTGGGTGGTTTTGCCGCTGGTGTTGGTGGAGTTCTAGTCTCAGTTTATGCAAACGGTGTTTCACCGCTGATTGCTGGTCAATATCTAATTTACGGATTTATCGTGGTGGTTATTGGCGGAATGGGAAGTGTTCCAGGAAGCTTTATCGCAGCGATGATGATTGGAATTATTCGTCAATTCGCAAACTATTACGTAACTGGTCTTGGTGATTTCGTTGTAGTTATCTTGCTAGCAGGAGTCCTGCTGATCAAACCACAAGGTTTGCTCGGAAAGGTGGCGGCATAATGTTACGTTGGAAATATTCGCGCCCACTGCTTGGCGTACTACTTCTGCTACTTGCCGTTGCGCCACTAATTAGTGGTAATCCTTTAGCTAAACCTGGTTTACAGCAAACATTGGCGGTTGCCTTCATCTATGGTGGCTTAGCCTTAACTTACGATTTACTCTTTGGATTTACTGGCTTACTTTCATTTGGACATGCCATCTATTTCGGTACTGGTATGTACATCACTTGTATATTGATTAATAAGTCTGTTGTACCTTGGTTTGCTGCAATGTTTATCGCAGTTGCAATCACTGCGCTTCTCGCGATGCTGGTCGGAATGGCTTCGCTTCGAACCACCGGAATTACTTTTGCGATGGTTACTTTGGCTTTCGGAGAAGCTGGCCATGTAATTATCAACCGTAACTTCTTTAACTTAACTGGCGGCGAGAATGGAATCGCACTTGATGCAAGTAAAGTCCCACAATTCTGGATTGGCGTAGTCAATACTAAATACTTATATTGGACCGCACTTCTTGCATTAGTAATCGTCTATGCAATCATCTGGTGGATTACCGAGAGTTCAGCAGGTCGCGTATTTGCAGCGCTTCGCGATAACGAACTTCGTGTCCAAGTCTTAGGTTTAGATACCCAAAAATTCAAACTACTCTCCTTTGTTATCGCTGGTTCATTAGCTAGCTTCTTGGGAGTTGCGATGTTGCTTGCAGCAGGAAGCGCCGCTCCGCGCTTTGCTGATGCCAATCTAACTATTGCGCTATTGCTAATGGTGATTCTTGGTGGCGCAGTTACTCGTTGGGGCGCAGTTCTAGGTGGAATTTTCTACTCAGTTGCCACAACCCGTATGCAAGATCTAACTCAACAACCATTCTTTACAAATATGCCAAAGGTAATCGGAGGTCCACTTTCAGAGCCTGCTTTGACCCTGGGAATCTTGTTTATCTTGGTCGTTATGTTCGCACCGGGCGGACTATCTGGCGCATATTACAAATTGCGTTTAAGGGCGATATCCAAAAAGTGACCTTACTTTTTCAGCCTAAAAATCCAGAGAATACTGCGCTTGGAAAGTTAGAGCGCGAAAAGAATTTAGATTATTGGGGCTTACATAAGTGGAGCATTGAAAATCCTGGTGAATTCTGGTCCCGCGCTTGGGATGATTTAGATTTAATTGGCGACAAGGGTTCAATTAACTATCAGGCGGCGGATCGATTTATCGATGCAAAGTTCTTTCCAAACGGCACCATCAATGTTGCTGAGAATCTACTTGCGCACGGTGATGGTCTGGCAATGATTGGAATTCTTGAAGATGGAACACGTACTGAAATTACTTACGCGCAGCTACGCGAAAAGAGCGCCGCGGTCGCCGCTGCAATGCGCGAGATGGGAATCGCAAAAGGTGACCGAGTTGTGGCATGGGCGCCAAACGTTCCAGAGGTAATGATTTACGCTCTAGGTGCGTTAAGTATTGGCGCAGTTGTTTCTACCGCTTCTCCTGATTTCGCGCCGAGCGCAGTTGAAGATCGTTTCGGCCAAGTCGAACCTAAATTGATTCTCCTTGGTGATAACTACCAATATGGCGGTAAATCTTTTGATCTTAAAGAGAAAGGTGACGAAATTGTTGCGCTCTTACCTACTCTTTTAAAAGCTCTACACATATCTGAATTTGAAAGTTGGATTGCGCCATTTAAAGGTGCCAAACCAGAATTTACTCCTCTGCCCTTTGATCATCCAGGATTCGTACTCTTCTCATCAGGTACTACCGGAAAACCAAAGTGCATAACTCATAGCGGCGCTGGGGTAATGCTCAAAGCTGGCGCAGAGCAGATTTATCAATTTGATATGAAAGCTGGAGAGCAAGTTTTCTTCTTTACAACTTGCGGCTGGATGATGTGGAACTGGTTATTTATGTGCTTAGTGCGCGGCGTAACTATTGTGCTCTTTGATGGCTCTCCAGTCTTTCCTCGCGCCCAACGCCTCTTTGATATCGCGCAAAATGAGAAGTTAAATTTCTTTGGCGTTTCTGCGAAATTCATCGATGGAATTAAGAAAGTTGGCCTAAAGCCTTCTGAAACGCATGATTTGAGTAATTTGAGAATGATTGGCTCAACTGGATCAGTTCTCGTTCCGGAATGTTTTGATTATATTTATGAGAACGTAAAGAGCGATGTGCATCTTGCATCCATGTCTGGCGGAACCGATATTTGTGGTTGCTTCGTAGCATCTGTGCCGACGCTTGGCGTTCATCGCGGTGAGCTACAAGGCCCTTGCTTAGGAATGGCGACTAAAGTATTTGATGCGCAAGGGCACGAAGCAAAAGTAAATGAAAAGGGCGAACTTGTTTGCACGGTTCCCTTCCCTTCTAAGCCAATTGGTTTCTGGGGCGATAAGAATGACGAGAAATATTTATCTGCATACTTCGAAGGTTTCCCTGGAGTATGGACCCATGGAGATTTTGCATCTAGAAGTGAAACTGGTGGATTTACTCTGTACGGAAGAAGTGATGCAACTTTAAATTCCAAGGGTGTGCGAATCGGTACTGCCGAGATTTATCGAGTTGTCGAAACTTTCCCACAGATTCAAGAATGTATGGCCGTTTCGCAAGATTGGGATAACGACACTCGGGTAGTCCTTTTTGTAGTTGTTAAAGAGGGCCAAGAATTTAACGAAGAGATTGCCAAGGAAGTTAAGAAGGCGCTTCGCGATCAAGCAAGCCCAAGACATGTGCCCGATAAATTAATAGTGGCACCAGAGTTACCTCGCACTAAATCGAATAAATTGGTAGAACTTGCTGTTACCGATGTAATCAATGGACGTGAAGTTCGAAATCGAGATGCGTTAGCTAATCCCGGCGCACTTGATTGGTTTAAAGATCTTCCAGAACTTTTAAAGTAGCTTCATTTCAGAAGCTGCTTTGGTCAACTCTTCCTTGGCGTCTGGATGGGCCGCATATCGAATAATGTTCGCGGCTTGTTGCTTAGTTGGATGTCCAAAGCATGGAGCAATTCCTTGTTCCGTTGCAACATAAGAATGCTGGAATGAGGTTACTGGCGCTTCTAATTGCGGAACAATGGTGGAAACATCTGCCTTCGGATGCCATGAAGGCAAAGCCATAAATGATTGCCCTCCACGTGAATGAAGCGCTCCTACAATGAAATCCGTAGATCCACCAAAGCCAGAGTAAATCTCTCCCCGAACAAAAGAGGCATTTGCCTGATCGTAAAGATCTATTTGCAACGCTGAATTGATAGAGGTCATCTTTGCTTGACGCGCAATTAATGAAGGGTCGTTAGAGGTCTCTGTACGACGCATACGAATTTTACGATTTAGATTTACCCAATCGTAAAGCTCGCGAGAGCCAAATAGGAACGAAGCATTAAGCGGCATCTCTTCATCTAATACACCGGCTTTAAAAAGATCCAAAACGCCATCGCTAAACATCTCCGTCCAGATACGCATATCTTTACGATTCTTTAACGCGCCAAGAACTGCATCAGGCACACCGCCGATACCAAGTTGGAGCGTTGAATTATTCTCAATTAAAGCTGCAATGCGATCACCAATTTCGCGTTGAGTATCTGTAATTTCAGCGACCGGTTTCTCAAGTAGTGGTTCATCTACTTCGATTAGGTAATCAATCTCTGATTCGTAAATCTGCGCATCACCGTAGGTATAAGGCATCTGCTTGTTTGCTTGCGCAATAACAATTCCATTTCTTGCACGGGCAGCTTCAATCGCAGCGGGAAGAATATTCACCTCAACACCGAGCGAGACGGTGTCATATCGCTTGGGAGAGGTATGTAAAAAGACAATATCTGGGCGATAGTGGTCGCGAAAGAGAATCGGAACCATCGATAAACGCGATGGGATGTAATGAAGTCTTGGGTGGCGGCGCATTGCAGGGCCTACGAAAGCTGATTCGTAATCAACACCTTCGCGATCTGGAATTCCAGGGTGCGCATTGAGCATATGTAGATTAAAAGTTTCTAGCGCCTCGTCTGCTGCGCGAAGCAGAGTCATCGGTGGTGCGAAGTTTCCAGAGGCCACAATTCTTGGCCATTCAGCTTGTTGAGATAAAACGCTCTTTAACTGTTCATAATTAATAACTCGCACAGGAAGGAGTTTATTAACTAATTGTTAGGCAATTGCACTTTTGCGAGTGGAAGCCCTTCACTTGTTGTGATTTGCGCGGGATTCGCCAGCCGATTTACGCCATTTAGCAATCTCTGCATGATTACCAGATAGAAGTACATCCGGCACTTTAATTCCACGCCATTCAGCTGGTTTTGTAAATGCTGGATACTCAATATATCCCTCTTCGGCATGTGATTCATCAACGATTGATTCTGGATTACCAAGTACACCCGGAATTAAACGAGAAACTGCTTCAGCAATCACAATCGCAGCGACCTCTCCGCCATTTAATACATAATCGCCAATCGAAACTTCACGAACCGCAAATCCTTCTTTTTCATAATACTGGCGGACTCGATCATCGATACCTTCATAGCGACCACATGCAAAAATCAAATGCTCTTTAGTAGAAAGTTCTTCGGCCATACGCTGATCAAATCGTTTACCTGCTGGAGTCAAAATTATTAATTCTGAAGTTTTGGTAATGATTGGATCAATAGCTTTGCCCCAAACTTCTGGCATCATCACCATTCCGGCGCCACCGCCGTATGGAGTGTCATCTACTTGGCGATGCACATTGGTAGCTTGATCGCGTAAATCATGAACCCCAATTTCAATTAGTGATTTATCGCGGGCTTTGCCGATTAGCGATAGCTTTAACGGTTCGAAAAATTCCGGAAATATCGAAATAAAATCGAGCTTCATGCGACCACCGGTGGAATAACTACGACTTTCTTATTTGCTAAATCAACAACAGGTACAAGTTGGTGAACAAATGGAATCAGCACTTCCCCGCTTTTAGTCTTTATTGCCAAACAATCTTGGGCTGGCAGATTTAAAACATCTGTAACTACGCCATATTCAGAACCATCTTCAAGTTCAGCGCGTAGTCCGATTAATTGTTGGACGTGGTAATCATCTTCATCTTCGCCTGATTCGTTGATATCAACTTCGGCGTAGAGCAAGGTATTGCGTAACTTTTCGATTGCATTACGATCATTTATACCTTTAAAACCTAGCAAGAGAATTCCATTATGAACGCGAGCGCTGGAAACGGTTAAAGCACCATCTTCGGTTAAAACTTCTGCACCAATAGCAAAGCGACGATCGGGTTCGTCTGTGCGAACCTCGATTGTCGCTTCACCTAAAATTCCGTGAGCGCGACCAATGCGCCCAACGTTTAATCGCATTAGCGAATCTCGTCGGCCTCGATGAGATCTACGCGTACCGAACGACCTGCAAGCGCGCTCATCACAGTACGTAGCGCTTTCGCAGTACGTCCGTTGCGACCGATTACCTTGCCAATGTCTTCTGGATTGACATTAACTTCAAGAGTTGTGCCACGACGATGTGTCTTCTCTTTAACAATTACATCTTCAGGATTTTCAACAATCCCTTTAACTAAATGTTCTAGAGCTTCGTCAAGCATTATTCAGCTGCTGCTTCTTCTGTTGCTTCTGCTGCTGGAGCAGCTTCTGCTGCTGGGCCGGCTACTGCTACAGCTGCTGCTGCAGGCTCGATGCCATATTCATCCTTAAGGATGGTTGCAAGTTCGTTTACTTCAAGAACGGTTAGACCAACCAACTGTTCTGCAAATTTCTTTAGATCTGCCATGTTAATTTCCTTTCTTAATTTCCATTCTTAGCTGCGATCGCATCCAAGAGTCCGTGTAGGTTGCCACCAAGTCCACTCATGACCTTGTTTGTTGGGCCATTGAGGGTGTTGATGATACCGGCGATGAGTTGTGTCTTGCTTGGAAGCGTTGCAAGCGCAGTAACTTCTTCGGCGCTCATGAATGTGCCATCAGGACCAATTGCACCCACAAATGTGAGGGTAGGATTAGTCT
>ERZ650311.1499-NODE-1499-length-11455-cov-7.796930_pt1 | contig 11455 bp, 22 predicted proteins | sample MGYA00376247_ERZ650311 | MGnify/ENA primary metagenome ERZ650311 (study PRJEB26733, sample SAMN07839324) | wastewater metagenome | biome: small river; feature: stream; material: water | place: USA: North Carolina | collected 2016-07-28 ... | reverse complement strand
GTTTCCGCTCGCCGACCTCCAGACTTTTCGACCCCCCCCTGGGGGTGGGCGCCCCGGGCCCGTAGGCGCTCGGCCAAGGACTTGGCGTCGTGGCACTCGTGGCACAGCAGCCCAGTGTTCTCTCGCGTGTCGGCGCCGCCCTCGGCCAACGGCACCTTGTGGTCACGCACTGCGGTGTCGGGGAACACAGGCCGCTTGCAGTCATAGCAGAACGGGTGCTCGCGGAACAACGCCGCGCGCTCCTCCTGCAGCCGCCGACCGGTGATGCGCTTCACCTCGGGCCGCTTCACCCATGCCGGTGCCTTGTGCTGCGCGCAACGGCTCGTGCCATCGCGCACCAAGGCACGACAGGTGAGGCAGGGCTTGGGGGCGGCGGTGGGCATCGGAAAAGCAGCGGGCCCCGGTGCATCGCTGCAACGGGGCCCGCTTGGGGAGGACGAGGAGACCGCTCACAGGCACTGGCCCTGAGCTTGCGGGAATCTACCCCAACTCCACTTTGTTGCAGTCAACTGAATGGAGGTCCGATGCAGACAGCAGGCCGAGCAGCTGCCGATGCGCCTCCTCCACCCGCTGGCCCACCGTGCTCAGCGAGCACTCCAGGCGCTCGGCCTGCTCGGCCAGGGTGAGCCGGTAGCAGTAGTGCACCACCACCGTGTTGGCCAGGCGCACGCTGAGCCGGCCGATGGCCCGGTGCGTCTCGGCCACGTCGCTCGAACGCACCGCTGCCACCTTCATGCCCGGCCGCACCCCGGCCGTGGGGGGCGACCAGTTCGGGTGCAGCGGGTTCACGGCCGCATAGCCGCTGCCGTCGCCCACCGTCACCGCCTGGGCCCAGCGCTGCAGGCGGGCCTCGACACGCTCATCGCGGGCCATGGGCCACCTCCCGCAGCATCAGCACCGCCTGCGTGGCCGTGAACTGCGGGATGTCGTCGCGCGGCGCCTGGCCCGGCCCGGCCCAGGGCGTGCCCACGGCCAGCGGCCCCTCCCGCGCATAGAACCAGCCCGGCTCGAGCTTCAGCACCCCGCGCTCCCAGCACTCGTTCACGTGCGCGTTGCCCAGCTCGCGCCGCTTCTCCGCCATCAGCCGCGCCACACCGGGCATCTGGGCCGGCAACCAGGCCCACCGACCTGGCTTCTCTCCCTTCTTTCCTTCCTTGTCCATGTGTCCAGGTTCCTTTCATAGAGACGTGAGATCGGGAAGCGGGCTGTGCGCCTGCGCGCGTGCAGGCGCCTGCACCTGCACACCTGCGCGCTTTGGAGCCCGGGGAAGCGCCTGCCGGCGTGGCTCCGCCCATCGCCCTCAGTGGGCTGCATGCTCTGCAGCCAGCACTCAGTGCATCGAACGTGGACACGCGGACAAGGCCTCCCGGGGCGCCGGGTCGCGGGCGCTACGTCATGGCGCGGCCCCGACCCGCCCGACCTTTTCGGCGACGCTGGCGCCCTCGCTGGTCAGAACGGCGGGTCATCGGGGCCCTCCGTGGCGTACGCGCCCCGCGTGGGGCGTTCCTTCGATCCATCGCTGCCGCCGGGCCCGGGTGCACCCTCGGGCTGTGCCGTGGCCTGCGGCGGCCGCACATACACCCGGGGCCGGCCTGGCGCGCTCGTGCGCTTCACCGTCCAGCCCAGGGCATGCAGCACGGCGCCGGCCTTCTTCACCACGGCGTCGGTCTGCTTGTCGATCGTGTAGCCCAACGCCGTCAGCAGCTCCTGCATGCTGATCTGGTTGCGCAAGGTGCCGTTCTCGCGGCCCATGCCCACCTTCTGCTCCTCGTCGTAGAGGTAGGTGCGGATGGCCGAATCGAGCGCGCTCTCCACCGTGCGGGCCTGCTGCTGGGGCGTGAAGAGCCGCGTCTGCTCCTCCCGCGTGGGCCAGAAGCGCTCGCGCTGTTCCACGCGGTGCACGGCCTCGGCCAGCATCTGCTCGAGGTTCTCCTCCAGCCACACCAGGTCGGGCGGCCGCGTCACCTGCACCGGCCAGAAGCGTCGGTTGCCCGTGGTGTCGGTGAGGTAGTGCGCGTCGTTCGTGGTGCCGATGAAGACCACCTGGCGCGGGTACTTCGCTGGCCGGCGGTCGAACGTCGCCCGGAACCGGTCGGTCGGGCTGCTGATGAAGCGCTTGACCGCGCCCACCTCGTGCCGCGAGAGATCCTGCAGCTCGCCCCACTCGTACACCGAGACGCCCTGGATGTTCATCAGGGAGTCCTTGTTCTGCAGGTCCAGGCCGGTGTCGGCGAAGTACTCCCCGCCCAGCATCTTGGCCAGCGAGCTCTTGCCCCAGCCCTGCGGGCTCTCGAGCACCAGCATGCTGTCGAACTTCGTGCCCGGGCCCTGCAGGATGGCCACGCCCTTGCGCACCTCGGGCAGCACGCGCGCCACCATGCCCATCACGAACCACGAGCCGGCGAGCGCCAGGTACTGCTGCAGCGCGTCGGTGTCGTCCCACTCGTCCTCTTCCAGGCACACCCGCCGCAGCCAGGTGGCCAGGCGCGGCACCTGGTCCCAGGTGCCCCGCAGCGCCACCATGCGCTCCCGCAGCGGGTGATAGCTGTGCCGTCGGGCCACGACGATCACGGCCTCTTCCAGCGCCTGGCGGGCCATGCTGGGCATGTACCACTCGCGCACCAGCCAGTCGCCCATCAGCAGCTCGTCGGCCTCGAGCCAGTCGCCTGCCGGCGTGCCCCAGGGCGAGGGACGCACCTTCTCGATGTTGTTGGTGAACTCGTTGAATCGGATCAGCCCGGCGCAGTCCGGGATGCCTGGCACCCCCTTGTCCGGCCGGCCATCGAGCGCCAGCACCACGTTCTCCCGCACCGCGCGCACCGCCTGCGTCTTCTCGGCGCGCATCAGGTGCGCGGTCCACCCCCAGCCATCGTCGGCCTCGGTGTCGGTGTCGGCATTCCTCCCTTCCCCCGCGGAAGCCTTTGTAGGGGTAGAAAGCCTCGCCGCATGCGGCGTCACCGGCCCGCCGGCGGCCGCGCGCGCGGCCTCGTCCGGGGGCACGAAGGCACGCGCCGCGCGGATGTGGTCGCGCACCTGCTCGGCCGACCACCCTGCCGCGATCGCGTCCGCGATGTCCCAGCCGTCCGGCTGCACGCCAGGCAGCTCCATGCGGCACATGAAGACCGAGCACCCATGCTCGGCCTCAAGCAGCGAGCCGATGCCCACCATCGCCCGGTAGCCCGGCTGCTTCGGCAGGGGCAGCAGCGGCTTCGTCTGCGGGTCGACGTCGGCCTCACGCTCCGCGCGTGAGAGCGGCTGGCGCTTCGCGTCGGCATCGGGCCACAGGTAGACCGTGCGGCCCATCAGCCAGCTCCACCGCGCCAGCGCCCAGGCCTTGGCACCGCCTGGCCAGCTCACGAAGTCGAACTCGTGCCCGAGCAGCTCGTGCCCGGCCATGGCGCACTTCTCGCCCTCCACGATGACCACCGGCACCCGGGCCGGGTCGCCGCTCAGCAGCGTGGCCGGCACGTACAGCGGCCGCGGCGCCTCCCACTGCTTCCAGTGCCACTTGTGGCCACCGCCCGCGTCTTGCGTGTCCTCGCACCAGGTGTAGGGCAGCGTCTCCTTCGTGATCTCGCCCTGGCTGCTGATGCGCTCGAAGCGCGCCACATAGCCGAAGCGCTCACCCTCGAAGGCGTACTCCCAGGTGCGCACCGCCTCGAGCTCGACCCACTGGTCCAGCGCCGCGTTGTGGTACCGCCAGACAAAGCGCTTGGGCGTGGGCGCGTGCTTGGGCACCGGCAGCACCGAGCGCCACCGCCCGATCTTGCGCGGCACCGGCGCGGTGGCCCCATCAGCAGCAACCGCCGCGGCCGCAGCAGCCGGTGTCGGTTCCGGTGGCGGCGCCATCACCGGCCTGCGCACCTGGCCAGCCGGCACCTCGGTGCGCAGCCAGCCGAGCGACTCCATCAGCTCGAGTGCGGCCTGGCGGTTGTTCTTGCCCTCCAGCCACGCGTACAGGCTCGTGAGGTCGCCGCCCTTGTCGCTGTCGCCCCCGCCGAAGTAGGCCCAGGCCCCGGTGATGAGGTTGACCTTGAGGCTGTCGCCGACGCCGCCGTCACGCTTGCGCGGCCCGAGGTACTCGTGCCCCTCGATGCGTCCACCGGGCAGCCACTGCGCCAGGAAGTGCTCCACTTGGTCGAGCAACGCCCGCGCGAGGGAGACGTAGTCAATCGGCGTGCGGCCTCCCGCGCCGTTGGTGGGACTCGACATCGAGGGCTGAGCGCTATGCGGCCGACGTGTCCCAGAACGACACCGGCAGCACGCCCGGCACCACCATCTCAGGCGCGCGCTGCCGCAGCGCCTCGCGGCTGGCCACCACCGCCGCCGGCCGGCCCATGCGCCCCGGTGCGGGCGGCTCCACCGCCAGCACCACCAGCTCGCCGGCCTGCACCAGGCGGCTGGCCGTGTAGCGGCCTACGCCGTAGCCGATCTGCGCTCGCTCGCACAGGTGCGCCACAGGGGCCGGCGGCCAGGCCGCCTGCAGCATCGCCACAGCCACCTCGCCGCGGCGGCTCAAAGCACCGGCTCCGCGTTGCGCTGCAGCCAGTCGTGCCGCAGCACCAGGCGGCCGCGGTTGCCGTGGCCGGCGCCGCGCAGCTGCTCGCCATCCACATAGCCGCAGGCCCACACCGTGCCCACGCGGGTGCTCGAGTGGTCCAGCAACTGCACCGTGGCGCCGCTGGGCAGGCGCACGCGTGTGCCGGACTGCAGGCGAAGGAAGCGGCGGGGGTTCATCGGCTGCCACTCCGTGTGTCACAAGGTAGTGCACCGAAGTCCGTGACGGCGTCGGCATCCACCTCCACCATGTCGGGGTGATGCGCCACCAGCCACTCCGTCCACACGATGCGCTGCAAGTCGCCCAACGCACGCTTCTCGCGGTTGGCTGCAGACTGCACCAGGTCGCGGAACTCCTGCGTGCACCGCACTGCAGGCAGGAAGGCCAGCTTCTTCGCTTGACGGTCTGGCATGGCTCAGCGGATGGGCAGTCGACGCACTGATCCAGCCCGGTGGCTGTGGCCACTGCAGCGAGAAAGAGCGCATGACCTCCCCGCCTTCGGCGAAGGCCAGGGCCTGCTCTGCGGGCGTCATGGGCGCCACCAACCGCAGCGGCGGCCTGCCGCTGGCCAGCTGCACGGCTCGCCAGAGCGGGTCACGCGGCATCGCGGGTCTCCTCGGCAGCAACGCTGGCCGGCGCCACCTGGCGCGCGGCCACGTCGATGAGCGGGCGCCCCTGCGGGTGCGGCCAATCGGCGTCGGGCACGCGGTGCCAGACCACGTCGGGGCGCATCTCTTCGCAGGTGACCTTGCCTTCGCTGGCGCGCTCCAGCGCAGGGCAGCGGTCGGAAGGAATCGCCTTTGCGCCCGACGACCACTGCACCACCATGACCGGGCTCACGCCGATGGTGCGCGCCAGGGCAGCAGCGGTGCCCCGTGGCGCGGAATCGATGTAGTCGCGGAAGACCATGGGCGCGCATATTAGCCCAAGGCTGTTGCAGATGCTAGCCCCCGGCGCATGTCAATTACTAGCCGATGGCTATGCAATGCTGGCCGTGAGCACAATTGACGACATCCGGCACGAAAACCTGCTGGCACTGCTGGAGCGTTACCCCGCGCCGAAGACCAGAACCTGGCTAACGCGATCGGCCGGTCGCACTCTCAGGTGAGCCAGCTCAAGACCCGAGCGCGCCACAGCAGCGGCAAGGGCCCTCGCAAGATCGGCGACGATCTCGCCCGCGACATCGAGCACCGCTTGGGCCTCGAGGAAGGCTGGATGGACCGACAGCACCTATCCGCGGGTGAGCCGTCCCCACGGTGGCAAGTGGCTCAAGTTCTGAGCCTGCCTCAGCGCAACTCTCCCCTCATCACCTGGGGAGAGAACATGCACAAGGATCTGCCGCAGACGTTTCGGGTAGCGGCGCCGGATGATTCGATGGCCCCTCGCGTGCGAGCTGGGGAGCTGGTGGAGTTCGACCGGCGCCTAACGGCCCGCGCCGGCGATGGCGTGCTCGTGCGAGACGACGCCGGCAACCACTACTTCCGCATCTACCGAGAGGGCCGCCCGGGGCACTGGGAAGCGGCCCCGGTGAACGAAGCGTTCAGACCACTGGACAGCGAACGCGACGGCCTACAGGTACTCGCCGTTATGACTGCTGTCTTTCAACGGTGGGGGTGAAGATCCAAAAGTGAGGCACGGCTCAGTCCTCCTCGCCATTGCCCTGGTCTGTAGCAGCTGCAGCACTACACCAGATGCACCGAGCGAACAACAGATTGCCGGCGAGCTGTACGTGCTCGATCCGACGCTGGCCTGGCGACCTGAGCTCGCGAGCACCCACGGGCGCGTGCGGCTCGTCCGCGACAGCGGGCTACTCTCGGGTGGTTGTCCGTTCACCTTCTTCATCAACAACTCGCCGGTGGTAAGACTGTTCCCAGGCCAGTACTTCGAGGTCGCACTCCCGCCCGGCTCCCACGAGGTCTACATCACCTTCGCCGGGTTCTTTATCTGCCAGGGAGACATTTCGAACCAGGTGACTCTTCGCACCACCGCGGGTGGGTCGCACACGGTCCGCACCGGCATTCGCGATTCGCGCCTCACGATCTGGTCTGCGCAGTGATCTCGGATCCAGAACGAGCAGAACTGCGCACGAGATATTAGCCAACGGCTGTTGACAAGTTAGGAGCCCACGGCTAATACTGCGTCCCGTCACCCGACGGAGCGCAGATGCCCTACCTCCCCGACTTCCAAAGCCAGCCGCAGCGCAGCCTGCAGGCTGAAGCGACGCGCCGAGCGCGCACCCTCTACCTGCAGCGCCTGGCCGAGCTGCGCGAGCTGGCCGCACCGCTGGCCCTGCTCGACCAGGACACCCCGGCCCTCGCCGGCCTGGGCCTGCAGCTCGACCCCGGCGCCATCTGCCTGGCGCGCGAGCGCGTGGGCAGCGGTGGCGCCCTGCGCGCCGTGGTGCGCCTGTACACCGGCGGCCACTTCGCCTGCCCCAAGCAGGCCCAGCACTGGCTCGACGCGCTGGCCGGCCTTAGCTACGCCTACGTGGCGCAGGACGACCGGCCGCCCTTCCCCACCGTGCTGCTGCGCAAGGGCCTGCTGCACGTGCGCATCGACCTGCCGCGCCCGGCCGTCCAGACGTCTGCGGCTGGTGCCGAACGGAGCGCGGCATGAGCCATCACGGCAGCAACCCGCCCCATCTGCAGCGCGCCCTGAGCGACGCCATGGGCCAGATCTTCGGAGAGCACCCGAATGGCAAGCTCAACGCCGACGACGCTGGCGCGCTCGCGTTCGCGGTTGGCGTTGAAGCCGGCCGCGTCGTGTTGCGCTTCCCGAAGCCCGTCGCGTGGATGGGCATGACCGGCGATGAAGCGCTCGAGCTGGCCCAGCTGCTGCTGAAGCACGCGAAACACGCCGGCATCACGAGCCCGCTGGTCATTCGCCTCGGGAGCGCGGCATGAGCGCCCTGCTCGAGCAACTGCTCGACGCCGAACGCCGCGCCGAGTGCGCGCGCCACGACGGCCGCGGCGCAGACGCCTGCGTCCCCTGCGACACCGAGACGCAGCGCATGGAGCCCGTGGCTGGCAGCGCCCGGCAGTGGGTGCGCTTCCCCGGCATCGCCTGGCGCAACGCCGAGGCCCCGCGCCGCCGCCGCGCCGACCCGCCCCATCCCTCCCGCTTTGGCCCCCTCGCTGGAGACCCCGCATGAGCCTGCTCCTCACCCTGCTCGCCTGGCTGCTGCTGTCTTGCCTGCTCAGCCCAGCCATCGGCCGCTTCATCGCCGCGGGGCAGGCATGAGCGCCGCCCGCCGCGCCGAGGCCGCCGCGCTTTTTCTGCGCGACCTGGCCGTCGTCTTGCTGCTCATCGCCGGCGGCGTGTGGGCCCTGCTCACCTGGTTCGAGCCTTGCGCCGCGGCCACGCTGTGCAGCGCCGTGCCGCTCATCCGCCAGCCCTATGTGGGCACCGGGCCGCGGTGGTGGCAGCGCCTGGTGCTGCGCCTGCGCGTGCGCCGCCTGCAGATGCGCCGCCAGACCATGCTGCACGACGTCGAGTTTCTGCAGCGCGAGCTGGCGCTCACGCGCAACCTGCTCGACGCCTGCCAGTCCGACGCCGACGAGGCCGCGGAACAGATCGCCTGGGCGCGCAGCGACCTGGCCAAGCTGCAATGAGCGCCGCCCGCACGCCCCAGCAGCGCGAAGAGCTCGCCGAGCTCCAGCGCATCGCCGCAGCGCGCGTGGTGGCCCGCGCCGGCCGCGGCGAGCCCGTGGACGCCCTCACGCTGGCCTGGTCGCGGCGCCACGTGGCCACCGGAAAGGCGTCCGTGGTACCGTACCACACGTACCCGATCCACCCCGCCGCTCGGCCGCCCGCTCGGCACTGGAGAGCCGGCGTGATCCACGCCCTGCCACTTCAGCCCCGGCAGCGCCAGGGCCGCAACGGCCCGAACCTCTACCAGCGTCTGCTCGCCAACACCGAGGAGCCCGAGCACGACAGCGGCTGCTGGCCCTGGACGGGCAAGCGCGATCGCGGCCACTACCCCCAGGTCAACGTGTGGGTGCCCGGGCTGCAGCGCCGCGTGACCCTGCAGGCGCACATCGCGCTTTGGGTGTGGCTGCACGCCGAGCCCGAGAGCATCGACGAGTTCTACCTGCAGTACCGCACGTTCACCGACAGCGGCCTGCAGCTCGACCACCTGTGCGTCACGGCCACCTGCATCTGCCCCGACCACGTCGACCCTTGCACGCCCGTCGAGAACATCCGCCGGCGCGACGACCGCCGGCAGCAGCGCTCCTACTTCGCCGAGGCCGCCTGACATGCCGCGCATCGTCGCCCCCCAGATTACGCCGGCCAAGCACCGCCGGCCCACCGCCAACGGCCTGGCGCATCTGGCCACCACCATGGCCCGCATCGCCGACCGGGCCGTGCTCATGGACATCGAGAGCGAGGCCGTGCGCGTCGGCGACAGCCACGACCGCTGCTACGACGTGCGCCCGATGCTCGACCAGCACGAGCACAGCGCCGAGAGCGTCGACATGTTCAGCGAGGCCCTGGCCTACGCCATCACCCGCGGCCTGGTGGTGCCCAGCGAAGGCACCCCCTGGCTCGTGCGGATCGTCACCCGGCCCTGAGCCACCACAAGGGAGAGAGAAAACATGGCCACCACCCCCACCGGCACCGAGGCGCGCGTCTGCGCCGACATCGCCCGCCGCCAGCAGCACGGCTTGGCCAAGTACGGCCGCACCGTCGAGAACAACCCGCTGAGCTGGCGCGAGTGGGCCAAGCACCACTACCAGGAACTGCTCGACGCAGCCATCTACACCCGCCGCGCCATCGAGGCGCACGACGCCGCCGTCGGTCGGCCCACCACCGACGACCTCTGGCGCTAGCCGCGCCGCTCAACCCAAGGAGCTTTCTGCATGAACACCCCATTGCCCGCGCTTGGCGCGGCCCTCGATGCCGGCATCTTCGCCGGCCTCACCACCAAGCCCGACGGCACGCACTGCGCCGTGGTGCTGCTGGCCGACAAGCCCGGCGGCAAGCTCACCTGGCAGCAGGCCGTGGAGTGGGCGCAGAGCGTGCAGGGCGAGCTGCCCAGCCGCCCGGTGAGCGCCCTGCTCTTCGCCAACGCGCACGACCAGTTCGAGCGCACCTGGCACTGGACCAGCGAGACGGACGAAGACGACGGCTCGTACGCCTGGAGCCAGGGCTTCGACGACGGCAGGTACTACAGCCACAAGAGCGACGAGGGCCGCGCCCGAGCCGTCCGCTTGATTCCCCTCGCCCTTTGATCCTTCGATCCTTCACAGAGGCCATCGATGACCACCACCCTCCAAGACCACAAGGGCGCGCTGCTCGCGGCCGCCACCGCCTTCGCAGACGCCTGCACGAGCGAAGCCATCCGCCGCACGGCGGGCATCGAGCTGCAGCCCGGCGAGCGCTACGCCGGCGTGCTGCTCAACGAAGACGGCACGCCCAGCCACCACGTGGTGCTGCTGCCGGGCGACGCCGAAGACGTCACCTGGCAGGCCGCCCTCGACTGGGCCAAGCAGGCCGGCGGCGAGCTCCCCAACCGCCGCGAGCAGTCGCTGCTCTTCGCCAACGGCGAGCTCCCCAACCGCCGCGAGCAGTCGCTGCTCTTCGCCAACGCCAAGAGCGCCTTCGAGGCGGCGTGGTACTGGTCCGGTGAGGCGCACGAGGACGGCTCGTACGCCTGGGGCCAGGACTTCAACGGCGGCGGCCAGGGCTACGACCACAAGAGCTACGAGGGCCGCGCCCGAGCCGTCCGCAGAGTCACCACTTGATCCTTCAGTCCTTCTCTGAGCCGTGATCCACACCGACCTGCCCATCTACCGCACCGGGGTGCAGCTCATGCAGCTCGCCGTCCAGGTGCAGGTGCAGCTGCCCCGCGAGGTCAAGCGCCACCTGGGCGACAAGATTTCCGCGCACTGCATGTCGATGCTCGACGAGATGGCCCTGGCCAACGCCACGCAGCGTGAGCAGCGCACCGCGCACATCGAGCAGTTGCTCACGCACCAGCGTGCGGCGACGGTGCTGCTGCGCGTGGGCCATGACGCCCGCTACGTCTCGCACGGCCTGTGGGCGCAGTCGGTGCAGCTGCTGGGCAGCATCGGCAAGCAGGGCGGTGGCTGGCTCAAGAAGACCGCCACGAACAGGGCGCCTGCATGAATCTGGTCGCGCCGCTGGCCCACGAGGCCACCGCCATGTGCGAGGCAGCGTGAAGACCATTGCCGACCGCCTGCTGGCCTACCTCGCCGACCGCGTGCCGGCGCCATCCACTCCTACCCCCCCCCCCGCAAGCACTATGCCGCGTAACCCCACACCGACGCGCCCAACCCACCAGGCCGACATGCTGACCTGGCTCCAGTCTCGCCCCGACGGCGCCACGGTGGCCGAAACCCGCGACCACTTCAAGCGCGCCGGCCACGCCATCAGCTGCGGCATCGCCCGCCTGCATAGCCTCGGCCTCCTCGGCTTCCTCGACGTGCCGAACCCGAGCACGCAGCGCCGCGCCAAGGCCACGGTTCGCCGCTACTGGGCCCGAGAGCACTGCCCGCCGGGCGCAACCCTCGCCGCCGAAGTGAAGCCGCTGAAGAGGGCCATGAACGGAGCGCCGAAGCTCGAGAAGGTGCCAGCAGCGCCAAACCGCAACACCATAGTCAAGCCGAAGCCGCCGAAGGTGCCGACCAAGCCCGAGGGCGAAGCGATCAATCCTGGCGTCGTGGCCGTGGTGCTCCCCGGTTTCGAGCGGGCCTTCCAGCAACCCGCGCCGCAGCCCTTCTTCGCCGCCGGCAAGCGCCTCGAGCCCCGGCCATGGGCGGCCGCTGTCGCAGGGAGTGGACGGTGACCGCCTGGCGAGCCCTGGTGCACGAGGCCGTGGCCGAAGACGAGCCCGGCTTCGTGCCGCCGGCAGCCGGGGGGCAGGGGTGAGCGCCG
>ERZ650311.1498-NODE-1498-length-11456-cov-5.434874_pt1 | contig 11456 bp, 11 predicted proteins | sample MGYA00376247_ERZ650311 | MGnify/ENA primary metagenome ERZ650311 (study PRJEB26733, sample SAMN07839324) | wastewater metagenome | biome: small river; feature: stream; material: water | place: USA: North Carolina | collected 2016-07-28 ... | reverse complement strand
GAATCTCGATGCCGGATATCGATGTGGACTTTGACGATCGCCGCCGCCCCGAGGTCATTCAGTACGTCACCCAAAAATACGGGGATGACCGCGTGGCCCAGATTGTCACCTACGGAACCATCAAGGCTAAGCAGGCGCTCAAAGACTCAGCCCGTGTGCTCGGAATGCCATATTCAGTCGGCGAAAAACTAACCAAAGCCATGCCTCCGATGGTGCTCGGTCGAGATGTAACTCTCAATGATTTGATTGACAAAAGCTCCGAGCGCTTCAAAGAGGGCGCTGACTTTAGAGAGTTGATTGAAAACGACGACGACTCAAAAAAGGTTTTTGAACTAGCTCAGGGTCTCGAGTCGCTCAAGCGCCAGTGGGGCGTGCACGCGGCTGGTGTGATTATGTCGGCTGAACCGCTAATGGATGTTATTCCGATCATGAAGCGCGAAGACGACGGTGCGGTTATCACCCAGTTTGACCAACCGCCATGTGAGTCTCTTGGTCTTTTGAAGATGGACTTCTTGGGCCTTCGAAACCTAACCGTTTTAGACGATGCCCTGGCCAACATCAAGAGCAACCGCAACAAGGTTGTGGTGCTCGAAGATCTCGATTTAAACCAAGACGAACCAACCTTCGAACTTCTGTCGCGCGGCGACACTCTCGGTGTTTTTCAGCTCGACGGAAACGCCATGCGCTCACTTTTGCGCCTGCTAAAGCCCACGCTTTTCGAACACATTTCTGCGGTCATTGCTCTTTATCGCCCTGGTCCGATGGGCATGGAGTCGCACACTAACTATGCAAAGCGAAAAAACGGACTTCAGGCAGTTGAATCGGTTCACCCAGAACTGACTGAATCACTTGCCGAGGTTCTAGACCCTACCTATGGCTTGATTGTTTACCAGGAACAGGTAATGGCCGCCGCTCAAAAGGCAGCCGGATTCACCCTTGGAAAAGCAGACGTTCTGCGTCGCGCCATGGGTAAAAAGAAAAAAGAAGAACTAGACAAGCAGTACGAAGACTTCGCCGCTGGCATGAAGGCTAATGGATACAGCGATTCGGCGGTTGAGGCCCTCTGGAACACGCTTTTGCCGTTTGCCGACTATGCATTCAACCGCGCTCACTCGGCTGCCTACGGAGTGCTTTCTTACTGGACTGCATATCTGAAGGCAAATTATCCTGCTGAATATATGGCTGCACTGCTGACCAGCGTTGGCGATTCAAAAGACAAATTGGCACTCTATTTGAGCGAATGTCGACGCATGAACATCAATGTTTTGGCCCCCGATGTTAACGAATCAATCGCTGCATTCAACGCCGTAGGCGACGACATTCGATTCGGCCTCGGAGCGGTGCGCAACGTTGGACTAAACGTCGTTGAGGGCATCAGAGTTGCCCGCGAAGAAAAGGGCCGCTTCACATCGTTCAATGATTTCTTGCGCAAGGTGCCAGCGACGGTTTGCAGCAAGCGAGTCATTGAGTCCTTGATTAAGGCAGGTGCCTTTGATTCATTGGGCCACACCCGCAGGTCTCTGCTCGAAATTCACGAAGAAGCGGTCGACTCGCAGAGTTCATTGAAAAAGAACGAGGCTGTTGGTCAAGTTGATTTGTTTGGTGCACTTTTCGATTCCGGAGAGGGGCTCGAAGACGATTTTGCAATCAAGATTCCCGACCGCCCCGAGTGGCCCAAGAAAGAAAAACTCGCTTATGAACGCGACATGCTTGGGCTTTATGTCAGTGATCACCCACTCGCGGGTCGTGAGGCTCAACTAGCAAGGCATTCTGAAATGAGCATTGGTCAGCTTGCTGAGGCTGAGATTAAAGACGGTGAAACTGTCACGATTGCAGGTTTGCTGACTTCGGTGCAGCACAAGGTGGCGAGAGCTTCGGGAAACCCTTATGGAGCTCTCACAGTCGAAGACTTTGACGGTGAAATGAGCGTCATGCTCATGGGCAAAACCTACCAAGAGTTTGGTCGAAATCTTATGCCAGACCAGGTTGTTGTGGTTCGAGGTCGTGTTAGCAATCGCGACGACAGCAAAAACATCAATGCCTATTCAATCGAGCAAATTGAAGGACTTGGTGACGACGAAGACTATGGTCCACTACTGATCAAGCTCAAAGAAATTGAGGCAACAGCCGAAGCTCTTGAAGAACTCGGTCGAATTTTGAAGCAGTATGCCGGGTCTCAAGAAGTGCACGTGAAGCTGGTCACTGAAGATGCCGAGCGATTGTTTGCTCTGGCTCATAAAGTAAAAGTGACCGGAGACCTAATCGCCGAGCTGAAGATTGCCTTCGGCGCGAGTGTAATTTCGCGATAGTTTGCTAAATCGTGAGGCTGGTTAGCTGGTCAGCGATGAAATCTCGTTCGCGAAATATTTAGTGCTCAATAGGTGCGCCGGCGGCTACGTAGTTTCTCTTGTAGTACAGCAGCCCTGCCTGCTCTTTGCCAACCAAGCCCTCGGCAATATCGACAACCACAACGGCATTGTTCTCGATTGGAATAATCTGGCGAATCTTGGCAATCAGAACTGAAGTCGCCGCCTTGAAAATAGGCACTCCGTGAGGGCCAGAAGCCCAGTCGTCATCTAAAAATCTAAGCGTGTGGTCGCTAGACATTTTCTTTGCGAGCGCGATGTTTGCTTCGCCCAAAGTGTGAATCGCGACATATTCCGCACCGCACAAAACTGGCCAACTGCTTGAACCGCTAGCTACGTTAAAACTAGCGAGCGGGGGAGTAGCACCAAGTGAGGTCATCGAGGTTGCGGTTAGGCCAGCCGGCTTACCGTCTTTGTCTACCATCGTGATGACCGATACGCCTGAGGCGTGACGGCTAAATGATTCCTTGAGTGCCAATAGTGGATCAGTTTCATGGCGATAGTCGAACATAGATTTCCTAACTTCAAGTCAAGGCTACCTTGATAACAACAACCAATAGTTGCGCCAGAATCCATCCCGATATTTGCACCAGAATCCGCCCGTGAATTTTGGACCAATCTATGCATTTTTGGTCGTCCGTGCGCCTGGGCTGGCTTGGTCGCTTCACAATCTAAACTTGAGGGCAATAGAAAGGCTTAATTCAATGGCAAATGGTGACACCATTAGGGTTCTTGATCTTCGCGGAAAAAGCCTTAGCAGCATTGAATTAAACAACGCTTTGCCTCGTGCGGCCGTCGACATTTCGAAAGCAATCGAACAAATTCAACCCCTGTTGCTTGACGTAAAAAACCGGGGAACCGAAGCTGTTGTTGATGTTGCCCTCAAGTTTGATGGCGTTGACCCACAGCCTCTAAAAGTCAGCCCTGAAGAGCTCGCAGCCGCGCTTGGCGGCCTTGACGCAGAACTGCGCGTGAGCATCGAAGAATCAATTGCTCGCGTTCGAGCTGTGTCTGAGGCGAATCTGCCAGAAACCATCGAAGTTGAATTTAATCAGGGCGCAAAGGTGATTCAGCGTTGGCGGGCAGTCGATTCAGTTGGCTTGTATGTTCCTGGCGGCAAGGCGGTTTATCCGTCGAGTGTGATTATGAACGTTGTGCCAGCGCAAGCAGCCGGTGTCGGTCGCTTGGTTATCGCAACTCCTGCCCAAAAAGACTTCAACGGTCGCCCGCACCCGACTGTCTTAGCAACCGCGGCGCTGCTGGGTGTAGATGAAGTGCTCTGTGTCGGCGGTCCGGCTGCTATCGCGGCTTTTGCATACGGTTTGCCGCAAATCGAGTTTGATCCAGTCAATCTGGTTTGTGGCCCAGGAAACATCTATGTCGCAGCTGCAAAGCGCGCGTTGCGTGGCGTAATTGGAATCGATTCTGAGGCAGGCACCACGGAAATCATGGTGATTGCCGACGAATCTGCCAACGCTGAATTCATCGCTTTTGACTTAGTTAGCCAAGCAGAGCACGATGAAGCCGCTGCATCGGTGTTGGTCACCGACTCTGTCGATTTGGCGCAAAAAGTGCAAGCAATCGTTGCGCGTGTTGCCGAGAGCACTGCACACTCAAAGCGCGTCATGACAGCCTTGAGCGGACAGCAATCAGCAATCGTGTTGGTTGATTCAATCGGTCAAGCCGTTGGGGTCGCTAACGACTATGCAACCGAGCACCTAGAAATTCAAACCGTAAATCCAAATGCAGTGCTTGCGGCAATTTCGAACGCTGGCGCAATTTTTCTAGGGTCTTATTCACCTGTGAGCTTAGGTGACTATATGGCGGGCTCAAATCACGTGCTGCCAACCGGTCAGCAAGCGAAATTTGGTTCTGGGCTTGGTGTGCACACATTCCTTCGCGCACAACAGGTGATTGATTACAGCAAAACTGGCCTGGCTGAAATTTCTGCAAAAGTTGAACGATTTGCGGCAGCTGAGGGGCTGCCGGCTCACGGCGAAGCTGTGGCGGTTCGATTCACAACTGATTTAGCTCAAAAGCCCTCAGAGGAGTCTTAATTGCATTGCCCATTTTGTCGACACCCAGACTCACGTGTAACAGACTCGCGAACTGCCGATGACGGCGCATCGATTCGTCGCCGCAGACAGTGCCCAGAGTGCAACATGCGATTTAGCACAACTGAAACGGCATCGCTCACTGTAATGAAGCGCTCTGGCGTCTCAGAGCCATTCAGCCGCAGCAAAATCATCAGCGGTGTGCGAAAGGCTTGCCAAGGTCGACCGGTGACCGAGTCTGACTTGGCCTTGCTGGCACAAACGGTTGAAGAAACTGTTCGCGCTACGGGCGCCGCACAAATTGAAGCCCATGAAATTGGTTTAGCAATTCTTGAGCCGCTTCGAAACCTAGATGAGGTTGCATACATGCGATTTGCCAGTGTTTATCAGGGCTGGGAGACTCTCGAAGACTTTGAAGCCGCAATCAAGAAGCTCAAAGCCAGTCACGAAAATTCTGCAAAATAATGTACAAACTGCTTTTCAATTTGTTTTTTAGGCCTATCGATGCCGAGCTAGCTCATCACATCGGAATGACGGTAATTCGTGCTGCGGGGGCCCTCGGCTTGACCAAGCTTGCAAAGGTTAAGTCACCTGGATCAATCGCCGTACAGGCGATGGGACTGCACTTCGACTCACCGTTTGGCGTCGCTGCCGGATTTGATAAAAACGCTGTTGCCGTGCAGCCACTCGGAGATCTGAGCTTTAGTCACGTCGAAATTGGCACAGTAACTCGTCACGCGCAGCCGGGCAACGACAAGCCGAGATTGTTTCGCCTAATTGCCGATCGTGCCCTAATTAACCGAATGGGTTTCAACAATCAAGGCGCAGACGCGGTTGCCTCGCGGCTTCAAATTCTGCGAGCTAAACGCGCTGGCAAATTGCCAATCATCGGTGTCAATATCGGCAAAAGCAAAATCACTCCAGTCGAAGAGGCAGCCGAAGACTATCGATACAGCGCTCGAATTCTGGCCGAATATGCCGACTATCTTGCAGTAAACGTTTCTTCGCCAAACACCCCAGGTCTCAGGTCTTTGCAGTCTGTTGAGGCGCTGAGGCCAGTTCTTGAAGCCGTGATTGACGAATCGCTCGGCAAGCCAGTATTGGTCAAGATCGCACCTGATCTAGCAGACGAAGACATTGTTGAGGTTGCAAAGTTGAGTCTTGAGTTGAAACTTGCCGGAGTTATCGCCACCAATACGACTATCGGACGAGAAAATCTAAAGACATCGGCTGAAAAAATAGCAAAAATTGGCGCCGGTGGCCTATCAGGCGCGCCTCTGAAGGCTCGGTCACTCGAAGTGCTGAAGCTATTGAGGTCGACATTGGGGCAAGAACCAGTAATCATCTCAGTCGGGGGAGTCGAGACTGCCTCAGAGGTAAAGCAGCGCCTCGACCTCGGCGCTACTTTGATCCAGGGCTATTCCGGATTCATTTATGAAGGCCCATTCTGGGCCAGAAAAATAAAAACTGACCTAATCAAGCTTTCGCGTTAAAACAAAACCCCCAGCACTAGCTGGGGGTTTTGTTTAGCGAAGGCTACTTTTGCTTTGATCCGCGCTTCACCTGAGGCTTTGGAATTCTTAGTGCTCGCATCTGGATTGATCGAGATGCTGCATACCAGCGCACCCCGCGATCAACCTTTGCAGCACCAAATTTGGCGGTTAGTTCTTTGTTCACCTTGCGGGCGATCAAGGTTGCATCAACAGCGATGGCCAAGAAAAGCACCCACATAGAAACAAGCGCTACCAACTGAACCGTGAAGTCATCAACGGCAGAAATAAGAATCACTACAAACAGTGCCGGCATGACAAGCTCGCCAACTGTGAATCGTGAGTCAACTAAATCGCGAGCTAGACGCTTTTGCGGCCCTTTATCACGCGGGCTTAGGTATTTCTCTTCTCCGCGCATCATTCCTTCGCGAGCCACTCGGCGCTCTTCGGCGAGCTTTGCCTTAGCCGCTTTTCGTTGCTCAGGGTCTTTATTACCTACCACTGGCGTGATACGAGCAGCTTCTTGGGTTTTGCGAGATGGGGTCGCACGGCCCTTGCCGGCTACTGGAGACTTTTCAGAGTTCTCTGACATTTGCATCCTTATGAACATTAGGTGTTGACCTCAAGATTACCTCTCCGGGAATCACTGCCAGTTCACGCTGGTTATATGACTTTTGAAGACTTATTATTTTGATTAGCTCTTTGAAAGGATTCGCAATGACAGAGACTCTTACTCACGGTGTTGACCTAACTGAAGCCGCTCAGTCAAAAGTAAAAGCTCTTGTCTCAGCTGAAGGTCGAGACGACCTTCGCTTGCGAGTCGCAGTTCAGCCTGGTGGTTGCTCGGGTCTGATTTATCAGCTTTACTTCGATGAAGTGCTCTCTGACGGCGATGCCGTAAAAGAATTTGATGGCGTTGAAGTCGTCGTTGACAAGATGAGCATTCCTTATCTAGACGGTGCATCAATCGATTTCGAAGACACCATCCAAAAGCAGGGTTTCACCATCGACAACCCAAACGCCCAGGGCTCATGCGCCTGCGGCGACTCATTTAGCTAAAAATAATTTATTTTTCTAGTTCGGTCAGATTTTTGACTGAATATTCGGGCTGAATCACCTCACAATCTCGCGTTTTTACGCAATTGCGACTGCTCTCGGGCATAGACTATGAGGGTTACGATTCGAGTTTCTGAAGGGTCGATTGTGCGTTCAAAGCATCTATTGAGATGGGCATCGTTGCCTATCGCCGGCTTAACTGTTCTTGCTCTATCTGGCTGCAGCCAAGAAGAGCTAAATCGAGGTCTTTTGCCTGGTGTTCCGGGCATCACCAACCACACCGACCGCATCACTGGCCTATGGACCACCTCGTGGACCGTGCTTTGGGTCGTCGGCGCTATCGCATGGGGACTACTCGCTTGGGCATTGATCGTTTACCGCAAGCGCAAGGGCGACAACAGCGTGCCTCCACAGATGCGCTACAACAACCCGATTGAGACTCTGTTCACCGTCATCCCATTGATTTTGGTTGTCGGCTTCTTTGCTTTCACCGCACGCGATCTTGCTGCAATTGAAGAGCCAAACGACCCTGCGGTCAAGATTCAGGTAATCGGAAAGCAGTGGAGCTGGGACTTCAACTACGTAAACGAGAACGTCTACAGCTCAGGCATCCAATCTCAGTTCGCTGGCGAAAAGGGCAGTGAAGCTTCGCTTCCAACTCTCTACTTGCCAGTCAACAAGCCAGTTCAAATTGATCTTTCTGCACGCGACGTTATTCACTCGTTCTGGGTGGTCGACTTCCTATACAAGAAAGACATGTTCCCAGGTCGCACCAACCATATGTATTTCACTCCACAGGTTATTGGCGACTACAAGGGCAAGTGCGCCGAGCTCTGTGGTGAATATCACTCGCTCATGTTGTTCAACGTCAAAGTCGTTTCAGAGGCTGAATACAAGGCCCACATCGCATCACTTAGCGCAGCTGGCAACGTCGGTCAGCTAGACACTAAATATGACCGCAACCAAAACTTGCCAGCAGACAACCCAGAAGTTAGAGGATAAAACCGATGGCTACCGCAACAATTAACGCAACTGCCGCGAGCGGTGTCGCTCGCAAATCTAAGGGCCGCATTTTGGTTGACTGGCTAACCACCACCGACCACAAGAAGATCGGCTACCTGTACTTCATCACTTCGTTCGCCTATTTCATCATCGGCGGCATCATGGCGTTGATTATTCGCGCGCAGTTGGCGGCACCTGGTCTTGACATCGTTCAAACCAAAGAGCAATACAACCAGCTGTTCACCATGCACGGCACCATCATGCTTTTGATGTTTGCAACTCCGCTGTTTGCTGGTTTTGCTAACGTGATCATGCCGGTTCAAATCGGTGCGCCAGACGTAGCTTTCCCTCGTTTGAATGCAATCGCTTATTGGTTCTATTTCTTCGGCTCTTTCGTGGCTGTCGCCGGCTTCTTCACCCCACAGGGCGCTGCTAGCTTCGGCTGGTTTGCCTACGCTCCGCTGTCGAACACCACATTCTCACCGGGAATCGGTGGAGACCTGTGGGTCTTTGGTTTGGCCCTCGGTGGTTTCGGAACCATCATGGGTGGTGTCAACTTCATCACCACGATCTTGACCATGCGTGCTCCTGGCATGACCATGTTCCGTTTGCCAATCTTCACCTGGAACACTCTGGTCACCTCGATCTTGGTCATCATGTGTTTCCCTCCTCTGGCTGCAGCACTGTTCGCACTTGGCGCAGACCGCAAGTTCGACGCGCACATCTTCGACCCAGCCAACGGTGGCCCAATGCTTTGGCAGCACCTGTTCTGGTTCTTTGGTCACCCAGAGGTTTACATTTTGGCCTTGCCATTCTTCGGTGTGGTGTCTGAAATCTTCCCGGTTTTCAGCCGCAAGCCAATCTTTGGTTACAAGACTCTGGTTTATGCGACCATCGCAATTGCCGCGCTTTCAATGACCGTGTGGGCTCACCACATGTATGTCACCGGTTCAGTGCTGCTTCCATACTTCGCATTCACCACCATGCTGATTGCAGTTCCTACTGGCGTGAAAATCTTCAACTGGATTGGAACCATGTGGAAGGGCTCAATCACATTTGAGACCCCAATGCTCTACAGCCTTGGATTCTTGGTTTCATTCGTATTCGGTGGTCTAACCGGTGTAATCCTCGCTTCACCAGCCCTGGACTTCCACCTGTCAGACAGCTACTTCGTAGTTGCTCACTTCCACTACGTAATCTTCGGAACAGTCGTGTTCGCGATGTTCGCCGGCTTCTTCTTCTGGTGGCCAAAGTTCACCGGAAAGATGTTGAACGAGACTCTCGGCAAGATTCAGTTCTGGCTGCTATTCATCGGCTTCCACATGACCTTCTTGATCCAGCACTGGCTAGGAATCATCGGTATGCCTCGTCGCTACGCAACTTACTTGCCTGAAGACGGCTTCACTTGGATGAATGGTGTTTCAACCGTAGGTTCGATCCTGTTGGCGCTTTCGATGATTCCGTTCCTGTGGAACGTCTACATCACCGCTCGCAAGGGCAAGAAGACCACCTTGAACGACCCATGGGGTTATGGCCGATCACTTGAGTGGGCAACCGCATCACCGTTCCCTCGCCACAACTTCACCTCGATTCCTCGCGTGCGTTCAGAGTCACCTGCTTTTGACCTGAACCACCCTGAATTCGCAGCACCAGAGGCACAGGCCTCAGCAAAGAAGGGCTAAGCAACATGAAGTTCAATGCAAACCTGTTTTTCTGGCTAACCGTTTTCTATTTGGTTGACACCATCGGCTACACCGTTTGGGCAATCAACTACTACGGCCACGTAGAAATCATCGGAACCGCTGCTATTGGCATGTTGGTTTTCATGTCGGCGTTCCTGGCGTTCTATATGAACAACACCCACAAGAACCAAGGTGTTGTTCCTGAAGACCGCCTAGACGCAAACATTGAAGATGGCGATGCTGAACTAGGCTTCTTTTCACCATGGAGCTGGTGGCCGTTCTTCATCGGTGCTTTTGCAGCTCTAGCGTTTACCTCACTAGCAGTCGGGTGGTGGCTATTCTTCATTGCTTTCCCGCTGGCACTTGTAGCGCTAATCGGATTCGTATTCGAATACAGCCGCGGTCAGCACGCACACTAAGTTCAACAAAAATGGGCCCTTCGGGGTCCATTTTTTTACTCTAAATTCGCGTCTGCCCAAACAACAACGGCATCATGCGTAAATTGACCCAGTCCGGTCGCCACGCCTTCATACGTGTCTCGATAAGGTGAAGGCAAAATATAGCTCAAGGCAAGGCTCTTGTATGCAGCCCGGCTTGGGGTCCAGAACTGCAGGCAAAACTCGTAATGCTGTCTCACGGCGTCTTGAACTATTGGATCATCAGCGCTCTTTTTGGCTATCATCGCTTCAGCCATTATTTGTGTAATGGCATTGAATTGCACTGTGAAGTCTCTATTTTCAGCGTCTGTGTATGTGTTGTTGAATTGCGACGCATGCAATCCTGGAAACTGATCTGTCACTATTTGCGCCCTTTGTAGCTGCTGAGAACCTCATAGATTTCGACCTCGTAGTCGTCGTACCACTCGGCATTTCGCTGCTTTGCAATTCGGTGAGTGGGGTTTGTGCGCAGAGCGTGCAGGGCGCCCTGGGTGCTGAAGTAGTAGATAACATTGATGCGCGTTTGATCGGGGGAGACCCACTTCTTTTTGCCGAGATAGCCATCAATTGACTCGGTGAACTGCATTATTTCTTTATCTAGCGTCTCGAAATCACCGTCGGTGTTGTTTGGCGTGAACATAAAAGAAGCGGCATACATGCCACAAGTCTAGGCAAACAAAAACGCCCCGCATGTGCGAGGCGTTTTTGAGGTTGGTAGAAATTACTTCTTTTTAGCCGGTGCCTTCTTGGCCGCTGGCTTTTTGGCCGCAGTCTTTGGGGCTGCTGAGACAGCCTTAACTGGCTTTTCTGCCTCAACCGCTGGTGCGTGGTCGTGGTGAGCTGCGTCGAGCTCGCCTTGAGTCACTGGAGCAATGCGGTCTTCGAAGAAGAAGCGTGAAAGCGAGGCGCGAACGCGAGCACCAACGGTGATCTTGCCCTGTGCGTTTGGTCGAGCCAAAGTTGGTGCGTAGTCCTTGAAGTCGACCAACTTCCACATTTCAAACTTGTCTAGCGACTCGTGTACCTCAATGTATTCACCGTGAGGAAGACGAACGATGCGGCCAGTTTCGCGACCGTGCAGCACGATCTCGCGGTCTTTTCGCTGAAGTGACAAGCAGACGCGCTTGGTCACGATGAACGCGAAGATTGGTCCGACGATAAGCAGAATCTGCATAGAAGTTAGAACAGTGTTCAGCGACATCTGGAAGTTGGTAGCGATCAAGTCGGTCGCTGCACCAGCCCAAAGAACTGCATAGAAGACCACTCCAGCCGCACCAATTGCGGTGCGGGTCGGTGCGTTGCGAGGGCGGTCAAGCACGTGGTGCTCGCGCTTGTCGCCGGTCACCCAAGCCTCAATGAATGGGTACGC
>ERZ650311.1497-NODE-1497-length-11465-cov-7.360649_pt1 | contig 11465 bp, 12 predicted proteins | sample MGYA00376247_ERZ650311 | MGnify/ENA primary metagenome ERZ650311 (study PRJEB26733, sample SAMN07839324) | wastewater metagenome | biome: small river; feature: stream; material: water | place: USA: North Carolina | collected 2016-07-28 ... | reverse complement strand
TCATATGTATCAAGGATGGAGTAATCGTGACGCGCCTTCTTATTCTGCGCGATCAACTTTTGACCTGTCTCCCTGACCATGCAAGAAGTCTACTTGAGTAATTAAACCTTCAGATAGCGGCGGAGCGTGATCAATGAAGCGAGAATCGAAACGAAGAGTCCCACTCCAAGCAAGATTGCAGATGAAATCCAGACCTGATTCCAGGCAAAGAACTTGGTAAATGTCAGAAGTGGAGCGACCTTTGTATCCACGACGTACTTGAGTCCACTGAGCAATCCAGTTGCAAAGACCCAACCGAGAACTGCAGAGAAAACGCCTTCAAGTAGGAATGGAAGTTGGATTGACCAAGAGCTCGCACCGACAAGCTTCATCACACCAGTTTCGCGGCGACGGTTAAAGGCCGCGATTCGAAGGGTGTTTGAGATGAGCAGCGCTGCGGTCAATACAGAGAAGAGACCTACGAGAAGTGCGCCATTGCGGAGCACATCGAGTAAGCGGAAGAACTTCTCCAGAATTGTGCGCTGATCTTGAACGATATCGACGCCGGGACGACCAGAGAATGCACTGACAACAACATCAAATTGTGTTGGGTCCTTGAGCTTTACGCGGAATGACTCTGGCAATTGATCTGCAGTGACGTTCTGCGCGATTGCTGAATTCTTAAAGCGCTCCTTGAAGCGAGCAAAGGCTTCGGTCTGTGATTCGTAAAAGACGCTCTGAACAACTGGAAGCGCCTCTAGATCACTCTTGATAGATGCGCGCTGTTCTGGAGAAACAACTCCATTGGCACATGTTGGTGACTCAGACAAAGTTCCGCAGAGAAAGACTGAAACTTCGATCTTGTCATACCAATAATCCTTCATCGCATTGACCTGTGCATTTGATAGCAAGCCGATGCCGAGAAGTGAAAGCGAGATTGCAACTGTAACAACGACAGCAAATGTCATTGTGAGGTTACGACGAAGTCCGATACGAACTTCCTTAAAGAGGAATCCTGCGCGCATTGTCTTCTCCCCTAGCCCTTAACCTGTGTATCCATAAACACCGCGAACCTGATCGCGAATAACGTGGCCGCCATCGAGTTCGATAACGCGCTTACGCATCTGATCAACGATTCCTGAATCGTGTGTTGCCATCAAAACTGTTGTGCCCTCACGGTTGATGCGATCGAGCAACTTCATAATGCCGACTGAAAGCTCTGGATCAAGGTTTCCAGTTGGTTCGTCAGCGATGATGATTGGCGGCTTTGTCACATAAGCACGCGCGATTGCAACGCGCTGCTGCTCTCCACCTGAAATCTCTGATGGCAGACGATCGCCCTTATCTTCAAGACCAACAAGTTCGAGCATCTCTGGAACTTCGCGATTGATCTCTTTCTGCGAATATCCAAGGACGTGCAATGAGAATGCGATGTTCTCCGAAATTGTCTTATTAGGGAGGAGGCGGAAATCCTGGAAGACGGTGCCTACTTGGCGGCGAAGCTCAGGAACCTTGTGGTTTGCAAGTGATCCGAGGTCCTTACCTGCAACGTGAATTACGCCAGATGTTGGGCGCTCTTCGCGGAGGATGAGGCGTAAGAAAGTTGACTTACCGGAACCTGACTTACCGACGAGAAAGACGAACTCACCTTTGGTGATTTCGAGGTTGACGCCATCAAGAGCAGGGCGCTCCTGGCCGGCGTAGACCTTCGTAACGTTCTCAAAGCGAATCAATCTCAACTCCTTGCTTGCGTAATTCCCGAGGAATTAACCTGGTTGGAGTTTAGGGCACTCGACCCGCGATTGAGCGTAAATGAGCGTGAGGAAGTCTCAATAAATAGTGTGAATTTGGTGGGTTACGCAGATTGAGTGGAACGGCGCCAGCGAATTCCAGCTTCAATAAAGTCATCAATTTCGCCGTCAAGAACTGCAGATGTATTTCCAGTCTCGTGATTATTACGAAGATCTTTCACCATTTGATACGGCGCAAGAACGTATGAGCGCATCTGATTGCCCCATGATCCGCTGTTATCGCCCTTGAGTGCATTGATCTTCGCCTGCTCTTCTTGGCGACGACGTTCCAATAACTTTGATTGTAGAACTGCCATTGCAGTCGCCTTATTTTGAATCTGTGATCTTTCGTTCTGACATGAAACAACGATGCCAGTTGGAATGTGAGTCAACCGAACCGCAGAGTCAGTTGTATTAACGCCCTGTCCACCAGGTCCTGATGAGCGATAGACATCGACGCGAATCTCTTTCTCATCGATCTCAATGTGATCGCTCTGTTCTACAACCGGAACAACCTCAACACCGGCAAATGATGTGTGGCGTCGTGATTGAGAATCGAATGGAGAGATACGAACCAAGCGGTGTGTGCCTTGTTCTACCGAGAGCGTTCCATAGGCATAAGGAGCGCTGACGCGGAAGGTTGCTGATTTAATTCCAGCTTCTTCTGCATATGAAGTTTCCAGAACGTCGGTCTTAAATTCGTGGCGTTCGCAGTAGCGCAGATACATGCGGAACAACATCTGTGCCCAGTCAGCTGCTTCAACTCCACCTGCTTCAGAGCGAATAGTGATGAGCGCATCGCGGTTGTCATATTCACCTGACAATAGAGTGGTTACCTCAAGTTCGCTAATCGCCTTCTTTGTTGAATCAAGTTCGACCTCTGCATCGTGAAGTGCAGAACCCTCGGTTTCTTCCGCTGCTAACTCAAAGAGAATAGGTAGGTCATCTACTCGTGAGCGAAGGCCTCTGAGCTTTGAAATCGTTGCTTGGGTGCGAGATAACTTACTGGTGACAGCTTGTGCCGCCTCTGGGTCATCCCACAAATTAGGAACTCCGGCAGCCTCTTCCAACTCTGCCGCTTCCTTTTCGAGCTTTGGTAGATCGAGTACCTGCTCAATTGATTTAAGGGTCGCGCTTATCTCAGCAATTTCGAGAGCGTATTCGCGAGCCATGGAGGAAGGATAGCGAGTGAACTATCCAATATCGAAACCGTAATAGTTATTAGTCGCAGCGCGCTCTCCTACTGCTCCCGCATATGAACGTAAAGAGACCTCGGAAATATCAATAAACGGAATTGGAATTGGCAAGATCGCTGTGGCTGAACTTTCTAGATAGATCTGAAAACCATCGCATTTAAAATCTGAGAGCGCTACCGAATTCATATTCGACCGCAATAATCCATTTGCGCGAACCGCGCTGTCATCAAGCGTCGCTTGCGCATCTCTGAGTCCGGCAGCGCAATCAATTGGTATCCCGGGATCCTCTTCTGAATCACCCAGCGAATTTTGCAATAACTGAGTCAGGTTGTACTCGCCAGAGTAATAACTATCAGTGTCGAGATTCTTCATCCCTCGCTGGACGGCAGCCTCAGTTGCAAGTGTGAGATCGCGCTTTGCAAAATATATTGACGAAATATCAGTGAGCACCATCGATACCGTTATGAGGATCGTGAATAATCCAATTGCGAGAACGGAGATGGAGCCTCTCTCGTCACGAATAACATTACTGCAACAACCCCTAAGCCCACGGCGATACATATTCGACTGCCCTTATTTCAGATTTCACATTTCTGCTTGTGATCGAAATGAGGATTTTCGAATTCGGACTGATGCAAGGATGAGCCGAGCATTCGAAGTAATACTTCAATGAACCGCTTGCAATTTCACTCCCAAAACCCAAGATATTCGCCCCTTTCACAAAGACTTCGTACGTGACCCTCTCTGCTACTTCATCGTTTTCGCTCGTGACGAAAGCTCTAGCCATCTCTCGGCTCAAAGTTTTTAAAGACATCTGCGCATCGCTCGATTTTTCATACTGGCTCAAATAGATAAAGAGTGGGATAAAGAGCGGTAGTGCAAGTGCAATAAATTCAAGCACTGCACTTCCGCTCTGATCAGTGCGGATTTTACGAAGTAAGTTCATCGCTGATTTTCCATCATCGCGATTCCACTGACTTCGAGTTGGCCGGGTTGCGCGATTTGCGATGATCCCGGAAGAAACCACGGAACCTCTCGCCTCTCCCGAGTTACTAGCAAATCAAGATTCTGCCCGTCACCACTGCTATCGATATGAACAAATTCATCGCTAGGGAGAAACTCGCCAGATATTCCACGCTGTGATGCCGCATCTTGAGCAGTTACTCTCGAGACATTTCGCAGGTGGGTAGTCGAAGCTATCTGGAAGCCGATGAGAAAGGTCAGAAGGAGCGGAATCAACACCATCGCTGATTCCACATTCCCTTTCTCATCATCTCTAACTTTCAAGAGCACTGCTCGAGCTCTCCTACGAATACTCGCATTCACTACTTAATTCCATTCATAGAGTCGAGTGCATTCTTGAGAATTGCAGTCAACCTCGGAGCAGCGATGGTCCAGATTGCTGTGACTAATCCAGTTGTCATCAATACAACGAGGACCCAGCCCGGAACGTCTCCTCTCTGATCTGATAGCGCTTTAAAGATCCTAGACTCTTTAAGCCTCCGAAATGAGTCAGATATATAAAGCGTTGCTTGCGCTAGTGCATTATTGACCTTTGGAGTTAAACCTTCTGAGGTCACTTTGATTTTCTGCATTTCTCTCTCTTTTCTCTCGTGCATGGCTATTCTTTTGTATTGCTTTTCTCGTATCTGCATTAAGCGAATAAATTCAGACTCATCAGGGATGGGAAGAGCGCAAACCCGATTGATATCGGCAGGATCAGGAAGACAATCGGAATCAACATTGAAATTTCAGCTTTTCCTGAGGCAGTGATCAGCTCCGCTCGTTGATTGCTCCGTGCATCCTCAACCGCATGACGAAAAGTTTCTGCAAGAGAGGTACCGCGTGATGAAGCGATAATCACAGCATCTACAAAGCGTCGCACCTGTTCTGAATGCACTTCCTTGCTTAGGGAATCAAGCGCAGCGGCTAGGGAAGTTCCATTCTCAACTTCACTGACCAATAACTGTAATTTGAGCGAGAGCACACCAGCAGAACGTTGGACTACCCGGCGAAATGCAGCGGCTGGAGACTCGCCTGCCGTAACTGCGAGCATTAAAATTTCAATGACAGCGGGGAATTCACTCTCAATCGACTTTCTCAATTTATTTACTCTTCTCGACAATTGGAGATCAGAGAGCATGACAATCGAGAGCGATGCAATAAGGCTCAGGGCGAGAAATTTCTGAAAAGAGAAAAGGTTGAAGAAGAGACCTGAAAGCAGAAAAGTTATGGCGGCTAGTACGAGCGACATCTGTGCAATTCGAAAGTTTTGATAGTCAACCTCCTCTCCTTTCCCAAGCTCGCGCAATCTCTTTCGAATTGATTCCCCGTTCTGCCATGAATATTCAGCTTCGACGATTCTTTGCGCTGCTTGGCCAGATTCAAAGAGAAGAAAGAAGGCGATCAGTGCGATAGCGATAGGAAGTGCTTGATTTGGGCTCATCGCTGAACCCCAAAAACCCGAACAGATTCTGGCATTTTGGATAGTTGGCTCATCCAGAGATAAGCAATCACGGTCAGTATTACACCGATTCCAAGAATGAAGATTCCTGTAGGAGTTGCATAGAGTTGTGCAGTATTTGGTTGCATCGAAAGAAGTACCAAGAGAATCCATGGCGCAGCAGCAGATACGTGGGCTGAATTTCTGACCCAACTCTGCTTACTGATGATCTCTTCGCGCAGCGCTATATCCTGTCGCGTGAAGGCTGAAATCTGCCGAAGTAGTACCAGTAACTCTCTGCCTCCTAAAGAATGGGCAAATATCAGCGCTTCGAAGAGTTGATCTGAAGATCGGTTATTGAAACGCATCTGTAAATCTTCAACTCCGGATTTAAAGCTCTCACCTCCACGTACATTTCCTTCAAACTCCGCGAAGAATGCACGGGTCACTTCGGGACCTCTGACTTTGAGGGATACAAGTGATTCTGTCAGTGAAAGTCCTGATTGAACTGCAGAAATAACGTTGTCGATTATCTCTGGAATAGCACGGGTCAGCTTTTCATTTGTCGAATCTTGAATTCTTACTCGAGAGAGATAGATGAGCATCGCGATGACTGATGCGACCGAAATAGCGATAACGAATGAGTGCGTAAGGAGAAAGGAGATTAAGCCTGCTGCAGCTGAGGATATTGCCGCGGGAAGATAGCGCTCTAGTTTTGCTCGTTGAGATGTCATTCGCTGGCCATCCTTGCGAGGATTCCTTGGTACCCAATTTGCGGAACATGCTCTCCATCAATAAATTCCCAGACTGATTCCATCTCAATCTGGTTCTCTTCATGTCGGCCGGTGAGGGCGACAATCTCTCTCACGCGACGAAGACCAGCAGCATCAACAGCTACATGGACGACCAGGTCGATAGCAGATGCAACGGTAGGGACAATAAACGAGTGCGAAATGTTTGAGCCAGCCAAGAGCGGAAGGGTTTGCAACTTCATCACTGCACTTCGAGCTGAGTTTGCGTGAATTGTTCCCATGCCCGGGAGCCCGGAATTAAGTGCAATCAAGAGATCGAGCGCTTCCGCCTCTCGAACTTCGCCAACAATGATCCTGTTTGGGCGCATGCGAAGTGCCTCTTTAACGAGTCGCCGAAGAGATATCTCACCGGTGCCTTGAAGATTTGCGCTTCGGGTTTGTAATTGAATGAGATCTGGTAATCGGGGTTGAAGTTCGAAGACTTCTTCAATCGTTATGACTCTATTTGAGTAAGCAATCTCGCTTACTAATGCATTAAGCAGCGTTGTCTTGCCGGCTTGTGTTGCGCCGCTGACAAGGATGTTCATTCCATGATTTGCTGCGTTGGCGAGAAATTCAGCCATCTCGTCATTGAGCACACCTTGCTGTGCAAGTTGTTTGAGAGATTTATGTTGCGCAATATGTTTACGAATATTTACTGCCCAATGCTCGGCAGTTACCTCTGGGATGGCAACGTGAAGACGGCTTCCATCTGGCAGTCGAGCATCCACAAAGGGATTCGATAAATCTAAGCGGCGCCCTCCCCAGATGAGCGCGCGATCTACAAGATCTTGCACCTCTGCCGCGGTGAGAATTACGTTTGTGAGTTGGCTCTTACCGAGTTTGGAGATGAAGATACGTTCAGGTGAATTTATCCAAATCTCTTCCACTGAATCATCGGTAATGAATTCATAGAGTCGGCCAAAAACAATCTCAGGCTCGATTTCTGACTTGATTTCCATGTCGCGAGATTAGGAATTGATGCTGAAGTTGAAGGAATGAGATGCGTTCCTTGTGGATATTTCTCTGTGAATACTCTCGAGGTAGACGAGTAATTACTTTCTGAAGCGGAGTCTCGTTCTCCACAATTGAGAATTCACCGGCAAGTGGTGATAAATTCTCAGGTATGCGATTTGCAAAGCTACAGGAAGGCGGACTTGCTGCCACTTTGCTCGTTATTGAATCACTCTTTGTCTCTGCCCTCGCTCTCTACATGATCGCTCTCGGCTTCACCCACGATAAAGAGTGGGCTCCATATTTGGGTGTGATTGTGTTTGCCGTGATGGGAGCTGCCGGACTCTTTGCTTTAGCTAGAGGTGTGAAGGATGGAAAGCGGTGGGCAAACTCCCCCGCGATTTTGGCTAACTTAATTGCCCTCGGTGTTGCGCAGTATCAATTTGAAGCTGGGCTCTATTGGCTCGCAATTCCAATTGCTCTCATCGGAATTACAGTAGTTGTTAGCCTCTTCATCAATATTAAGAATTTAACGAAATAGATACTTACCAAGGCACAACTTGGTGATCTTCCCAGAGCACACCCGTTGTGTTCTTCTGGAAGTCATCTGATGATTTATCGAATTCGCGAGTTGCTAACCAGATGGCAGTCTCAGCACCTTCTGCTGCACTTCGTGGTGCATCGGGTCCACCCATATCTGTTCGTGAATGGTTTGGGCACATCGCATCAACGAGGACGCCTCGCGCACCGAGTCCAGTTTCATGTGCAAGGTTTCGAACGAGAGCATTTACTCCTGCCTTGCTAATTCGGTAAGGTGCAAGTCCTCCCGCATTACCTGGTCCAGACATCCGACCTAAGCAAGCAGAGAAGATGATGATGCGACCATTGCGAGCTTCAACAATTGCAGGCACTAAACGATTCACAATTTGAAAGACAGAATCAAGATTGATTGACATCACTCGACGCCATTCAGCATCGGTTGTCTTCAGTGTCTTTGACATCTTCTCGCTCATCACACCATGGGCGAGGATGAGGTGAGTGATGTCGGGATGTGCCGCTGCAATCTTCTCCAGCTGCGTAGATGTACTTGCAGAATTCTCTAAATCGATTGGATATGTCAGTACTGCTTCAGCACGACCATCTGCCCGCAATGACGATGCAGCAGATTCAAGGCGCTCACCATCTTTAGCAATCAAAATCAGATCAAAGCCCTGGGTTCTTAACGCCTTCGCAGTCTCAAAGCCGAGGCCGCGACTTCCTCCTGTAATGAGGGCCAATTGGCGACCGCTGAGATTCATGGATAAACCCTCCCAGTGCTGCCTCGCCTCTGCCACTTCAAATCGGGGTGATGGTCGGCAAAGTGTGCGCTATCTCGCGTCTCTGGGGCCGCTTTCTCAATTTATTTAGGAGCCTCTCAGCCATTACTCTTAGCCTGCAGGTTGGAAGATCGAGGTCGCAAAGGAGCGCTCAGTGTCTCAATCAGGACAAGATTTTGGTGCAAATGATTGGCTCGTCGAAGAGATGTACGAGCGTTATCAAGCAGATCCATCTTCAGTACCTGCAGAGTGGGTGACCTACTTCGAGAACAATCCGCAGGAAGGCGCTTCTTCCGCTAAGCCAAGTGCCGGAGTTCCTCCGACACCAAAGCCTCTTACTCCTCCAAATATTTCAATGCCTGGTGCAAATGCACCAGCATCACCTGCTGTGTCCGGAGTGAACGTAAACAATCAGGTGGCAGGGGTTCCAGCTCAACCATCGACTCCAGTTGTTGCGTCTACACAAACACAACCTGTTGTCCGCGAAGTTGCAGCAGCACCATCTACTCCAGCTCAGGCAGAGTTGAAGCCAGCTCCAACTCTTGCTGCTCCAAGTGCATCAACGTTGGAACCACTTCGTGGTGTTGCAGGTCGCGTTGTGCAATCAATGGAAGCATCACTGACAGTTCCAACAGCGACATCAGTTCGCGCGATTCCAGCGAAGTTGATGATCGATAACCGCATCGTAATTAATAACCACCTTGCTCGCGGTCGCGGTGGAAAAGTTTCATTCACTCACATCATCGCTTATGCGATGATCAAGGCAATTCGCCAGATGCCAGAGATGAATGCATTCTTCGGTGAAATAGATGGCAAGCCAGCAGTTGGTCACCCACAACACATCAACCTAGGTATCGCGATCGACTTGGCAAAGCCAGATGGATCGCGTCAGCTATTGGTTCCATCTATTAAGGGTTGTGAAGCACTTGATTTCGGTCAGTTCTGGGTCGCGTACGAAGAGACTGTAAAGAAGGCTCGTACCGGAACTCTGACTGTTGAAGATTACGCGGGAACAACTGTTTCGCTCACAAACCCAGGAACAATCGGAACTGTTCACTCAGTGCCACGTCTTGTTCAGGGCCAAGGCCTCATCATGGGCGTTGGTGCAATGGATTATCCAGCTGAGTTCCAAGGTGCATCAGAGGCAACTCTTGCGCGCATGGCAATCAGCAAGGTTCTTACACTTACTAGCACCTACGATCACCGCGTTATTCAGGGTGCTCAGTCGGGTGACTTCCTCAAGCGCATTCACGAATTACTACTTGGTGCAGAAGGTTTCTACGATGAAATCTTTACCGCGCTTCGCATTCCATACGAGCCAATTCGTTGGGCATCTGACTTTGCAGTCACTAAGGATTCAGAGATCGATAAGACTGCACGTGTTCAGCAGTTGATCGCGGCATATCGCACATGGGGTCACCTCATGGCAGATACCGATCCACTTGTTTACCGTCAGCGCACACATCCAGATTTGGATGTGCAGACACACGGACTTACCTTGTGGGATCTCGATCGCGAATTCGCAACTGGTGGATTTGGTGGCAAGGCATTCCTTCCGCTGCGCAAGATTCTCGGCCTACTCCGCGATTCGTATTGCCGCTCAATCGGAACTGAGTACATGCACATCTCAGATCCTGCAGAGCGTAAGTGGTTCCAAGATAACCTTGAGAAGAAGTTCGAAAAGGTTGATCGCGACGAACAGCTTCGCATCTTGCGCAAGCTCAATAGCGCCGAAGCATTTGAATCTTTCTTGCAGACAAAGTTCGTGGGACAGAAGCGCTTCTCACTAGAAGGTGGCGAATCTGTAATTCCTCTCACCGATGCAATCGTCTCTGCTGCAGCAGAGCGTGGTCTCGATGAAGTATGTATCGGTATGCCACACCGTGGTCGTTTGAATATGTTGGCAAACATCGCCGGCAAGTCATCCGGCCAGATTTTCCAGGAATTCCAGGGCCACTATGCAGAGAACGAAGTTCACGGTTCTGGCGATGTGAAGTACCACTTGGGAACTGAAGGCGTCTTTACTGCAGCATCAGGTGCGCAGACAAAGATCTACCTCGCAGCAAATCCTTCACACCTTGAAGCTGTAAACCCTGTTCTTGAAGGCATCGTGCGCGCAAAGCAGGATCGCCTCAATACCAAGGGTGCTTACTCAGTACTTCCAATCTTGTTACACGGTGATGCTTCATTTGCAGGCCAGGGCGTCAACATGGAGACACTCCAGTTGTCAGGTCTTGCTGGTTACCGCACCGGCGGAACAATTCACATTGTCATTAATAACCAGGTTGGATTTACAACCTCACCACATGCATCACGTACTGCGCGATACTCAACAGATATTGCAAAGATGATTGAGGCTCCGGTCTTCCACGTTAACGGTGATGATCCAGAGGCATGTGTTCGCGTTGCACGCCTTGCATTTGAATATCGCCAGGCATTTAACAAAGATGTTGTTATCGACATGGTTTGCTACCGTCGTCGTGGCCACAATGAAGGCGATGAGCCAGCATTCACACAGCCACTGATGTATAAGTTGATTGGTGCAAAGCGCACAACACGTACTCTCTACACAGAGGCGCTTGTTGGTCGCGGTGACATCACACCAGAAGAGGCGCAACAAGTTCAGGCTGAATACCAGGCAGAGCTCGAAGCGGTCTTTGCATCGGTTGCCAACCACGTGCCTGATCACGATCCAAACTTCAAGGCACCAGTTCCACCGGCAGCTGAAGCGATTGCAACTGCAATCTCTGAGAACGTTGCTCGTGAAATTGCAGCAACACAGGTTGCTACTCCAGAAGGATTTAACCTCCATCCAAAGATGGCTCCACAGTTGGCAAAGCGTCCAGAGATGCTCAACGATGGAACTATCGATTGGTCAATGGGAGAACTTCTCGCATTCGGTTCAATCTTGAAGGAAGGCCATCCAATTCGTTTGGCAGGCCAGGATTCACGTCGTGGAACATTCTCAAACCGTCACGCAGTAATTGTTGATGCAG